>Ga0065721_10003975_pt1 | contig 91865 bp, 81 predicted proteins | sample Mesricmetagenome_FD_59108 | JGI IMG/M metagenome (GOLD analysis project Ga0065721, IMG submission 59108) | Mesophilic microbial community from rice straw/compost enrichment Sample: eDNA_1 v2 (version 2) | ecosystem: Engineered > Solid waste > Grass > Composting > Bioreactor | place: USA: Davis... | reverse complement strand
AGTTTTTTTTTACTGGTGCTGGCTTCTTTTGTTGCAGGTCCCATCCGTGCCCAGGTAGTAACCGACACGGTGCCCACCTCTATCGATCCGGAGTTGGAAGCCATTCCTAATTCACGAGTGCCCAAGGAATATATTATAGGCGGCATTACGGTTAGTGGAACCAAACGATACGACCAACAACTGCTTATATCCATAGCCGGTATCAATGTAGGTGATAAAGTGATGATACCCGGCGGCGATAATTTCAGCAAGGCCATCACCAATCTTTGGAAACAAAATCTTTTTGCCAACGTAGAGATCTACTTTACCAGACTTGAGGACAATAAACTGTTTATTGAAATAGCCGTTACCGAAATGCCCGCCCTGTCTAAATTCAATTTACTGGGCATACGCAAATCGGAGGCAGATGAACTGAAACCCAAGATCGGTTTGGTGCCCGGGCGTGTGGTAACCGAGAACGTAAAACGCAGGGCAGAGGATATCATCCAGCGATATTATGCCGACAAAGCCTTCCAGGGCGCTTCGATACGGATAGAAGAAAGACCCGACCCGGCCCTGCCCAATTCAGTGATCCTTAACTTTTATATCGATAAAGGCCATAAGGTGCGTGTAGACAACGTAAACTTTTATGGCAACGAGCAGGTATCGGGTCTTCGTTTGAAAAAACAAATGAAGGGCACCAAGGAAATGACCAAGATCACCCTGTTCCCCTCAAAAGACGAAAGCCCTTATGGCGTAACCGAAAAACCCTCGTTCAAGGAATACATCAGCAATGCGGGCTTTTTATCGCTTACCCGCACCAAGGAATTCCTGGATCCCTATTTCCGTTTCAAATTATTCAGTTCGGCTAAGTTCAACGCCAAGAAATACGAAGAAGACAAGGAAAAGGTACTGGAATATTACAACTCGCTGGGTTACCGCGATGCCACCATCGTGGCCGATACGCAGTATTATAACCAGAAGGGTAACATGAAGATCGACCTGAAAGTGGATGAAGGCCGCCGTTATTATTTTGGAAACATAGCCTGGAAGGGTAATACCAAATACTCCGACTCAGTACTGAACCTGGTGTTGGGTATTCAAAAAGGCGATATCTATAACCTGGAGATATTAAACAGGAAGCTGGGTAAACAAATGTCGCAGGAAGGCGGCGATATCCAGGGGCTGTATATGGATGACGGCTACCTGTTCTTCCGTGTTGATCCCGTGGAGACCGCGGTGTATAACGATACCATCGATTTCGAGATCCGTATCGTGGAAGGTCCGCAGGCCACCATCAAAAACGTGACCATTGCCGGTAACGAAAAAACCAAGGAGCACGTTATACGCCGTGAGCTGCGTACGCTGCCCGGTGAAAAATTCAGCCGCCAGGACCTGATCCGTTCACAGCGTGAAATTGCGCAGTTGAACTTCTTCAACCAGGAAAAGATCGGCATCGCGCCCGTTCCCAATCCCGACGATGGTACGGTAGACATCAACTATACCGTGGAAGAAAAATCTTCGGACCAGTTGGAGCTGAGCGCCGGCTGGGGTGGTGGTATTGGTTTGACCGGTACGCTGGGTGTTTCGTTCAACAACTTCTCTATTAAAAACATCTTTAATAAAAAGGCATGGGATCCCCTGCCTACCGGTGACGGCCAAAAACTGAGCCTTCGTGTACAATCGAATGGCCGCGCCTACCAGTCGTACAACTTCTCGTTTACCGAACCCTGGCTGGGCGGTAAAAAAAGGAACTCGTTTACCGTTAGCGTATATAAGAGTATATTCCGTACCGGTGGTATCGATGCCAGCGGCCGGTATTTCTTCAGCGATACCAACCAGCTGAGAAACCTGGGTGCCACCATTTCGCTGGGTAAACAGTTGAAATGGCCCGATGACTATTTCACGCTGATCTATTCGTTGAGCTTTACCCAGTACAAGCTGCGTAACTATCGCCTTTTCACAGCCGACTTCGACAACGGTACGTCGAATAACCTGAGCTTCAAGATTGCATTGAACCGTAACTCGGCCGGTCCTAACCCGATCTTCCCCACTACGGGTTCGAACTTTTTGGCCAGCGTGCAGTTTACACCGCCGTATTCGTTGTTTAAAGACGATGCCAACAACCAGGATAGTTACAAGCTGCCTGAGTTTCATAAATGGCGCTTTAATGCAGAATGGTTCATTCCCATTGGCAAGGCCATGGGGGCCGATAAGAGCCGGCAGTTTGTATTGCGGGCCGCCGCCAAATATGGCTTTATGGGCCGCTACAATAACAAGCTGAATTATTCACCGTTTGAACGCTTCCAGGTGGGTGATGCCGGTTTGGCCAACGGTAGCTTTATCTTGGGTTACGATATCATTGCACATCGTGGCTACCCCGTGTATGAGAACTCCGATCCCAAGGTGAACCCCGATCAGCAAAACGCCAGTCAATTCTTTACTATATTCAATAAATACACGCTCGAACTGCGGTATCCCTTTACCACCAATCCCAGCAGTACCATCTTTGGCATGTTGTGGTTTGAGGCCGCCAACGGCTGGTACGACTACAAGGAGTACAACCCCTTCAGGTTGCGCAGAAGCGCCGGTGTGGGTATGCGTTTCTTCCTGCCCATGTTCGGTTTGCTTGGATTTGACTATGGCGTAGGTTTCGACCGCCTGCAGCCTGGCGGCAGGTTACGCGACGCCACAAGGTTTACGTTTATGCTGGGGTATGAACCGGAATAGAATATTGAATAATGAATATTGAATATTGGATGTTGAAGGGTTGACTGAGATATCCACGACTGGACGGTCAATATTCAATATTTTTGAGAATTTTAAATGAAAGTCAGTATGAAGAAAATATTATTCATGGCCTGTTTAATGTTGGCATTTACCTATGCCAGCCAGGCACAGCGATATGCCATTGTAGATACCAAATACATCCTGGATAAATTGCCTGAATATACAGAAGCTCAAAAAAAGCTGGACCAGTTCAGCGAGCAGTGGCAAAAAGAAGTGGATTCAAAACAGGCTGCACTCGACAAAATGTATAAAGACTTTGAGGCTGAGCGTGTTATGCTGAGCCCGGAGTTGACCAAAAAAAGAGAGGACGAGTTGTTCGTAAGGCAGAAAGAATTACTTGAGTTACAACGCAAACGCTTTGGTTTTGAGGGAGATCTGTTTAAAAAACGCCAGGAATTGGTAAAACCCATCCAGGACAAGGTATACAATGCCATTCAAAAACTGGCTGTAACCCGCCAACTGGACCTAATTTTAGACAAAAGTGAGGGAATTACTGTTATCTTTGCCGACCCCAAATTGGATCGTAGCGAGGATATACTTAAAGAACTGGGTGTTAAATAATTCAGAAGTGGTAAAAGGAAGGCAACTGTAGAGCGCTTTTTTTCAACTTTTAACGTAATTAAAACCGACCACCCGAATGCTATGAAGCAGAAATTTGGGTGCAGCAAACAAAAATCAAGAAATCAATGAAAAAGTTTTTAACCGTAACGGGCTTCGCCCTTTGCCTGTTAGTGGCTGGTGAAGTAAAGGCTCAAAGCAAATTCGGATACATCAGTTCGCAGGAGCTGGTGAGTGTGATGCCGGAAACCAGAAAGGCCGACACTGCTTTGCAGGAATTGCGTAATGCTTTGGTTCAAAATTATACCGATAAACAAAATGCATTTTATGCAGCCGTAGAGAAGTTCAATAAAGACTCCGCTACTTTATCTGCTTCTGTAAAGACCGTTAAGAAAAACGAGCTTACCAAAATGGGGCAGGAGTTGAACGCAGAGGAAGAGCGTATTCAACAGCAACTGCAACAACGTCAGCAGGAACTGATCGGGCCCATTAATAAAAAAGCCTATGATGCCGTACAGGCTGTAGCCAAAGAAGGCGGATATACTTATGTGTTTGAGAAAGAAGCCCTGCTGGTAGCTCCTCCCGGTGATGATATTTTACCTGCTGTTGCCAAAAAGCTGAACATTAAACTGCCCCAGGGCAATCAACCGGCCAGTGGTGGCGCAGCTCCCAAAAAATAACAACGATCGTTGAATGATACCAGGCCGTCCGCATAGGGCGGCTTTTTTTATTCAGTTATTTTTGTGTTATGCCTGTAACAAATCCCATTGGAATATTCGATTCGGGGTATGGCGGTTTAACCGTGATGAAGGAGATTGTAAAGCAGTTGCCGCAATACGATTACATGTACCTGGGCGATAATGCCCGGGCGCCCTATGGCAACCGTTCGTTCGATACCGTGTACCGGTATACCCTGCAATGCGTGGAGTGGTTTTTTCAGCAGGGTTGTCCGCTGGTGATACTGGCCTGCAATACCGCATCGGCCAAGGCGCTGCGTACGATTCAGCAAAACGATCTGCCGCGTTTGTATCCCGGCAAGCGGGTGCTGGGGGTGATCAGGCCTACCACCGAGATCATCGGCCGGTATACCAAAACCCGGAACATTGGCATACTGGCCACGGCCGGCACCGTGCAGTCGGGCTCGTACCTGATAGAGATTGAAAAGTTTTTCCCCGATATACAGGTATTCCAGGAAGCATGCCCCATGTGGGTGCCCATTGTGGAGAACAATGAGCATACCCAGCCGGGGGCCGATTATTTTGTGAAAAAGCATGTGCAGGGACTGATGGCGCGTAACGGTGCAATAGACACCCTGTTGCTGGCCTGCACCCATTACCCCTTGTTGCGCGATAAGATCATGCAGTTTTTACCGGCCGGGGTTACCCTGGTAAGCCAGGGCGAAATAGTGGCTGCCAGCCTGGTAAACTACCTGCAAAGGCATCCTGAGATAGAGGAACAGTGCAGTACAAACGGGCGGCGGGTGTTTTATACCACCGATAGTACCGAGGACTTTGATAATCATGCGAGTATATTTTTTGGCGAACCGGTGCAAAGTAAGAAGTCTGAGGTCGGAAGCAGGAAGTAAGAAGATCGAAAATTTTCCGACTTCCGACTTCCTACTTCCGACTTCATTTATTACCTTTGCGGTCCTTTCATCCGCTTATAGCGGGGCGGGTATGGTGACCCGTCTGCGAAATACAACTGGAACCTGGTCCGCTTCTCCCGGGCCATATTTCAAAACGTGAACCCGCCTACGCGCAAGCTTCGGCGGGTGAAAAAAGATAAAAATATGAAACGTACATTTCAACCTCATCGCCGCCGCCGTAAAACCGTTCATGGTTTTCGTAAGCGTATGCAAGATGCCAATGGTCGTAAAGTACTGGCCAGCCGTCGCAGGAAGGGTCGTAAGAAACTGACTGTTTCCGACGAAAGAAAATTAAAATAAGGCGCTGAATCCGCCTGATGGTGGAGAACAGCCCTATCAAATAATCAATAGCTCCGCATGTGCCGGAGCTATTTTATTTTTGGCTTGCCCATGGCAAAAAAGTTCACCTTAGGAAAGGATGAAAGGTTAAAACGCCGCAAGATCATAGAACAGCTGTTCGGTGAAGGGAAGTCTGTTTCGGTATTTCCCATACGTGTGCAATACCGCCTGTACAAAGAAGGGTTGGCCTCGCCTTTACAAGCCGGGTTCAGCGCCAGCAGCCGCCAGTTTAAAAGGGCCGTAGACCGTAATCGTATCAAAAGGCAGATGCGGGAGGCTTACCGCCTGCAAAAGTGGCCCCTGCAGGAAAAATTACAGGCAAGCCAACAACAACTGGCCCTTTTTTTTATTTATACAGGTAAGGAGCTGCCCGAATACGGTGTGCTGAATGAAAAGATAGGGGTAGTGTTAAACAAGCTGATGAAAATTATTCCATGAAGATATTGCTGCGCATATTGAGCTTTCCGTTTATTGCATTGATAAAGATCTATCAATGGATCATATCGCCCGTGATGGGGCCCAAATGCCGGTTTACGCCCACCTGCTCGCAGTATTCGCTGGAGGCGTTCAAAAAGTATGGGGTGTTTAAAGGGTTATGGCTTACGGTGAAACGAATTGCCAGGTGTCATCCCTGGGGCGGGCATGGGTACGACCCGGTGCCATAAATGCAAAAAAGCCCCAACCAAAGGTCAGGGCTTTCCCGCGCAATGCCCCTGCGGGGCCGGTTAGCAGTTCTGGTTATTTTATGTTCATACGCTGCATCAACTCCTCCAAAGACTCCCTCTTCTGCTTATTCGTAGAAAATTTATAGATCTCAGGCGCCTTACCATCTTTATCAGCCTCCACTTTATACGGCACATTTTTGTAAGGATTCAGCAACTGTGCATTCAGGTTAGTCGTTAATTTTTTAACACTGTTGGGAACAACAAAATACGTTTTATTTTCATCGCTGGCATTTTCGCCATTGATCAGTGCGCGTGTACTATCTACAATATGCTGCAGTTGTTCGCTGCTGATGGATGCGGGTACGCCGCTGCTGCCAAAGTTTACCAGGTTGCCGATAAGGGTATCCGATTTCAGGTTGAGGATATACAAACCGTTTTCGGGCAGCTCGTATTGTTTTTCGCCCGAAGAAGTTTTTACTGTAACGGCCTTGTCGTTGGCGCCAAGGCTGATCTCGGCTTCGTTGTGCTGTGTGCCGGGTTGAAAGGTAACGGTTTTGGTATTGTTATCAACCTGTATCTTACCGCTCGACATCACTACTACTTTTTTATCGATACCGGGTGAGCAGGCGGCGAGGAACAATACGGCAACAGTCATTGTGCTGAACAACTTACGAGTCATGAGGCTTTTTTATTTGAGGTTAAAGAACGGTAGGTGCAAAAATATAGGTCTATATGGTTAGCACCAGATTAAAATTTGCTGAAATTGAATTGGAAGTGGCGAAAAAAACAATCCCGGTGAAAATTACCGGGATTGCTTTGTTTGATATTTGTTATCGCGCAGCGTTGGCAAAACGCTCGCTTACTTTATTCCAGTTGACCGTATTCCAGAAGGCATTGAGGTACTCAGGTCTGCGGTTCTGGTATTTGAGATAGTAGGCATGTTCCCATACATCCACTCCTAAAAGAGGTACTCCTTTCACTTCGGCAACATCCATCAGCGGGTTGTCCTGGTTGGGTGTAGACGTGATCTCCAGTTTGCCATCTTTTATGATCAGCCATGCCCATCCGCTACCAAAGCGGGTGGCGCCGGCCGTATTGAATTTTTCTTTGAAGGCATCAAACGATCCGAATACAGAGTTGATCACATCGGCCAGTTGACCGCTGGGCTGGCCACCTGCATTGGGCGCCAGGCTTTCCCAGAAAAAGGTATGGTTCCAGTGACCGCCGCCATTGTTACGAACGGCCGGACTGATGCTGCCTGCTTCGCGCACCAGATCTTCCAACGATTTATTTTCATGAGGCGTACCGGCAATAGCTTTGTTCAGATTGTCTACATAGGCCTGGTGGTGTTTTCCGTGATGTATCTGCATCGTCAATGTGTCGATATGCGGTTCCAATGCGTCATGGGCATATGGAAGCGCCGGTAGTGTAAAAGCCATAGCTATAAAATTTAAATGTTGACAATTTATGGTTGTACTATCAAACACAACAAATGTACAAGTCAATGGTTTATTGACCAATTCATTCTCATTTCCCCACGATTAATTCGGCATAAAAGGGAATTTTATAGTAAATTAGTTTTCATTTCTACATATACCCTAATTCAAAACAGGCAATATGTCAAAATTTTTCGCAAAGGGATATGTGTTGCCGGTTTTTGTAGCCGCTTGTATAAGTACCCTGTTTCTTGCATTTAGTCCTGCCCAGGTAAAAAGAGATAACACCCTCACACCTGCTGAAAAACAGGCGGGATGGATATTGTTATTCGATGGTAAAACCACTACCGGCTGGCGTGCGTACAACCGCCAGCCACAGGATAGCTGGGAAGTACTGGCGGGGCAGTTGCACTGTAAAAGCAAAGGGGTCGCCAACAGGGCCGACCTGATGACCATTGCCCAGTACGATAACTATGAACTGCAGTTCGACTGGAAGGTAGATAAAGGCGCCAATAGCGGCGTCATATACCGGGTGATAGAAACCAGCCAGGCCAGCTATGAAACAGGGCTCGAATACCAGTTGATAGATGATGAGGGTTATCCCGATAAGCTGGAAGACTGGCAGAAAAGCGGTTCCGACTATGCCATGCATCCGCCCCTGGTACTGGCCTCCAAACCGGCGGGTGAATACAACCACTCCAAGATCATTGTAAACGGGGCGCATGTGCAGCATTGGTTGAATTCGCGCAAGGTGGCCGATTTTCACCTGTGGACACCCGAGTGGAAGGAATTAAAGGAAAAAAGCAAATGGAAGGATGCTGCTAATTATGGCATGGCCAAAAAGGGATTTATAGCCCTGCAGGACCATGGCGGCGGCATCTGGTTCAAAAATATCAAACTTCGCAAACTATAGGTTTGCGGCTAACTGCTGAATGAGCTATCAGTTGTCACATACGAATGAATGGGGGAAAGATGAGGCCCATGAACTGCTTTTTGCCGAGCTGTTCAAAAAACACGAGTACAGGTTGCACTCGCTGGCCCTCAAACTCACCAAGAGTGATAGCTATGCCCGCGACATCATACAGGAAGTGTTCCTGAAATTATGGGAGCACCGTCAACATATGCAGGCAATTCATAATATTGAAGCCTGGTTATACCGCATTACCGAAAACAAGGTCATTGATTTTTTACGCAAGGCCGCGGCCGATGACCGGCTCAAGGAAGCCATCTGGAGCAAACTCTCCGATCAGTTTAATGATACCGAAGACCTGGTGGCTGCCAAGGAATACAGCCAGATCGTTCAAAAAGCCATCGATCAACTGCCACCCCAACGTAAACTCATTTATCACCTCAACCGCGAAAAAGGGCTGAATTACCGGGAAATTGCGGATGAGCTGGCCATCTCCAAACATACCGTCAAAAACCAGTTATCCAACGCCTTACAATCCATCAAAAGCTTTCTGCACAAAAGCGTCCACCAGTTTTTTTAAAAAAATTTACTGCAGCAATAGGAACAAAGCTGCTTTGTTTCGTCTGGGTTAATATGGACAACCCTGTTTCATGGAAGAAAGATTAAAATACCTGTTCAGGAAATACCTGAACAATACCTGTACAAAAAAAGAATTCGATGAGTTCTTTATGTACATGCGCGATGCTGCCTATAACGAAACAATCAGGGAAATCATAAAAAAGGTATACGAGGAAACAGGCAACGAGTCGTTGAAATTTACCTATGTTGATGAAAGCGGTAAGCTGGTTTTAACCGAACCGGTGCTGGATACGCAACCTGACTATGTGCCGAAACGAAGAAAAAAAGCCCTTTACCTGTCTGCGGCAGCCTGTGTGGCTATTTTAGTGGTCTTGTGGGTATGGTGGCCCATTACAGCACCCCAGGCCGAAGCCCCTGTAGTGGCCATGGCTAAAAAAATAACGCAGCGTTCGGAGTACAAGTACCTGCTGTTACCAGACAGCACGCAGGTATGGTTAAATGCAGCCAGCACCCTGGAATACCCGCAGCAATTTGCGGGTGGTAAAAGGGAGGTACGTTTATCGGGCGAGGCCTATTTTGATGTAAAACATGCCGATAAGATACCCTTTATAATACGCACCGGTAAAGTGTCTACCCTGGTGTTGGGAACAGCTTTTAATATCAAGGCCTATCCCGGCCGTGCGCACATCATCGTTTCGGTAAACCGGGGTAAGGTAGTGGTGCAATACAACGATAAGGATGTAGCCACGCTTACCAAAGGCCAGCAGGTAAAAGTGAACAACGAAGGTATACAGGCGCCGGAGAAAAAATCGATCACTACCAATGCCGCAGCCTGGCAACAGGGTCATTTGACCTTTGATGATGAAACCATTGAAGATATCGTGGCAGAACTGGAGCAGGTATATGATGTGCGTATCCGGGTAAATGATGAGGCCATCAGGCATACGCGGATATCCACCACGCTGCGCAGGGAAATGGGTGTGGATGAAGCGCTGCAGGTGCTTTGTTTGATCTCCGATACCGAAGTGATTCAGGAAAACGGCGTATATATTATACAATAACTGTTAACACTTAATACCAAAATATAACTGCTATGCGTATACTGAATTTCACACCCCCATAATGCCTGGAAAAAAGAACCGCCCCAGTTGCGACCTGGAAGCGGTTCAGCATGTTGAAAATAATCCAGTTCAAAGAATTACTTAAAACAATTCAAAGCTATGAATTTGTATGTAAAAACGTACAACCAGGCTACGTACTGCATTCCTTTAGAATACAAGTCACCAAACTGGCTTTTGAAACATAAAGCATTGATTATGAGAATTTCTATTCTGGCTATATTGTTTACTGTAAGCGGGCTGCTGATGGCCAGCCCCAGCGACGGCCAGGATTTGAACAAGATTACCGTAAGCATCGAACTCAGGAATGCCACCTTAAAGCAAGCCTTCCGTAAAATTGAGTCCCTGGCCAAACTGGCTTTCACCTACAAAACAAACGATGTAGCAGCCTATAATAACATCAGCTACCAGGCTACCAATGTGCCGGTGGCCAGGGTGTTGCAGGAATTATTGGAGTATACCGATTTGCGGTATGAACAAGTAAATGGTAATATCATCATTAAAAAATCATCACCTGTCGAAACAGAGGCTACGGTGACAGCACCTGTAATGGAGTTGCCATTCGATGGCGGAGTAAAAGGGCGGATAACCGATGAATCAGGCCAGCCGGTAGCGAATGCAACGATTGTGGTATTGGGTACCGATAAGGGAACAGCCGCCAATGCCAATGGTGAATTTATGATTGAAGGCATCAAGGCGGGCAAACACAAGGTGGAAATATCTGCCGTAGGTTTTGCCACATTGATCAGGGAAATTACCGTTAAGAACAATGAAATGGTAAGCCTTGCCATACAGGTAAAGGAGAACAGCGATAACATGCAGGAAGTGGTTGTTACCGCGCTGGGTATAACCCGCAAGGAAAGGTCGGTTGGTTATGCCACCCAGGGTATACAGGGCGAAAACCTGACCATTTCCAAAGAACAAAATGTGTTGGGTTCATTAGGCGGAAAAATATCAGGGGTGCAAATTTCTGGTTCATCTGCAGCAAGCATGGGCGGAACACAAAAAATTCAAATACGTGGTGTAAACATGGTAACCGGTGGCGGCGAACCCTTGATCGTAGTAGATAACACACCCATATCGAACACCAACTTTGCCGGTAGAAACGGCCGCGATTATGGAAACCTGGCACAGGATATCAACCCGGAAGACATTGAGTCGATCAGTGTATTGAAAGGCCCTGCCGCTTCGGCTCTTTATGGTTTACGTGGTCAGTTTGGAGTTATCATGATCACTACTAAAAAGGGTAGCCGTTCGCAAAAACCTGCGGTGAACTTAAGTTCATCATTTTCCGTTGAAAAGCCCGGAAACTTCATGCCATTACAGAATATTTATGGTGCGGGTTCCAGTCTAGATTTCCCAACGATCAACATCAATGGCGTAGAAACGAAATATGTGGATGGCACCTGGGATGAAAGCTGGGGACCTAAGATGGATGGCACGCCTGTAAGACATCAGTACAGTTTTTATCCAGCCGACCCAGACTTTGGCAAGGAAACGCCGTTCGTTCCGCAGCCCAACAATATCAAAGATTATTTTGAAACTGGCAAAACGTTTAATAATTCGATCTCGTTTTCTGGAGGCGGACAGAACACATCGTTCAGGCTTTCATACAATAATACAGACATAACCGGAATAGAACCGAATACCTGGTTAAAAAGAAACAATCTTTCCTTTAATGGTTCATTAAACGTTACTTCGAACCTGCTGTTGACGACCAACCTGAATTTTGCCAATAACAAGGCCATACGTCCATCACAGGGTTATCAAAGCCTGGGATCGCGCAATATGTACCAATGGTTTCAAAGAAACCTGGATATGAAAAGGCTCAGGCAGTACAAATATCCTGATGGCACCTATTATCAATGGAATTTGAACGATCCCAACAGCCAGGGCATTTATGAAAATATGACCCCCATCGACTGGAACAATCCTTATTTCGATGCCTATGAAAATCCATCGCACGATTCGCGCAACCGTTATTTTGGTAATGTGGGTCTTACCTATACCATCGTACCGGGCTTAAAAGTAAGCGGTTTTATCAGGCAGGATGGATTTACACAAAATATCGATGGACGTAATGCCGAGGGTGGAAGAGGCACCCCTTCGTTCTGGATAGGCAAATACGAAAACAAGGAAATGAACTATGAGTTCATGGCTCAATACAATAAAGACTTTGGACGATTTTCACTGGCTGCTAATTTAGGTGGCAACATACTCAAACAACATTACACCTATTTGCGCGAAGAAACAGTAGGCGGGTTGGTGACACCCGGCTTCTATCATATTTCCAATTCCCTGCAAAGACCCGATGTTACCAATTACCTGAGGGAAAAAGAAGTGCGCAGCGCCTATGGATCGGTTAGTTTAGGATACAATAATATATTTTATATCGATGCCAGCTTGCGCAGGGATATTTCGTCGGCATTGCCAGAAAGCAATAATGCTTATTTATATCCTTCGTTGTCGGGAACAGTGGTGTTTAGTGAGCTGCTGAACTGGGCGCCGCTGAGCTATGGTAAGTTCAGGGCCAGCTATGCGCAGGCAGGTGCAGACATTGCCGTGTATCAAACCACCAATTCTTTTGCATTGGGCGATCCGTACAATAGCGATTTCCCGATGAATGTGCCGGACCAGTTGAACAATCCTGATCTGAAACCCTCATTGGGCACTGCCTATGAAGCAGGTTTGGATCTGCGTTTCCTGCAGGACCGTATTGGGTTGAACTTTACCTGGTACCACCAGGTAAACAAAGATGCGGTGATGACGCTGGATGTATCCGGTGTAAGTGGTTTTACGCAGTATGTGATCAATGCCGGTAGTATTCAAAACAAAGGTATTGAGATTACCTTAACCTGTACGCCTATCAAAACACCTACCATTAACTGGTCGAGCACATTTAATTTTGCCCGTAATAACAGTATGATCAAGGAACTGTACCCGGGTATCAATTCCATCATCCTTGATCAAAACAGGTATGCCAGTGTTGATATGTTCCTGTTGGCTAATGTGAATGAAGCTTTCGGTTCGCTGGTGGGTAATGGGTATGTACGCGACCCCGCCACCGGTAAGATCATGCTGGATGCAGCGAATATGCCAATGTGGGAAACCAATCACAATTTTGGAAGCGTGTTGCCCAAATTTACCGGGGGCTGGCAAAACTCCATATCCTGGAAGAATTTCGACCTGGGCGCTACCATCGATTTTCAAAGTGGTGGCCAGTTCTTTAGCTGGACAAAGATGCTGGCTGTAAAAAGCGGACAGGCTTCAGAAACTGCAGCCATGAACGACAAAGGTAAGAACATACGCGACCCGCTGGATGAGGGTGGTGGCATTAAGGTGACCGGTATTTCTGACGCGTCGAAACAGGAGGTCACTGCTTATGTGAATGCCAGGTCCTATTATCGTAATACACTTGGAAACAAGATCTATGAAGAGTGGTTGTATGATGCTTCCTATATCAGGATGCGTGAGATCAGGTTGGGATATACATTCTCCAAAGCCAGGATCTCTAAACTATCGGTTAAGAGTATTAACCTGGCCTTTATTGCCAGGAACCCGTTCATGATTTGGCAGGAAGCTCCCAAAGGGTTGAATCCTGCTGAGCTGGCTACGGGCGCCACTTCGCTGAACTGGCTGGAGACCGGCCAATTGGCAACTGTACGTTCTTTTGGCCTTAACCTGAATGTTTCTTTCTAAACAACTCTTTATGAAAAAATTACTTTTTATACAATGTACGCTGGCAATCATCTTTACTGGTTGTACCAAGTTCAGGGATGATATCAACGTCAACCCCAATTTGCCCACCCGTGCATCCAATGCGCAATTATTAACTTATGCCATTAACCAGTTACCGGCGGCTATCGAGTCAACCGCGGGATTGTTGTATGTTCAGCATTGGTCGGAAAAGCCGTATACAGATGCATCGCGATATACCGTTGTGAACTATGATTTTTACTGGCTGTATTCCGGTGCACTGGAAAATCTTAATACTATATTGAAGATGGACAACTTCAATGTGAATGAAGGTTCTGCCGCCAATCAAACGGCCGTTGCCCGGATACTAAAAGCGTTTTTCTTTTGGCATATCACCGACCGTTGGGGCGATGTGCCTTATTTTGATGCACTGAAAGGGCAGGAGCAGTTTTCTGCCAAATACGATAAACAAAAGGATATCTATTACGATCTATTGAAAGAGTTGAAGGAGGCTGCGGCGCAGATCGATAACGGTAATCCCGTTACAGGCGATATTTTATACAAAGGCAATATGGATAACTGGCGCCGGTTTGCCAATTCCATCCGTGTGTTGATGGCGCTGCGTTTGTCGAAGGTAGACGCCGAAAAAGGTAAAACCGAATTTCTGGATGCCCTTAATAATGGCGTGTTCACCAGCAACGCGCAAAGCGCCGTGTATGTGCATCTACCCGAAGCCGCCAATGAGAACTATTGGTACTATGTGGTAAATGTGCAGAACCGACCCTGGTATTGGGCCAGCAAAACCATAGTGGATTATATGAAGCCTTTCGACGATCCACGGTTGAAGATATATGCCGATACCAATGCCAGCGGCCAGTACAATGGGGTGCCCTACGGGCTGGATGGTAATGCAGTGGGCACCATTCCTTCGGCCAGCGTGTCGTTTATTGGTGTACATGTACGAACACAAAATGCGCCCACCTACATTACTACCTATGCACAGGTATTGTTTGCACTTGCTGAGGCCAATAAACTGGGTTGGCTGAATGGTGGGGATGCAGAAGCGAAGGCAAAGTATGAGGCCGGTGTGGAAGCATCAATCAGGCAATGGAACCGCATTAGTTTTCAGGCATATAATGATAAGCTGGACAATCAAATTGAAAAGGTGCCATATTCAGCAACCGATGCAGGCGATACCACCGGCCTGGCGGCTTATCTGGCAAAACCAGGCGTAGCCTATACTGCTGCCGATGCTATTAAGCAGATTGCCACACAGCGATGGCTGCATTTATACATGAATGGTTATGAAGCATGGGCTGAATGGCGCAGAACGGGTTATCCCGAACTTACACCCGCGCCCAATAATGGCGGTGCGCCTATCCCAAGAAGACAGGCCTATCCTGTGAAGGAACAAAATATAAATACTACCAATTACCGTGCGGCGGTGGATGCGCAGCCGGGTTTGAATGGGAAGGATGATTTAAATGGAAGGGTTTGGTGGGATGTACAGTAGAGCAATAATTAGCAGGGCTTGGCTTAATATTAGTCGGGCCCTGATTTTTAACTATTAAACCTTAAATATGAATTTACGTTTTCTCCCGACACTATTGGGTGTCATTCTGCTATCGTTTCGCGCCTTCTCGCAAACTATTTCACCTGGTTCCAGTCATGAAATTTGCCCTCACCCTAATTATTCCAATGCTCAATTTGGAGAACCACGCGTAGAGCGGTTCGAGATTGATTTGGCAGGTGTGGAAGTTTCGAACTGGAATATCACCAACCAGGTTGCTTGTAAAATTGTCCGGGGTTTGATTCAAATTGGCGGCAACCCATCGAAAGCGGACTGTTACGTCGCTTTCGAGGACCAGCGCGCAAAAACGCCGGAATTCACAATTACCAGTACGACGAATCAGTCCAAAACCTTCAAATTCCCCAAAATCAGAAGCCTTAACGGATTAAAGCCAGAATTACAATTTCTAACGCCCATGAATTTACCGATATGCTCTACGGGCAACGTGCCCTATAACTTTTCAAAGCTGGTAAGGTACAAGAGCATCGATGACAACACTGAGTTCGGCAACCATATTCCACTTTATGAATATTCGGTGCCAAAAGGTTGGAAGGTAGAGAACACGGTTTCCACCGGTCCTAACAACTATATCCTGGCAGCACCGGGGGCAACAATTACTTTCGACGAGATACATTCGGGTGAAATTAAGATAAGGGCATCGGCCTCCGGATCGATTTGCCACGGAACGCCTACCTTGCCTGTGCCTGGAGCGTGGGTGAACATACCATTTACACGCCCTACCTTAAGGCTAACTGCGAATGGAAGCACGTCACTGCCATTAAGCTGTGGAGTGAACGGGACCTATACTTTTTCCTTGGAAAATGCAAATGATTTATCATGTCTGACCTATCAATGGAATTTAGGTACAAGCAGCAACAACTGGACATATAATGGAACGCCGGCTCCGCAGTTTATCAGCACAACCACCAATGCTATAACTTTATCAACGAATACCTGCACTGGTACTCCTACCAGCGTTTCTGTTACTGCCAAAATGAATAATGTTGATATTGAAACCTTTACCATACCGGTTACTCTTAATATCCCTGAGCCATCAATTTCAGGCAGCCTGATGGTATGTAATACAGACCAATTTACGGTGGCGCCTTTGTCTTGCACCCCATCGATATTATGGGAACCACAAAATGGTAAGCTGATGGTTATTGGCGGACAGGGTACGCCTACCGCTACGATGCTGAAAATGGCAGATGGAACTGAGTCAATCAAAGCGACCATAATGGGTGTATGTGGTAATACATTTGTAAAATATTTGTCTGACGTACAAGTCGGTACCGCACAGGCGCCGGTCATAACCCATCTCAGTGTTGATGAAGGTCGGATTGAAGCATTTGTAGAACCATTTCCGGGCGTTAATTCCTACAACTGGTACAAAAACGGCGACTTTTATGAAAATACCCCACATCCTGATATAAGCATCTGGAAACCAAGAGAAGAATGTGATGTGGGATACGAAATAGGTGTAGAAGCGGTGAGTGCCTGTGGAACTTCTGCACGTACATATGGATATATTTCATATCCATGTCAAAACTTAATAACACTTGCGCCTAACCCGGCATCTACTACGGTATATATATCCCTGGAACAAAAAAGCAGATATGGCAGTAGAAAAGGATCGCTAACGTCTTACCGTAATGTGACTCAAGTAAGGATATTTGATGCAACTTTCAAATTACGGCAGCAGCAACAGTTTTCGTCCGGGTCGCTGCAAGTAATGGTAAATATTGTTGGGCTACCGGCAGGAATATATTTTATAGAGGTTTATAGCGGGGCGTATAAAGAAACGAAAAAGTTGGTGATTCACCGATGATGATTTCAGCCGTATCAGCAGAAGATAAGGCTACCAAATAATGTTAGGTGGCTTTATCTTTTGCTTCTAAAAAAGTTCTTCATGAGTTCGGCACATTCATCCTTCATGATCCCTTTTTCTACCTCTGTTTTGGGATGAAAGGGCCAGTTGGCGCCGGTGATTCGTTTGTGACCGTTCTTTTCATCGTCGGCGCCCCATACAATGCGGCCTATTTTGCTCCAGTAAAGGCCGCCGGCACACATTAAGCAGGGTTCTACGGTTATGTATATCGTGGCATCGGGCAGGTATTTACTGCCCAGGTAATTGAAGGCCGAGGTGAGTGCAATGATCTCGGCATGTGCCGTGGGATCGTTGAGCCTTTCTACCTGGTTATGACCACGCGCAATGATCTTTTTATTGATAACCACCACCGCGCCTACCGGAACTTCTCCATCGTCGTATGCCTTTTGCGCCTCTTTAAAGGCCTGTTGCATAAAATACTCGTCGTTCATAACTGCTGCGTGATTAATGCGACAAGTTACTGAAATGCTTGTTATCTTAGTTTTATGACAACGAGTTTTGCCCAGGTAATGCTTTTCCTCGTGGCGGGCATTGCCATTATTATCCTGCTCACTGCGCGGTACCGGGTGCATGCCTTTTTTGCCTTATTGATTGCCTGCTTTGTAGTGGGGCTGGGTGTACAAATGCCGGCCAGCCAAATCATCACTGTTACCAAACAAGGGTTTGGCCATATCATGCAATCGCTTGGGTTTATTATTGTGCTGGGCACCACGCTGGGTGTAATACTGGAGCATGCGGGCAGTACAAGGGTCATGGCCTCATTTATTCTGAAAAAAACCGGTGAGCGCCGCGCTCCGCTGGCCATGAGCGTTACCGGCTTTATAGTAGGTTTGCCGATTTTTTGTGATTCAGGTTATATAGTATTAAGCGGTTTGAACCAGTCGCTGGCCAAACGTACGGGTATATCCATCGTCATTATGTCTGTTTCGCTGGCTACCGGTTTGTATGCCGTACATTGTTTGATTCCGCCACATCCCGGCGCCGCTGCTGCGGCCAGCACCATCGGTGTTGATTATGGTAAACTGATACTTACCGGTATTGCAATAGCCATTCCGGCTACACTGGCCGGTTATTTATGGGCCCGGTACGCAGGAAAAAAATTCAAAGCCGATGTACAGCCAGCGGCAACTGCTGAAGAGAAGTATGCACCCGCTCCTTCGGTGTTCAATGCTTTTTTACCGGTAATAGTGCCTATTCTTTTGATCGGCATACGGTCGTTTCTTACGATAGAAGAAGGCGTGCCTGCCAGCTGGCTGGTGAACCTGTTAATGATAGCCGGCGATCCGGTAATCGCTTTGTCTGTTGGTATTGTGCTGGCCCTGGTAAGCGTGGTATCATGGAAAGAAATGACATTGAGTAAATTGCTGGGCGAGGCCGCCGAGAAGGCAGGCGGCATACTGGTGATCATCGGCGCCGGTGGCGCCTTTGGCGCCGTACTGGCCGCCACCAAGGTAGGCGAGCATGTGAGCGAGGCCGTGAACCTGCAAACAATGGGTATATTTTTTCCGTTCCTGCTGACCTCTATTTTAAAAACCGCGCAGGGTTCTTCTACCGTGGCCATCATTACCGCGGCTTCTATCATTCAACCACTGTTGCCTTCCCTCGGGCTTGATTCCGAAACCGGGAAACTGCTCACCGTATTGGCCATGGGCGCCGGTTCCATGATGATATCCCATGCCAATGACGCCTATTTTTGGGTAATTGCACGGTTTTCGGGTATCGATATGAAGGCCATGTTGAAAGTGTATACCGTGGCCTCAGTGTTTATGGGTTTGATGGCGTTGGCGGGGGTTTATGTGTTGTCGTTGTTTTTAAAAATCTAAAAAATATTCTATTTTGTAAAGGTACCTACGCCCCTACCATGAAACTATGTGTTGGCCTGATTTTCTTTGTAAGCCTGTTGGCATGTATTGCTGTTCAGGCACAAAACCGTAAGCCGCTTATTCAAAAGGAACCTGCCTGGGTTACACGCACCTCAATTGATTACAACAAAACGCAGATGGACGATGAAGCCACGGACGGCTATATTGACCTGGTTCATGAAAAGCAGGTGAATTTGCAGGAACAGGCCGTTTACCGGAAAGTGGCTATCAAATATCTTTCAGAGACCGGCGTGCAAAACCGATCGGAAGTGAACATTAGTTATGATCCCTATTATAGCAGGCTGCTTATTCACACCATCAGCATCATAAGAGGTAAAGAAATCATCAACAAGCTGGATGCTGGTAAAATAAAAGTATTACAGCAGGAAAATGAACTGAACCGGTTCTTGTACGACGGTTCCCTGTCGGCCATCCTTTTCCTGGAAGATGTGCGGAAAGGTGATATCCTGGAATACAGTTATACAAAAGCAGGATTTAATCCCGTTTTCAAAGGCAGGTATTCCGGCATATTTGAAACGGCTTTTTCCGACCCTGTGTATCATATGTATTTCAAACTGCTGGTGCCCGACCACAGGACTGTGCAAATCAAAAACAGTCTGACTGATGTTGCCTGTACCCGGTCGAAGGCAGGTGGCCACACCGTTTATGAATGGACATTCAAAGATGTGCCGGGTGTGCGGATGCAGGATTATACCCCTTCGTGGCACGATCCCTTTCCTATGGTCATGGTATCGGAATACAGCAACTGGAAAGATGTGGTGAATTGGGCCAGGGAACTGTATCCTTTCGATGGTAAGCTTTCGCCGGGCCTTATGGCTAAGATCAAAGAGTTTTCGGCCGGGAAAAAGCCGGAAGACCGTATACGCGCGGCCTTACGGTTTGTACAGGACGATGTAAGATATATGGGTATTGAAATGGCAGAGGGATCGCACAAACCGAATCGCCCGGATAAGGTATTTCAACAGCGTTTCGGGGATTGTAAAGACAAAAGTTATTTATTGTGCACCATGCTGCGCTCGATGGGTATTGAAGCGCACCCCGTGTTAATAAATACTAATTTTCGAAAAACCATCATGAGCTGGCTGCCTTCTCCTTTTGCCTTTAACCATGTTACGGTGCGTGTGTTGTGCAATGGCCGTTATTATTATTTTGATCCCACCATATCTTACCAGCGGGGAGCTATCGATTCCATTGCTTTTCCCAACTATGAGTGCGGACTGGTGATTACCGATTCTACTACTACACTTACAGCCATACCCTTGCAGGATAAGGGCATGGTGAAGGTGCGTGAGACCTTTGATATACCCAATATGTCGGGCCAGGCACGTTTAAAGGTGCGCACCGAATACACCGGTTCGTTTGCCGATGATGTGCGCGACGATTTCAACAGTGACAGTAAAACGAGTATCAGCGAAGGGTACCTGGAATTTTACCGCAGGTATTTCGATAAGATAGAAGCGGATAGCCTCACCCTTACCGACGATGAAGAAACCGGCCAGCTGGTAGTAAATGAATATTATTCAATAAATGATTTCTGGACATTAAAAGAAGGCGTTGTAAAGTGTTATTTTTCTCCTTATGTGATTTATTCGGTGATGAAAAGGCCTAAGGATAAAAAAAGAAAGATGCCCATCCGTATCAATTACCCGGCCCGCTACAAAGAAGAGATCATCATCAATGTGCCGGAGGAATGGAGTGGCGATGAGATTACAGAAACCGTCGATTGTGCGGCATTTACAATGAATGCCCGGTTTACTTATGGCTATAAGCAGTTTCTGTTGAAATACGATTACGAGACTAAAAAAAGCCAGGTAAGTCCTGAAGAGTCGGAAGAATATTTTTCGATGCTGGAAACAGTGGACAATAAGATGGATTATATGTTAAGCGATAACAGTAATGCCACTGTTAATAAAGATGCTGAGGGTAGGGGCGACCGGCTGGCTTATCTTACGCTGGGTGTGCTGGGTATCATCGGCGTGGCGATTTGGTGGACGCAGCGAAGGAGATAGAGGATGATATTTCGGGTGGGGGCGGATGTTAATAAAAAATGCTAAAAAAATTGGGAATACCTGGGGGGATGTATTATTTTTGTGTGGTATTCGTTTATCACTTCTGGTTACAGTAACAATCCAAATTAAGGCTGGCTATTAGCTTCTTCAAGATATGCTCTTATTGAGCGTACAGTTTTTCTTATATCATTTTATTAAATTCCTTTTATGAGAACTTTTAACAAGCACCCTCAGTGGTTCAACGTGCCATTACGTTTGAATGAAGATCAAAAGCAAAATCCCGGGTTGGCTATAGAAGAATTTTTTGAGTGTTATCACTTACATGAAGTGCGGGAAATTTTGTGGAACTGGATGGTGGAGGTGGTTTCAAGTCCACATGGTATTTCGCACGATCATCATGAGCGCAATAACCATATTTATTTTTATGAAAAGATAGAAGCGCTGGTAGAGGCGGCCTGGATGGTAAGAAGGGCCATTCGCAGGCATATTCGCCGAAGGGAACGCAGGAAAAGATCAAGGTAACCTTTAATCCAATTGTTATGCTGTTGAATTATCATACTGAACAACTGCAAAAGGTGCTGGATATTGTAAAGAAAGCGGCATCACCCGATAAGATATTCCTGTTGGGCGCTGCAGAAAATTGCCATATGGAAGCATCTATTTTTAGCAGGGATGCGGAAAGGCACCGGCAGGTAACCCATTATTACCTGATGGTGCTTACCCGCAGCCAGGATAACCGCTGTTTTGATGCCCTGCAGGATGTAATGGAAAGCCGTTGCCGGCATGCCACACCCATTACTGTTTTTATCGAGGCCGTGCATGTGTTTAATCAATGGGTTCATGCAGGCCACCCCTTTGCCTGCCAGGTGGTGCGGCATGGCGTACTGGTACATGATGCAGGCGCCGTATCATTACATGCACCGGCAGCAACCTATACCGAACCTGATATAACATTACTGGTAAAAGAATTCAACAGGTGGGATAAACAGGTGGTTGAATTTTTAGCCGGTACGGAATTGTATTTGTTGCGCAAACAATTTGGCCTGTCTGCCTTTTTATTACACCAGGCTGCCGAACATGCCTGTACCCTGCTGTTAAAATTGATGACCGGTTACCGCGCAACCACCCATAGCCTCGATAAGTTATTGCGCTATTGCCAGCCATTTTCGGCCGAGCTGGCCAGGGTTTTCCCGCGTGATAATGAAAAAGAAAATAACCTGTTTGGCTTGCTGCAAAAGGCCTATGTACACGGCCGCTACCGCGACGATTATGTGATTACCGAAAAAGAATTGCGCATACTGGCCGCAAGGGTAACGAGATTGCAAGGCATAACCCGGGAAATTGCAAAAAGGAAATTCAGTGAGATGCCCTGTCCTGTATAATAAAGGATGCACCGTACGCCTGGTTTATTTATTGCCAATAATAAATTAACTTACTGATGATATCCTAATATTTGAAATATCTTTTATGGACCCTGCCTTGATTCCACAGAAATTGCAACGGTTGCGGCAATATTTTGACGGTGGAAATACCATGTCCTATTCGTTCAGGAAGCGGCAATTGCAGCAGCTAAAAAGGGCTATGCTGAAGTATGAAAAACCTTTGTACGATGCATTGTATGCCGACCTGAAAAAGAACCGCGAAGAAAGCTGGGTTACAGAAATTGGATTCGTTATAGCAGAGATCAAACAGGCATTACAACACCTGCGCTACTGGATGCAGCCACAAAAGGTGAAAACCAACCTGGTCAATTTCCCTTCTACCAGTTATATACTATATGAACCCCTGGGTGTGGTATTGATCATCAGTCCATGGAATTATCCGCTGCAATTATTGTTTGCGCCGCTGGTGGGTGCTATAGCCGCCGGTAATTGTGTGGTGTTGAAACCTTCCGAACTGGCGCCTGCTACTGCCGGGGTTATGAGGGATATTGTAAAGGAAGTTTTTGCTGAGGAACATGTTTTGTATGTAGAGGGAGAGGGGGCCACCGTGGTGCCGGCCATGATGCAGCAGTTTGTTTTCGATCATGTATTTTATACCGGCAGTACGGCCACTGGCAAAGAGATTTACCGGATGGCCGCCGAAAAAATGGTGCCTGTAACACTGGAACTGGGTGGAAAAAGTCCCTGTGTAGTGGAAAAGGATGCCGACATAAAAGTGGCTGCCCGGCGCATAACCGTTACCAAGTTTTCGAATACCGGACAAATGTGTATTGCACCGGATTATATACTGGTGCATGCCAACCGCAAAAATGAGCTGGTAAAGGCGTTGAAAAAATGTATTCAATCATTTTATTCCAATGATCCCGCGGTCAGCTATAACTATGGTAAGATCATCAATGAAAGGCATTTTAACCGGTTGATCGCATACCTGCAGCAGGGCAGCATTTTGCATGGCGGCCGGCATGATAGCAGCCAATTGTACATCGAACCGACCATTATGGACAATGTGCCATTGGATGCACCCTTAATGAAGGAGGAAATATTTGGGCCTATACTGCCTATACTTTCCTTTACCACCATGGAAGAAGCAAAGGCCATTATTCAGAACAATCCCGATCCGCTGGCGTTTTATGTTTACACCAGCAATGCCAAAACGGAAAATAAATGGATACAATCCATATCGTTTGGGGGCGGATGCATAAACAACAGCAGCTGGCATTTTACAAACTATCATTTACCGTTTGGCGGGCGAAGGGGTAGCGGTATGGGCAGATATCATGGCAGGTACAGTTTTGAGGTGTTTAGTCATATCAAGTCGGTGATGAAAACGCCTACCTGGTTCGATCCATCCATAAAATACCCGCCATTTAAAGGAAAACTGAAACTTTTCAAATGGTTTATACGATAACCGATCAATGACGTTCAAACAAACAATATTAAAAGCATTGTATCCATTATGGATATGGTTTACCAAATTAACCGGCAAAAACATGAACATACTCAGCAACGATCAACAAGCGGCGCCTGCAAAGCCCGTGTACGAACTGGATGTGCAGCTTAACAATGGTCAGTCAGTTCCACTCAGCAACTATAAAGGCAAAAAACTATTGCTGGTTAATACGGCCAGCAATTGCGGGTATACTGGTCAATACAACGAGTTGCAGGAACTATACGAGCGGTATAAAAACCAACTGACCATCATTGCCTTCCCGGCCAACGATTTTGCGGAACAGGAAAAAGGCACCGACGAAGAGATTGCCCGGTTTTGCCAGGTCAATTTTGGCGTGAGTTTTCCTTTGGCCCGGAAAAGCGTGGTGATCAATTCAAATGAACAAAATCCCGTGTTTAACTGGCTTACCAGTAAAAAGCTGAATGGATGGAATGAACAGGCGCCCACCTGGAACTTTTCAAAATACCTGGTGAACGAAGAAGGGGTGCTTACCCATTATTTCGATCCTTCTATTTCTCCTTTAAGCGTGGAAGTAGTGAAAGCGGTAGAAAGTTAGATGCACTATTTAATGAAACGAATGGCAAAAGGATATTTATAAAACCCGCCCTCATTGGCTTTTAATCCTGCTACAATGGCCAGTATCCACGACAGCAGGTTGATAATAACGAGGATGATGCCCAGGCCAAATCCACCGCTGAACAGGAAAAAGGGGTTGCGCCATATTTGCCCAAATCCAAAACCAAAACCCAGTACCCCGAAAATAATGATGGTGGCTACAATATTAATGATGAGAATGGTCAATTGAAAGTTGAACGCTTCTTTCCCGTGCGGTTCTATTTCAGGCAAGTCGTTCTTTTTGATCTGCCAAACAAGTAAAGGTCCCAGGACCGTGAGCAGGCCCGAAAACAAACCGGCCAGGGCAGACAGATGACAGAGCATTGACCAGGTGCGCACATCTTTTTCGCGGGTGTTCATAAGGAGATAATTTTTCTTAAGATAGTAAGAAAGCGGGTAAAAACGATGCGGGGTATACAAAATGTTGAAACATGATGCCGGCGGGAACGGGCGCCAGTTACTTGCGCAACACCGGTTGCCTGTCAATCAGCATGGCCACCGCCGTTATAGCACTGCACACCCGGTAATAAAAGCCTTTGTTTACTTTTTCAAAAGTATCACCGGGCTGATGGTAATCAGCATGGTCTTCTACCCCGAAATATAAATAAGGCACCTGGCGCTGGTGAAAAGCAAAATGGTCCGATTGGGTCGTCCAGTCCTGTGAGCCGCCTTTTGATGCATCATCGTGGCCAAAGGCCAGGTGAATGGGGGCGATGGTTTGTATGGTATCTACATAACTTTTCAAAAAAGGGTAGTGAAACGTACCGCTGGCGAAAATTTCGTTATTGTCGTTTCGGCTTACCATGTCCATATTCAAATTAAGAGTCATGGACGATACCGGCAGCGGGCTGTTTGCTACAAAATATTTTGAACCCAGTAAACCCTGCTCTTCGGCATCAAAGGCTATGAACAGCATCGAATGCTGCGGCGGGTGGCTCGTAAAATAGCCGGCCATGGATAGTAAGGCGGCCGTACCGGAAGCATTGTCATCGGCGCCATAATAGATTACCCCGTTTCGAACACCCAGGTGATCGTAATGGGCGGTGATGACAATAAAACTATCGGGATACTGGCTGCCTTTGATGTAGCCCATCACATTGTGCCCGCTAACGCTGTCGAAAGGAAAGGCCTGCACAAAGCCACTATCCAGCTTTTGCAGGTTCAATGAATCAAATACCCGGATGATATATTCACGGGCGAGCCGGTTGCCAGTTGTGCCCGTTTGCCGGCCTTCCATTTCTGCAGAGGAAAGAACTGCCAGGTGGTGTATAAGGGCAGCGCTGTCGATGTTGTTATAAGCAACAGAACCAGTTTGTTTTTTTTCCTTATCGCGCGGACAGGCGGTGAGCAGGATCAGCGCGGGGAAAGCCATCATCCATATATATCTGGTCATAGGAAAACAGGTTGATATGCATTAACAGGCGCAGGCGGGTTGCTGGTCCTGCGATAAGGGTATGACTTCGTGGTGGGGTACGATGCCGGCAAATTTTTCCTTCACCTCGTTCAGTATGGCATCTACTTCCTGCAGGGTTTTTACGGTAACCAGGCGGGTACGGTATTCTTTGATGTTGGGAAGGCCTCTGAGGTAATTGGCATAATGCCGGCGCATTTCCAGGATGCCCAGCACCTCGCCCTTCCATTCAACCGATTTGTGTACATGGGTACGGCAAACCTCCGTTCTTTCTTCAACGGTAGGCAAAGGCAGTGTTTCGCCTGTGGCCAGGAAATGTTTTATTTCCCGGAATATCCAGGGATAGCCAATGGCGGCACGGCCGATCATAATACCGTCTACACCATAGCGGTTTTTATATTCCAGTGCTTTTTGCGGCGAATCGATATCGCCGTTGCCAAATATGGGTATTTGAATACGGGGATTGTTTTTTACACGGGCTATCAGCGACCAGTCGGCTGCGCCTTTGTATAGCTGGGCCCTGGTACGGCCATGAATGGTCAGCGCTTTGATGCCTACATCCTGCAAGCGCTCGGCCACTTCTTCGATGTTCTTTGTACTGTCGTCCCAGCCCAGGCGGGTTTTTACGGTTACCGGCAGTTTGGTAGACCGAACCACGGCTGCTGTTAAACGCACCATGGCTTCCACGTCTTTCAGCACGCCGGCGCCGGCGCCCTTGCTCACGACTTTTTTAACGGGGCAGCCAAAATTGATATCCACCAGGTCGGGTTGTACCGCGTCTACGATCTTAGCGCAGATCGACATGGCTTCTTCATCGCCCCCAAAGATCTGTATGCCAAAAGGGCGTTCAAACTCGGCAAAATCGAGCTTTTGTTTGCTTTTGATGGCATCGCGGATAAGGCCTTCGCTGGAAATGAACTCGCTGTACATGAGGTCGGCGCCGTTTTGTTTGCACACAAAACGGAAGGGGGGATCGCTCACATCCTCCATGGGCGCCAGGAGAAGCGGAAAATCAGGGAGTGATATGTTAGCGATTTGTACCATGTGCGTTAAAAGCCTATTATTCAGCGCCTCCGAAACGGGTATTGCGCATCATTTATCCTTATCTTGCGACTTTATGAATTTGCAAGGTGGCAAATTTACACACTAATAATTGGATTCCAGCCTATGAACGGTCATTTACGCATAAAGTCACCCTGGGCGCAGTTGGGCGTATTCCTGCTTGTATTTCTGCCCCAACTGCTGGCATTGTTGTACGCTGTGCTGAGCGAAGACAAGGTTAGTATCGACATGACCAAACCGGGCATAATCAACCAGTTAAAATGGTTGCAGGCCGTTTCATCGCTCACCTTCTTTTTATTACCCGCTTTTTTATACGCCGTTTTTACGTTTCGGACCAATCACTGGCATTACCTGGGCATGAAAAAGGCCGTGAAAGAAAATATGTACATCCTGGCAGTAGCCTGTATTGTGCTGGTCATGCCCTTTGTGTTTTGGCTGGGCATGCTGAACCAGGGCATACAGTTACCGCCCGAACTGAAAAAAATGGAAGAAGAAACGGCCAAACAAATGATGGCCTTTTTAAAGGTGAACGGTCCGATGGATGTAGTAGTGAACGTAATTGTGATAGCCCTGCTGCCGGCCATTTGTGAAGAGTTGTGTTTTCGCGGGGCCTTGCAACGCATATTGATACAGCTTACCCGCAGCCCCTGGGTGGGCATTGTTATTACAGCCATACTGTTTTCGGCCCTGCACCTGCAGTTCATGGGTTTTTTGCCACGCATGTTCCTGGGAATTGTACTGGGCGCCCTGTACTGGTACAGCGGTAGTTTATGGACCAGCATACTGGCGCATTTTGTGAACAATGCCGTACAGGTGATCGCCGTTTCGTATGCCCCTAAATACATAGACAAGAATCCCGAGTTCCCCGTGGTGCTGGCCCTGGCCAGCGGATTGATCGTATGGGCAATTCTGTGGTATTATCAGAAACAATCTACCATTACCTGGTCCAAAGTGTACAGAACAGATGATTTAACCCCTCACAATCAATTTTTGGCATAAAATGTAATAGCCCCTGCTATGGCACTCAATGTACAAACCTTCAAAACAAGAGCGCTGTCTGCCGTGGTATTTGTTGCGGTCATGCTGTTGGGTCTGTTGTGGAACCACTGGAGTTTTTTTATATTGTTCAGCATCATCCATTTTGGATGCTGGGTAGAGTACCAGAAGCTGGTGGCCCTGATAGATAGCGAGTACAATACCATTACACCACTACACCGCTATGGCGTAATGATCGCGGGGTGGTGCCTGATGTTGTATTTTTCGCACGACGACATGATCATTTTCGGCATGCACCTGCACGAAATAGGATGGTGGCTGGGTTTGTTGTTTATGTTCCTGCTGCCCATCACCGAATTGCTGTTTGCCGGCGAAATAAAAACAAGGAATATCGGTTATTCGGCATTGGGCATCGTTTACATATCCTTATCCTGGGGCCTGCTGATGGGTTTGCGCAGCATGAACGGTCCCGGGGGGGCAAGCGATATCCTGTCGGCCGGTAGCTGGGGAAAGGTGATCCCTATCGGATTGATAGCTTCTATCTGGATCAACGACACCATGGCCTATATTGTAGGTTCTTTGATTGGAAAAACGCCGTTTTCTAAGATATCTCCCAAAAAGACCTGGGAGGGCACCGTTGGCGGCGCCATTCTTTGTATTGTAGTGATTGCCCTGCTGGGGTATTATACCTGGCCGGCCAATGCATACCCGGTGTATCACTGGATAGTGATCGCTGCCATCGCCGCCACCATAGGCACCCTAGGCGATTTGCTGGAAAGTAAACTGAAGCGGGCGGCCCAGGTGAAAGACAGCGGGCACCTGATGCCGGGACATGGCGGTTTTTTAGACCGGTTTGATTCCTTATTGTTGGCAACACCATTTGTTTGGATATATATTCAACTGGCCTTACTATGAAACCACATTGCATGATCGTTTTGCTGCTTTTTATGCTGGCAGGCTGCGAACCGGCGCCTGCCGCCACACCCATTCCGATACTGGAGTTTAAACCCGGGATGATCAGCAGCAAACTGTACAAAGGCAAGATCAAATATGGCAAGCGATGGAAGGACGCCCGGGGCGAAAACATCATCATACTCACCGAATCGGGTGTGTACTGGAAAGATGTATACGATGCCACCCGCAGCGCCAAACTGTATGCCTATCATTTTACCAGGAACCGCGACAGTACCTGGGAAGAACAATGGAAAATGTATGATATCGTGGATGACTGCGCATGGGACGTGCGTTGCGAATTCTTTGACAACTCGCTCACCATTACCGACCTGGATAACGATGGATTGGCCGAAGTAGGTTTTGCCTATGGGTTAAGCTGCAACGGCGACCCCGAAGCCGACGAAAAGAAACTGATATTTTTTGAAGGCATAGACCGTTTCTCGATCACGGGCACCACCACTTATTTTGAAAGGAAAAAGAAAACCGGCACCGACGAAATCAGGGAAAAAAAATTCGATGATGCACCCGGTGCTTTTACCGAGTTTGCCCTGGAGCAATGGAATAAGTACGGCATTACAAAAACCGGTAAATAAAAGGGCGATATTAAGCCGTATTTGTACTTTTGTATCTTAATCTGTTTCAATGACCATTCATAAAGAAGGCTATAAGAGTATCTTGATCAGTGCCATACTGTTTGCCATCATTAACCTCGCATCGTTTTATTTCATCAGTTATAATTATGCCTGGCTAAGCTGGGTGATCTTTATTGTTACCCTGGCCCTGTTATTATTCATCATTTCGTTTTTCAGGATTCCCCGCCGAAAGCTGATGCTGGGCAGCAATATTGTGGTAGCGCCTGCCGATGGCAAGGTGGTGGTTATTGAAGAGGTGTACGACGAAGAATATTTTAAAGACAAAAGACTGCAGATATCCATTTTTATGAGCCCGGCCAATGTGCACCAGAACCGCACGCCGGTTACCGGCGAGGTGGTGTACAGCCAATACCATAAAGGCAAATACCTGGTGGCCTGGCATCCCAAATCATCTACCGAAAACGAAAGACATTCTGTGGTAATACGCCATCCCAAGGCCGAGATACTGGTAAAACAAATAGCCGGCGCCCTGGCCAAACGCATCCGCAATTACCTGAGTGTAGGTCAGAAAATAGAGCAGGGGGCCGAAATGGGTTTTATTAAATTCGGCAGCCGCGTTGATGTGTTGTTGCCGCTGGATGCCAAGATCAATGTACAATTCAACCAAATGGTACAGGGCGGTGTAACCGTACTGGCCTATCTTTAAAAGATCTGCTCCAGTTCTTTTAGCGAATACACGGTATAGGTGGGCTGAATGGTGGCCTGTATGTTCAGGTGGTTTACAAACACCTGGTCGATACCCGCATTCATGGCGCCCTGTATATCCACTTCCAGGTTATCGCCGATCATGATGCTGTGCCCAGGCAGGGCCTTTGCTTTTTGAAAGGCGTATTCAAAAATTTCTTTGTTGGGTTTTATATAACTGCTGCCTTCGGAGGTGATCACTTCTACAAAAAACCGGTCGATGCCGGAGTTCTTCAATTTGCAGTGCTGCACATCTTCAAACCCGTTGGTGATCATGTGCAGGATATATCCTTTACCGGTGAGGTATTCGAGTATCTCCACCGTATAAGGAAACAGGATGTTGCGGGTGGGCAGCAATTCAAGGAAATGCATGCCCATGGCGCGGGCAAATTGTTCATCGCCGATCTTGAAGTCGAGCAGGGTAAGCCACATACGTTTCCAGCGCAGCTCATCGATCTTTACAAACCCCTTGCGAAAACGGTCCCATAATTTTTCGTTGTGAACAAGATAGTTGGCATGAAACTGTTCGAAACTATCCACCCCTTTGGCCTTTAAGTTCAGTGATTCGTACATTTCCTGCAATGTTTGCCGGCTATTGGCCTCAAAATCCCACAAGGTATGGTCAAGATCGAAAAAGAGGTGCTTGTACTTCATGCCGCAAATTACGAAATTGACAAAGGCGGCCATGCAAAGCAAAAAAGTTCGTACTTCGTGTTTCTAATTTTGTAACAGTATGAATGTTGTAATTACCGGCGCCTCGAAAGGATTTGGAAAAGCCATTGCCCACCAGTTTGCAAAAAACGGGCACAACCTGTATTTATGTTCACGCAGTGAAGTAGCGCTGTACAACGCAGTAGAAGAACTGATGACGCACTATGGCGATGTGACCATCAAGGCAAAAGCCTTCGATTTAAGTATCAAAGAACAGGCGCAGGGTTTTGGTAAATGGCTGCTGGATTTTAATATGCCCATCGATGTACTGGTGAACAATGCGGGCCTTTTTGATCCCGGCAGCGTACACAACGAACCCGATGGTACGCTGGAACATATGATGGCCACCAATTTGTACAGCGCTTATCATGTTACGCGCTCGGTGATTCAACATATGATGCAGCAAAAAAGCGGTCATATTTTCAACATGTGCTCCATTGCCTCTTTTAAGGCTTATGATAATGGCGGCGCCTACAGCATCAGCAAGTATGCGCTGGCCGGGTTCAGCACCAATTTGCGGGAAGAAATGAAACCGCATGGCATAAAAGTAACGGCCATATATCCCGGCGCTGCCTATACCGATTCGTGGGCAGGCAGCGGGGTAGACCCCAAACGTATTATGAAAGCGGAGGATATTGCTCAATTGGTCTATACCGCTTCGATGCTGTCGCCCCAGGCCTGTGTGGAAGAAATCGTGGTGCGCCCCCAACTGGGCGACCTGTAACCGTTCATCCATTTAACCGGCATTTAACGTGAACTATATTAGCCTGCTTAGGCAGCAAAATTTATATTTGTTACAAGGGATCGAATTGATTTACAAACATTAAAAAAAGCGTATCGGCGCCATAAAACATATTGTTTTTTTAGCACTGGCGGCTTGGCTGACCGTGAATCCGGTGTGCGCTCAGGTAAAATTTTATACCCTGGTGAGCGAATCGGCTGTGCCGCAACGGCAAACCTTCCAGGTGCAGTATGTGGTGGAGGGCGCCAACAACATCCGCCAGTTTTCGGTGCCCCGGTTTAAGGATTTTGAGGTGGCCGAAGTGTTTGATCACAGCAGTACGGTTTCATACGGCCAGGGAAACAGGCAGGATACTTACTCGAAGATCGTGGTGCTGCTGGCGGTAAAAAAAGGAAAATTCACCATACCCGGCGCTACCGCGGTGATCAATGGCAAAACCATGCGGTCGAACAGCACACAGGTAACCGTACAGGCCAGCAACCTGCCGGGCATCAGCCATATCGATCCCGATGACCTGGATACCGAAGAAGAATCGGTACTGCGTCCCGGTGAAAATATCAACGATAAAATACGAAAGAATTTTTTCCTGAAAGTAGAACCCAGCAAAACCACCTGTTATGTGGGCGAGGCGCTGATGGTGGTGTACAAGGCCTATTCGCGGCTGAACGCCAATTCGCAGGTAGTGAAACGGCCTTCATTAACCGGTTTCAGCGTAATGGAAATGGTGGATGCCTACGATGGCCGGCCCGATGTAGAAAAGTATAACGGCCGCCTGTATTATACCAACCTTATCAGGAAGGTGCAATTGTTTCCCTTGCAGGAAGGAACGTTTACACTGGATGAGGCGGAGATTGAAAGCGTGATCCATTTTGTGCGGTTGGGCGAGCCTGAAGACCAGAAGACTGCGTTGAAAAGAATGTTCGACAGAAGCACCAGCCCCCCGCCCGCACCCATCAACCACCGCACCATACTTCGTACCGAACCCATGACCATCACCGTAAAGCCATTGCCCACCGAAAACCAGCCTGCTGATTTCAAGGGCGCCGTGGGGCAGTTTTCGGTGGCGGTAAAAGTGCCATCCACACAGGTACGCAAGGGCGACCTGGTGAAGATACAGGTGGCGATCACCGGCAATGGCAACCTGTCGTTGCTTACACCGCCCGATATCGACTGGCCGCCGGGTGTTGATACCGCCGAGCCACAGGTTAAGGAAAATGTGAACAAATATGCCTTTCCTTTATCGGGTTCCAAAACATTTGAATATTCGTTTGCGGCGCCCGATACCGGCGATTATGTGATACCTCCGGTAAGACTGCCTTATTACGACCCCGTTGACAATACTTATAAAACGGCCACCACCGATTCTATCGTTATGCATGTATTGCCCGGCCTGCATCGCAAAGAAGTAACAAAGGGAACCGCCAACCGTTCCACCGGCCTGGCCTCTATACCCCGCCAGTTTTACTGGTTTGGCGTGGTGGCCCTGTTGATCGTGGGCGCCATTGTATTCCAGGTAGCATTGCTGGGCAGGAATAAAAAAGGAACTCCAAAAACCGATGCGCCTGCAGCCCTAAAACCGGTCGACAAACTGCAGGCCGCCCGCAGTGCATTGGAACAAAACGATCAGCATGTATTTTTTAACGAAGTGCAACAGGCCTTATGGAACCAGGTGGCCGAAACCTACCAGGTATTGCCTTCGCAATTGAACAAACATCACATAGAAGAACTGCTTGCCAAAAAGAACGTACCTGTAGAGGTGGTTAAAAACTTTGTATCGGTACTGGATGAATGTGAGTGGGCCCTGTACACACCCAACCATAGTACCAGCAGCATGGCTGGTTTACTGGGCAGGGCCGAAGAGGTAATGAATGCTTTGAGTTGATCAGCTATTCGGTATACTTGTACCCTACACCGCGCACGGAGTGAAAATAACGGGGGTTGCGGCTGTCTTCCTCAAAATATTTACGAAAGTTCAATATGAAGTTATCGATAGTGCGGGTGGTGGGATATACGTTATAACCCCATACGGTTTGCAATATTTTTTCCCGGGGCACTACATCGTTCTTGTTTTCGATAAGCAGTTTCAGCAGCATGGCCTCTTTTTTACTAAGCTGTATGCGCTGGCCTTCTTTGGTAACTGCTTCCTGGGCATTAAAATCGATGCTATGGCCGCCAAACTCGTAGGTATCGCCCACATAATCTTTGTCCTGCATTTTCTTGTTCTTCTCTATCAGCTTTTGCACACGCAGCAGCAGCTCTTCCAGGTTGAACGGTTTGGTGAGGTAGTCGTCGGCGCCCTTTTTTAAACCCAGCACCCTGTCGGAACTGGCATTTTTGGCGCTCAGGATGAGTATGGGCACACCGTTGTTTTGTACACGAATGGTTTCGGTAATGCTAATGCCATCCACATCGGGCAGCATTACATCCAGGATCAGCAGGTCGAAATATTCGTTTTCTATTTTCTGCAAAGCCTGGCTGCCGGTAAATGCCGATGTTACCTCGTAGCCTTCGAGCTCGAGGTTGAGTTTGAGCGCCTCATGAAGGTTCTCTTCATCTTCGGCCAGCAGTATGGATGGTTTGTTGCTCATGGATGGTGTTTACACGGTAAAACTTACCATAAAATTACAGCCTCTGGTTAAATTATTGGTTACCCTGATGGCGCCGCGATGGTCCTGTACGATCTTTTTAACAAGGTACAAACCCAGCCCGGTGCCTTTGGTGGTACGGGTGGTTTCGTTGCCAATACGGTAAAACTTCTCAAACACCTTTTTCTTTTCACTGTCTGGTATACCGGGGCCCTCATCTATAACCTGCAGCAATATGGTTTTGTTGCGTTTATGCAGGTTACATTCAATGGCCGCTTCTTTGGGCGAATACTTAACGGCATTTTCCAACAGGTTGTTCACCAAAATTTGTAACAGTAAGGCATCACCGGTGATCTCTACCTCGGGTTCTATATCTATGCGCCAGTGCCTGTCGGGAAAACGGTTGCGAAAATCGGTGACCGAGTTTTGAACCAGGGCCGAGAGGTCGATCTCTTCTTTCGACAAACGGTAACGGCCGCCTTCGAGCTGCGAAGAAACCAGTATGTTGCTGGCCAGGGTATTCAGGCGGTTGGTTTCCTGCAGGGTGGCCTGCAACAGTTTTTGTTTACGCGATTCGTCGAGGTTATGTTTTTGCAGTGTTTCCAGGTTGAGTTTTGCTACAGCGATGGGCGTTTTTAATTCATGGGTGATGGCCATCATAAAGTTTTCCTGCTGTTTTTGCAGTTTGAATTGGCGGCGTACGGCCTGGTAAACAAATATGGAAGCAATTACGATCACGAGGAATACTACACTGCCCTCACCGATGTATTGAATGGTTTTTCTTCTTTTTTCGTCGGTGATGGCGGCGAACTTTTCGGCAAAGCGGGGGTCGTCTTTTTTCAGCTCACTGATCTTGTATTCGGCCATTTGCCGGTTTTGATTTTCCAGCTTGGTAAGCCAAAAAGCCAGCGATGCAATGATGTATGCCAGCAAAAACCAGTATACAAAGCTGGCCAGGGCCAGTTTCTTTTTTGTAAATAGTTCCATTTGTATACCTGCAAATATACCCTATTGCACCTTTTCGAGGCGTATGCCCACATTCCAGATATGGTTCAGGGGGTCTTCGCGCATGATGTTCTCGAGTTTGAACTTATAGGTGCCGGCGCGCAGGCGCTCGGGCGAGTTGGGAGGTGTGATCTCAATGCGGTGCTCAAACAGGTCGTCCATACCACTGGCCAGCCAGCCTTCGCTATCGGTAGCCAGTTTTAGATCGAGGGGCTGGTTACGGGTTACACCGGTGGGTGATTCGGTATGGATGTTTATCCAGATATTCTTAAAACGGTATGCATCTGAATGCCGTATTACGATAAAGATCCTGTATCGCGCCAGGGTGTCCTTGTCGCTTATGGTAAAACTGATCTCGGGTTTGAATTTGCTGCTCCAGGAGTGATTGGGTATGGTGACATTTTTTTCAAAAACGGCTACTTCCCCACAGGACACAATAAACAGGTAGCAGAAGGCCAACAGCGGTATAAAAAAGAAATAGCGGCTGAAGTTTTTCAATCGAAAATTTTTTGCAAAAATAATGATACGGTTTTAAGCTGCAAGCCCGGGTGGAATAATGGCCCGGCCTGCAGCTTTGCCGCTAACTTTATAATACGTTCAAAACCTGTTCTTTTGCTTTTTCCAGTTCATCCTTCATGAGCACCACGCATTTTTGAATGGACGAATCGTAGGCTTTGGCGCCGGTGGTATTGATCTCGCGGCCTATTTCCTGCAGGATGAAGGATAGTTTTTTTCCCTTGCCTTCTTCGGGTTCCTGGAGGATGGACTTAAAATAATCGCAGTGGTTTTTTAAACGCACCTGCTCTTCGCTGAGGTCGATCTTTTCAATATAATAGATCAGTTCCTGCTCCAGGCGGTTGGGATCGTAGTTTTCTTTGCCCACATGTTCTTCCAGCACTTTGGTAAGCCCTTCCCTGATCTTTTGTTTACGCAGCGGCTCCAGGGTAGCAATGATCTCCTGTTGTTTGGTGATATTGTCGATGCGTAACAACAGGTCTTTCTCCATGATGCGGCCTTCTTCAAGACGGTGCATGTTCAGGTCGTCGATGGCGGCAATGATCACTTTCTGGAAGGCTTCCCATTCTTCGTCGGTAAGGGTTTCGCCGGTAGGTGTGATCACTTCGGGCAATTTAATGAGCGTGCTTAGTATATGGGAAGTATCGAGGTCGAGCGCTTTGGATAATTCGGCAATGGGTTTGTAATAGGCTTTGGCCAGGTCGGTATTAATGCTAACCGGTTTGGCGCCGCCGCTTTCTTTGAGGCTGATGGTACAGTCTACCGTACCGCGGCCCAGTCTTTTCGACAACAGGGTCCTGATATCAAATTCAAAAGGCTTTATAAAAGCCGGTATTTTTAACGACAGTTCAAATTGTTTCCCATTCAGTGACTTGATATCAACCAGGAAGGTTTTATCTCCCACAGTTTGTTCGCTTCTTCCAAATCCGGTCATTGATTTTAACATAACGCGTTCTATTTTTTGGAAAGGTAATGAAATATGGCCTAAGGTTCAAGGTTTACCGTTTACCAAACAAGGCGGTATATACCTCGTTCCTGTCCATCATCCGCAAATCGCCCGGTAACATACCTTCCAGGTCGATACCTGCTATGCGGTAACGGATAAGCCGGAGGGTAGGGAACCCTGTTTGGGCGGTCATTTTACGTACCTGTCGGTTCTTACCCTCTGTTAGTACCAGTTGAATCCAACTGGTGGGTATCTCTTTCCTGTACCTTATGGGTGGGTTGCGTTCGGGAATGGAAGGCGGTTGGTTGAATACAGTTGCCCGGGTGGCGCGTGCCCGGTGTTTTTTACCGTTCACCGTTATGGTAACGCCCGACTGCAGATCGTGCAAAGCCTTTTGGGTAATGGCGCCATCTACCTGTACCCAGTATTCCCGTTCATGTGCAAACTGCGGATGCAGCAGGCGATGGTTTAAAGAAGTATCATTGGTGAGGATCAACAAACCCTCACTGTCGTAATCCAGTCTTCCTACAGGGTATACATCGGTAGGTACATCGAAACAATCCTTCAAGGTTTTCTTTCCTTCTTCCGAAGTAAACTGCGATACTACCTGGTATGGTTTGTAAATGATAAAATAGCGATACATGGTAAAAAAAAATCTCCCGGTGAACCGGGAGATTTATTATGTGGATGGGTTAGTAAGTACCGGGAAAAAATTTCCCTCCACAATATTAAAAATAATTTTGTCTATCTAAAAAAATTTTCTAATAAATTTTATTCACATTTTTTTTGGGCTTTGGGGAAAAGCCTGCTTTTTATGAACCGGAACAAACTAACCAGGCAACCATTTTAAAGCAGGTGATACAGTTTGTTTACCGGCCGGTGTTTTTAATGATACACTGAAAAGCTGATGTACTGCATGTTTGCGGCGATCGTATAAAACGGGTAACAAAAAAACAATTGCTCAGTTACGTGCGTTACTTTTGCGCAAACCATGCAATTATGAAATTTCCTTCTCCAGTATCAGTACAATGGATAGCCGGTTTGATTGGCGCCGAACTTACCGGCGATACCGCAGGAATGGCCACCGGCATTAACGAGATACATAAGGTTGAGCAGGGCGACCTGGTATTTGTAGATCATCCCAAGTACTATGATAAGTGTATCAATTCAGCTGCCAGCTATATCATCATCAATCAACAAACAAGCTGCCCTCCGGGGAAGGCACTACTGATCGTAGACCAGCCCTTCGAAGCATATCAAACCATCGTACAACATTTCCGGCCCTTTATTCCCGCGCAACAACCCATCAGCGAATCGGCGGTAATAGGCGAGGGAACATATATCGCCCCCCAGGTTTATATAGGGCGTGAGGTAACCATTGGCGCCAACTGTTTTATTGGGCCTAACGTTACCCTGCTCGACTATACCGTAATAGGCGATAACGTAATTATTCAATCGGGTACCGTTATAGGATCAGATGCATTTTACTACAACACCAAAAAGGACCGGCCGGTATGGTACAAAAAAATGACCAGCGCCGGGCATGTGGTCATTGAAGATGATGTAGAGATAGGTGCGGGCTGTACCATCGACCGCGGTGTAAGCCACGAAACCCGTATAGGCCGGGGCAGCAAACTGGATAACATGGTGCATGTGGGCCACGATACCGTGATTGGCCAAAACTGTTTGATAGCTGCCCAGGTAGGCATTGCCGGCGCCACCACCCTGGGTAACGGCGTAATATTATGGGGACAGGTAGGCGTTTCAAAAACACTCACCATTGGCGATAACGCGGTGCTGATGGCGCAAAGCGGTGTTCCCTCTTCGCTCGAAGGCAATAAGGTATATTTTGGCACCCCGGCTGAAGAAGCGGGTATCAAAAAACGCGAACTGGTGTGGGTGAAAAGGATACCGGAGATGTGGGAGAAGTTAAAAGCTTTGAAGGTATAGTGTACAACACTATATCTTTTATTTAAACTTCGATAAAAACTCATCCTTCTTCCGCATCGACACCTCAATAGTAGTCCCATCTTCCATTTCAATGGTGCCGCCCCGGCCGCGGTTATATTTTTTTATAAAGAAATGATTGATGATATAGGATTGATGCACCCTGGAAAAATTATCGGGCGGCAGAATATCTTCAAACTCTTTTAATGTGCGGGATACCATGATCTTTTGCTGGTCCTGCATATACACAAAGGTGTAACTGCCCCTGGCCTCCAGCCATACCAGTTCGTTGATGTTTACAAACACCAGTCCTTCGATGGTAGGCAGGGCTACTTTTTGCAGCACCGGTTTACTTACCCGCAGGTTGTATAACAGGGTATCTATCTTCCGGGTGATGTTTTTGGTTTTGATGCGGTCGGCTGCTTTTTGTACTGCCGTTTGCAGCTCGTTGATGTTTACAGGTTTTAATAAATAGTCCAGGGCCGAATACCGGATGGCATTGATGGCATAGTTATCGAACGCGGTAACAAAGATCACTTCGAAATTTATCGGCGACAGGTTGTTGAGCAATTCAAAGGCATTGCCATAGGGCATTTCGATATCCAGGAAAACCAGGTCGGGTTGGGTATGCAGTATCAGCGCCTGGCCGGTGCGGATATTCTCCGCTGCCCCAATGATCTCTACCAGGGGGCAGTATTTCTGCAAAAGCTGTTTAAGCGTCTCAATGTTGTTGGGCTCATCGTCAATAATTACGGTTTGTATCATTTCTCACAGGTTTAAAATGAACAGTACCCGGAAAACGGATCTCGATACGCGTTCCGGTGGGTTGGTTATGGTTATCGTTTAAGTCTACAATGTTTATGGTTATGGGATCGGTTAGCTGCCTGTTTAAAATATTGATACGTTCGGCCGTCAGCGACATGCCCTTCGACTGGTACTCTACATGCATTTGCGATTTGAACTCACTGGCCTTTTTTCTACCGATGCCATTGTCCTCGATAATGCATACAAAACCATCGCCGCTTTTTTCAAATTTTACTTTTATATGACCTATGCCGTTTTCCTTGAGCCTTATGCCATGGCGGATGCTGTTCTCGATATAAGGTTGTAATATCATCGTAGGAATAAAGGTCATCTCCTGGTTTATTTCTTTATCCACCTCGATGCTGTAATTGAATGAATGCCCGAAACGCATCATCTCCAGTTCCAGGTATCTTTTTAAATACCGGATCTCGTTGCTGATGGCAATACTGCCTTTTTCGGAATTGTCGAGCGTTTGCCTGATCAGGTGCGCAAACTCACTCAGGTACATGTTGGAGGCTTCCAGGTTGTTACGGATAATAAAATTCTGGATTGAATTAAGACAGTTGAAAATAAAATGCGGATTCATTTGTGAACGCAGGGCCATTTGCTCCAGGTCGTTCAGTCTTTGCTGCAAAGCCGTTTTTTCCAGTTCCTGTTTACGGATGATGCTGAAACGCCAGGCCACCAGTATCCAGGTAACCAGTATGGCCACGGCAATCACCAGTATCTGGAAAGGCAGGGTTTGCCAGAAGCCGGCCGAAACGATGAATGGTACATTCACCAGGTTGCTCATGATCCCTTTTTTATTGATGGCTACCAGTTGAAACTGGTATTCGCCGGGAGGCAGGGAAGGATATTCCAGTACCGTTTGCCGGGTCGAATCCCAGGCCTCTGTCAATCCTTTCAGCCGGTAACGATATAATATATCACCACCCGACCTGAACGAAATGCCGGCATAGGTAATCTTTAAACCGTTCTGGGAATGTCGTAGCTGGTATTTATCCTGCAGCGGTTGCGATTGGCCGGCTACGGATACATCCAGTAACTGCAGTTGGCATTTTGAATATTGGGGGATCTTTGTTTGGTTAAATAAAGTGAGCCCTGCGGGTGAACCTACATACACCGAATCGCCGGTTACATACACAGCGTTCACGATATCGCTGGGCAGTCCATCGCTGGTGGTATAATGGGTGATGCGATAAGGCTGGCTGGCGGTATTGATCTTGTTCAATCCCATATCGGTGCCCACCCATAACCAGGGTTCGCGCACGAACAGGGTACGGCAGGTATTGCTCGACATGCCCTCAGTGGTGGTAATGTGTTTAACAACCGTATTGTTTTTCAGCAATACCACACCGGCTCCATAGGTGGCCACCCATAAGCCGCCATCGGCTGTTTTCGCAAAATAACTGATGCGGTGCCCCAGGGCCGGGTGGATATTACCCATGTTGTGGAGCCTTTTGTCTTTTGAAACCAGGTACAACCCGTTTACCGTGCCCACGTAATAAGCATTGTTATAATAACAGGCTGCAGTGGAGCGGTAATGCAGGATGGTGTCTCGTACGGCCAGGGTTTTGGAATTTAACAGCAACAGGTTGCGGCCGGTGGCTACCAGTATGGTGCTATCGTTTACCATATCGGCACCTTTGTTGGCCGACACACCGAAATTGATCTTTCTGTCGCGGTCTTTCTCCCTTACCAAAAAGGCGTCGAAGCCGGCGATCAGTGCGCCATCCGGCATTTGCCTTAAAAAAACAACACGGGAAGAGGTGGCGTAATCACCGGTTTGTTTAAAAAAGCGCTCATAGGTGAGGGTATCCACGTGCCGGCCTGCCACCCGGTAAATCTTGCCTGCTCCGCTGCCGGCGCATATGATTTGGTTGTATTTATCGAGCGAAGTCACTTCGGGCGTGCTGTTCCCCCTGAAATACCAGGTTTTGAATTCGCGCGATGCCAGTTTATACACGCCCTGTCCCAGGGTGGTGAACCAGATATTGTTTTCGTTATCGATGAGGGAGTGGCTAACCGGTTTGTCTTGCAGAAAAACCTCCTGGTAACGGTCATAGGTAGTGGTATCTACCATCCAGGATCCATTGTAGGTGTTTACAAAGGCCAGCTTGTCCCGTTGGGGCATCATGCTGTGCGCAGTCAGTTTAGGCGGGTACTTCAGCGTGCTGTGCCTGTTTTGAACAAAAGGAGAGGGGAAAGGATTTTTTCGGGCCTCCGTTATTTTACCATCCACAAAGGTGAACATGGAGTCGATCGTCGTGAACTGGAATCCCGGTCCGTCTGGGTTTATATTCAGCATCATCACATCCAGGAAAGGTACCGATTTAGGGAGCGCATCAATAAGGGTATCGGAGCGTATCACGAAACCATTTTTGCCGGTGGTAAATGCAATGTTACCGTTTTTACATTCTGCATAATCTATTACCACCGAGCTCAGGTGAAGGCGTTTGAGCACCGGATCGTTATCCTGGTTATGAATTTTACCCTTGTAATAATAACAAATGGAGTTTTTGAATGGCGACATCCATACCCTTCCTTTTGAGTCCGCAAAAAGCCGCACCACTTCAATTTCGGGTAGGCCGTCGGCGGTAGTAAAACGCCTGAACTGCGAGCCATCGAAACGGCAAACACCTGCATCGGTGGCAAACCATAAAAAACCATCCTTATCCTGGCAAAGGTCGTACACGGTAGAGCCCGCCAAACCATCTTTTACATCGTAGTGAATATAGGTGTACTCCTGGGCATGGGCATAACAGCCGGTCAAAAAGCCGGTTATTAGCAGCAATGATTTGGTGAAACGGTTAATGGTTTTACAAACTTCGACTGCTAGCAAGACAATGACGCTACAAAAAATATGTTTCCAGGTTCCAATAGCCGGTTCCATTTCAAAGGATTAAGTGTGTTATCCGGATAGTGGATTCGCTCCATTTGAAGGTATTGCAAAAAATGGAATTACGGCCAGTTAAAAAGCAAAGATTTTATTAATTAGAAAACTATTAAAGATACTCGTAATCGTATGGCAGGAGTTCTGATAATTTTTTCCAGGCCCAGTAACCGGTATTGATCACTTCGTATTGTTCGTAAAAGTATCCGTTCTGCTCAATGACAAAACCGTTGGCAACATCCAGCACGGTGATCTGGTAGCGGGTATCTTCGGGTAGTTTATATTCCACCAGGAATTGTTTATCGGGGAATACATTTTTATAACTGATGCGGTAACGGCCCTGCCAGTTCACCACCACATCGCCGCTGTCTACCACATAGTCCTGCTCGTTATACAGGTCGTTAATAAAAGTACCAGCGCTGCTTTGGGGATCGTCTTCCAGTTTCTCTACAATAAATCCTTCTTCGGCAACGGCGCTGTCGTAAAAGGAGCGCATAAAATGCAGGCGCGATCCCAGATAGGTGCGGGCCCGGTTTTTTAACCAGGTGGCTTTGGCTTCCTCGGTGCTGTCCATCTCCTGGTACAGGGGCGAACCGGTGTACTGGCTGATACCGGTGTTATAGTCGTAGCTGAACGAATCGAGCTGGTACCGTACTATATAACCCAGCGCATAATTTTTTATCACCAGGTCTTCGCGGGCGGTTACTTTTAACCGGTTTCGTTTTTTGTAGAAAAAGAAACGCAGGGCTTCGGGATTCTGTATATGGCATTCCCTGCCATTGGCAGTGGTGCCTATAAAATTATCGGTAAAAAATTTTCCGTATTTCTCCAGGCCGTCCGGCACCTCGGCGCTGCCTACTACGGCTACTTCCGACAGGGCCTTTTCTTCTTTGATCAGTTCCACTACCAGCGTATCCGTGGTTTTTTGGCTGTTGCTGATGCGGTACATACGTTTTTCATAACCCGTATACGTAACCACCAGGTCGTAACCACCATTGGGTAAACGCATAAAAAATAATCCTTCGCTGTTCGAAACGGTGCCTTGTGTGGTATTCTGGCAATAGGCCGAAGCATTGGCCAGGGGTTGCCGTGTTGCCGAATCAATTACTTTTCCCAGTATGGTATAGGTTTTTTCCTGTGCCGTTAGTTGGGTACATAGGGTCAGGCATACTACCAGTACGATCCAGTTTCTCATTTGAATACGTGTTTTTTTTATACGGATACATTCAATAACGTTTACCGTGTATTGAAAGTATCGGTCCCACCCCTTAATAACAAGTATTTTGCCAGTTATAGGGGCTTCATGCCGGCCAGGTATTGCTCACAGGCTTGTTGAATGCTGTGCGCCAGCGGTGTAAACCCGAACCCCGGCAGGGATTGTAATATTTTATTATTATCGAAATACGTAATGCTGTGCGCCACCCGGGCACTTTCTCGTGTGAGCAGGGGCTTTTTGCCGGAAAATGCCGATTTGAATTTCTCCATTCTCCAGGCAATGCCGCCCATAAAACGGGTAGCCTCCCTGGAGGGGCGTTTTTTATCAAAACCGTCGGCAATAGTATTCAGCAATTGCTGAAACGACCAGTTTTCGCTGTTGATGATAAACCGTTCCCCGCTGAGTTCGCTTTCCATGAGCAATACCGTTGCCCTGGCCACATCTTCCACGCCTACAAAACCATTGATGCCTTTGGTATACCAGGGGAACTCATGGTATACATTTTTAAAAATGGCGCAGCTCGATGTGTTCCAATCGCCATAACCCAAAACGGTACTGGGGTTCAATACCACCACATTCAAGCCTTCTGCGGCGCCACGCCATACTTCCATTTCGCCATGGTATTTGCTGATGGCATACATGGTGTGCATATTTCCCGCCGTCCATTTTTTATCCTCTGTTATCGTTTCGCCACTTGCGGTACGGCCAATGGCGGCCACGGAGCTGATGTGTACAAAACGGCGGATATTTTTTTCCAACGCCATGTTCACCACGTTGGCTGTTCCTTCGATATTAATTTTGAGCAGTTCTTTTTTTTCTTTGGACTGGAAAGAAACTTTGGCCGCTGCATGTACAACGGCATCCATGCCTTCCATGCCTTCGGCCAGCGATACCACATCCAGGATATCGCCGTTTATCCATTCCACTTTATCCAGTATATGTTGGGGAATAAAAAAGGGCAGTGTATTGCTCCGGCGAATGGCGCGCACGGCATATCCTTTCTCCACCAGTTCTTTTATGATGTAGGCCCCCAGGAAACCCGTTCCGCCGGTGACAAATACTTTGGTTAACAAACTAAAAAATTAACAGGCTGCGAAGATAGTCCTTATCAACGGGTAACGGTTCAATATTGGTAATAACCTTTGCCGGTTTTGCGCCCCAGTTCGCCTTTTTCCACCTTTTCTTTTTGAAGGGAAGAAGGCTTCAGGCGTTCGGGCCGGTCCAGGGCTTCGTACACCTGGCCGCTCACTGCAAAATTGATATCGTTGCCAATGAGGTCCATAAGCCGGAAGGGCCCCATTTTAAAACCCGAGGCTTCCAGCAGGGTATCGATGGTGGATATATCGGTAACACCCCTTTCAACCAGTTGCAGGGCTTCCAGATAATAGGGTCGGGCAACATGGTTTACAATAAAACCGGGTGCATCCTTACAGAGTACGGGTGTTTTGCCCATCTGCCGGGCGGTTTGCACAATGGCGTCAATCGTTTGCGCATTGCTGAATGGCGTGGTCACCACCTCCACCAGTTTCATAATAGTGGCGGGGTTAAAAAAATGCATACCGGCTACCCGTTCGGGATGTTTCACCTGTTGGGCGATGTCGGTAACTGAAAGCGAGGAAGTATTGGTGGCAAAGATCACATCGCTGTGATTCACTTCGGCCAGTTGATTAAAAAGCCCGGTCTTTACTTCGGGTTTTTCAACGATGGCTTCTATCACCATATCGGCCAGGCAATCGTTGATATCCGAAACCAGCTGTATGCGGCTAAGGATCTCGTTTTTTTCGTTTTCGGTGAGTTTGTTTTTTTGTACCAGCGATTGCAGGTTGGCGCTCATGCCGGTTTTTGCTTTTTCTAGCATGGCGGGTTGCACATCGTATACAATGATATGAAAACCGTGCTGGGCGGCACACTGGGCAATACCGCTGCCCATGGCGCCGGCGCCGCAAATACAAATGGTTTGAATCATATGAAGAATTATATCGCTCCGGTGAACTGTCTCAAAAACCGCACATCGTTTTCGCTGAACAGCCTGATATCGTTGATGCCATATTTTAACAGGGCGGGTCGTTCGATACCCATGCCAAATGCAAAACCGGTATATTTTTCCGGGTCGATATTACAGTTTTCCAGCACTTTCGGGTGCACCATACCGCAACCCAGGATTTCCAGCCAGCCGGTACGTTTACAAACGGCACAACCTTCGCCATGGCAAAGCTGGCAGCTGATATCCATTTCGGCGCTGGGTTCGGTAAACGGAAAATAAGAAGGACGGAAACGCACCTTTACATCCTTGCCATACATTTCCTGCACAAAAAAGTACAGGGTTTGTTTCAGGTCGGCAAAGGATACATGCTCATCGATATACAGGCCTTCTATCTGGTGAAAAAAACAATGGCTGCGGGCGCTGATGGTTTCGTTGCGGTACACACGGCCGGGGCAAACGATGCGAATGGGCAGCTGCCCTTTTTCCATGGCGCGAATCTGCGTATTGCTGGTATGCGTACGCAACAGCCAGTCGGGGTTTTGCTGAATATAAAAGGTGTCCTGCATGTCGCGGGCGGGGTGGTGCTCGGGCAGGTTCAGCGCGGTGAAGTTATGCCAGTCGTCTTCTATTTCGGGACCTTCGGCCACCGAAAACCCCAGCCTGTTGAAGATGCTGATCACATGGTTGAGGAACAGGTTGATGGGGTGTCGGCTGCCCAATGGCAGGGTATCGCCGGGCAGGGTGACGTCGATAGCAGCCGTGGCCGATGTGCTTTCGCTGTCTACCAATTGTTTCCAGCTCTCGTATTTGGCTTCGGCAAGTTGTTTGAATTCGTTGAGTATCTGGCCGAACGCTTTCTTTTTATCGGCGGGCACATTGCGCATCTCGGTAAAAAGGTTTTTTACAATACCCTTGGTACCCAAAAATTTAATACGATAGGCTTCCAGCGCCTCGGCGCCCTTTTGTTCCTGGCTGTTTATTTCCTGTTTATAGGTTTCTATCTGCTGTAACAGTTGGTCCATGCGGCAAAGATAGGGAGTTAGAGGCAACGAGGCATAAGGCACCAGGCACAAGGAAACCACTTATGCCTTATGCCTGGCGCCTTATGCCTTTTTATCCCTAATATTGCATCCATGTCCGATACATTACACATTGCTGATTTCCTGGACCCCGTCAACAGGTTTATGATATCGGAAGACGAGGGGTATAAAGATGGCCAGATCGGCAAAAAGATAGCGGTGTATGAAGAAGAGCTACCCGATGTAACGCAGGCAGATATCGTTTTGGTGGGCTGCAACGAGATCAGGGGCAGCTGGCAATTACAAACCGGCCAGCCGGCGCCCGATTGCATACGCCGCCAGTTTTACAACCTGTACCAATGGCATTCAGATATTCATATTGCCGATGTAGGTAATATAAAGAACGGCGCATCGCTGAACGATACCTATGCGGCCTTAAAAACCGTACTGGGCGAACTTACCGGCATTGGCAAAACCGTGGTGGTGCTGGGCGGTTCGCACGATTGCACCCTGGCGCAATACTATACCTATTCAAGCCGTAAACATATTATTGAAGCCACCTGTGTAGATGCGCTGATAGACCTGAGCATGGAGTCGCGAAACCGCTCCGAGAACTTTTTGATGGAAATGCTTACCGGCGAACCGAACTATATCAGGCATTATAACCATATCGGTTTTCAAAGTTATTATGTGCACCCGCATATGCTGGAAACCATGGATAAGCTGCGTTTCGATTGTTTTCGGGTGGGCGCCGTAAAGGAGAACATCGATGAAATGGAACCGGTGATCCGCAATTCGGCCCTGTTCAGTTTCGATATATCGGCCATTGCGCATGCGTTTGCACCGGCCAATCAAATTACACCCAATGGACTTACCGGTGAAGAGGCCTGTACGCTGATGCGGTATGCCGGCCTGAGCCCCACCGTAAACACCGTTGGTATTTATGGCTATGTACCGGAAAAAGATAAGGACGAGCTCACCGCCAAACAAATCAGCCATATGTTGTGGTACCTGGTAGATGGCCGCAGCCGCGGCCGCCGCGAGGCCAGGCTGGAAGAGAAGGATGCCTTTAATGAATTTCATATGGCCTTTGCCGAGGTGGAGACCGTTTTTTTGCAGAGCAAAAAAACAGGCCGGTGGTGGATGCAATTGCCCGATAAAAAATTCATTGCCTGCTCCTATAAGGATTATTTGCTGGCCAGCAGCAACGAAATACCGGAGAGGTGGTTGCGTGCGCAGGAACGAGAGTAAGAAAATATTGAATATTGAATATTGAATAATGAATATTGAAATAATATTAAATTGTTTAAATGAATAAGTATATACATATTAAACGGTTTTCACTTCAACATTTAATATTTATTATTCAATATTCAATATTTCTATTGCTCGCTGCCTGCGGCACCCAACGCCAGATATCCAAATCAGTTAACACCACCATATTGCAGGATTCTAGTCTGCAGCTCGCTCACGTAGGCATCAGCCTGTACGATGTGGCGTCGAATAAATACCTGTACAATTACCAGGGCAACAAATATTTTGTGCCTGCTTCCAACACCAAGATCATTTCCTGTTATGCCGCCATGAAATACCTGGGCGACAGCCTGCCCGGTATCAACTACTGGGAAAACGATACGGCCCTGTTTATCATGCCTACCGGCGACCCTACCTTGTTACACAGCGAGTTTACAAACAACCCGGTGATCGATTTCCTGAAAAGCTCGCAAAAACCTGTTTATATCACCGATGCCAACTGGAAAGATGAAGCATTGGGCGCCGGCTGGTCGTGGAACGATTATAATGAAAATTATCTGGCCGAGCGCAGCCCCATGCCGGTATACGGCAATATTATTAAATGGGTGCAGGAGATGAGTGGTAATGCCGCCAGCAATGCCAGCATGGAAGAAACACCATCCATCTATTCCATACCCGAGATCAACTGGAAGGTGCGTTTTAATACCGGCGCCACGCGCCCAGGTTTTTTTGTACAACGCAACCGCGATGAGAATGTGTATATGATCACCGAGGGTACCGAACGCAAAAAAGAACAGTATGTGCCTTTTGTAACACATGGGGTACAAAGCGCCGTGGAATTATTACCTGATAGCATTGGAAAGGAAGTGTTTTATAAAGAGGCCCTGCCCGAAGGCGCCGGCCCATGGCGAACCATTCGCTCGCAACCCATCGATTCGATGCTGGCGCCCATGATGCATCGTAGCGATAACTTTTATGCCGAACAATCGCTGTTGATGGTGAGCCAGGCGCTGCTGGGTTTTATGAACGACCGAAGTATCGTAGATACACTGTTGAAAACTGATCTGAGCGGGTTGCCGCAACCTCCACGCTGGGCCGATGGCAGTGGGTTAAGCAGGTATAATTTATTTACACCCAACGACTTTGTAACCGTTTTGAAGAAAATGCACGACGAATTTGGGATGGAAAGAATGAAAGTAATTTTACCAACCGGCGGCGAGGGCACCTTAAGTAATTTGTACAAACAAGATGTTCACCATATATTTGCTAAAACCGGTACCCTGTCGGGCGTGGTGGCATTAAGTGGGTATTTATATACCAGGAAGAATAAGCTGCTGATCTTTTCGGTGCTGATCAATAATCACAGAGGCAGCGCGATAACCATACGCCGAAGCATAGAAGCCTTCCTCACCGGCATTCGGAACCGGTATTAACAAAGTTTTACATTTTCTCTTTTACTCCCCAACCGTAGTATTGTATACCCCCGTATTATTTAGTGGTGATTAGCTTTCAATTTTTTGAAGGGCTGTAAAGCTCCTTAAGAACTTGCCGGCCCTGGTTTTTGTGATTGGCACGGATAAAATACGAGCGGGTGGTTACCTGGAATGATCCATTTAACTAATAACTGGCTTTGATTGACCACCAATGCTACTGATATTGAATTAATCAACGGTTGTATAGCAAACAACCGCCGGGCCCAGGAACGCTTATATAAGAAGTTCTACGGACCCATGGCATCTATATGCCTTCGATATACGCGCAACCAGGAAGATGCCGTAGAGGTATTGCACAATGGTTTTTTGAAAGTGTTTAAGAACATACATACCTATGAAATTGGCAGGGCATCGCTGTATACCTGGATAAGGACCATCATCATCAACTCGGCCATAGATTTTGTAAGAGCGCGCGGAAAATTCCATACACATATCGAAATTGATAAAGTTGAAGAACCAGCCATTGATGCAGATGCTGTGCAACGTATGTCGGCGCATGAGGTATTGATGCTGGTTCAACAATTATCGCCTGCTACACAAACTGTTTTTAACTTATATGTAGTAGAAGGATACAATCACAGAGAAATTGCTAACCTGTTGGGTATAAGCGAAGGCACCAGCAAATGGCACCTGAGCGAGGCCCGTAAACAACTGCAAAAACTATTACAAACCTTGCAAGTGTAAAATGTGATGAACCTGAAACATCCATACGAAAAACACTTAGCGGAGAAACTGGTGCAGCTTCCGCCACCTGGCGACCCCGACCAAAACTGGCAGCAAATGAAAGCAATGCTGGACGAGGATATGCCTCGTGGAGGCGGGCTGCTTGGAGGCTACCGCTGGATGATCCCCGCCGTGATTATACTGGCCATTGGTTCCGGTATATGGTTTGGCGGCCGGCAGTTTTTGCCCATGAACCAGGGCAGTGAATCCATGGCCGGCACCATCAACAAAACCCAAAACAACAAACCGGCCGACCTTACTATCAGCAATCAAAAAACTACCGGCCAAACCGTGTTGCCTGAAAACAATACGGCCGTTACCACCACTGTTCCCGACGCCAATACGGCTACCACTGAAACCGTTACCTCTGAAACCAACCAAAAAGAATTGGTGGCGGGAGCTACCGCCAACGACGCTCAAAAAGAATTCACCCGAAGTACGGATCTTCCCGAAAACGACCAGGGCGCCCTGGCCGCCAACACCGGAAAACCAAAAGCCCAATCATCTTCCAACAACAAAATCAACACCGATAGAAAAAAACTTTACACAAAAAATAAAAGCAACAAGCGTACACCCAATAGCCGCAATAAGAATAACGAAGCCACGGAAATAGCTTCTATAAAAAGCATCAATGTAGCTGAACCGGTGATGGAAGAACCGGCAGCCATCCCGGCAGAAGAAGAGGAAGAAGAAAACCGTTTTGTGTCGTTGCCAACGGTACGCCTGCACAAACCATCTGTAAGAACTGCTCCCAAAGCGGCCATGGTAAAAGAGTCGCCGGTTGATATCATTGTAGATTATACCGGTACCACCCTGATCATGCCGGCAGATGTGTTGCAGAAAAATTATACACACCTGTCGCCGGTGCAGCTCTTTCCCGACCTGGCCGTACGAAACAAAAGCGGCCGCCGCAAATCGGGCCGCTCGTATGAGGCCCGCAGCGGAAGAGCCATTGCCATTGGCCTGTCGTTGCCATTGGGATTCCCACTGGGCGACCAGGAGCCGCTGGCCTTTAACCGCCAGGCAGGCGCCAATACCATTTCAGATTATATCCCTTCGCCCCATGTGCAATACCATTTGAATAACCGTACCTATTTCCAAACCCAGGTGCAGTTATCGCAGCCACAGTTTATCAGACCCATTTTGCTGTACCAGCAAAAAATGCCGGGTTCGCAGGCCAACACGTTCATATATAATTCCATATATGCACGCAAGCTGTATTATTTCAACCTGCCCGTTTCGGTATATCATAGCCCGCTGCGCAATTTTTACATGGGTACCGGTTTGCAGTTCTCTTCTATGTTAAGCGGTGTGGCGCTTACCGAACAAAGAAGGGTGAGTGCGGGTGATGAATACATCATGAACCAAACCTATAGCCGGTTTGGCAACGATTCGTTATCACGCCGCTTTAATAACAACGAAGTGCGTCTGCTGGTGGATATGAATTATTACTGGAACCGTTTTATGGTAGGTTTGCAGTACAACCAGGCATTTAATAACTATGTAAGCTTCCAGGTGAATCCCACCTCACCGTATATATTCGATAAAAACAAAAGCCTGCAGTTTTACCTGCGGTATAATATCTGGGAAGACCGCAAAAGAAAACGTAAGAGCGAAACACTTCTATCGCTTAAATAACTGATCCAGGTAATCTTTTTTAAACTCGATATAGGTAGGCGAGCCACCCGCTGTTATATTGGGCTGCGTACAGGCAAACAGCCCGGTAATTAGCGTGCGCATTTCTTCGGAACTCAGCGAGGTGCCCGGTTTGATGGCCTGCTGCGCGGCCAGCGAGCGGATCAGTCTTTCACGTCGTGAAAACTTGATATCGCTGCTGAAATGTTTGTACTGCTCCAACAGGCTTTCGATGGCTGCTTTTTCATTGCCCTGGCTTACATCGGCCGGGGTGCCCTGAATTACAAAAGTGTTGGCGCCAAAGGGTTCTATCTGGTAGCCCAACTGGTTCAGGTCGTTCATCAGTTCCTGCAGCAATACGGCATCCTGGGCCGATAGCTGCAGGGTAACGGGGAAAAGGCTGCGTTGGGTAGCAATAGGCCGCCCGGTGGCCACGGCTGCAAAACGCTCGTATAATACGCGCTCATGCGCCATTTGCTGGTGTATCAATATAAAACCACGCGAGGTGGGCGCGGCTATGTAGGTGTTCAATAATTGCGAAAGCGGTGCATTGTCGTCGATGGTCAATGGTCCGCGCGTAGGAGTGGTGGTTTGAACCGGGGCATCCTGTTTTTTCAACTGGTCCATCAACGATTCAAACTTCTCTTCTTTTTTACCACCCGGTTCATACACTTCTTTCCAGTGCTTCAATTCACTTTTATTCCCGGGCTGTATAAAATGCGCCTGGTTTTTTTGGGTGAAGTTTTTGAACAGGGGAGAAGAAGTGGCGGCTGCCTGTGCATCTTCGGTAAAGGGTTTATTAACGGCATCCAGTTTTTGGATGGTAGGGTCCAGGTCAAACTCCAGGGCAGGCGTTACGCTGAACTGTGCCAGCGCATGTTTTACGGCTGCCTGTACAAAGGCGTATACGATCTTTTCATCCTCAAATTTGATCTCCTGTTTGGTAGGATGCACATTGATATCTACCTGGGCCGGGTCGAGATCGATAAACAGCACATACAACGGGAAGCTGTCCGCCGGTATCATTTCCTGGAAGGCATTCATCACCGCATGGTTCAGGTAGGCGCTGCGGATAAACCGGTTGTTGACAAAAAAGTACTGGTCGCCCCTGGTTTTTTTGGCGGTATCGGGTTTGCCTACAAAACCATGAATGTTCAGGTAATCGGTTTTTTCCTGCACGTTTACCAGGCGGGCATTGTACTGGTTGCCCAACACCTGCACGATGCGTTGTTTGAGGCTGCCTTTTTCCAGGTGGAAGATCTGCTGGCCATTGCTGGTGAGCGAAAAAAATATGTTGGGGAAGGCCAGCGCCACGCGAATAAACTCATCTACAATATGCCGCATTTCGGCAGCGTTGCTTTTTAAGAAGTTACGGCGGGCAGGTACGTTAAAGAACAGGTTTTTCATGGCAATGGTGGTGCCTGCGGCGGCCGCCACGGGCTCCTGCTTTATAACCACGCTGTTCTCAATTTCAATACCGGTGCCCACTTCGTCTTCGGCACGCCTTGTTTTCAGCTCTACCTGTGCTACCGCGGCAATAGAAGCCAGCGCTTCGCCACGAAAACCCATGGTGCGTATATGAAAGAGGTCGTCGATATTGCGGATCTTGGAAGTGGCATGCCGTTCGAAACTCATTCGTGCATCGGTTTCGCTCATACCCTTGCCATTGTCTGTCACCTGTACCAGTTGTTTACCGGCGTCCATCACAAACAGCCTGATCTCGGTGGCCCCGGCATCAACGGCATTTTCCAGCAGCTCTTTTACTGCGCTGGCAGGGCGCTGTATCACTTCGCCGGCAGCTATCTGGTTGGCGATATTATCAGGCAATAATTGAATAATGTCAGTCAAAAGCTTTCTCCTCGTTTTGGGGGCGAATTTAAGGGATTAATTTGTCGGCATAAAATAGGGGCCCAAATACCCGTTCCAGGCCCATTTCGCCGCATAAAAACGCATTGATAATTAAGCATTTTTTAGTGCTTCAAAAGCATTGCAATCAGTACATTTGACTTTCTCGTCAAAGTAATAAAATCAGTTCCCGTTCATGGCATCATTTATCAGAACAAGTTGTTGTATCGTTTTAGTTAGTTTGTTGAGTACCCATCTGGCAGCCCAGCTATCCCATTCGGCCGCAGCCCAACGCTGGGTCGACAGTGTTTTCAAAACATTATCAAAGAAAGAAAAGATCGCGCAGTTGATGGTGGTACGGGTATCCTCTATCGGTCCCAATCGTACCGTTACCTTTTATGAAAAGGAAGTGGAAGAAGCTATCCGCGAATATAATATCGGCGGTATTTGCCTGTTCCAGGGTGGCCCGGTAAAACAGGCTATGCTGGTAAACCGTTTTCAACAGATGGCCAAAACCCCCATAATGGTGACCATCGATGCAGAAAACGGGGTTGGCATGCGTATGGACAGTGTGCAGGGTTTGCCCCGTCAAATGATGATGGGCGCCGTGCAGGACCCTTCCCTGATCTATGAATACGGCCGCGTGGTGGGCGAGCAATGTAAACGGATAGGCATCCAGGTAAACTATGCCCCGGTAGTAGATGTGAACAACAATCCCAACAACCCGGTGATCAACGACCGCTCGTTTGGAGAAGATAAATACAAGGTGGCCGAATACGGCGTAGCCTATATGAAAGGCATGCAGGATGTAGGGGTGATGGGCTGCGCCAAACATTTTCCGGGTCATGGCGATGTGGATGTGGATTCGCACCTCGATCTGCCGGTGATCAATAAAAGTATGGGCGAACTTACTTCGCTTGAGTTATATCCCTTCGAACAAATATTCAAAGCCGGTGTGGGCAGCGTGATGATCGCGCATTTATCGGTGCCGGCCATCGACAGTACGGCCCATACGCCAACTTCTATTTCTCATAATAATGTTACCAAACTGCTGCGCCAGGAAATGAAATACGACGGCCTTACCTTCACCGATGCACTGGAGATGAAAGGCGTATCGAAATATTTTCCCGATGGCGAAGCCTCTATGCAGGCCCTGGTGGCCGGTAATGATATGTTGTGCCTGCCCGGCGATATTCCCGGCAGCATCAAAAAAATTCGTAAAGCCATTCGTAAAGGAAAACTGAGCTGGAAAACCATCGATGCACGTGTACGAAAAGTGCTGATGGCAAAATATGAATACGGACTGGCCAGTTTTACACCCATCGATACCACGCATATTACCGACGACCTGAACAGTAAGGTAGATGATACACGCAGGCTGATAGCAGAAAATGCCCTTACCCTGTTGCGCAACGACAACCCTGCCATCTTTCCGCTGGCCCGGGGTTATAAGGTGGCCTACCTGGGTGTGGGCATTACCGAAGACAATGCCTTTGCCCGGCAAATGCGTACGGCGTATAACGCCTCTGTTTTTTATTTCGATTATAAAAAAGACAGTACACAGGCTGCCTCTTTATTGCAACAATTAAAAGATTATGATGCCGTAGTGATCGGCGTGCACAAATTTGCCCGCTATCCTGCCAATAATTTCGGCATCAGCCGGGCCGCCCGGCAACTGGTACAGGCCGTACAGCAGCAGCAAAATACCATCACCGTAGTATTTGGTAATCCCTATGCCATTAAAAACATGTGCGAGGCGCCGGTACTAATTGCGGCTTACGAAGATGATGATATTACCCAGGCCACTGCAGCCGATCTGTTGCAAGGCAGGTTTTTGGCAAAAGGCAAATTGCCGGTGACCGTATGCGAGTCGCTGACATTTGGCGCCGGGATAGTACCCAAAAGGATATTGCCCATAGTGCAGGCCGAACAACTGGGTTTCAACGCACCAAAAATGAATAAGGCCATCGACAGCATCGTAAACGACGCTATTCAGCAACAGGCTATTCCCGGTGCGGTGGTGATGGTGGTAAAAGATGGCAAGATCGCCTACGAACGCGCTTTCGGTTATCTTACTTACGACAGCCTGCAACCGGTATATACCGAAACCATTTACGACCTGGCCTCGGTAACCAAGATCATGGCCACCACCATTTCGGTGATGAAATTATATGATGAAGGCAAACTGGACCTGCAAAAAACACTGGGCGATTACCTGCCCTGGGTGCGTAAAACCAATAAGGCGCCTTTGAAAATATGGGATATCCTGCTGCACCAGGCAGGTTTGAAAGCCTATATTCCTTTTTACCGCGAAACCGTTGACCCCAAACAGGAGAACGCACCGCTGCCCAATTTTTACCGTAGCGAACCCGATAGCCTGTACAGCATACGTGTGGCCAATGGCATGTTTATGAACAAACGCTTTGTAGACACCATGTTCAAACGCATACTGCAAAGTGAACTGGCCGGACCAAACAAATACATTTACAGCGATAACGACTATATTTTCCTGGGTAAGATAGTAGAGGCGATCACTAAAATGCCGTTGGATGAATACGTTAAAAAAACTTTTTACGATAAGCTGAACTTCACCGTTACCGGGTTCAAACCAGCCGAAAGGTTCCCGCTGGATCATATCGCGCCTACGGAAAATGAAAAAGGTTTTCGCAGGCAGTTGGTGCATGGATATGTGCACGATCCCGGTGCGGCTATGTTTGGCGGTGTGGCTGGGCATGCCGGTTTGTTTAGCAATGCTTATGAGCTGGCCGTGCTGGCGCAAATGATATTGAATGGCGGTGTGATCAATGGCGTGAACTTCTTCAGCCGTAGTACGGTGGAGTATTTTAATCAATACCATAGCTCTATCAGCCGCCGCGGGCTTGGTTTTGATAAACCCGAAAGGGATAATGCTACCCGCAAGGAGCCCTATCCCTGTACCTATGCTTCGCCTGAAACATTCGGGCATACCGGGTTTACGGGTACCTGTTTTTGGGTGGATCCGAAGTATAATCTTATTTATATTTTCCTGTCGAACAGGGTGAACAGTCCCGACATCAACAAGTTCCTGCGCATGAGCGTACGGCCCAAGGTGCAGGACGCCATTTACGAGGCCTTGATAAAACCAACATATGTAGCCCAATAAAAGCAAAAGCCTCCGCCCCGGCGGAGGTTTTTGCTTTTAGTACCTTTGCAGGCTATGGCAGAAACAACACTTCCCGAAGTATGGTTACGCGGACCATTGCCCGGCATACCTGCACAGGTGCAGCCTGTAGCCCATGCCTTATTGCAGGCCCAGGAAGAGATACATGCGTTGATGAACAATTTCCCGGACAACCTGTTGTGGGATAAGCCCGCCGATGTGGCTGCTCCCGGTTTTCATTTGCAACATATTCCTGGTGTGCTCGACCGCTTGTTTACCTATGCAAAAGGCGAACAGCTATCTGCCAACCAACTGGCTTACCTGAAGTCGGAAGGCCAGCCTTCGGGAACCACCGCCTCGCTGCTGCAGGCGCTGGATACACAGATCGGTATATCCATCGAATTTTTGCAGCATATCGATCCTACGATACTCGTGGCCTCCCGTGGTGTTGGCCGTAAGTTGTTGCCTTCTACCGTTATGGGTTTATTGTTTCATGCGGCAGAACATACCATGCGGCATACCGGACAGTTGATCGTAACGGTAAAGCTGTTGCTGCAGGCCCATACTGGCGCACGCTAACAGCTTGAATGTGTTCAGCATAGGTGGCGTTGGTGCAAGGCCGGGAAGCCTGGGCCAACCGGGCTTTTTTTACCTTTTTAGTAAATAGGCCCTCCCCAACTTGTAGTAATTTTGTAAATTAACCAGTAACTAAGACAACGTACTAATGAATCGAAATGAATTGGTCCTACAGGACGTAGTAATAAAATTTGCCGGCGATTCGGGTGATGGGATGCAGTTGACCGGCAGCCAGTTTACCAATAATACCGCCCTATTAGGCATTGACCTGGCCACCTTTCCCGACTTCCCTGCCGAAATACGCGCCCCCCAAGGCACCCTGCCGGGTGTAAGCGGTTACCAGCTTCGTTTTTCAAGCGACCGCGTGTTTACGCCCGGCGATGAATGTGATGTGCTGGTGGCCATGAACGCGGCAGCCCTGAAATCGAACCTGAAAGCCCTTAAAAAAGGAGGAAAGATCATTGCCAACACCGATGGGTTTGATGCCAAGAACCTGCGGCTGGCCAATTATCCCGATGGTATTAATCCACTTGAAGACGGCAGCCTGTCTAATTACGAGGTGATCAAGATGGATGTGACGAAGATGACGCGCGAAGCGCTGAAGGACATCACCATGGGCACCAAGGAAAAAGACCGCGCCAAAAATATGTTTGTGCTGGGCTTTTTGTACTGGATGTACAACCGCAGCATGGATTATACCATCAAGTTCCTTACCGATAAGTTTGGTAAAAAGCCCGAGATACTGGAAAGTAACGTACGGGCCCTGCAGGCCGGTTATAATTTCGGCGATACTACCGAAACATTTACCACCCGTTATAAAGTAGAAAAGGCCCGTATGGAGCCCGGTGTATACCGCTCTGTGATGGGTAACCAGGCATTGGCTTATGGTCTTATAGCCGCCTCGCAAAAAAGCGGTTTGCCGTTGTTCCTGGGTTCTTATCCTATAACGCCGGCCTCCGATATTTTGCACGAGCTCAGTAAACACAAGGCGTTTGGAGTAAAAACCTTCCAGGCCGAAGATGAGATTGCAGGAATAACATCGGCCATTGGGGCGGCCTATGGCGGCTCCCTGGGTGTTACCACCACCTCTGGTCCGGGTATGGCTTTAAAAGCGGAAGCCATGGGCCTGGCGGTGATGCTTGAAATTCCCCTGGTGATCTGCGATATTCAACGCGGCGGCCCCAGTACAGGTTTGCCCACCAAAACCGAACAAAGCGATTTACTGCAGGCCTATTACGGCAGGAACGGCGAGTGTCCCATGCCGGTGATATCGGCCAGCACACCCAGCGATTGTTTTACGGCCGCCTACGAAGCGGTACGCATTGCTGTACAGCATATGACGCCCGTGATATTGCTGAGCGACGGTTATATTGCCAATGGCGCCGAACCCTGGCGTTTTCCCAAAAGCGATGACCTGAAACCCATCGATGTACAGTTCAAAAAAGAACTGGAGCCGGGCACTACCTTCCTGCCCTACCAGCGCGATGAAAAGCTGGTACGCCCCTGGGCCATCCCGGGCATACCGGGTTTGGAGCACCGTATTGGCGGCTTGGAAAAACAAAACATTACGGGTAATGTGAGCTATGATCCCGAGAACCACCAGCAAATGGTGAAGATCAGGCAGGAAAAAGTAGATAAAATAGCCGACTATATACCCGAACAACAATTAGACAGTGGTGCTGCTTCGGGCAAGATACTGGTGCTGGGCTGGGGTAGTACCTATGGCGCTATTAAGAGTGCCGTACACCAGTTGCAGCACGAAGGCTATGCCGTAAGCCATGCGCATTTGCGTTATGTGCGGCCCTTCCCTAAAAACCTGGGCGCTTTACTCAGGAACTTTGAACAGGTGCTGATACCCGAGATCAATAACGGGCAACTGATCAAAATCATCCGCGACCAGTATTTTGTGGATGCCAAAGGATATAACAAAATAATGGGCGTACCCATTACAAAAACCGAACTGGTGATGAAGCTGCACGAAATGCTGGGCAGCGCCAACTGATATAAAAAATCCCGTTCACAGATCGTGAACGGGATTAATTTTTAAACAAAACAAACAGGGCTTAATTACTGATTTTTCGTTTTTGTTTCACCGTCATCGGTCTTTACTTTTTTATCGTCTGTTTTGATCTTTGAATCTTCTCCATCTCTTTTTTCCTTCCTGTCATCGGTTTTTAATTTTTCTTCGTCACCATCCATCTTATACTTTTTATCGCCATCCTTTATCTTCATCTCGCCATCTTCTATTTTCAGCTTTTTATCGCCGTCTTTGATCTTCAATCCGTCGTTGGTAACCTTTACCTTTTTGTCGTCGAGTTTGTAAGTACCCTCCGATGATTTTACTACATAGTTGTTAACGATATAACGTCCACGGCCATATACAGTATCGCCGGTAGCTACGTTCACATACAAATCAACCGGTTCGTCGGTAGCAGCTGAATAAACCCTCTTTTTATCGTTGTCGTAATACAGTTCTGTATTTTGTCCTGTTTTCAGATCAACATATTGATTAGATGATTCATTCATGTTGCTGTTATCCCTGATGGGTTGATCGGTTGCTGCCGGTGAATCTGCCTCAGATTCTATTCGTTGGGTATCACTCGTGTCCTGACAGCTCATAATGATCAATGCACTGCCCGTTACTGCTAATAATTGTTTGATCGATTTCATATTTGGATGTTTATTACACCCTAAGCAATTATCATGCTCCCGCGTGCCGGCTTTACGTGTGAAGGATTATTGTAGAAATAAGGCAACAATACATCATATCTTTAATGCATATAGCTCCATCGCAAACTCTTTACCCTTTAAATCAATCATGCCTAAGTTGATGGTTTGCCAGTTCTTTAAGTTGGTTTGATTAACAAAATCTTTAGAAACGATCACTTTTTGATTCAGTTCTCCACCTGCCGAACGTAACCGGGCCGTAGTATTCATGATATCGCCGCTCATGGCCAGGTCTTTTTTTACCACGCCTATTTCTCCAATGGTAATTTCGCCTGTGTGAATGCCTGCCCTGAATTCGGGAACCACGCCATACCTGTTTTTAAAATAATTACGGTTCTTCCTTAATATTTTCTGGCAATCGAGTAAGGCGCGTAAACACTTGCGGTTGGCGTTCGGTTTTTTGCATATCCATGAGGCTACTACTTCGTCGCCCACGTATTGATAGATCTGCGCATCGTTTTCCAGTAATGCGATGGAAATAAAATAAATGAAGTCGCGTATAAAACGGAAATATTTTTTGTGACCCAGTTGTTCGGCAATGGCGGTTGAATCGATGAGGTCGATAAATATTACCGTTCTTTTTTCGATACGGGGATTGATGTACCTGCCTGAAAGTATATCAAAGAAAACACCGGGCGAATATTTTTCATTTACTTCTATATACAAAATAGTGATGAGGAAGATGGCCAGCCAGCGCATCATCTGGCTAAAGAACAGGGAGGTTTGAAAGATGTTATAGTAGAAATTATTCAGTTCGTGCGTTACTGATTCTTTTTCTATCAACCATATATAGGTGAAGTGTAAAATAAAATTCAGTACAAATGCGGCACCCAGCAGGCAAATGGTTTTTATCACCAGGCTTAACCACAGGGGCAGGTTTCTTACCAGTTGTTTCAGCTCATAAACCAGCAGGTAGGCCATTACCAGGCATATAAAAAATATAAGCACCGACCTCAGTGCTATTACCACCCACGATTCCATATCAAAGGGCATGGAATCGTACTGTACATGCTCGCTGTAAAATTTATACAGGTATATGCCCGTATCGATGATGGTCCATATCAATGCAATACCCAATACCAGCTTGATGCGGTATTTGCCTATGACGCCCATTCTGTTTGCTATGACTTTAAAAAACGTCATGTTTTTTCTTTCAGGTATTCGTATATGGCCTCTTGTGCATTTATTTTTTCGTCACCGGTTGTTTCCACAGCGTGGTAGCTTCCATCCGACATGAGTTCAGTAGCCTTATCGGTATCCTGCCAGTGCAGTTCTACATAACGTATCAGTTCTTTTTTGAGCTGTGGGTCGTGCACCGGTACGCATACTTCAATACGGTGGTGCAGGTTCCTGGTCATCCAGTCGGCTGACCCGATTGATACCGCTGCTTCTTCATCGGCGCCGAATATAAATATGCGGCTATGTTCCAGAAACCGTCCCACGATGCGCCGGACTGTAATGTTTTCCGATAAGCCGGGCACACCCGGCACCAGGCAGCATATGCTGCGCACCAGTAATTGAATGCGTACGCCGGCCTGCGAAGCCGCGTACAGTTTTTCGATCATACCCGGTTCTTCCAGGTTGTTCAGTTTGATGCGAATGCAGGCTTGTTGCTGTTGTTGTGCCTTTTCAATTTCCCGGTCTATCATGGCGTTGAAGGCCTGGGTCATGTTTACACCGGAGATGAGCAATGATTTGGGGTGTACGGATGTCACTTTCATGATCTCCTTTCGCTGTAAAAAAGTGAACAGCTCTCTCAGGTCGGCCGATATCACCTCGTTGGTGGTAAGCAGGGTATGGTCGGTATAAAAACGCGCGGTGGATTCATTAAAATTGCCGGTGCTGATCACAGAGTATACTTTTTGCTCACCCTTGTCTCTTTTAATGACCATGGCAATTTTTGAATGTACCTTAATACGCGGCATGCTATAGATCAACCGCACACCCGCTTTTTTCATTTCCCGGCTCCAGCGTATGTTGTTGGCTTCGTCGAAGCGTGCCTTCAATTCAACAAACACGGTTACCTTTTTGCCATTGTTGGCGGCGCTGATCAATGCATTTACAATATGGCTGCCCGCGGCTACGCGGTACAGGGCAATATAAATATCAGTAACACCGGGGTCAACCGCTGCCTGGTTAAAAAAGGCCAGGATGGGGTTATACCGCTCATAGGGGAAATGCAACAGGATATCACGTTCTTCGATGATCCTGAATATGTCGCCACATTCGGTAATAAGACCGGGCGACAGGGCTTTAAAACGCGGGAATTGCAGGTTCGGTTGTTTTAGCGGCAAATCGGCCAGGTCGCTGAGGTTGTGATAACGGCCGCCCGCAAACTGCTCTTCCTGCCTGAACGAAAAGGCCGATGACACAAAAAGCCGTATGGCCAGCGGCATACCACGTTCGTATAAAAAACGCGAGGGTGTGCCCGAATCCCTTTTCTTTAGTTGTTTTTCTATCTTTTCCGTTACATCGCCTGAATAATCCTCATCGAGGTACAATTCCGCATCGCGGTTGATCTTGAAGCTGTATATACTTCGGATGGTAAAACCGGGAAACAGGCAATGGATGTTCTCGCGTATGATATCGTCTATAAAAATGATGTATTCCTTGCCATCTACAGGCGATAGTTCAAAAAAACGCTTCAGTTTGTCCGAGGGAATGTTCACTGCATAATGATGCAGCATACTGCTGTCGTTTTGCAGGGTAACCAAAAAATACAACTGCCCGTTTACCGGCACAAATTTTTGGCTGGGGTTGCCATGCAAGTGAACCGGCTGTATAAACGACAACACCATCGACAGGAAGATCTCACGCATTTCCTGCCGGTGCTGCTCCAGTACCGGCCGGTTATAATATAAAACAATGCCTTCTGCTTCCAGCGCCGGCAATATCTGTTCGTTGAGAATGGCGCCAAAGCGTTCCAGTTGGTCGGTGATGATCGACTGTACCTGCCGCGCCAGGTGTTCACCGGGTTCGGGAACGATCTTCTTCTTTACCTTGTTCTTCAATTCTGAAAGCGCCAGCACTACGGGATACCGCACCCTCGAAAATTCATCGAGGTTCGATGAAAAGATGGAAAGAAACCGTATCCGCTCCATCAGCGGCACCTGGGTATTGGCAGCTTCCTGCAATACCCGGTCGTTAAAACCAAGCCAACTGATATCGCGATTGAATAACATATCAAGCTCCGAATGGTGAAACCTGTGGTGAATTAATAATGGTTTGATCGGGCTGGTGCAATAAAATGGCGAGCATAAAAGCCACTACCGAAATAAAGATGCCGATCATAAATACGGTATAGGCCAGCCTGATCAATTTATACTTACGCGCCAGCACCACACCCAACTGGTGAATGTCCTGTATCATGGAACCATAGATATAATCGGGGTCGCGCATCATGGTGTTCATGGCCCACTGGTATTCATCGAGCCTGCTTTTATGAAAGTTGCCAAAGAACAGCAGGTTGGTGCTTTTATTCAAAATATCTTCCCGGCTGAAACTTCCCTCCGACACCTTGGGCCTCGTGGCCAAAATGGCTATGATGATGGTAGCCAGCGAAGAAGCCAGGAAAACAAAAGTAGGTATGGTTAAATGGGTATCTACTTCTATACGGCGGATCAATACCGATAGTATCACCGAAATGATAATGGCATTTACGCTGATGAGAATGCTGGCCTTTCCGTCGGCCATATTACTCAGCTCCAGGTGGTTTTCGGAGGTAAGGCGCAACATAGTTTGAATACCCCGGGTGATCAGCGAATTCTTTTTTTTCAATTCGGCCCGTACATCTCCTTCCGAACCTTCGGGCGGTATGATGGTTTCGCTGGTATTGGCGCCCACCTGTTTATTGATCTTTTTTTGTAAACGGCGTATATTTTTTTCCTTCCCTTTATCCAGCAGTTCCATACAATAGGTGGTAAAAAACTGGTGCTTTTGCAACAATTCCAGGCTGTTCTTTTCCCAGTCCAGCACCATGGTGTTCATGTTGCGGAGTATCAGTTCTTTTTTTACCTGTTTGTTGGTTTTTTTGAATTCTTCGTCCAGCCCGAAATGATAGGTATCTGCATCGGCCATGATCATTTCCTGCAACGACTGGGGTGAAGGCGGGAATTTGGTGACGCGTATGAGGGCGGCAATTTTATCCACCAGCGCCTGGTCGTCTGTCCGGGTTTCCATAAACTCTTTCATCAGCGCCACGCTTTTTTCTTCATGTTGTGGTGGCTCGGTAACCAGGTGGCCGGTATCGTGAAACCAGGCAGCAATGGTAAGCTCCATGATCTCGCGGTCGGATAATTCGTAGTGTGAGGCAATTTCATGTACATGTTGCACCACGCCCTCGGTATGACCGATATTATGAAAAACCAGGTTGGCCTGGTGGTATTGTTTAAACAGGTCCCTTACATAGTTTTCTGTTTGTATCAATAACTCGTTATTGTTTAGCATACCTATTAGTTAAAATGTTAGGTTCAATTTGGTACCAATGGTAAAATTGAACAGGCTTTCTTCTTTGGAAAAGGCCATGGTTGCCGATACCAGTATCATGCTATAGGGTACATAATATAAACCGCCGCCATAGGCATAATGCCATTTTTTACTGTCTTCGCCTTTCAGCCATACCCGGCCAATGTCGTTAAAGGCTACCAGGCCTACCTGCCCGGGCAGTATATACGATTTGCTGTCGAAAATTTTAAAGCGAAACTCAAGGCTTCCATAGGCCAGACTTTGACCGGAGAAACGGTTTTTCCTGAACCCCCTTAAATAATTGTTGGCGCCCAGGTTCATTGCCTGGAAATATTCCAGCTTATCGCTGAATATCTTTCCGGCGCCTAAACGCAATACGGTTACCCAGCGCGCCGGGTTGTTGAGGCTGGCATATACCACCATGTCCGACTCCAGCTTCGATAGTTGCGAGCTGTTGCTGTTGAGGCCGGCCATATGCGTGTACGTAGTCAACCAGTAAATACCGCGGGTTGGCCACAACTCGTTGTTGAGGTTGTTGAGCAATATACCTGCTTTACCACCCAGGTACGATTTCACGGAATAGATCTCCAGCGAATCGAGGCCAACAAGTGAGGGTTTGCTGAGAATATAATCTTTGTTGCTTTCGCGCTTGTTCCAGTAATGATATACCGATGGACCGGCAAACAGGCTGAGCGCGCCGCCGGCAAATTTTCTTCGGAACAATACATCGGCCGCCGCATTTTTATAACGTACCCTGTAATACTTGATCGCGCTGTCTTTCTCGCGAACAGTTTCATTGCCGAAACCAAAGAAATTACTGAGGTTAGGGTCCATATGTTCGGCGTTCACCACGATATCGGTTTTCGGAAACACGTTGGTAAAGATGCCGCGGTAGCGCAACTGGTAGGCCTTTTCGGCCAGCGCAAACAGGGCGCCAAAGCGCTGATCGGAAGCATAGGGTTGTTTACGGAATGCATGACGGCGGTACCAGGCGCCGGCGCCCAGGAACAGGCCGTCATCGGGGTTGAAACCGATATTGATACGGGGGAAATGCGTTTGGTTGTATTGAAACTCGTTGAAATCATAATCGTTTACCCGCGGGTCGTCGTCAAATTTGGGCCGCGTACGGCTGCCCCGGGTAAGATGATTCTTTTCGGTACTCAGATCGTAAATATAATTCTTGATATTGCCCTTGATGTGGAAAGTATCATCGCCTTTACCGCCAATAACCCGTACCAGTATCCTGCGATTGGCATTGGCATCGATGTGAAAGCGGTCGTTGCCACGAAAACCATACAAACGTATTTCCTCGGTTTCCTTTGGATCGAATACACGGTCGTACATCACGGCCCCGGTATCTTTTCCCTTGTCTTTGATAGGCCTTACCTGTACCCTGATCTTATCACCCTCGTTGGTAACCGTAAAGTATTCGGTTTTATTGCTACCCAATACATTTACTTTTTCGGCCAGGAACTGATAATATTTTAAAGAGGCTTTGTTCAATTCATCACGGCGGCTGATGAGTTTCCCGGTCATGTTCTTGCCATCGATAGCCGCTATTTCGGGTGGTAAGGCAGCCACGGCTTTTTTGATGACGGTATCATTCAATTTTGCTGTAAACGCTTTTGTAACACTATCCCATTCATTCCTGTCGATATCGGTGAGCCAAAGACGGTCGAAATCCTTACCCCAGGTAGCCAGGCGGCTGGGCCTCGGAATATTGTAACGGAATCCTTTCAGGAAGGGCATACGCCTTCTCGATAGATAAGCTACCAGCATGCCATCGGAATAAAACATGGCCTGGTCGCGGTCTTTAGGTATGGGATAATAAATATTGCTTTTGCCACTGTCTATCTTGCCAAACTTCCATTGGTCCATATGACGGTCCCAGTCGGCTATCAGGAAATCCATGAGCCTGGCCCGAAGCGCTTCTTTCTGCCGTACACGATGGTCATTGTCTTCTACCATATTGTTGAAAACGGTGATGGTGCTTTTGGTATCGCTGCCATCCCAACTGGCGTCTTTTTCTTCCAGCATACATACCTTGTTGGCAAATAAAGGCCGGTAATAGCCAAAGGCAGGATCATCAGGTACCAGGTAAAAGGTAGGTTTGGCATGCGGAATGCCGGCGGCGGTTTGCAGAGGGTCAACTACCAGGGGCGCATAAGGATGGGCGGCAGAGATCATATCCTGCACAATGTCGTTGGCAATGGTGCCTCTCAGGTTTTCCGGCACGGCGGCTTCGGGATCTTTGTCGATGGTGCGGAGCGCCCATTTCTTTCCATTTTTGTCAACCAGTGTGAGGGTTTTGGTTTGTTTACCACCACCCATGCTTTCAATCTTGAAACCGCCACGCTCCTCGTTCAGTCTGAACACTTTTAATTTAACAGGTTCCGACCAAACCTGCCGGTAATTATTTCCCAGTATGGCCCGCTTGAGCCTGGATGCTTTTTTATATTGACCGCTGGCAGGCGCTGTGTAATAGTCCTCGTATTTTGGTATATCGTGCACAGCGGTGTCTGGCGCCAATGGCGGCAGTTTGGAAAAATCGATGACCACGTCTGAATAAGCTTCTCTTGGTACGGCGGTAGTGTGATCCACTACAAAAAACTTCACCCGCACATGTTTATTTTTTGATACTTCCACCACGGCATAGCCCATGGAGTCGCGGGTAAACATCGAGCGGCGGCTGTCTTCCACACGGCTCGTTTGGCAACCGCTGCCGCTTACTATATAATGATGCAGCGTGTCTTTCAGCAACTGCAGGCTGTGATCGTGGCCGGTAGCATAAATCAGATTAGGATGATCCTTGGCTACCTTTTGCACCTGGTCGATCATGTTTTGATAGGCAGGATAGTTCATATCCTGGTGGCTGCCAAACACGCTGCGGCTGATGGGATAAATAGAACCGATAACGGGCAATGGAATGTATAATTTCTTCCGCCAGTCGGTAAGCGGGAAGATATGTTGTTTAAGACCAAAATAACCACCGTGAATGCCATTGCTCATAAAAGGATGATGACAGGCCAGTATCACCAGCTTGTTATAATTTTTACGCAGCATTTCCGAAAGTGCAATGGTAAACTCGCTTTCGGTTTTACATTCACAATCCCAATCTACGCCGGGTTTATCGTGACGGTGCAACCACCACTGGCTATCGAAAACGATCATGGTAGCCTCATCGCTCAAGGGTACTTCTACGGGACCGGGGCAACCTTCTGATGGTACAAAATGCACATTCTTTTCACTCATGGTATTTACATAGGCTTCCTGCCGCAACAAGGCATCCCAGCCAAAAGAACCGCCGTTTTCCCAATCGTGGTTGCCGGGAATGAAGTACACTTTAGCGGGTGTATTCTCCGCCACCACCATTTGCGAATCCAGCACCGAACGCGACAATACATAGTTCACATGCGCTTCATCGGGCAGGCCAATCTTGTACAGGTTGTCGCCCAGGTATACGATGGTTGTTTTTTTATCGGGCTTCATATAGTTTTTGATGGCCGAAACAACCGGGTGTTTGCCATTCACCAGGGCGCCTGCATCGCCTACAAGAATAATCCGTGCAGTCACCGAATCGTCTGTTTGGGCTACCACTATATTAGCTGTCAGTGCTGCAAAAAAAACCAAAGCAAATTTCATGTTCAGCGTTTCTTATATTTATAAAAAAGAAGATTGGCCACTCCGCGATCGGCCGCTTCATTACTGATGATCATATCCCCCGCTGGTGAAAACGTAATACCTTCCGGTTGTTTAAAAAGCCTTCCATCGAGCGGATAGGCGGCTTTCGGCCGTCCATTTCTGTCAGCAACCACCAACAGCTTGTTAATGGCCGATACAATGAACAATTCATCGGTAACAGGGTTAAGTGCTGCCGCTGATGGTTTGAATTTGATCTTTTCTTCACCCATCATGTTGGCAATGCTGGTAACGTTGATAGAAGAAGTATCGTCGAAATTCTTCTTCAACAGGTTAAAATGAAAGACCGTCAGGGCATTTTTCTTATCTGCGTCACAATCTTTACAGATCATCACCAGTTTGAACTGGTGTGGATGATAATAAAGAATCTCAAACTCATTTCCCTCTAACGGAAACTGTATGTCGTTTGTCAACACCGTATTCTTGTCGTCGAAAGTGAAAGTGGTAATGCTACCGTCACTCTGCAGCACATAAAAGGTCTTATCAACCAGCGCCAGGTCCTCATAATCGCCCTGGTCGGAGAACTTCCATTTCCTGATCGGTTTGTTGGGCATGAGGGGGACCTTGTACAATATCCCGAATTCGTCGCCGATAGCAAATACACTGGTATCTTTTGCATAGTACACCACACCCGATATTTCATCCAACTCAACCGGCAATTTGATCAGGTAGGGGCGGGTGAGGTCGTACCCGTCCGGACTTTGATAGTTGTTTTCGTCTGGTTGCGAACATTGAATATTGAGTAGTACGAATAAAAATCCAAAAACGCATAGATACGTGTAATTCATAATTGAGCCCTATAGCAAGTGCATAGTTCAAAATCTGGTGCCATAGTGGTGTATTATGATTTATTTAGGGCTATCTAAGATATGACAGGAAGTGTAGAAATTGTTCCCCAAGGATCAGAATCTAGAAGTCGGAGGTCGGAAGTCAGAGGTCAGAGGGGCGTGTTTTTTCCGACTTCTGACCTCTGACTTCCAACTTCTGGTAATATTTACAGGCAGGTTTCAGCCCGCATTGCGCGCATTTGGGGTTACGGGCCACGCAAATATACCGGCCATGCAAAATAAGCCAGTGATGCGCCTTGTGCACCAGTTCGCGGGGAATGTGCTGTATAAGTTGTTTTTCGGCGGCCAGGGGCGTTTTGGCGCCTACAGTCAATCCAATACGGGCCGATACGCGAAACACATGGGTATCCACGGCCATATTGGGCTGCTGGTCAACCACCGAGGTGATCACGTTGGCGGTTTTACGGCCAACGCCGGGTAATTGCACCAGTTCGTCAACGGTTAAAGGCACCTGGCCATGAAACCGTTCTACCAGCATGTTGGCCATGCCGATCAGGTGTTTTGTTTTATTGTTGGGGTAAGAAATGCTCTTGATCAGGGGGAACAGTTCCTCGAAACTGGCTTTCGACAGGCTGTTTGCATCCGGGTATTTCTCAAAAATAGCCGGCGTGGTCATATTCACCCTTTTATCTGTGCATTGGGCCGACAGAATCACTGCTACCAGCAACTGGTAGGGATTGTCGTACAGCAACTCTGTTTCTGCATCGGGTGCATGTTGCTGAAAATAGTCTATAACAAACTGGTAACGTTGTTTTCTGGTCATCCTGGTTTCAGAATGACTGCGAAATTAAGGGAGTGGATTAAAGTAGCCCAATTGAAATTTCACGGGCTAACTGCCTTGCCAGAAGATCTAAGCTGTTGCTGCAGCCGTATCACGGGCATAACGCAGAATGTTAGTAATTACTTCTGTTCTGGGAGATTCAACGATCTTGTCCAGGTTCCGGGCAGAGGCTTTTAATACATCTAGTTTTTCGCGAAGCGTCCAGTCTTCTTCCAACGCAGCTTCAATAGCCGCACTCATCTCTGGTGAGGTTTCTTTGTACAAATACCGCAAAAGATCCTCAGGCGTAAAGAGAATAGTCATAGGCAAACCATTTTGTCCTTTAAAAAATTCCGAAGTAGTCAGTTTCGGAGTCCGTCCGTTTTATTAAACGTTAACAGGTTTCTCTTATTGTGCAGGAAATTGGATGTGAATCAGGAATTCATTGGTAAGGTAAAAAAAGCGGTTGAAAGGTACAATAGTGTGAGGGTAAACCATTATTCGGGCAGGATGTACAGGTCTTCGTTGTCTTTTTTCATCCAGTACTTTTCCCGGGCGTATTTTTCCATCAGGGCCGGGTTCGATTTCAGGTTGTCCAGCTCCTTTTTGGTGGTCTCTATCTGTTGCAGGTAGTAGTCGCGGCTTTGCTCCAGGCTTTTGAGCTCATTCCGGTGCTTGAAATGGGTGGTGATGATGTCGCGGTCGTCGAAAAATAACAGCCATACTGCAAATACCGTAAACGTGAGCAGGTATTTGTTTTTGAGCCAGGATGGTATGAATCGGGCGATGCTCATAAAAGGTTAGAATATAGGGCCTTTCGGCCCTATATCATATCATCTTTATTTACCAAATTTAATCTTTCCCTTCGGATAAACGGCGTTTTCGCCCAGCATTTCTTCAATACGGATCAACTGGTTGTACTTGGCCAGGCGGTCGGTACGGCTGGCAGAACCGGTTTTGATCTGTCCGCAGTTGAGGGCCACGGCCAGGTCGGCAATGGTGGTATCCTCGGTTTCGCCGCTGCGGTGACTCATAATAGACGTATAACCATTGGTTTGGGCCAGTTGTACGGCATTGATGGTTTCGGTAACGGTACCAATCTGGTTTACCTTAACCAGTATGCTGTTGGCAATGCCCTTGTTGATGCCTTCCTGTAGGCGTTTTACGTTGGTAACGAACAGGTCGTCGCCCACTAGCTGGCATTTGCTGCCGATGGATTCGGTGAGTTTTTTCCAGCCATCCCAGTCGTCTTCGGCCATACCGTCTTCGATGGAAACGATGGGGTATTTTTTCACCCAATCGGTCCAGTAGGCCACCATTTCATCGCTGGTGATGGTTTTCTGAGAGCTCTTATAGAATTTGTAGGTTTTTTTGCTTTCGTCGAACATTTCGGTGCTGGCAGCGTCCATGGCGATGGCGATTTGTTCGCCCGGTTTGTAGCCGGCGGCTTCAATGGCCTGCAGCACGGTTTCGATGGCTTCTTCGTTGCTTTGGATGTCGGGGGCAAAACCGCCTTCATCGCCTACATTGGTGCTGTAGCCTTTCTTTTTCAGTACGGTTTTCAGGTTGTGGAAGATCTCCACACCCCAGCGCAGGCCTTCGCTGAAAGAAGGAGCGCCTACCGGCACGATCATAAATTCCTGGAAATCAATTTTATTATCGGCATGCACCCCGCCATTCAGGATGTTCATCAGGGGCATGGGTAATACAGTAGCGTTCACGCCGCCCAGGTAGCGGTACAGGGGCAGGTTGGTTTCTTCGGCGGCCGCCTTGGCTACGGCCATCGATACGGCCAGGGTGGCGTTGGCGCCCAGTTTGGCCTTGTTTTCGGTGCCGTCGATCTTTATCAGCAGATCGTCGATATAGGATTGCTTTACTACCTCAATACCAATGAGTTGATCGGCAATAACCTCGTTTACATTTTTTACTGCCTGCAATACGCCTTTGCCCATGTAGGTTTTTTTGTCGCCATCGCGCAGTTCTACTGCTTCGTGTTTGCCGGTAGAAGCGCCACTGGGAACGGCCGCCCTTCCCAAAAATCCGTTATCGGTAACAACATCTACTTCAACGGTGGGATTGCCGCGGCTGTCGAGAATTTGCCGGGCATGAATTTCTGCAATGTAACTCATGAGTGTAAAAAAGTTTTTTTTGTTCTTAGTATTGAGCAGTAAGATCTTTATTCAGGCTGCAAAGAAACAAAGTTTGCAGTATAATAGGATTAACGGGGGTTTTATTTTTAATGGAAGAAATAAAATCGGGGTGCGCCAAACCGGAATAGCACTATCGAAGTAGCCGGTATGCTATAAAGCGACTGTCTCTTTTGTTGTGCAAAACGGCGACTATCCGGATGATAGATTCAACTTCGTTACGGGTGAAGTATATGTTATAGGGGAAGATTTTTAACTGAATAAGGCTTATATCGGAGAATATTTTCCGGTGTTCGATCAATCCGGAATGCAGGCTATCAATCGTAAGCGTTATTTCCTTTTGGAAGTTTTCGGCGGCAACAACCGACTTTTCTAAATACCAGGCGCTCGCTTCTTTGATTTCGTGCAAGGCTTTTTCTTCAACAACTATCTTCATTTTGACTTGAATAAGTCATCCTTTATATCGTTCCAGTTGTGAAAAACAGCCTTACCCTCTTCAATATCCTTCAATCGTTGTTGAACGATATCCTTATGCCACTCAGGTATATCATCATCAACCTGTAACAAACGGCTTATCGCAAACAGGATACGTTCGTCGTTGGTTTCGCGTATTGCTTCTATAAGTTGTTCTTTATCAATAGTTGTAGCCATAGAACGCATTTCCTTAAAGTTACAAAAAAATCCTAACTGGCCGTATTGCCGGCTGTTAAACTCCTGAACACCTCCTCCAAACTTTGCCCGCCGGTTTGCAACGACACAATATGCAAATTCTGTTGCGACTCCAGCTCCAGCACCTGGTTACGCGCCAGCTTTACATCGCTGCAAACCAGCTCCCACTCATAGGTGCCCAGCCTGCTAACAGACTGCACACTGGCCAGCCGCTGCAGCCACTCGGCTTCCAGGGCTTCCTGGAAAACGACTTTTAATACGTTGTTGGCCTGCGTTTGCTGGCGCAGGTTGCTGAGCTTGTCATTGGCCACCAGTTTACCGCGGTTGATGATAATAACACGGTCGCAAATGGCTTCCACTTCCTGCAGTATATGAGAAGAAAAAAGAACGGTCTTGTTTTGCCCCAGGGTTTTGATCACCTCACGAATTTCGATGATCTGGTTGGGATCGAGACCGGTAGTAGGTTCATCCAAAATCAACACTTCGGGATCGTGAATAAGGGCAGCGGCCAGGCCTACACGCTGTTTGTATCCCTTCGATAACTGGCCGATCTTTTTTTTGCTTTCCAGGCTTAGCCCTACGGTCTGTATGGCCTCTTCTACCTTTTGTTTTTTCAATTTCACCCCGTGTATATCGGCAATAAAATCCAGGTACTCCCGCACATACAGGTCGTAATACAGCGGGTTGGCCTCAGGCAAATACCCAATCTTCGACTTGGCCTCCAACGGCTGCTTTTTTACATGCACACCGGATACGATGGCTTCCCCCTCATCGGGCTGCAGGTAACCGGTGATGATCTTCATAGTAGTAGACTTACCGGCCCCATTGGGACCCAGGAACCCAACGATCTCTCCCTTGTCAACTGTAAAACTGATGGAGTCGATGGCTTTTTGCTCGCCATAAATTTTGGTACAATTGGATACTTGTATGGACATAATTAAGCTGCAAAATAGCAAATTTAACGGGCCGCCCTAAAAACAAAAGAGCTGTCCGAAGACAGCTCCTGTTATTTTTATAATGTTCCGTCGAACGTATACAACTGGTCGATACTGGTACCCGCCGGCATATCAAAAACCGGTTTAATGATCCCATCATTCAACCCATACACCCATCCATGCAGGTCGGGCCGGTTTTCATTCTTCCAGGCACGTTGCACGATGGAGGTTTTGGCCAGGTTGCTCACCTGTTCCCTTACATTCAATTCTACCAGCCTGTTTACACGTGTTTCTTCATCCTTGATACTATTCAGCTCTTCACGGTGCAGCCGGTATACATCCTTGATATTGCGCAACCACATATTCAGCACCAGTTTAAAATCTGAATTGGTGGTAGCCGCCTTTACACCACCACATCCATAGTGACCGCAAACGATCACATGTTTTACCTTCAGGTGGTTCACGGCATAATCAAGTACCGACAACAGGTTTACATCGGTATTCACCACCATATTGGCAATATTGCGATGTACAAATATCTCACCCGGCTGTGTATTGGTGATTTCATTGGCCGGAACCCGGCTATCGCTACACCCGATGAATAAAAACTCAGGGGTTTGTACTTTTTCCAGCCTCTTGAAGTATTCCGGATCGTCCTGTACTTTTTCGGATGCCCAGGCTTTGTTCTCCAACAATAATTTTTCGTACGATTGCATGATTAAGTTATTTAGTATGTGATCCGTGTCAATTTTTTATTAATGAGAATCCACTGCGGCCGTATCGGCTTCCTTTTTAGCAGGTATTACAATACCGTCGCCATTGGAAGAGAAACCCTGTGATTTGTGGCCGCTTTTTCTCAGCTCAACATGAATGCCTTTGAGGGGCGCATGTTTTAAAAAGTCTTCTATCACTTCCACAACATCCCGGTCGATAAAATCAGCGCGTGATGCATCAATCAATACCACCGAATTCTCAGGTACCTTTTCCAGCCTGTTCTTGATGATGGGTTTATTCAAAAACGACACATCTTTTCTGAGGCGGAACAGGTATTTGTTCTGATCATTCACCACAAACACAGCCGATTTGAAATTGCTGCGCATTACAAAGAAAAGGCCTACCACGCAACCGATCATAATTCCCACCAACAAATCAGTGAGCAGGATGGCCACTACCGTAACCACAAATGGTACAAACACCGACCAGCCCTTTTTGTAGAACATCTTGAACAGCGAAGGCTTGGCCAATTTGTAACCGGTATAAATAAGAATGGCAGCCAGGGCCGAATAAGGGATCAGGTTTAATAAACCGGGGATCAAAGCTACGGTACCCAGCAATAACATGCCATGGAAAATTGCCGACATTTTTGTTTTGGCGCCGGCATTGATATTGGCCGACGAACGCACCACCACCGAAGTAATGGGCAAACCGCCAATCAAACCCGATAACATGTTGCCTACGCCCTGTGCTTTTAACTCGCGGTTGGTGGGCGTTACACGTTGATAGGGGTCCAGGTCGTCGCAGGCTTCTATGTTCAGCAGTGTTTCCAAACTGGCCACCACGGCAATGGTAATACCTGTTTTCCAAACCGTAAGGTTGGTTATGGCGCTCAGGTCGGGAAAGGTGAAGAACGAGAAAAAGCCGCTCACCGATTCAGCCACCGGTATGCTTACCAGGTGCGAAGCCCTGATGGCCATATCGGGTTGGGTGGCGCGCAAAAACTCGTTGATGCCCACACCGGCCAGCACCACCAGGAATGGCGCCGGTATCAACTGCAGCACCTTTGATTTTTTGGATATTTTTTCCCACACGATCATGATCACCAGGGAGATCACCCCAATGATGGCCGCCGCGGGAATGATTTGATTGAGCGAACTAAAAATACCGGTAAATGTATTTTCGCCACCGGTCTGAACAAAGGCTTCGTCGCCCTGGAAATCCTTATCATAGCCCACGAGGTGGGGGAGCTGTTTCAGGATGAGGATAACACCAATGGCTGCCAGCATGCCCTTGATGACGCTGGAGGGGATAAAATCACCCAGCACACCGGCTTTTATATAACCAAATATGATCTGGAAAATGCCGCCCAGCACTACGGCCAGCAAAAAGGCTTCGAACACCTGCAGCTTTCCCAGGGCCACCACTACAATAGTAGTTAAACCGGCTGCCGGGCCGCTAACACTCAATTGCGATCCGCTGAGCGCACCAATTACAATTCCACCTACAATACCAGCAATAATACCGGAAAACGGAGGCGCTCCCGAACCCAGTGCTATACCCAAACACAAAGGAAGCGCTACCAGAAAAACTACTATGGAAGAGGGTATATCGTTACCCAGTGAGCCAAAGTAACTTTTTGCTTTTTGAACCATATGAATATTTTTTTGAGCAAGCGCACAAGTCTTACCCTGTTGAAAGTGTAGATTTTAAAATCTCATCTTTTTTCAATGACAAGCAAGCAAAATACATTGAACTACGTGTGCACGTGAACGTTATTGGAAACTGATGCACAATATGTCATGGAAGGATGTACAATAAATTTGTGAAAACAGGGATTATGCTTCGGGAGGGGGGTAAAAGCTTTCGGTATGAACAATACATAATTTCTCTGCTTCATGCACCTTGTGCTGAAACATCATATCTATCCAAATAGAACTTTCCGCATGAGCATGGTCATGGATGTACTCTTCAATAATGGAAGAAGAGATGGGAGCATCGGGAGATTTTTCATCCGGACCGGCAGGCTGACCGGGAATACCACAACTGGTTTCCTCTTCCGGACTGGCATCCATACATTCGATCAGCGCCTGCTCATTATTTTGCGCGGAATAAAGAAAGTTGATACTGGTGAGCCATAGCAGCAATAACATCATGCCTACGGCCACCACTGGCTTCCATAAAGGCTTTTTTTGATGTATTGATACTGTTTGGTTCATAGTTCCTTTTTAACCTTGCAAAAATAAGTTTTCATCGTACACAGGACAAGCGTTAATATTTTTTAACAATTTTATCTCATATTGATAATCAAACCTCTTTGGAGCTTTCAGGCAATTGCTGGTACTCATTTTTAAATGCGTACCACCCAAATATCACCAGCCCTATGGCAATTGGTACAAATACGATGATAAAAACGGCCCACTGGATCTTGGTGTCGATCACCGGTTTGGCGGCGATCTCCGCGGCGGCTGTTTTTATCATGTAATAAATAGCTACCGGTCCCAGCGCCATCCACACAATGCCTAAATATTTCTTGATTGCGTTCATAACTTAAATTTTTGCATGTGTTCCGGATGGATCAATCATTAACATCCGGATCGATACGATTGTTGATATAAATAGCACCAATTATAAAACATACCAGGCCTACGATGATGGTATACCACAAACCCGATAATTTATTATCTACATAAATGGTAGTTAGCAGGGTAGCGATAAACGGTGTCAAACCACCAAATACGCCGTTGCCGATATGGTAGGGCAGCGACATAGACGTGTAGCGGATACGTGTAGGGAACAGCTCCACCAAAAACGCAGCTATAGGCCCGTACACCATGGTCACATACAGGATCAGCACAAAGATCCAGCCCACCAGGGTCCAGTAACTGCCCGTATCCAGTTTTTTATCCTTATAAATGGTCGATGTTGAACCAGTTTCCTTGTTTTTGGTGACCATCTCCTTAAATACGGCCCCATCGCTGTAATGCACTTCGGAGGTGATGGTTTGTATGTTTCCTTCCGTTTTATCGTCCAGTAATTTTCTTTGTTCCACCAGTTCGGTACGGCTGGCATGGTCGGTGATGTTCATAAACTGCCGGAAAATAAACTGGTAGGTGCATATCGCCAGCAGCATGCCCACCAGCATGATCCATTTGCGGCCTATTTTATCGCTCCACCCGCCAAACACGATGAAGAACGGCGTTGCAAACAATATGCCCCAGATGAGGATGGTGCGCGACTGGTCGAAGTCGATGCGGCACACGGTTTCGAGGAACGACTGGGCATAAAACTGGCCGGTATACCATACCACGCCCTGACCCATGGTAGCGCCAAACAGGGCCAGCAACACCATTTTCAGGTTCGACTTATGGCCAAAACTTTCCTTCAGCGGGTTCACCGATATCTTGCCCTCGGATTTGATCTTCGAGAACAGCGGCGATTCTTTCATGCGCAGGCGGATATAGATCGACACGCCCACCAGCAGGATAGATACCCAGAAGGGAATACGCCAGCCCCAATCGTTAAAGCGTTGAATAGAGGTTTCCATATCAGGCGCCAGCATATGCCGGGTAACCAGTATAACGCCCAGTGATAAAAATAAACCCAGCGTGGCGGTGGTTTGTATCCAGCTGGTATAATAGCCCCGGCGGTGCGATGGGGCATGTTCGGCCACATAGGTGGCGGCCCCGCCATATTCTCCACCCAATGCCAGGCCCTGCAACAATCGCAGCAGCAATACGATCAGCGGCGCCGCAAAACCAATGGTGGCATAACCGGGCACCAGGCCAATGGCAAAGGTCGATCCGCCCATGATGATGAGCGTAAGCAAAAAAGTATATTTCCTGCCTATCAGGTCGCCCAGGCGGCCAAAAACCAGCGCGCCAAATGGACGTACGATAAAACCGGCTGCAAAGGTGGCCAGCGTAGAAAGCAGTGCGGCTGTGGGATTGGTTGACGGGAAAAATTGTTTGGCGATAACGGTAGCCAGGCTGCCAAAGATGTAGAAATCGTACCATTCAATCAGGGTACCTACGGATGAGGCAGCAATCACCTGCCAGATATTTTTCTTTTCAGTTGGTTGGTTCATATAACAAGCTTGTTGATCGGGCCCTAAGAAGCTATAAATATAATAGATAAAGTTTTATGCAACCGTTTGAATTTGTATTCAAATGCAAAATTCAATACAGTTTACAAGTTTAGTTCGTAATTTAACGCCTCCATTTTAAAAACAGGGGATCATTAAACACGGTTGTATGTCATTTCCTTACCAAATTACTTCTATTGAACAATACAGGGACGCGTATCAGAAAAGTGTTGCCGAACCCGAAAACTTCTGGAGCGAAATAGCCTCGCATTTTACCTGGCGCAAAAAATGGGACAGCGTACTGGAATGGGATTTTAAAAAGCCCACCATCAAATGGTTCCATGGAGCCAAACTGAATATTACGGAAAACTGCATCGACCGGCACCTCGAAAAGCTGGGCAACCAGCCCGCCATCATCTGGGAGCCCAACGACCCCGAAGAACATTACCGCGTGCTCACTTACCGCGAGCTGTACAATAAAGTAGTGCAGTTTGCCAATGTGCTCAAGAATAACGGCGTTAAAAAAGGCGACCGTGTATGTATATATATGGGCATGGTGCCCGAACTGGCCATTGCCGTATTGGCCTGCGCCCGTATAGGCGCTATCCACTCTGTTGTTTTTGGTGGTTTCAGCGCGCAAAGCATTGCCGACAGGCTGCAGGACGCCAAAGCAGAATACATTGTGACCTGCGATGGCGCATTCCGTGGCAATAAGGAAATTCCCCTGAAAGGCGTGATCGACGATGCGCTGGTACAATGCCCCTTTGTAAAAAAGGTGATCGTGCTTACCCGCACCCGCACACCGGTGTCTATGATCAAAGGCCGTGATGTGTGGTGGGAAGATGAGATCAAGAAAGTGGAAACACAAGGTAATCCCGATTGCCCCGCCGAGGAAATGGATGCCGAAGACATGCTTTTTATTCTGTACACCTCCGGCTCAACCGGCAAACCCAAAGGGGTAGTGCATACCTGTGCCGGTTATATGGTGTATACCAACTACAGTTTTGTAAACGTATTTCAATATAAACCCGGCGATATTCATTTCTGTACGGCCGATATCGGCTGGATCACCGGGCATAGTTATATTGTATACGGCCCTTTAAGCGCCGGCGCCACTTCGCTGATGTTTGAAGGCATTCCCACCTGGCCCGATGCCGGCCGTTTCTGGGATATCGTGGATAAACATAAGGTCACCATTTTGTACACTGCGCCCACGGCCATCCGCTCGCTGATGGGTTTTGGCGTGGAGCCCATACAGGGTCATAGCCTCAACTCGCTGAAAGTACTGGGTACCGTAGGCGAACCCATCAATGAAGAAGCCTGGCATTGGTACGACGAACACATCGGTAAAGGCCGCAGCCCCATTGTAGATACCTGGTGGCAAACAGAAACCGGCGGTATACTCATTTCCAACCTGGCCGGCGTTACACCTTCCAAACCCAGTTGGGCCACATTGCCGCTGCCGGGTATTCAACCGGTATTGGTGGATGAGAACGGCGCGCCTGCCAAACCATCTGCCGATAAGCCGGGTGTTACTTCGGGTAATCTTTGTATTCAATTTCCATGGCCCGGCATGTTGCGCACCACCTATGGCGATCATGAGCGCTGCCGCCAGAACTATTTTGCTACCTACGAAAATTTGTATTTCACCGGCGATGGTTGTTTGCGCGATGAAGAAGGCAATTACCGCATCACCGGCCGCGTAGATGATGTATTGAATGTAAGCGGTCACCGTATTGGTACCGCCGAAGTGGAAAATGCCATCAATATGCACGCCGGTGTGGTGGAAAGCGCCGTAGTAGGATACCCGCACGATATCAAAGGCCAGGGCATTTATGCATTTGTAATTTATAACGGCCACGACAACGATGATGCGCTGGCCCGTAAGGATATTACTCAAACAGTATCACGTATCATTGGCCCCATTGCCAAACCCGATAAAATACAATTTGTTAGCGGGTTGCCCAAAACCCGCAGCGGAAAGATCATGCGCCGCATACTGCGCAAGATAGCCGAAGGTGAAACGGATAAACTCGGCGATACCAGCACGTTATTGGATCCTGCCATAGTAGAAGAGATCAAAAAAGGAAGATTATAGCCCTTTGTAGCTATTGCATTTCCCCAATTGGCACTATACTTTTGTGCCAAATCCAAACCCTATGCCATTATGTGAAACGTATGCAATGCCCTAATTCATCCCGGGCCATATAAATCACCACTTACCAATTTGTATCTGTTAACATAGGCAGTTGCTGCCCTATGCAAACCGCCATTTGTATAATACCATTTCAAATATGACAAAAGGAAAATTACTTACCCTTAGCGCCTTTATCGTGGCCATGCTTTCCTGTTCAAAAAAAGACAAGGGCGATGATGCCCCGCCGCCAGTTGATGAAAAAGTCAAAGCGGTACAGGAAACCCTGAAAACCGATACCGACCTGCAAACATTTAGTGAAGCCTTTGCCAGGGTGAACATCTCCAGTACAGATGCCGCCCAGGGCCTGACCGTATTTGCACCACTCAACGATGCCATTGAAGCCTACGATCCCAATGCTCGTGTAAGAGCCGAAGAACTCACCGAGTCGGAAGTAAAAGATCATATTGTAAAAGGCATTTACAAACTGGCGGATATCACCAATGGAAAAAAGCTGATCAGTTTAAGCGGCAAAGAACTGGTATTTGCCGTAGAGAACGATAAGATATGGGTGAATGGCGCCCTGATAGGCGAGGCCAAGGAAGACAGCACCGGTGTGGTGTTTGTGATCGACAAGGTATTATCGGCCAAACCTGGTAAAGCCGAGATCACCGTATACGACGGCACCCAATGGTCGGCGAGCGATGCCGAAGGCAAAGCGGTAGCCGGCGCTGAAGTGGCCTTGTATTATACCCGTAACGATTTTCAACTGGATCAACCGGCATTCAGCGGAGAAACCGATGCTTCCGGTAAGATCGTGTTTGGCAATCTGCCTGCCGGTACCTATTACCTGGTTGCCAAAAAAGGCGATAAGCTCAACTATTTCGATCCATCGGGCAGCGGCGCCTCCATGGTTGCTTATAAGGCTGTGGGCATTTATCAAAACCAGGAAGAGATCAGCAACAGCGCTTTCTTCCCCAACGTAGTGCCCGGCGATTTCAAATTTGAAGATGCCAATGCCGATGGGGTGATCAATGCCGATGATAAGGTGGCCATTCCATTCGAGATCACCATCAACACCAACAAAACCTCAACAGTAAAATCTTATATCGGTTATACATTCAACCATATCGTAGATGGTTTTAAAAATAAGGCGGAAGCACAACAGTTGCTCGATGATGTGTATACACAATTAGGGAACTGGCAAATTCAGCAAGCCGTTATGGATGGTATATTGACCGATGAGGCAGACTGCAGCGGTTTTCAGGCATATTGCCAGTTGGATAATTTCAATTTAACCACCAACAATGCCATCATTACCAATTTCTGGCAAACAGGGTATAATAGCATCGGATCGCTGAACAAGATCATCCTGAACCTGCCGGGTTTGATGCTGCCTGCATCGGAAGCCGATCTGTTCACCGCACAGGCCAAAGCATTGCGTGCTTATATTTACCTGCAACTGGCTACCTATTTTGGCGATCTGCCCTTGCAGGAAACTATCGTGCCGCAGGCCAACATGGTGCGTGAGAACCTGCCGGCAGTGTACAGTTTTATCAAAAGCGATTTAACAAGCGCGATCAACGTATTACCCGGCAAATGGATTGGCGCCGATGCAAAAAGAATTGGAGCCAATGCCTGTAAACTGTTGCTGGCGCGTGTAGCGGCCGCAGAAAAAGACTTTTCAAAAGTGGCGCAATACAGCAACGACATCATGCAAAGCTTGAATTATTCACTGGTTGATGCGGGCGATGTTTTTGTGAATGCCGGTAATGCAGAGATCATCTGGAACATCAGCGCTACCATTCCACAACAATACAGTACATTCTTTACGGGTAAAACCTTTGTACCTGCCCTGCGTTATGCCGAAGTATTGTTGCTGAACACCGAAGCCGCCGTGCAAATGGGTAACGCCGATGTAAACGGGTTGAATATGGTAAGAGCCCGCCGCGGATTGGATCCCGTTAGTTTCATGGGCCAGTCACAGGCTATCAACGATGTACGCGCCATGTGGAAAACCGAGCATAGCCGCGAAGGCCAGCGTTTTGCCAAATTGATTCAGTGGGAAACCATTCAGGATGTATTAGGCCCTAATGGATACCAGTTCTGGCACAATGTGCTCCCGATACCACAAACGGTCATGGACCAGTACTTTAATATACAACAGAACCCGGGGTATTAATACCCATTACCTCGTTGACAAATCCACCAGGGCTTTGCTTTGGTGGATTTTTTTTGTAGATGGTGTAAAAAAGAAAACCCCACTGGCTGGAGAATGTGGGGTTTTCACAGAGACGGAACATTGACCGTTTTCCGGTAGCCAATGTTTTTTATGGCTTGTAATGTCTCACAAAGTTGAATATACGTGCCAAACAGCCCAACGGGTTGGTTGTTCTGCCTAATATGACAAATAATAAAGGCTAATAGTTGCGGCCTAAGTATAAATCCTGAAGGGGATGAGGGAATTTACTAAGTAATAATCCGGGTTTACCGCCTGATGATCACCCTGGTGCCTATGGGTAATACAGCATCCAGTTCGTCGAGATCGCTGTTTTTTACTGACACGCAGCCGTTTGTCCAGTTGGTAAAATCATCTACAACGATATTGTCGTTGGGCCAGGTGCCGTGTATGGCGATGCCACCACCGATACTGGCATTTTTGGGGATCCTGCCCTGGGCCTTGCGTTGGTTGAATTTGGTATAACTCTCCTGGGTGGGATAATCCAACATGAGCATTTTATGCCATTTGGCATGCGGTTTTTTGGAAATGATCTTAAAGGTGCCCTCCGGTGTACGGCGGTCGCCTGCCATCATTTTATCTGATAGGTCTTTGCTGCCAAATACTACGGGGTAGGTGGCATACCAGCCTTCTTCGTCGTACACATTCAATTCATAATCCGATTTGTCTACAATAACATACGTTACGCCTACGGGGTTGCTGCGAAAAACATTGCGTTTGATCACTCTTCTTTCTATGGTTCTAAAGGCGGCCAATACTGTGGCCATAAGCACAACGGCAACAATGAGGCATTTGGATTTCATAAGTGATCTGGTTTTTTGGGTAGAGACCAGCTATATTGATTAATGGTATAAAATTATAAAAATACCGGAAACGGATCAACAAATGTGGATATTGGAACGGGTCACTCCATAGAACGGTGCAGGTACGTCAATTATTTTTTATGTGAATTAGTTTTAACATAATAAAAAACCGGCGCCTGGGTAGGCGCCGGTGTTGTCATGGCTATACTGAAGTATGAGGTAGGAAGTAAGATGTAGGAAAATACAACGACTATCTTACTTCCTACCTCATGCTTCCTACTTCTTTTTACCAATTACTTAATCTAAAACCTACACTATAAGGTTGCTGGTCGAGTCCTTTTTCGAATATACTTTGGCTGGCATAGGAACCATAGAGTTTTACCGGGCCAAGGCTCAATTCGGCGATATAAGATAATTTCCAGGGACGCAGATCAAAATCATCGCGTTGTTTATGTTTGCCATCTTCGTCGGTGATGGTTTTTTGACGGCTGGCGTACAGGTACCCGCCGCTTACACCTGCGCTGAATCCAAAACCTCTTTTACGATGGGGGGTGAAGTTGAAGTTCAACATCAGCGGAACGGTGAGGTAGTCGGCTGCCAGTTTGTTTTTATCATAATGCCTGGTATCGTCGTATACCACCCTGGTAGGTCCTGTTTCATAGCGGATAGGCGATTTATACCGGTAGTTGTTCAACTCCAAACCCAAACCATATTTCAGGTTCACCACATTATTGATAATGCCCAGGCGCTGCATAAATATCCATATGTTCACATTCACCGATTTACCGGTACGCAGTTTAAAATCGTCTTTGATAAGACCGGGAGCAAAGGCCTGTGCTTCGGCGCCGGCATAATTCGTTTGATCGTTGTAGTTGGTAAAACCCAGGTCGAGTATGATCCAGTTGGTGCTGATGCGAGAGCTTTTACCCGAATGACGGCGATAGGTTTTTACTTCTTTCTCACCTTCATCATTCTCTTTTTTATCTTTTTGTTTTTTTACGATGATCATGCCACCCACACGAATGGTATCGTTTTGCGGGCCTTCCGTGCTGTCGGTTTGGGCCAGTAAGGATAAGGACATGCAAATCCCGGTCAGGAGTATAATTACCTGTTTCATCATTTTTGATTTAAGCTATGTTAATTGATTTTATTTAAGTGCCAGTTCAAAGTTGGCGATGCGAACGCCGCCTTTTTCATTCTCGCTTACTTCAAAACTGGTAGCCTTGTCTACTACCCTTGATACTTTTCTGAAGAAGCCGCGTAATGGCGTTTTATTTACAGAAGTGTTGAGCACATAGGTTTTGTCGTTGTTCATGTCGTCGGGCATGGCGGCTGCTATGGCCGTAGCAGATGCCGTTTCGCCGACGGATGAGGGAACATTCACCACCACGGGCTTTGGAGGTTCTACAACGCTGGCTATTGGTTGTACCGCTAAATGCCTCAGGTCTTTCTCTGGCTCTTCTTCCGGTTGCAATGGCTGCACTATAACAGGTTGTACGTTTGGCTGTGGCTCTTTGTTACTTTGAACGGCAAATATTTTTTGATCTTTTTCGATGGGCTTTGGTTGTTCTGCTACCTGGGCAACAGGGGCTGTAGTTTCAACAGGTTGTTGCCGGGCCACAACAGGCTCCTGTTTTTGGGTAATAACTGTTTTGGGTTGGTTCACCACCACAACCGGTTGCGTGGTTTCCTTGTTTACCGATATATACCATCCCACGGTGCCCACTATCAATAATACCACGGCGGCTGCTATCATACGCCACCAGCCAAAAGGCACCACTTTATTCTCATCTTCTTCGGTGCGGTATAAATAAGCCTTATCGGGGAACTGGATGGTTTCGGGAAAGAGCCTGGCCTGTTGTATCAGTTCAAACCCTGTTTGGTATTGAGGGTATTTATACACGAACTGTTCCACCAGGTCTTTTTCTTCGTTGGTCAATTCACCATCGCCATACAAAACAAAATACTCCTCGTAATTGCCTTCGTTAACTGGTCCCTGGCTGGCGATATCTTTCAACAGTTGTTCCTTATGGGCAAACCCCAGGTTAGCATCGGGACGAATCACCGACTGCTGCAGCATGATCAACTCCTCTTCCAGGTCGGGATTTTCCTGCACGAAGTTTTCTACTGCTTTGCGTTCGGCCGCATTCAGCTCGTTGTCTATATACAGTATAAAATACTCTTCGTAGTTATGGCGTGTAATGTCCATATTAAATAACGTTTTCAGGGCTTACTAAAAAATTTTTTAACTGAATACGGGCGCGGTGCAGGTACACTTTTACCTGGCTTTCGCTTAAACCCGTAATTTGTCCGATCTCCTCATACGAATAGCCTTCATAATCTTTCAGCAATACCAATGAACGTTGTGTTTCGTTCAGCCTGCCCAATGCTTCTTCCAGGATCTTCCTGGTGTTGTGCACCGGGCGGTCGTAAATTTTTGCTTCTTCACGGAATTCATCGCGCAGGTGCACGCGTTTTGCCTTCCGTAAATGATCTATCATTTGGTTGTAGGCAACAGCAAACAAGTAACTCTTGCATTTGGCATTGTCAATATCGGCCCTGTTCATCCACATCTTTTCAAATGCAGCCTGTACTACGTCCCGGGCATCCTCTTCGTGCCGAAGGTTTTTCACGATAAACCTGTACACGTTGTCGGCATACTCGGTTACACATTGATTATATTCTTTTTCGGTCATAAGCAGGGAACCTGATGAATATGATTGCTTTTGATTGGATAATAGTGGTACGCGCCGGGCTGTAAAAAAGTTACAGCAAAAACCAGAAAAAACGAAAAAAGAGGCCGGGTGAGGCCTCTTTTTAGAATAATGTATTGACGATCAACTCGTTAATATTGAATAGCTGTCATGATGGTACGGGTGAGCGATTCCCAGATCAAAAAATCGCCCTGGGTCATTTTCTCGCAATTCTCTTTGTCTGCACTGCTGCAGTTCTCAGTTACCGTTCTCTTTACAGGATGGGTGGTAGCGAAAACCATCAGGCCGGCGAGTACCACCAATCCCAGAAAAAATGAACGGATAAAGGTTTTCTTCCACATAATGCGTCGTTTTGAAATATAAGACGAAGGTATACGGAATTTGTTACAGTGTTTTTAAGAAAAAGTTAGAATTGGCATTTTTTACGACAAACAACAGAAAAGGGGGTATGAACTGCATAAGGCGGTGTTGAAACAGCGATTTGACATGACCAAATCGCTATTTTTGTGGCCTTACAAAAACTATATGCTCCATGAATGAAAATCTGGTCAAACGCCTGTCTGCCGAACTTGCAGACATCAAGGCTTCGGGTTTATACAAAACCGAGCGCATCATTGAATCACCCCAGGGCGCCGAAATTGCCGTGCATGGTAAAACCGTGCTTAACTTCTGCGCCAACAACTACCTGGGTCTGTCGGCCCATCCCCAGGTAATAGAAGCTGCTAAAAAATATGTTGACCTGCGGGGTTATGGCATGAGCAGTGTGCGGTTTATATGCGGTACACAGGATATTCATAAAGAGCTGGAGGCAAAGATCTCGCAGTTCCTGGGCACCGAAGACACTATTTTATATGCTGCCGCTTTTGACGCCAATGGCGGTGTGTTTGAACCCCTGTTCAATGACCAGGACGCCATTATTTCCGACGAGCTGAACCATGCCTCTATTATCGATGGGGTGCGTTTATGTAAGGCGCAGCGCCTGCGTTATAAGCATAACAATATGGCCGACCTGGAAGAGAAACTGAAAGAGGCGCAGGGCGCCCGCAGCCGTATTATTGTTACCGATGGATCGTTTAGTATGGACGGCACCATTGCGCAACTGGATGTAATTGTGAAGCTGGCCGAAAAATACGATGCCTGCGTGATGATCGATGAAAGCCATAGCAGCGGTTTCCTGGGCAAAACAGGCCGCGGCACGCATGAATATTGCGGGGTGATGGGAAAGATAGACATCATTACCGGTACGCTGGGTAAGGCCCTGGGTGGCGCCAGCGGCGGTTTCACCAGCGGGCGTAAGGAAATCATAGATATGCTGCGCCAGCGCTCAAGACCCTATTTATTCTCCAATACCCTGGCGCCTTCCATTGTGGGCGCTTCTATAGCCGTGCTGGACCTGCTGAGCGAAACTACCGCCCTGCGCGATAAACTGGAGCAGAATACACAGTACTTCCGCCGTAAAATGACGGAGGCCGGTTTTGATATCAAACCCGGCGATCATCCTATTGTGCCCATCATGTTATACGATGCCGTGGTGGCGCAAAATTTTGCTGCCCGCCTGCTGGAAGAAGGTATTTATGTGATCGGGTTCTTTTATCCCGTGGTGGCCAAGGGCCAGGCCCGTATACGCGTGCAGTTAAGTGCAGCCCACGAGCCGCATCATTTAGATAAGGCGATTGCTGCGTTTGCAAAGATCGGCAGGGAGCTTGGGGTGTTGAAGACAGCCGAAGTCTGAGGTCGGAAGTCGGAGGTCGGAGGTCAGAAGTCGGATGTCGGAAGTCGGAGGTCGGAAAACAAGAGCTTCTGACTTCCGACTTCCGACCTCTGACATCTTTCTTATACAGGATCCGGAAGCCGTTATATCCTATAACGATTCCGGATCTTTTGTTATGACTATTCAATGAATAGTATTATTTTTCGGCAAACACCTGCTCCTTATGGAAGAAACCCAGTTACCCGGGCAACCCGAAAAAGCCGGTTGCGCCAACTGTGGCAGCGAACACATTGTTGAAGGCTACCCCACGGTATTATGCGCCGGATGCCGGGAACTATTTATCAAATACCCGGTTCCCTTATCCATTAAGATCTTCGCCGGCGCCATATTGATCCTGTTATTATCCTCTATGTTCAGCTTCCCCAAACATCTTACCCTAGGGCTGCATCTTGAAAAGGGTAAACAATACGAAAAAAATCACGAGTATAAAGCCGCCCAGCGCGAGTTTGAGCTGGTAGCACAGCAATTGCCACGCAATGTGGAAGCCAACGGACATTTGCTGATAGCGGCATTTTATAACCAGGATTTTCAAACCTGCTACAAGGCTTCGGAGCGGTTGGACAATATCAATATCGAAGACAACGAATTATATCAAAAAATGAGTGCCGTCACCGCCAGGGCAGGTGATTATTATGCCGACGACTCCCTGGCAGTTTTCCTGCAAACCATGGGCGATTCATCGGGCCATATACCGGATACCGCATTCCGCACCTGGCTTACCAGCCATCCCCATAATGTGTATGCCATGTTAAGCTATGCCAGTAACCTGTATGATGAAGCCAACTACACAGTATGTGACAGCGTGTTAAAGGATATTTTGAAATTCGATGCTGAATATACGCCAGCCCTCCGGTTGCTGGCTACATCGCAAAGGGAACAGCAACTGTATGATGAAGCCATTCTTACGAGTAACAAAATATTAATCATCAATAAAGATGCGGGTTATGCCTATGCCATAAAAGCCAGGATCTATCTCAAGCAGCAAAAAGATGCATTGGCCCTTGAACAGGCGCTCAAGGCAGTGGAAAAGGATAAGTCAGACCCGTACAATTCCGCCACCCTGGCCCTGGCCTACCATTTCAACAACCAACCGGGCAAGCGCGATGCCGTAATAAAAGAAGCACAGGCCCTTAATGATTCATCTGCAACAAGGCATATCCAGTATGCCCTTGATGTCATTAACAAAAAAGAAAACTTCAGAAACTAACCATATGTTTATCCCAGGTTTTATTATCAATGCCGTTACCTTCCCCGGCGTTATTGTACATGAACTGGCCCACCAGTTTTTTTGCAGGTTGTACAAGGTGCCGGTATTTAAGGTGGTGTATTTCCAGATGGGCAACCCGTCGGGATATGTATTGCATGAAGCGCCTGCCAATAAATGGCAAAGCATTATGATCAGCATAGGGCCATTTATCTTTAATACCATTGTGGCGGCACTGATCGCCTTCCCGGCCTCTTTGCCTGTATTCACCTTTGGTAACAGCGGGCCTTTGGACTGGTTGTTGATCTACCTGGGTGTATCCATCGCCATGCACGCATTTCCCAGCACCGGCGATGCCAACGTGATATGGCAGGAGCTAAAAGATAAAAACACCCATCCACTGGTGAAGATCATCGGTTACCCGCTGGTAGGCCTGATATACCTGGGGGCGGTGGGAAGTTTTATCTGGCTCGACCTCCTGTATGGCATTGCGGTGGCCGTGGCCATACCCAATTTTATTATTTCTTTACTGGCTTAAATTATTTTGCGGCTATCATACTGATCTCCACATTTACATTCCTCGGTAACCCTTTTACCGCCACGGTTTCCCTTGCCGGAAAATTGCCGGTAAAATAGGTAGCGTACACATCATTTACCGTGGCAAACAGCGACATATCGGTAAGAAAGATGGTGGTTTTTACCACATGACTGAAATCGTAACCCGCTTCGTTCAATACGGCCTGCAGGTTTTTCATAACCTGTTCTGCCTCGCCGGCCACATTTTTTGCTTCTACATTGCCGGTGGCCGGGTCGATAGGCACCTGGCCCGAAATGAACAATAAATTACCTGCCTGTACTGCCTGGCTATAGGGACCGATAGGCGCCGGTGCACCGTTGGTAGTGATGATTTTCTTTTCCATAAACCAAAAGTATTGAAAAGATCATCTTTCTTTGCCGAAAATTACTGCCGATGACAGTTGCCATATTAGCCGATGAATTATTGAAGCAGGAATGGAATACCAAAAAAATTCCGGACCATGTAGAGGTGGTGTGGGCCGATTCCATACGGTCGCTGTTGATCATAGATGCCGATGTGTACATAGACCTGTTGTTTGACATGGATGCCGAAAGAACCGGCCAGTTAAAAAAGCTTTTACCAAAACCAGTAATAGTGAATTCGGTAGCCTATACCACCAAAGCCATCGGCGCCGACTTCGTCCGCATCAATGCCTGGCCTACCTTGTTACAGCGTAGCTTAACCGAACTGGCTGCGCCGGAGGGTTATGATACCACAATGATCGAAACAGTATTTGATAAATGCCAGTTGGTGCCGGATATACCCGGTATGATCACCGCGCGTGTAATTGCCATGATCGTTAATGAAGCCTATTATACCCTGGGTGCAGAAGTGAGCAGCAAGGAAGAAATAGATACTGCCATGAAACTGGGCACCAACTATCCATACGGACCCTTTGAGTGGAGTGAGCGTATTGGGTTAAAACGCATCTATGAATTATTAAAGGTACTTAGCCGCGCCGATGCGCGTTATGCCATCGCGCCGGCACTTGAGCGAGATCAAGCCTGAGGTAAATGGGTAAAATGAAACGATAAGAAACTATTATGATCCTGTGTATAGATACCGCAACAGAAGCAGCCAGTATATGTATCACCAACGATGGTACACCTTTACATACTCAGGTAAATACCGATCAAAAAGATCATGCAGGTTGGATACAGGTGGCAATCAGCCAGTTGTTAGATGAATCGAAGATCACCATGCAACAGTTGAAGGCCGTTGCAGTAACCGAAGGGCCCGGCTCTTATACCGGTTTGCGTGTGGGTATGGCCACCGCCAAAGGTTTGTGTTATGCATTGCAAATACCGCTGATCACGGTGAACACATTGAAAGCAATGGCATATGGCGCAAAGTTGCAATGGCTGCCATTAAGCGGTCATCCTAACGCTACCGTTTTATTATGCCCGATGATAGATGCACGCCGTATGGAGGTTTTTACGGCAGTGTATAACGAAGCGCTGGAACCCGTTGTGGCGCCGAAGGCGCTGATACTGGATGCCTCGTCGTTCCAGGATAACCTTCAAAACGAGCTGCTGGTTTGTTTTGGAAGCGGTTCATCTAAGTGGAAAGCTATAAGCAGGTATCCTAACGTTCTATTCATGGAAGAAGCAGTAAATACGCCCCCTGCGCTCGCGAAACTCGCTACCAGCTTGTATTTCAACGGTAATTTTGCCGATTTGGCGTATGCTGAACCCGTTTATATTAAGGAATTTTACACTTATACGAAAAAATAACCAACTGAAACTTTTATCGTCCTTTCATCCCTAGCATATCAATTTTCTTGTAAATTTGATCTTTAGCGTTATCCTATTAAATATTTAAAAAGCTCTGATGTGCACATGAACGTAACAACCAATTACTCCATGGTCTTGAATGCAGATGGTGGGGATGGTGAATCGGTCAAAGTTGACTTCCTGAACCTAAAAAAGGCCGCGATGATCCTCCGGGCCTTGAACCACAAGCTGCGTCAACAGATCGTCAAATTAATTGACGAGAACAAGCGTCTTACCGT
>Ga0065721_10048762_pt1 | contig 92305 bp, 80 predicted proteins | sample Mesricmetagenome_FD_59108 | JGI IMG/M metagenome (GOLD analysis project Ga0065721, IMG submission 59108) | Mesophilic microbial community from rice straw/compost enrichment Sample: eDNA_1 v2 (version 2) | ecosystem: Engineered > Solid waste > Grass > Composting > Bioreactor | place: USA: Davis... | reverse complement strand
GGTGTCCGTGGCAAAAATTCCGTGCGGTCAAGGATATCCGCGCCCTCCGCAGGCGGCAGCCAGGCGAGCTGAGCCCGCCCGCCTGCCGTGCAGAACGCTGGCAACCTGCGGCCGATGGTCGATGTCGGGTTCATATAGCGCCGGCTCGGCATGCGGATGACCGCGACGACCTCCGGGCCGTCCAGTTCGGCGACATTGACGGTTTCCCGGCACTCGTCCCGTGCTGACGCGACGAATGGGATCGAGACTTCGTAGAGCGGACTGGCGTGAAGGTAGTGATAGGCGAAGTCGAGAATACGAGCGCTGAGCCGGTAGCGGCGCGTCCTGTCATCCTTATGAAGGTATCCAAGGCGGACCAGCGTATGCGTAATCCGTTGGGCAGCCCCCATACTGATGCCGGAGCGCCCGGCGATCTCCCGGAGGCCGAGTGCATCCCAATCGCCCTCGAACGCCTTCAAGACACCAAGGCCCTTGGCCAGCGAGTTGATGAACAGGGCGTCCTCCCGTGCGGCTCCACCCGAGGCCTTCGTCGTCACGACCATGTCCTCTTCCGCTTGGTTTGGTGCGTCGGCATGCTCTTGCGAGCCCATTACTGGCTTTCCTTCCATGGACGCGCCTTGCTCCTGCGGCTCCCTTGACAAGCTCAGCCGTTATATTTGAGATGATCGCGTTGCGCTACAATCATATCGCAATGCGATAAGTGATTTCCATATAATAACATGTCTCGACACTTCCACGTCTAAGAGCCAAGTACCAGAGAGAGGTCATGAAACAGCAGATCACCGTCCTTGCCGGCGTCTTTGCCGCCGCACTTCTCACGAGCCAAGCCTCGGCTACAGAACTCCGGATCGGCACCGCTTCCGAGCCCAGCTCGCTCGATCCGCACTATCATAACCTTACACCGAACAACACAGTGCGCCGGCACATCTTCGAATCCCTGGTGGATCAGGATGCGAAGCAGCGTCTCATCCCGGCGCTGGCAGAATCGTGGCGGACGATCGACGACAAGACCTGGGAGTTCAAGCTCCGCAAGGGCGTGAAATTCCACGACGGTACCGAGTTCACGGCGCAGGACTTCGTCTACACGGTCTGCCGCATTCCAAACGTCGCCAACAGCCCCTCCTCGTTCACGCTCTATACCAAGGGCATCGACTCCATCGAAGTGCCGGACCCCTATACGGTCATCATCAAAACGGCTTCGCCCTACCCGCTCCTGCCCGTAGAAATGACGACCTTCGGCATCATCTCGGCCAAGGCGGCCGGCGGGGAATCCGTCAAGTTCGACAAGGCAGGCTGCAAGGCCGACAACTGGCCCTCGACTCAGGCATTCAATGACGGCACGCTGGCGGTTGGCACCGGCCCCTTCAAGCTTGTTGAATACCGCAAGGGTGAGCGGATCGTGCTCGCCCGCAACGACAATTACTGGGGCACGAACCCCGAGTGGGACAAGGTGACTTTCCGACCGATTACCAGCGAAGGACCGCGTGTTGCGGCCCTGCTCGCGGGCGACGTCGACATGGTCGACGAGCCGCCGCTGCAGGATCTCGAGCGGTTGCGTAAGGATCCAAAGGTTTCGGTCGTCGAGACGATGTCGAACCGCGTCGTCTACCTCGCCCTCGACCAGGCCGAGAAGACACCGACCATCAAGGGCACCGATGGCAAGAACCCACTGCGGGACATCCGTGTTCGCCAGGCGCTTTCGCTGGCCATCGACCGTGCGGCTATCGTGAAGCGCATCATGAACAACACGGCCGAACCGGCGGCCCAGCTCCTGGCTCCCGGCCTGTTCGGAACCAACCCGGACCTGAAGGTCGCCTACGATCCCGACAAGGCGAAGAAGCTGCTGGCCGAAGCCGGCTATCCCAATGGCTTCGAGCTGACTATCGGCACGCCGAACGACCGCTATATCAACGACGAAAAGATCGCCCAGGCGGCCGCCCAGATGTTCAGCCGCATCGGCATCAAGACGCAGGTGGACGCCGCTACCGTCAACGTCTTCTTCTCGCGTCGCAACAAGGGTGAGTTCAGCGTCTTCCTGGCCGGGTGGAGTGCCGCGACCGGCGAGGCCTCGTCGCCGCTCAAGTCGCTCGTCGCGACACGCATCAAGGAGAAGGGTTTCGGGCCGACGAACTACACCGGGTACTCCAATCCGAAGCTCGACGACCTGCTGACCAAGGCTCTCGCGACCGTTGACGATGCTGCCCGTGAGAAGCTCCTGGCCGAAGCCATGAAGGTCGTGAGCGACGACGTCGCCATCCTGCCCCTGCACTACGAGGTCACCTCGTGGGGTATGCGCAAGGGGCTGACCTACGAGCCTCGCGCCGACCAGTACACCCTGGCGGCCGCCGTTCGCACGGCCAAGTAAGGCCTCGGGCAAGTCCTATCTCGGGGCGGCGCTCGCCGCCCCGGATCCCTCTCCCATCAGGGATTTGACATGCTGGTTTTCCTGATCCGGCGTATTGCTCAGAGCGCGATCGTCGTCGCAATCATGTCCGTCCTGGTCTTTGCCGGCATCTTCGCGATCGGCAACCCCATCGACGTGCTGATCAGTCCCGAAGCCGATGAGGTCGAACGGGCTGCGGCCATCGCCCGGCTCGGCCTCGACCGCCCGATGTACGAGCAGTTCCTGTCCTTTGCGGGCAATGCGCTCTCGGGTGACCTCGGGACGTCCTTCGTCCACGGTACGCCGGCCGTTCGGCTGGTCCTCGAACGCTTCCCGGCCACTCTCGAGCTGGCGCTCTTCGCCATGCTTATCGCCGTGCTGATCGGTATTCCGCTCGGGATCTGGGCCGGCCTGCGTCCGAATTCCGCGGCCGGCCGCACGATCATGGCAGGATCAATCCTGGGCTTCAGCCTTCCGACCTTCTGGGTCGGCATGCTCCTGATCATGACCTTCGCGGTTTGGCTCGGCTGGTTGCCGGCTAGCGGCCGCGGCCAGACGGTGGATCTGTTCGGCATCCCCTTCAGCTTCCTGACGGCCGACGGTCTCAAGCACATGATCCTGCCGGCCCTGAACCTCGCCCTGTTCAAGATATCCCTGGTGATCCGCCTGGCCCGCGCCGGAACGCGCGAAGTGGCCCTGCAGGATTATGTCCGTTTCGCTCGCGCCAAGGGCCTGTCGCCTGTCCGCATCGTCGGGGTCCATATCCTGAAGAACATCATGATCCCGGTCGTGACGGTTCTTGGTCTCGAATTCGGATCCGTGATCGCCTTCTCGGTCGTCACCGAGTCGGTGTTCTCCTGGCCGGGAATGGGCAAGCTCCTGATCGACAGCATCCTGCTCCTCGACCGGCCCGTCGTGGTGGCCTACCTGCTGGTCACCGTGCTCCTTTTCATCGTCATCAACCTCGTGGTTGACGTCCTTTATTCCCTGCTTGATCCACGCATCCGTCTGGGGAGCGCCAAGGCATGACTGTCGCAACTCCCGCCCCCGCGCCGAAGGTCCAGACGCCTCTGAAACGCTTCCTCGTGGAGTTCATCGACAGTCCAGTTGCCGTGCTGGGTCTCATCCTGCTGGTGCTCGTCGTCTCGGCGGCTCTCTTCGCTCCCTGGATCGCTCCACAGGATCCTTACGACCTGAGCAAGCTCGACATCATGAGCGGTATGCTGCCTCCAGGCAGCGCCGACATGGATGGCAACATCTTCTGGCTCGGCTCGGACGAACAGGGCCGGGATATTTTGAGCGCAATCCTTTACGGCCTCCGCACAAGTCTGCTGGTCGGTTTCTCGTCGACTGCCATGGCGCTCGCCATCGGATTGGTCGTGGGCATGATCGCCGCCTATGCGGGCGGAAGCATCGACGCCGCAATCATGCGACTTGTGGACATCCAGCTGTCCTTTCCGGCAATCCTGATCGCGCTGATCCTTCTGGCGGTCCTTGGCAAGGGCGTGGACAAGGTGATCGTGGCGCTCACGGCCGTGCAATGGGCCTATTATGCCCGCACGGTGAGGAGCGCCGCCTTGGTCGAGCGGCGCAAGGAGTACGTCGAAGCGGCACAATGCCTGGCTTTGCCCAAAAGCCGCGTCGTGCTGCGTCACCTGCTACCGAACTGCCTGCCGCCGCTGATCGTCGTCGCGACCGTGCAGGTCGCTCATGCGATCACGCTGGAAGCAACGCTCTCCTTCCTGGGTGTCGGCGTTCCGGTGACTCAACCATCCCTCGGGATGCTGATCGCCTCAGGTTTCGGCTTCATGCTGAGCGGCGAATTCTGGCTCAGCGTATTTCCGGGCCTTGCCCTGCTGATCACCATCGTCAGTATCAATCTGGTCGGCGACCAGATGCGCGATGTCCTCAACCCGCGCCTGCAGCATTGAGGAGGCGACATTGACGCGACAGGACCCTGTGCTCGAGGTCGAGGACCTGCGGACCCATTTCTTCACGCGCGCCGGAATCGCCAAGGCGGTGGACGGCGTGAGCTTTGCGCTTTATCGGGGTGAGATCCTGGGGCTGGTCGGAGAATCCGGTTCGGGCAAGTCGGTGACCGGCATGTCGATTCTCGGCCTCATCGATCCGCCCGGCCGGATCGTCGGCGGCGCGGTCCGCTATCGTGGCGAGAATCTGGCAACGGCCGGCGAACGGCGTCTGCGCCAGCTTCGGGGCGACCGGATCGCCATGATCTTTCAGGACCCGATGATGACGCTGAACCCGGTGCTCAGCGTCGAGACGCAGATGGTCGAGACCGTTCTGGCCCATGAGAAAGTCTCGCGCCAGCAGGCGCGTGAACGGGCCCGGGAGGCCCTGGTGCGCGTCGGCATTCCGTCGCCTGACGAAAGGCTCGCGGCCTACCCACATCAGTTCTCGGGTGGCATGCGCCAGCGCGTCGCCATTGCGATCGCCCTCCTCCACCGACCCGACGTGATCATTGCGGACGAACCGACCACAGCGCTGGACGTGACGATTCAGGCCCAGATTCTGTTCGAAGTTCAGAAGCTGTGTCGGGAGACCGGAACGGCCTTGGTTTGGATCACTCATGACCTAGCGGTCGTCTCGGGCCTCGCGGATCGGATTGCCGTCATGTATGCCGGACGCATCGTCGAGTCCGGAACCACAGAAGAAGTCATCAACCGCGCACGTCATCCCTACACGCATGGCTTGCTCGGTTCGGTTCCGAGCCGCAACCGGCGCGGCGAGCTGTTGACGCAGATCCCCGGAATGACACCGTCCCTGCTGAGCCTGCCGGAAGGCTGTTCCTTCCGTCCACGCTGCCGCCACGCATCCGATGCCTGCCTCGCGCTGCCGTCCTTGACCGGAGGCGAAGGCCACGGTTGGCGCTGCTTCCACCCTCAAGAAGGGGCTGCCGCATGACCGCTATGACCATTCCGGTGGGCTCTGCCCCTCCCCATGCGCGAGAGGCGGCCGACGCTTCGCCGATGATTGAGCTGGACCGCCTGACGAAACGCTTTTCGACGAAACTCGACTTTGCCGAACGTCTGGCTAAGCGGCTTGGCGCCAACGTCCAGGAATATGATGTCCATGCCGTCGACGATGTCAGTCTGGCCATCGCTCCTGGTGAGGTCGTCGGCCTGGTCGGCGAATCCGGCTGTGGCAAGACTACTCTTGGCCGCATGGTTGCGGGCATCACCCCACCGAGCTCCGGCCGCCTGCTCTATCACGGCCGGCCGATTGGCGAATTGTCGTCGGAAGAGGCCCGGAAGGCCAAGCTGAAGATCCAGATGGTCTTCCAGGATCCTATGGCATCTCTCAATCCTCGCCTGCGGGTCAGCGAGATCATCGGCGAGGCGCCGCGAGTGCATGGGCTGGTTTCGCGGAGCGAGCATACCGAGTATGTGGCAACGATTATGCGCAAGGTCGGGCTTGATCCGACCTATGCGGCGCGCTTTCCGCACCAATTCTCAGGAGGTCAGCGGCAGCGCATCGGTATTGCCCGCGCCCTGGCGGTGCAGCCTGAGTTCCTTGTCTGCGATGAATCCGTCGCGGCGCTCGACGTTTCTATCCAGGCGCAGATCATCAACCTGTTTATGGAGCTGCGCCGCGATCTCGGTCTGACCTATCTGTTCATCAGCCACGATCTGGGTGTCGTCGAGCATATCGCGGACCGCACGGTCATCATGTATCTCGGCCGGGTCGTCGAGATTGCTCCCAGTGACGAACTCTTCGCCCAGCCGAACCATCCCTATAGCCGGGCGCTCCTCGACGAGGCGCCTCGAGTCGATACGCGCAAGCGGACCTTCGCGCCGATCAAAGGCGAGATCCCCTCGCCGCTCAATCCACCCACCGGCTGCGCCTTTCACCCCCGCTGTCCTCATGCGCTGCCGCGCTGCAAGGAGGAGCGACCCAGGCTTCGTGAGATCGCCCCGGGCCGGATGTCGGCCTGCCATCTGAACGATACCCAATAGGGCCGAGCGCAGCAGAGCCCACGATCCGTTGATCTGACGCATTCATTTGCAGATGCGCGAATGCGGGCCGCGGCCCGATGCGGCATGAATGAGAACTGGAGAGATGATGCATACCGGCGACCTCGTCAGCCTTGACCTGATCCGGGATCTGGTCGGCTTCGATACGACGAGCAGAAACTCCAATCTGGAACTGATCGGGTACATTCGTGATTACCTGGCGCGACTGGGAGTCGAGAGCACGCTCGTCTTCGACGCAACCGGCCGAAAGGCCAGCCTCTATGCCACGATTGGTCCGCAGGACCAGGGCGGAATTCTGCTGTCCGGTCACACCGATACGGTACCGGTCGACAACCAGAACTGGAGCAGCGACCCGTTCACGCTGACGGAGCGGGATGGCCGCCTCTACGGCCGTGGCACGGCCGACATGAAGAGCTTCGTGGCCATTGCGCTCGCCTATGCGCCGGCCTTCGCGGCTGCGGACCTGAAGACGCCGATCCATTACGCTTTTTCCTACGACGAGGAGGTTGGCTGCATCGGGGTTCGACCACTGATCGCCCATCTTGGAACGCTGTCCGTGAGGCCGCGCATGGCCATTATCGGCGAGCCAACCGAGATGCAGATCATCTGCGCCCATAAGGGCAAGCTCGGGATGCGCTGCCGCGTCGAGGGCAGATCCTGCCACTCCTCTCTTGCCCCGCAGGGCGTCAATGCGGTCGAGTATGCAGCAGAGGTGGTCTCCTATCTGCGCCGCATGGCACGCCGGTTCGCGGCCGAAGGACCATTCGACACCGGGTTCGACATCCCTCATACAACCGTTCATACGGGTGTCCTTCGCGGCGGTACGGCGCTAAACATCGTTCCGTCTGCTTGCGAATTCGATTTCGAATTCCGCTATCTTCCGCAGGAAGATCCGGCCGCACTTCTTGCTCAGGTGCAGCGATATGCCCATGAGGTTCTGGAGCCAGAGATGAAGGCCGTTGCTCCGGAGGCAGGCTTCTCGTGGCGTGAACTTTCTTCCACACCGGGCCTCGATACGGCTCCGGAGGACGAGGTCATAACCTTGGCCAAAGCGCTCGCCGGGCAGAACGGCCACTCCAAGGTCGCCTTCGCGACAGAAGCGAGCCTGTTCCAGAAATCGGGCGGCATTCCTGCCGTCGTCTGCGGTCCTGGCAACATCGATCAGGCGCACAAGCCGGATGAGTATATTGCCCTGAGCGAGGTCGCCAAAGGCGAAGCCTTCATGCGGCGCCTGCTCGATGTCGCCAAAGCGGGCTCTGCCATGGCTTCGGCATGACCGGCCGACCCTAACAGGTGTTCATTCACGCAGAGAGGGGCGATTGTAAGGAGGGCGTAGATGCGCTGATAAGGCAACGGGTTTATAGGCAGAGGGGATGCTTGCAGCTCCTCCCCTCCGCATAGAATCAAAGGCAATCAGTCACCCAGGTGAAGAGGATCGAGTACAGCACCTGAATAGTAGAGGCCGTATTTCGTTTCCCGTGTCGAGAACTTCTTATCCAGTGCCGCGAACTGCTCTCGCGCCTTGTCGTACTGACTGAGCTGATAGAGCGACCATCCTCGCAGGACACCTGCCTCGCGACTTTCCGGATAGGTCCTTGCTCTCTGATCGAGCCTCGCAAGAACCTGCCGGTATTTGCCCTGTTTGAACAGCATGTAATCCTCATTAAGGGCTTTCTGAGCGTCCGCTTCACGCGCACGCTGTCGAACTTCCTTCAAACGCTTCGCCTCGGCAATTTGCTGCTGCTTCTTCACATTGGCCGAAACTCTCTTGAATTTCGATGAGACACGATCGCCATCCTGCAGCTTTCGAACCTCGTCATCTTCTTTTATCGGATCGCCCTTGAACACATACCACTCGCCGGACGGGTCCTTGCGCTGATAGACGACAGTATCGTTCTTCCGGTGGCTGAAGCATGTCTTCGCCGGACGCGATCCGGAACCGTAGCTCCAGGTCGCGTCGAAGCACAATTGTCCCTTACCGGTGACGCTCCATTTGCCTGTGGCGAAGGTTGCGGCTTTTCCAGAACCCGACCAGGCGCGGAAACGATGGTTGCTTCCGAAATACCCGGCTCCGTTCTGCCATGTCCAGGTTTTATCCTTGTAGATATCTGCGACTTCCTGAGCCGACATGGCCTTCGTTATGGCAACAACACCACCTGCGGGGCTGGCCAGCGCAGCGGATTGCGACATCAGAATTGCCCCCAGAGCGGTCGTTACAAGGGTTAAATAGCGCATAGAAGTACTCCTTTGCGAAAGGACAAGAGAATGTTCATCGGTTTCAGGAAGCGCCCTGCTACTTCATGAGGTCAGGCTCGATGCGCCAATCCGGACGCCCATAATCTTCCGGCCATGGATGTGTCTCTACTTCGTTGAAATAGAGGATCGCCTTCAAACCCGGAAAGTTTTCGCCTGCACTCGCCACGCTGTTCGACCAGCTTCGCAGGTATTCATCATCCCCAAGGAAGCCGAGCTCAGCTACGTAGATCGGCTTTTTGTAAGCCGTCACCCGGTCATAGCTGGCATGCAGCGTTTCCTCGAAGCTGCGGTTCCGGCCGAATTTGTCGACGTCGTATTCCTGCAGCCCGAATATCGACAATCCAATGACATCGACATATTCGTCGCCCGGATAAAAGGCATTGAGCGTCTTCTCTCCCTTTGGGGACCACATGTACGAAGCATTGGGAGCCTCGCTTCTGCAGACGTCAACGAAGTGCCGATAAGCACGAATGTAGTCCTGCGGCTCCCACAGTGACCACGTATAACGGCCGGACGTGTCGTCCATTTCGTGAGCCCAGCGGATAGTCACACGGCTTCTCAATTTGCCGATGGTTCCGCACACGTTGCGGATGTTTCCGTCGAACTTTCCCTCGATGGTGCCGGAAGCCAGCGCCTCACGAGATATGCGCTTCTCCGGTGACCAGGACCATGGCTCTATGGTGACGAGCATATCCCGCCCCCTTTCCGCCGCATAAGAATCGGCGCTGTAAAGAGATTGAACATCGACGTCCTGCCACGGCAGGAAGACATGCTCGATCGCCACGCCGGTCTCGCGCCGGAAGCCGCCATGCGGATCGTAGACACCGAATGGCAGCTTCGGCTTCAGCTCTTTTGAAGCGCTCTTCACTGATACCTGATGAGGTGTGGAGGCCACCTGCGCCATACTGGGGAGCTGCAACGCCACTACAGAGATTGCGGCGGAGAGACCCAACGCAAGCGCACTCATTCGAGTAAAGCGACGAAAAAGTCCTTTCATCGTGCGTTCCTTCCCTGGTTGTCGATGGCAAAGGCCGAATTCGTAAGCCTCAGGAGGCAATTCGTCCGTCATGGTTGGAGCTTGTGATCTGTAGTAGCGGCTTCACCTGCCGTACGCCGGACGGTTCCTGCGAGCCTGCTACTGCTCCGGCCGCGTGGGCATGCCCGATTCCGGCATATGAGAACCCGTGATTCTCGGCCACACCTCGCTTGATGACGTTCCTGAGGTCAACCAAGGTCGGCGTCCGCATCACCCTCTGCAGTCGATCGAGATCAAGATGGCGGTAGCATCCCCATTCCGTCATAAGGACGACGACATCGGCGTCCTGACAGCATGAATAAGGATCGTCGCAGAAAGTGACATCGGACAGCAGGGATCTCGCATGCTCCATACCCTGTGGGTCGTGAGCACGAATTCTGGCGCCACCACGCTGCAGGGCTTCGATGAGAGGAATAGACGGCGCTTCGCGCATGTCGTCCGTATCCGGCTTGAAAGTCAGCCCCAGCACGGCAACCGTCAGCTCTTCGACAGAGCCGCCTGCGGCCTCCATGACTTTCAGGGCCATACGGCGCTTTCGCGCATTATTGGCTCCGACCGTTTCTTCGACCAACCGCAAGGAGACGCCATAATCCTGCGCTGTCCGCAGAAGAGCCATAGTATCCTTCGGAAAGCAGGAGCCGCCGTAGCCGGGACCGGCATTGAAGAACGGCATCCCGATCCGGTGATCCAGCCCGACGCCCATCGCCAGGTCTTGTACGTCTGCACCAACGGCCTCGCACAGATCGGCCATTTCGTTGATGAATGTAATCTTCGTCGCCAGAAAAGCATTCGCAGCATACTTGATGAGCTCAGCAGTCCGACGCTTCGTCAGGACGATGTGCGACTGCGTCCCTTCCAGAGCTTGGTAAATCTGTCTCATGATCGGAATTGCCCGGTCGTCGTCGATTCCCATCACAACGCGGTCCGGGAACAGGAAGTCGTCGATGGCCGAGCCTTCCCGCAGGAACTCAGGATTAGAGACGACAGAGAATTCCGCCTCGGGACGCGCACGCGCTACGATCCGCTCGATAGCATCGCCCGTACCGACCGGAACCGTCGACTTCGTCACGATGACGGTATAGCCCCTTATCGAGGACGCAATCTCCTTGGCCGCGGAATAAACGAAGGTGAGGTCCGCATCGCCATCGCTTGGCCGTGCCGGCGTACCGACGCCGATAAAGACCGCATCGCAACTCGCGACCGCCGAAGCGAGGTCGGTCGTGAAGGACAAGCGACCGCGGGCCACATTCGTGCTGACGAGGCGATCAAGACCCGGCTCGTAGATCGGAATCTCGCCCTGCCTGAGACGCGCGATCTTATGAGCATCCTTATCCACACATGTGACCGAATGCCCCCATTCGGCAAAGCAGGCGCCGGTGACGAGGCCGACATATCCGGAACCGATCATCGTGATCTTCATGACGTTACTCCTACTTTCCGATTGTTCAGAACTGACTTTGGGAATTCCAGAACGGGCGCAGACGCACCTGCCGAACCCCGGCTCCGCCTTGCCCAGCGCCTGCGACCTGGTAAGTCACATGGGTCAGCGGCATACTTTTCGTGCCCCAACTCAACGCCTCGATCCCCTCGGCTCCTCGCATGCTCATGGCTGTGACCGGCATCAGGCACACGATGAGTGCGGCGACTGCCTGATAGACGAAGGATCGAGACGGAAGGTGGCCGAGCCGGACTCCGCTGTCCTTGCAATGTTGAAGAAGGATGACGACGAGGAGGGTTGCGTAGAATGCCGCGTTGAGGCTCGCGAAGACGTAGAAGCCGCGGGCTTGGTCGACATTCGAGAGGAGCAGGACCGGAAGAGCAGCGCTCAGCGACAGAGCAATGTAAGGTGCCAGGATTCTGAAAGGCAGCTGCCCGATCGGATCACTACCTTTCGGCGTGACGCGGAAATCCACAACGGTTCCGGTGAGAGTATCCCGGATAGCCGCGATAGTCCCGGCCAGGGACCAGGGCCAACGGGCGAAGAGAAAAAGCGCTCCCTCCCAGCTCAACACCTTGGCATCGACCGGGCGGCTCCAGCCCCCTGCCTTCCAGCGACAGGCCATCACGATCAGGATGAGCGAGATCGGGAGGAAGTGGGCGAGAAAGTCGGGAAAGGCGACACCGACGAAGTTCACGCCCAGCACCAGTGCGAGGATCGGCATGGCGAACATAAGCGCCATGAAGAGCGAGAAGAGTGGATACCAGAGCTGCGAGAAGATGAACTGGAACTTGAGCCGAGCCGAAAGACGCGGCACATAGGTCGGCGAATATTGGAGCAGGATCATCATCAGGCTCCGCGACCACTGAAATTCCTGCGTTGCCAGATCGGCGAAGGTGCGCGGTCCGTCGCCATGTGCAATAGCGTCCATTGCATGCACGCCCCGCCAGCCGTAGGCATTCATGAGAAGCGTCGTCGAATGGTCTTCCGCCAGTTCCGGGCCCAGACCGCCGATCTCCTTGAGGGCAGCCGTCCGAACGGCATAGTGCGAACCGATGCAAAGTGGTGCCCAGCCGTCGTTATAGCCGGCCTGGAGGGCTCCATGCAGCGTCCCCTCGACATAGAGCCTGCTTCGTGCAGACCAGCTCTCCGCAGCATTCCTGTCGCAGATGCTTGGAGCCGACACATAACCGACATCCGGATCGGAGAATGGCTTCAGAACCTCCTCGAGATAGGTCGCTGTCGGCACGTGGTCGGCGTCGAGCTGGGCAACGAAGTCGTAGTGTTCATAGCCGTAGTGATCATAGAAGAACGCCAGATTGCCTTCCTTGCAGCGCGTACGGCGAGGCCATGTCGTGCGGTGATAATCGGGATGCCCCTTCCTGGTCGAGACCTGCACTCCCCTCTCCCGGCACCAGCGCAGTGTTTCGGGCGACGGATCTTCGTCCGCGAGCCAGGTGTCATGAGGATAGGTCTGGCGAAGCATGGCTTCGAGCGTCTCGGCCACGACCGAGAAAGGCTCCGACGGCGCCTTGGTGACGACCATGGCGACACGACTGCCCTCCGGAAGCCGCAACGGGCCGCTCGGCTTCTTCCCGTTGAAGAAGATCAGCATGAAGTAGAGCGGCAGGAACGTCACCCACATCAAGGTACAGGTGACCAGTCCGTAACCGACCCAACCGATATTATGCTCCGGCTGGAACCACCATGCCCAGAAATAGACCAGAGCCCCCATCCAGATGCCTGCGCCGACCCAGTTCTCGATCTTCTGCGCACGCGTGAACAGCGAGACGAACGTGCTCTGAACAGGCGTCGAGGACCGTGACGAGCGGCGGATGCCTTTTTGCTCAGCGAGGCTCATGATTGGACCCTCAGGTCGAAGAACGGCGCAGCGGTGCGTATGATCGTGTCAATGTCGGAATGCTCTGCCGAGAAGCCTAACCGGGATCGTGCAAGCGACGGGTCGGCATACAGCACCGGAGGATCTCCAGCGCGGCGCGACTCGATGCGAATGGGTACAGCGCGACCCGTGATACGACGGATAGAGTGCAAGATTTCAAGGACAGAGATGCCTCGGCCCGTCCCCAGGTTGACGGCGAGGTTCTCGCCGCCGTCGAGAAGATGCCGAAGGGCAAGGAGGTGGGCACGAGCAAGGTCAGCGACATGAATGTAGTCGCGGATGCATGTCCCGTCCGCAGTATCGTAATCGTCTCCGAAGATCGCGAGATGTTCATGACGCCCGCTTGCCGCCAGCAGCGCGCACGGAATGAGATGTGTCTCCGGGAGATGCCGCTCGCCTAGCTCACCTTCCAGGTCGGCGCCGCACGCATTGAAATAGCGCAGCGCCGCGTAGCGCATCCCATAGGCGGCCGCATGGTCCCGAAGCATCTGCTCTGCGATCAGCTTGCTATGCCCATACGGATTGATAGGCCTCTGCAGTGCCGACTCGCTGATGGGGAGCCGGTCCGGGATCCCGTAAGTGGCGCAGCTGCTGGAGAATATGATCTCCTTGAGGCCTGCCGAACGGCAGGCGTCGAGCAAGGAGAACATTCCAGAGACGTTGTTGCGGTAGTACTTCGCCGGATCGATGACGGATTCTCCGACATAGGCCGACGCAGCGAAGTGAATGACCGCCAGAGGACGATGCTCAAGGAGAGCACCGGTGAGAGCCGCCGTATCCAGAATATCGGCCTCCACGAGAGGCCCCCAGCGGACTGAGTCCCGGTGCCCAGTGGACAGGTTGTCGTAGGTAACGGGAACGAACCCGTGCGTAGCCAGGAGCTTGCACGTGTGGCTTCCGATAAAGCCGGCGCCGCCCGTGACGAGAACGCAGCGGGTGCTCATGCTACCTTCTCCACGCTCCTGACAGATTCATGGCCCAAAAGAGCGTCGAAGTAGCCGATCGTCTTCAGAAGACCTTCCTTCAGCGGCACGCTCGGCTGCCATGCAAGCATGGACTTGGCCTGCGAAATGTCGGGACGGCGTTGCTGGGGGTCGTCGACAGGCAGGGGCTGGTGGATGATCTTCGAACGAGAGCCGGTCAGGTCGATCACGAGGTCCGCCAGCTGACGGATCGTGAATTCCGACGGGTTGCCCAAATTGAGCGGACCCGTGGCATAATCGGGCGTCTCCATCAGGCGGATGAAGCCCTCGATCAGATCGTCGACATAGCAGAACGAGCGCGTCTGGTGGCCTTCGCCGTAGATCGTGATATCCCGGCCCTGAAGGGCCTGAACGATGAAGTTAGATACCACGCGCCCATCATCGGGCCGCATGCGCGGTCCATAGGTGTTGAAGATCCGCGCGACTTTGATGCGGACACCATAGCAGCGGTGATAGTCGAAGAAGAGCGTTTCGGCGCAGCGTTTGCCCTCATCATAGCAAGAGCGCGGGCCTATGGGATTGACGTTGCCACAATAGCTTTCCGGCTGGGGATGAACATGCGGGTCGCCATAGACCTCAGATGTCGAAGCCTGAAAGATCTTGGCATTGCACCGCCTTGCCAGTTCGAGGAGATGCATCGCTCCGAGAACGCTGGTCTTTGTCGTCTGCACCGGATCGGCCTGATAGTGCGGCGGCGATGCTGGGCAGGCGAGATTGTAGATCTCATCGACTTCGGCGTCGAACGGAATGGAGACATCATGCTCGACAACGGTGAAGCGCGAATTCCGGTCGAGGCGCTCAACGTTCCGCAGGTGACCCGTCTGGAAACTGTCGAGACAGGTGACGTGATGCCCCTGCGCCAGCAATCGCTCGCAAAGGTGGGAGCCGAGAAAGCCCGCTCCACCCGTGACGAGGATCCGCTTGCGCTGAACCCGAGGCGCAAGCATGTCATAGATTGTAGTTTGGTCGGGTGAATGGATCCGGAACATAGGCAAGCTCCCTCCTTCGCCCTCGACACTGTCGGGGCCGTTCAAAGCTGACGGATGAGATGGATGGACCAGTTAGGAGAGAGGGAAATCATCATGAAAGCGGATTGTCGCTTTCCGATGTCTCCTTTCGGTATGAGGTAGCACTCCTAAATGGATGCTGGCTGCGTGAGGTGGAATATTACAAGACGCGGTGCAGTGTTGCTTGCATCATACTTCTCCCTTGCCAGAGGGAAGAACCCTGGCGGCCAGTATTCCCACTTCGTTAGGGCGGGAAATCTCGTTAATCATTTATTTACCGAGAAGCTTCCATTGCGTCAGTAGCTGAGCGTCCGCAAACTTGGCTGAGCGTCCAAATCTGCTAAGCGGTTGGTCTGAAGAGCTGGAGCTCTTTGGATGCATGAGGAGGGTGCAGCACGCAGCTGAGCCATAGGGCATCAACCTTGGCTTTGCCGCCTGCCGCGATCCCGAGCTATGTTCAGGGTTGCCGGAAATGCAGACAGGTATCTCGTCATGAGCAACGACCCGATTTCGGAACATCGGAACGGAGAACTGCCGACGGACACGCAAAATCCGGCCAGGGACCGGCGGCGGTGGCCTCGTCAGCCTGCCCCTACCTTTGGTTCCAATATTGCGCCGCCTGCGCTGTCTCCGGTTCGTTTCTCGACACGGGATCTCACGCCATCTGACCAATTCTCAGCTTGGGCTGCCTACCTGACTCCCCTCGTCGATGTCAGGCTACCGGACGGAGTGCCTTTGGAGGCGGCATTCCATGCCGACCATGTGGTCTGGAATCTCGGGCGCATGCTTCTGGTCCAACAGCATGTGTCAGCGCACAGCTATGAACGCTCCCTCGCAAACCTTCGTGCAAATCCGATCGACCACTGGTGTATCGCGATACCCCGCTCCGGTTCTGCCTGGACGGAGGTCGATGGACGTGTCGCGGAGAGTGGAGTTGGGCGCGTCGATATTACGTCACTCGGACACCCATTCCGCGGCCGAACGACCGAGTCTAAAACGTTATTTCTTTATCTGCCGCGGGACCTATTCGGTGATGTCGCGTCCCTGCTCGACGCATCGAACAATATTGCCGTATCCGGAAATCTGGCCGAAGTCCTCATTGAATACACCTTGAGCATTGAGCAACGCCTGTCGACCCTGACAGAAGAGGAACTGCCAAGCGTCGTCCAGACCACTCGTGAAATGATTGTGGCCTGCTTGATGCCATCGGCCAGCCGGCTGGAGGTTGCGGGAAAGCAGTCGAGTCTGGCGCTCATGGAACGTGCTCGGCAGCACATCCATGACAATCTCGCGTCAGAGAACCTGAATCCTCAGTCGCTGAGCCGGGCTCTCGGAATATCACGCACACAGCTTTACACTCTGTTCGAACCGAGCGGAGGGGTTGCCCGCTACATTCAGAAAAGACGGCTTCTGGCCGCTCATGCGGCCCTTAGCGACCCAGACCAGAACAGCCGCATTGTCGAAATCGCCGAGCAGGTCGGCTTTTCGTCCGCTGCCGATTTCAGCCGTGCCTTCAGCAGAGAGTTCGGATACAGCCCACGCGAAGCCCGCAACAGAATTGCGGCAGCAGGGCTCCTCCATTCATCGCAAACACCCGGCAAACAGGAACGCAACACCTTCATGGCCTGGTTGAAGGCTCTGGGGAGCTGAGTTCCGTTGAAACTCTCCGAAAGACACCAATTCGAGAGGAAGAAAGTGCTAGCATATCCTTGGTAGAACTGCCTTAACTCTGGCTTTCGTCCTCGTCGGACGAATTTCCTGCGAAGTGTATGGGAGCGTGTCAGGAATGCTCAGCGCGAGCCGGATCGTATCGCTCATTGCGCCTACTATCTTCCTTCTCTTCAGCATGAGCTTTCTCGCCGCTTGGCTGGTCGATAGAAAGCGCAGGCATATTCTGCTCTTCAGCCTGGCGTTGTTCCTCTATTGCATGGGGGCAATGTCGCAGATCATAGGCGTGCCTTCAGACGCTGGCCTCAACGCAATCGTCTCTGCTGCGATCTATGCAATCAGCTCCTCACTCCTTGTCGAAGGAATCCTCCGTCGCGTCGGGCGGCGACACCACTTCCTTCTGCACATCCTCTTCCTCGCAGGGGTCGTGGGCGGAATTTACTATTACTTCTACGTCGACAGAAATTTGGTTGCGAGAATCTATATTCTCAATTTCGGCATCGGCGCCCTCTTCATCCTGACGGCTACACGAATTCTCGACCTTCGGTCCGGGAAACTGTCGGACCGTATCTTTTTCTGGATCTTCCTGATTTTCTCGATTCAGTTCTTTTGCAGGACGTTGCTGACCATCGGGGCCGACCCGATTATATCCAGAGGTGGGAAGGATGTGGCAGCCGTATTCGGCCAGACGGTATTCTGGCTCTCTCTCCAGGTCAGCGTCTCGGTTTTTGGAGCAGCCTTAGCCCTGGCGCTTCTCGCAACCGCCGTGTCGGACGTGCTTGACGACCTCAAATTGCAACGCGACACCGATCCGCTCACGCAGCTCCTCAACCGCCGTGGCTTCGACGCGAAAGCGGCCGAGATGCTGGCCAATCCGAACAACGCTCCGGTCAGCGCCATCGTCTTCGATATTGATCATTTCAAGAGCATCAACGACAGCTTTGGCCATCATATGGGCGACGAGGTCCTTCAAGCTATGGGAAGTTTCGTTTCCCGGGCGCTCAAAGCAGGTGACATCGCCGGGCGCTTGGGAGGCGAGGAATTTGCGGTCCTCATGCGAAACTCGGATCGGTACGGTGCATTCGGCTTTGCGGAAGGCCTCCGGACGACCTTGGAGAATGAGAACTTCCATTTCCTGTCGGACCGGAGAGTGACCGCGAGTTTCGGGATTGCGGTCCGTCGGCAGGACGAAACCCTGTCGATGCTCCTGACCCGGGCGGATATCCTTCTTTATAGGGCCAAGGCCGAGGGACGGAATCGGTCCTGCTGGGACCAATCGCTACCGTCGTCCCACGATGCGGCAAACGGTGTTCCCTCCAGCGCCGATTCAGGCCAGGTAATCTTCCTCGATCGGCACCCGTCCCGGACTCGGTCAGGGGCAACATGACAACGACTTTTCAGATGCCGGCCAGCCGCTCACACAGGCCCCGTGAGAGCCTCAAGCCGATAGTTCGAGTGAAAGAAGGCTCTGGATCGGGTCCGAGCTCTTGACGTTCTTCGTGACGACGTAGGTGAAATACCGCTCAATGCCGAGGTCGAGCTTCAGAAGTCTGTCGATCAGTCTCTGGTAGGCATCGATATCGACCGAGACGACCTTGAGAATATAATCGATGCCGCCGCCGGTAGCATCGCAGGACACGACCATCGGCTCCTTGAGAATGGCCGCCTCGAAGCGCTGAAAATCAGCCTGCTGGTGGCTTCTAAGGGTAATTTCCACCAGGACAGTCGTCAGGCGCATGAAACACTCGGCATTGATGCGCGCCGTGTAGCCGGCAATCACGCCACCCTTTTCCAACCGGCTCAGGCGTTCCCAGCAGGCCGTTGGGGACAGATTGACTGCCTCCGCCAGCCGAAGCTTGGTCATTCGGCCATCTTCCTGAAGAGCCGACAGAATTTTCATGTCGATTTTATCGAGTTTCATGGCTATCCAGATTTTCAGCCCAATGTAATGATTACTGCATATCAATACACCGAGACAATCCCATGCGCGCGCCCTCCCCTTTACCAGCCAGCCCGGACCCCGCCTCCGGTCCGGAGATGGCGCCTCCGGCGGATTGGCAGCCGTCCCTGGTCACACGGAAAGGCGCCACGAAGCACAAGATCCTGACGGAGCGGATTATTGCGGATATCGATGCCGAGATCCTGCCTCCCCATGCGCGCATGCCCACGCATCGGGACCTCGCGCGTCAGCTCGGGGTGTCCGTGCAGACCGTGAGCCTCAGCTACAAGGAGGCGGAGCGGCGAGGCTATCTAAGGGGAGAGGTTGGCCGGGGGACCTTCGTCCGCAGCCGTGTGACCGAAAAAGCCGACCGTTTCATGCTCGACCGCAATGTGAGCGAGACGATGGATCTGTCCATCGTTCGTGCGGTCTACACGGAGGCCCATGAGCATGCCTCCCGCACGGTTATGCAGAAGCTCGCAGGCCTCGACAACAGCACGTTCATGCGCCCTTGCCGGCCGATTGCGGGCCTGGATCAGCACAGGGCGGCCGCACAGGTCTGGCTGAAGGGGCTCGGCGTCGAGGCGGACAAAGACCGTATTCTCGTCACCAACGGCGCGGCACATGGGCTCTTTCTTGCTGTCGCGGCCGTCGTCCAGCCTGGCGAGGTCGTGCTGACAGAATGCCTGACGGACCATGGCATCATCGGCCTGGCCAACGTGCTGGGCTTTACCCTCCGCGGCCTGCCCGTCGACCGGGAAGGCATTCTCGTCGAAGCCTTCGAGGAGGCCTGCGCGGCCGGAGGTGTCGCGGCTCTGGTGCTCGTGCCGACGCTGGGAAATCCGACGAGCCATGTCATGAGCGCTCAGCGCCGGCAGGCCATCGCCGATGTGGCGCGCCGCTATGGCGTGTTCGTGGTGGAGGATGAGGTCTATAAACCCCTGCTCGAGGAGCCGCTCCCGGCAATTACGGAGCTTCTCCCAGATCTCGGCTTCTTCATCACCAGCTTCACCAAATCCGTCCTGACGGGATTGCGGGTCGGATATCTCGTCGTCCCGCCCCAGTACAGCATCCGAGTCGCCAGCATCATGCGCGTGACGACCTGGAGCGCGACCAACCTTCCGGCCGAGATCGCAGCGCAGTGGATCATGGACGGGACCGCGGAGGAACTTGTCAGGATCCAACGGCACGAAGCGCGCGCCCGTCAGGCCATCGTGGCCGATATTCTCAGCGAGCATATCGCCCAGACCCACCCGGTCTCCCTCTGCGCCTGGCTCAAGGTGCCGCCGCGCTGGACCGAGGAGGGGCTTGTGCGCGCGCTGGCTCAGAACCGTGTGGCCGTGACGCCGTCCGATCCCTTCATGGCGGGAGGCGGCCATGGGGGCGGCATCCGCATATGCCTCGGCGGGCGCCTGTCTCATGGGGCGCTTGCAGAGGCGCTCCAAACGATCAGACGCACCTTCGACCAACTGCCGCCCGTCTTCGATGTCAGCTCCATTGCCTAGAGATCACGATTAATTGTTTCATGACAATGTAATGATTGACATGAAGTTGAGTGCATCACACCATCGCTTTGTCCTGGCGAGAGATGACGGATGCACTTCATGCCTACCGCCACTTTCTACTTCGAAACCATCTGGGCCGACCTGAGCGAGCGGGCGAAGCGGCTTTCCACGGCCATCGCACCTCGATCCCCCGCCCCCTCGTCGGATCGCGGTGCATGACGGCGATCACTCTCGACCGAATCGCAGAAGCCACAGCCAGGATTGAGGGCCGTGTCCTGCGCACGCCTCTGGTCGCCTCTTCAAGCCTCTCGGTTCGCTGCGGCGTCCCGATCCTTCTCAAACTTGAGACCCGGCAGACGACCGGCAGCTTCAAATTGCGCGGCGCAACCAATGCGGTGCTCTCTCTGGACGAAGAGGCCAGGAAGCGTGGGCTCGTCACCGCCTCGACGGGAAATCATGGCCGTGCGCTTGCCACGGCCGCGCAGGCCGCAAAGACACGTGCTGTCGTGTGCATGTCCGCCCTGGTGCCCGGTAACAAGGTGGAGGCCGTCCGTGCGCTGGGAGCCGAGATCCGCATCGTCGGCCGTTCACAGGACGATGCACAGGACGAGGTGGACCGTCTGGTGCGGGAGCAAGGCCTCACGGCAATCCCCCCTTTCGATCATGCCGCCGTCATTGCCGGGCAGGGAACAATCGGCCTCGAAATCGCCGAGGATAGGCCCGATGTCGAACTTGCTCTCGTGCCGCTCTCCGGCGGCGGCCTGGCGGCGGGTGTCGCGGCTGCGCTCAAGGGGGTCCTTCCGCATATTCGCGTCGTCGGCGTCTCCATGGCTCGCGGCGCCGCCATGTATGAGAGCCTCCGCGCCGGGCATCCCGTAGCGGTTGAGGAGCTGGAAACCTTGGCCGATTCCCTCGGTGGAGGAATCGGGCTTGCCAACCGCTACACCTTCGCGATGTGCCGCGACCTGCTCGACGATGTCGTCTTGCTGACGGAGGATGAAATCGCCGGAGGTATCCGCCATGCGTTCATGAACGAGGGCGAGGTGGTGGAGGGAGCCGGCGCGGTCGGCATTGCGGCCCTGCTAGCCGGCAAGGTCAAGCCTACGGGGCCCACCGCCATCGTCGTCTCCGGGCGCAATATCGACGAGATGCGGCACCGCCAGATCGTCGGCGCCGGCACGGATCACCCGGCTTCCATGGGAGGGTGGATCTGATGGCCCGGATGCTCGTCCTCACGGAGCCGGATCTTCGCAGGATAGTTCAGCTCGATGCCAGCGCCGTGTCCTGCATCGAGGATGCTTTCAGATCATTGGCGACAAAGCCGGTCGTCATGCCCCCGATCCTCCGGCTCGATATTGCGGAGCATCATGGCGAGGTCGACGTGAAGACCGCCTATGTGCCGGGCCTGGACGGTTTCGCCATCAAGGTTAGTCCCGGCTTCTTCGACAATCCCAAGCTTGGGTTGTCGAGCCTGAACGGCCTCATGATCCTCCTGAGCACGAGGACCGGTCTCGTCGAGGCGCTTCTGCTGGACAATGGCTATCTCACGGATATCCGCACAGCCGCCGCCGGTGCCGTCGCGGCCAAGCATCTGGCGCGACCCGATGCGCGCAGGGCAACAATCTTCGGCTCCGGCCTGCAGGCGCGCCTGCAGTTGCAGGCTCTTACGCTCGTCCGGCCCATCGAACAGGCCTGGATTTGGGCTCGGAACCCGGACAAGGCCGCCGAGGCGGCGCGGGAGATGAGCAAGACACTCGGCATTCCGGTCGAGGCCGCCCCGACACCCGCGCAGGCCTGTGAAGGGGCTGACATCATCGTCACGACGACCCCAGCCGAACAACCGATCCTGAAGGCCGAATGGCTCCGGCCTGGTCAGCATATCACGGCGATGGGCTCGGATTCCGAGCACAAGAACGAGATCGCGCCCGAGATTCTCCTCCGCACATCCTACTTTGCCGACAGCGTTGCCCAGACGCGGCGCCTCGGCGAATTGCACCACGCCATTCGAGCTGGCCTGATCGCGACCGACCGCTCCTTTCCCGAATTAGGACAGATCGTCGCTGGCCGGGCTCCCGGACGCGAGGACCGGGACTCGATCACCCTGTGCGACCTGACAGGAACGGGCGTGCAGGACACCGCCATCGCGACCCTTGCCCGCAGCCGTGCCGCCGAAGCCGGCGCGGGCCGCCCCATCGATACGCAAGAACCATCCGGAGGAAGCCTTTGAGCGCGCCCAATCTCAATTTCAGCCGAGAGGAATATGCCAAGCGGCTCGCGAAGACCCGCAAGGCCATGGAAAAGGCTGGGATCGACCTCCTGATCGTCACCGATCCGTCCAACATGCACTGGCTGACGGGCTACGACGGCTGGTCCTTCTACGTCCATCAATGCGTGCTCGTTCCGCCGGATGGCGAGCCGATCTGGTACGGCCGAGGCCAGGATGCCAACGGTGCGAAACGGACCGCCTACCTGAAGCATGACAACATCATCGGCTATCCTGACCATTACGTTCAGTCGACCGAGCGCCATCCCATGGACTTCCTGTCCGACATCATCGCGGAACGCGGATGGGACAAGGGCACCATCGCGGTCGAGATGGACAATTACTACTTTTCGGCCGCCGCCTATCTCTCCCTGACCAAGCATCTGCCGAACGCTCGTTTCAAGGATGCCCTGTCGCTTGTGAACTGGCAGCGCGCCGTCAAGAGCCCAACGGAAGTTGACTATATGAAGAAGGCGGGGCGCATCGTCGAGGCCATGCACCGGCGCATTCTCGAGAAGGTCGAGCCCGGTCTGCGCAAGAGCGACCTCGTAGCCGAGATCTACGATGCGGGCCTGCGCGGCGTCGACGGGTATGGCGGCGATTATGCCGCCATCGTTCCACTCCTCCCCTCGGGCGAAGAAGCCTCCGCCCCGCACCTGACCTGGGACGACCGCCCCATGCGGAGCGGAGAAGGCACGTTCTTCGAGATCGCAGGCTGCTACAAACGCTACCACTGTCCCCTGTCGCGCACGGTCTTCCTCGGCAAGCCGACGCAGGCCTTCCTCGATGCCGAAAAGGCAGTGCTGGAAGGCATGGAAGAGGGTCTCGCGGCAGCCAAGCCCGGGAATGTGTGCGAAGACATTGCCAATGCGTTCTTCGCCGTGCTCGCACGCTACGGCATCGTCAAGGACAACCGCACCGGCTATCCCATCGGGCTGAGCTATCCGCCGGATTGGGGCGAGCGCACCATGAGCCTGCGCCCCGGCGACCGGACGGTGCTGGAGCCCGGCATGACGTTCCATTTCATGACCGGCTTGTGGCTCGAGAATATGGGCCTGGAGATCACCGAGAGCATCGTCATCACCGACAAAGGCGTCGAATGCCTTTCGAACGTACCGCGCCAGCTTTTCGTGAAGGCCTAGGTCATGAAGCTCGTCCAGCGCCTCTCCCCCATCGCGGCGAATGTCAGCTTCGAGGCTGACGGCGTGCAGCACGGGCATCTCCGGCTTCCCTACAGCCGGGATGATTCCGCCTGGGGCTCGGTGATGATCCCGATCGCCGTTGTCAAGCGGGGCGATGGTCCGACGGCATTGCTGACCGGCGGCAACCATGGCGATGAATATGAAGGCCCCATCGCCCTGTTCGACCTTGCTCGCACGCTCACGGCGGAACAGGTTCAGGGCCGTGTCATCATCGTGCCGGCCATGAACTACCCGGCCTTCAGGGCTGGCACGCGGACTTCCCCGATCGATCGCGGCAATATGAACCGCAGCTTCCCGGGCCGCCCCGACGGGACGGTCACCGAGAAGATCGCGGATTATTTCCAGCGCACGCTATTGCCGCTGGCCGATCTCGTGCTGGACTTCCATTCGGGCGGGCGGACTCTCGATTTCCTGCCCTACGCGGCAGCCCATGAATTGCCCGACAAGGAACAGGAACGCCGTTGCTTCGAGGCGGTTGCGGCCTTTGCGGCTCCCTATTCCATGAGGATGATCGAGATCGACGCGGTTGGCATGTACGACACGGCGGCCGAGGAGATGGGCAAGGTCTTCGTCACCACCGAGCTGTCGGGCGGCGGCACGGCCTCGGCAAAAACCGCCGGGATTGCCAAGCGCGGTGTGATGAACGTCCTCAAACACGCGGGGATCGTGCCCGGCAAGCCTGAATCCGGCCAGACCCGCTGGCTCGACATGCCGTCGGACGATTGTTTCATCTTCGCGCAGGACGATGGTCTCATCGAACCCTGCATCGATCTCGGCGATCCGGTCCGGGCGGGCGATGTCATCGCCCGTGTCCATCCGATCGGGCGCACCGGACAGACACCGGCCGAATACCGGGCAAAGCTCGACGGGGTTTTGGCTGCCCGTCACTTCCCCGGCCTCGTCAAGATGGGCGACTGCCTGGCGGTCGTTGCAACCATGGAGGACGCAATCTGAACCCAACCCGCCAGCGCCAGCGCTGCAAGCCGGACCAACCGGCACGCGGATTCTACGATACCAGAGGAGAAGACTACATGCATAAGACCCTTTGTTACGGCATCGCCGTTCTCGCCCTCGCGGCCGGCATCGAGGGGGCCGGCGCCCTGACGCTCGATGAGGTCAAGAGTGCAGGATATGTTCAGGGCGCAACTGCGAACGAAGTGCCCTACGGCTACATGAAGGAAGACGGTACTGCAGCCGGCATCGGGCCGGACGTCGCCATCGCGGTCTTCAAGCGGATGGGCGTCAACGAGGTCAACTGGACGGTGACGCCATTCGGCACCCTCATCCCCGGCCTGAAGGCCCGCCGCTTCGCCTTTGCGGCGGCCGAGCAGAACATCTCGCCCGAGCGCTGCAAGCAGGTTGCTTTCACCGAGCCGAATTCCAGCTACGGTGAAGGCCTGCTGGTCAAGAAGGGGAACCCGAAGAAGCTGACCACTTATGCGGATATCGCGAAGGACCCGTCCTTGAAGGTGGCCGTGGTGTCGGGTGCGAACAATATCGACTTCCTGCGCGCTGTCGGCGTGAAGGATAACCAGATCATCATCATCCAGGCCAATGCCGACGCCCTTTCGACGGTTCAGACCCGCGCTGACGCCTACGCGGCAACCGAGCTGACCGTCGCCAAGCTCGCAGAAGGCGGCAAGGACGTGGAGCAGGTGAAGCCCTTCACGGACCCGATCGTCAACGGAAAGCCGGTGCGCAACTACGGTGGCTTCGCGTTCCGCCCCGAGGACAAGGAGCTTCACGATGCCTTCAACAAGGCGCTCGTCGAGTTCCGGAAGACTGACGACTATAAGAAGATCCTTACGTCCTACGGCCTGAGCGAAGAGAGCATCAAGGCCGCCGCAGCGAAGAACGTCGCCGATCTCTGCGCCGGCAAGTAGTCTCGCCGACAACATCTGAACCCTCCGGCGACGGCCTTGGGCCAGAGCCGGAGGACACGCTCGTGAGGAGATCTCGACGATGACGTGGATGCAATATCTGGCGCCTCTGCTGAAAGGCGCACAGATCACCGTGATGATATCGCTGGCATCGATTGTGCTCGGCGGAATCCTGGCCTTTCTGGCCGGCATCGCGCGGATTTCGAGCAATCCTATCCTGTCCGGAATAGCGTTTGCGTATATCGCGCTCTTTCGCGGCACGCCTCTGCTCGTGCAGCTCTTCTGGTTCTATTATGCGCTTCCCCTGATCGGGATCTCGTTCGATCCGATCACCACCGGCATCATGACGCTCTCGCTGCTGACAGGAGCCTTCGGCGCCGAGGTGGTGCGCGGCGCACTGCTTGCCGTCCCGCTCTCCCAGCACGAGGCCGCACGGGCACTGAACTTCAGCAAATCTTATACCCTGTGGCACATCTGCATGCCGCAGGCGATCATCGAGATGATGCCGGCCTTCGGCAACCTCGCCATCCAGAACCTCAAGGATACGGCCCTCGTTTCGCTCATTTCAATCGCGGACCTCACTTTCCAGGCTCAGTCTCTGCGCAACATCACGCTCGACAGCGCAACGGTCTACACCATGACGCTGCTCGGTTATTTCATCATCGCGCTGTTCCTCATGTTTATCATGCGCTTCATCGAGATGAAGCTGCGGCGCGGCGCGGCCTTCCCCAGGAGCGCCCACTCATGATGTACGGTTATGAATGGGACACGTCCTCGACCCTCGCCTTCGCGACCTCGATCCTGCCGATCCTCGGGATCGGCCTTATCGTCACGCTGAAGGCAGCGGCCGTGGGTTATGCCATCGCGCTCGTGCTCGGCCTCGTTCTGGCGCTCCTGCGCCGGAGCCGGATCAAGGCCGTGTCATGGGCAGTCGCCTGCTTCACCGAGTTCGTGCGCGACACGCCACTCCTCGTCCAACTCTTCTTTCTCTATTACGTCCTGCCGGATTTCGGCATCGTCCTGCCTGCCTTCATGACGGGAGCCCTGGCCCTCGGCCTGCAATATTCTGCCTACACGTCGGAGGTTTACCGGGGCGGCATCAACGCCATACCGCGCGGGCAATGGGAGGCGGCGACCGCGCTCAATCTGACGCGGCTCCAACTCTATCGGGATATCATCATTCCTCAGATGATCCCGCGCATCGTTCCTTCATTGGGCAACTACCTGGTGTCCATGCTGAAGGAGACACCGGTTCTCTCCGTCGTCACGGTGCTCGACATGCTCGGTCTCGCCAACATGATCGGCGAGCGGACCTTTGATTATCTCGTGCCGCTCTCCATGGTCGGCCTGATCTTCCTCCCCCTCACCCTCACCTGCTCGGCTCTCATTCATTTCATTGAGAGAATTCTGCCCAAGGCCGGGATCCCCTTACGATGAACTCGATCATACGTTTCCAGAACGTGACCAAACGGTTCGGGGCCCTGACGGTCCTGGACAACTTCAACTTCGATGTGCGCCAGGGCGAGAAGGTCACTCTGATCGGCCCTTCGGGCTCCGGCAAATCCACCGTCCTGCGCATTCTGATGACGCTGGAGCCCTTCCAGGAGGGAAAACTGGAACTGGCCGGGATCAGCTATCACGAGCCCAACGGGCGCGGCCCGTTCAAAGCCAGCGACAAGCATCTCCACAAAATCCGCAGCAATGTCGGCATGGTGTTCCAGAGCTTCAACCTGTTTCCGCACATGACGGTCCTGCGCAATATCGTCGAGGCGCCGGTCGCAGTCCTGAAGATGCGTCGTGAGGAGGCTGAATCCCGCGCGATCGAACTCCTGCGCATGGTGGGACTCCTCGACAAGAAGGATCAGTATCCGAGCCAGCTGTCGGGTGGACAGCAGCAGCGGGTCGCCATCGCGCGGGCGCTCGCCATGCGCCCTCGCGTCCTTCTGTTCGATGAGCCGACCTCCGCGCTCGATCCTCAGCTCGTCGGTGAGGTGCTCGCGGTCATTCGCGGGTTGGCTCACGAGCATGATCTCACCATGCTGCTCGTCACCCACGAGATGCGTTTCGCCCGGGAGGTATCGGACCGGGTCTGCTTCTTCGACAAGGGGCGGATCGTGGAGCAGGGTGAGCCGGACCGCTTCTTCAGCAATCCCGAGCAGCCGCGCACCCGGGAATTCCTGAGCTCCATCCTCGCCGTCTGACCTCCGACAGAGTCTCGGAGACGCTGGCGCAAAACCGAGATTCTCTCTGCCGTCTCGATAAAAAACCGAAACTGTCTCGCTGCAACGGCCGCTAGAGTGCAGGGCATCGGTTTTCAGGAGAGCACCGCATGAACGCGATGACACACCCGACCGCATCCGCCCCGGCGACAATGGACATTCATCCCGCATTGGCCAGACTGCACGACCCGCGCCTGTTGCGTGAGATGGCCTATATCGACGGACGCTGGACTGCGGCACCATCGGATGCTCGCTTCGAGGTCCGCGACCCGGCATCGGGACTGACCGTGGCCCGCGTGTCCCGTCTCGGTGCGGACGAGGCCGATCAGGCGGTTGCGGCCGCCACCAAGGCCTTGCCGGTCTGGAAAGGCCTTCTGCCGCAGAAACGCGCCGCACATCTGCGGGCCTGGTACGAACTCATCATCGAGGCTCGCGAGGATCTGGCCCTCATCATGACCCTGGAACAGGGCAAGCCGCTCTCCGAGTCGCTCGGTGAAATCGATTATGCGGCCTCCTTTGTCGAGTGGTTCGCCGAGGAGGCAAAGCGCCTGAATGTGGAGAGCGTCACGAGCCACCTGCCTGGCGCCGAGATGCTGGTGCGGCGGGAGGCCATTGGCGTCGCGGCCCTGCTGACGCCGTGGAACTTCCCCTGCGCCATGCTGACGCGTAAGGCCGCCGCTGCTCTGGCAGCGGGCTGCACGGTGGTGGCGCATCCCTCCTCCTACACGCCCCTTTCGGCCTTGGCTCTGGCCGAGCTGGCCGAGCGTGCCGGCTTCCCGGCAGGGGTCTTCAACATCGTGACAGGCGACGCAGAGCCGATCGCCAACCGTTTCTGCGATGACGCGCGTGTCCGTGTGGTCAGCTTCACGGGGTCGACGGAAATTGGCCGTAAGATTGCGGCCCGCTGCGCCGGCACCATGAAGCGCCTCGTGATGGAGCTTGGCGGCCACGCGCCGCTGATCGTGTTCGAGGATGCCGATCTGGACAAGGCCGTCACGATCGCCATGGGGGCAAAATTCGCCACATCGGGGCAGGATTGTCTTGCGGCGAACCGCATCTACGTCCAGCGGCCGGTTTACGAGGCCTTCTGCAAGGCCTTCGCACGCCGTATCGAAGAGCTGAAAGTCGGCCCTGGCCTGGAGTCCGATACGGAGATCGGGCCGCTGATGCACGCCAACGCCGTGTCTAAGGCTCGGGCCCAGATCGACGACGCCCTGGCTCAGGGGGCGCGGATGCTGGCCGGGGACCAGCCATCAGTAGGCCCGCTCTACGTCACGCCGACCCTGCTCGCGGACGTGCCCGACGATGCGCTGATCATGAGCGAGGAGACCTTCGCGCCTGTTGCAGCCGTCACGGCCTTCGACACCGAGGACGAGGTCGTCGCCCGGGCGAATGCGACGGAATACGGCCTCGTCGCCTATGTGGTGACCGAGAATGGCGCACGGGCGCTGCGGCTCGGCCGCAGCCTCGAGTACGGCATGGTCGCCGTGAACCGCGTGAAGATCACCGGTGCCCCTATCCCGTTCGGAGGCGTGAAGCAGTCCGGCCTCGGACGCGAAGGCTCGCGCCACGGCCTCGAGGCCTTCACCGACCTGAAATACATTTGTCTCGACCTCAACTGATCCGGAGCCAGCCATGCTGAACGACACCGACACCCTCGACAACGAACTCAATGCCTGGGACCGGGACCATTTCTTCCACCCCTCCACCCACATGGCCCAGCATGCGCGCGGCGAAACCCCGAACCGCATCATCGCCGGGGGCGAGGGCGTCTATATCGTGGACCGGCAGGGTAAGCGCAGCCTCGATGCCTTTGCGGGCCTTTATTGCGTGAATGTCGGCTACGGCCGCACCAAGATCACCGATGCCATCGCGGCCCAGGCGGCCGCCCTGCCCTATTATCATGCCTATGTGGGCCATGGCTCCGAGCCTTCGATCCGCCTGGCCAAGATGATCATCGACCGCGCCCCGGAGCATATGAGCCGCGTGTTCTTCGGCCTCTCGGGCTCCGATGCCAACGAGACCAATCTCAAGCTCGTCTGGTACATCAACAACGTTCTGGGACGCCCGGAAAAGAAGAAGGTTATCTCGCGCTGGCGCGGCTATCACGGCTCCGGCCTGATGAGCGGCAGCCTCACGGGGCTTGCGGCCTTCCACAACCTCTTCGACCTTCCCCGGCCGCCGATCCTGCATACGGAGGCACCCTACTATTACCGCCGCCCCGACCGCTCCATGGATGAGGAGCAGTTCTCGCAATATTGTGCCGACAAGCTCGAGGAGATGATCCTGGCCGAGGGTCCCGAGACCGTCGCGGCTTTCATCGGCGAGCCGGTTCTCGGAACGGGTGGCATCGTGCCGCCGCCGAAAGGATACTGGGACAAGATCCAGGCCGTACTGGCCAAATACGACATCCTGCTCATCGCCGACGAGGTGATCACGGGCTTCGGCCGCCTCGGCACCATGTTCGGCTCGGACCATTACGGCATGAAGCCGGACCTCATCACCATCGCCAAGGGGCTCACCTCGGCCTATGCGCCGCTTTCGGGCGTCATCGTGTCCGAGAAGCTCTGGCGCATCCTGGAACAGGGTTCCGATGCCTTCGGCCCCATCGGCCATGGCTGGACCTATTCGTCCCATCCGCTCTGCGCCGCCGCGGGCGTCGCCAATCTGGAGGTGCTGGACGAGCTCGACCTCGTGGCCAATGCCCGCGAAGTGGGGGACTATTTCAAGCAGGCCCTTGCGGATGCGGTCGGCGGCCATCGCTTCGTCGGCGAGGTCCGCGGCGAGGGCTTGATGGCCGCCGTGGAGTTCGTGCGTGATCGCGACGACCGGGTCTTCTTCGAGGCCTCCGACAAGGTCGGGCCCCGCATCACGGCGGCTCTCCTCGAACGCGGCGTGATCGGACGCGCCATGCCGCAGGGCGATATCCTGGGCTTTGCGCCCCCGCTCTGCCTGACTAAGGAAGAGGCCGATAAAATTGTGTCGGCCACCAAGTCGTCGGTCGAGTCCGTCGCCACAACGCTCTGATAGCCACGAGGGGGCGACACGGTCTTGCCTCCCTCGTCTCCCCCGTCCGGCCCTGCTAGAACGTGGTGCCGCGATGAGCAGTGTCGGGCGGCACGCCTCCGGTCTGCCGCTCGATCATCCGGTGCACGCGCGGTCGTTCCGGTCCCTTGTGGAGCGCCCTCAGGCGCTCCAGCACGTCGGCATCGGCCTGCGTCATCCGCTGGTTCTGGCGGATATAGTCCAGCCAGGTGGGGCTGTGATAGCGCTCGACCCAGATGTCCGGGTTCTCCAGGTCGCGCAGAAGGGTCCAGTGGCGCGCCCCGTCCCGGCGCCGGATCCGCTTCCGTTCCGCCATGGTCGCCAGGAAGGTCATCACGTCCTTCTCCTGGATCACCCACTCGATGGTGATGACGACAGGGCCGCTGCGCGGAAGGATGTTGAGCGCGATCTTGGGTTCCGTCCAACGGTCCAGGGGGTCGAGGTTGAGGGATTTCAGTTCCGGCAGGGAGAAGCGCAGGCCCAGCGCCGCCCCCACGACCAGAACGACCGCCGAGATCAGGAGCGACTCCCCGGTTCCGAAGCGCTCGGCCAGCGCGCCCCAGACCCAGCTCCCGAGCGCCATGCCGCCGAAGGTTGCCATCTGATAGAGCGCCAGGGCGCGCCCGACGACCCAGCGCGGCGACGAGAGCTGGACGGTTGCGTTGAAGCTCGACAGGGCCAGGACCCAACAGGCGCCGGCGACCGCCGTTCCGCCCATGGTCAGGAACGTGTTCGGGCTCAACCCGGCCACGGTCGCTCCTCCGGCGAACCCGATGAAAGATACCCGTACGAGCGCCTCCATGGACATGACCTGGCGCATGCGGGCGCTCACGGCTGCCCCGCCCACGGCGCCGGCGCCGAAGGCTCCGAGAAGGAGACCGTATGTGAGAGGCCCTCCCTGGATCAGGTCGCGGGCGATGAGAGGCATCAGGGCCTGGATCGCAATGGCTGCCAGCCCGAACACGGCCCCGCGCATCAGGACGGAGCCGATATGCGGAGACATGGCCACGTAGCGGATCCCAGCCGCCATGGCGGCGCCGAGGCTCTCGGGAGGCAGGGTGCGGCGGGGCATCGGGGGATGCCAGCGGAACAGGACCAGAAGCAGACCGATATAGCTCACCGCATTGACCGCGAAGGCCGCAAAGGCGCCGGCTGCTGCGACGATCATGCCGCCGATGGCCGGCCCCACGCTTCGCGCGATGTTGAACCCCATGCTGTTCAGCGCGATGGCAGACGGCAGGTCCGAGCGCGGCACCATCTCGCCCACCAGCGACTGCCAGGCCGGGCCGTTGAAGGCCGTGCCGCAGCCGACGAGAAACGTGAAACCCAGCAGGAGCCAGGGCGTCATGAGGCCGAAATAGCTGAAGATCGTCAGGGCGATCGAGACCGAGAATAGGAAGAGCTGCGCGATCAGCATCAGCTTGCGCCGGTCCGAATTGTCGGCAATCGCACCCGCCACAAGGGAGAAGAGCATGACCGGGAGCGTGGTCGAAGCCTGCACCATGGCCACGAGAGCCGCGGAACCGCCGATGGACGTCATCAGCCAGGCCGCACCTACCGATTGGATGAGTCCCCCGAAATTCGACGCGAGGCTCGCAATCCAGACTGCACGGAAGATTTTGTGGCGGAACGGCGCCAGAGCCGATGCCGGGCTCGACGGTGTCTCGGTGTCTGCAACGCTCATAAGGACAACCTTACGGCTCCTGCGGATGGGACGGAAAAAGATACGGACCCGGCTAACCTAGCGTGAGTCGCAGCGTCTTCCACCGAAGACCTGATGCCCGGCACGGCTTTTCCCGGCAGGCGCGTCAGGTCGCCTCGATCCGCAGGCCGTCATAGGCCGGTTCCACATGCGAGGGCAGCGTACGGCGCAGCGCGTCGTAGTCCAGGTCGGTATGCAGATTGGTCAGGATGGCGCGCTTCGGGCGGACACGTTCGATGAAATCGAGGGCTTCGGATACCGAGAAATGGGTCGGGTGCGGCGTGTGGCGCAGGGCGTCGAGGATCAGCACATCGAGGCCGTGAAGGCGCTCCACGGTCGCCTCCGGCATCATGCTGACGTCCGGCGCATAGGCAATGTCGCCGAAGCGGAAGCCGAGCGCGTCGATATCGCCGTGGACCATCCGGAACGGCAAGGCTTCGATTCCGCCTCCCGGCCCGCCGATGACCACCGGGACGCCGTCCTGGAGCCGCTTCGCTTCCAGGATCGGCGGATATCCGCTCCCGGGCGGCGTCTCGAAGCAATAGCCGAAGCGGCTCATCAGCAATTCGCACGTGACCCGGTCCGCATAGGTCGGAATCCGGCGGCGCATGGCGATCACGAGTGGACGAAGGTCGTCGATGCCGTGGGTATGGTCGGCGTGCTCGTGGGTGATCAGCACGGCATCGAGGCGGGTGACGCCGGCGCTCAGAAGCTGCTCCCGCAGGTCGGGCGAGGTGTCCACGAGCACGCTGGTGGTGCCGGCCGCCCCTCCTCTCTCGACCAGGACGGAGCAACGCCGCCGCCGATTGCGGGGATTGTCGGGATTGCAGGCGCCCCAGCCGACCGCGACGCGGGGAACGCCGCCGGAGGAGCCGCATCCGAGGATCGTCAGGGCAAAGCTCATGTCACAGCCCGTCCGCCTCGGCCGCCTTGGAGAAGACGCGGTAGAAATTCGCCGTGGTGATCGCGGCGATCTCGCTCTCCGGAACGCCGACGACCTCCGCCAGGACGCGGGCCGTATGGGCCACATAGGCCGGCTCGTTCGTCTTGCCTCTGTAGGGGACGGGAGCAAGGTAGGGGGCATCCGTCTCAACCAGGAGCCTGTCCGGTGGCACGAGGCCGGCGATCCGGCGGATCTCCTCCGAGTTCCGGAAGGTCAGGATGCCCGAGAAGGACACGAAGAGGCCCAGCTCTACGCCCACGGAGGCCAGCTTCTCGCCCGAGGAGAAGCAGTGAAGGATCGCCCTGAACGGTCCGCGCGCCGTTTCGTCGGTCAGGATGGCGATCATGTCCTCGTCGGCGTCGCGGGCATGGATGACGAGCGGCAGGCCGGTCTCGCGGGCGGCCGCGATATGGGTGCGGAACACCCGCTGCTGCACGTCGCGCGGGCTCTTGTCGTAGTAGTAGTCGAGGCCCGCCTCACCGATGGCGACGCAGCGGGGATGCCGGGAAAGTTCGACGAGCCGCTCGGCCGGCACGTCCGGCTCCATCGCGGCATTGTGCGGATGGGTTCCGACGGAGAAGAAGACAGCCTCGTTCGCCTCCGCCAGGGCGCAATAGGTCTCGTAGCGGGCGACATGTGTGGAGATCGTTACCATGCGCCCGACGCCCGCGGCGGCAGCGGCCGCCAGGACATCGGGCAGGCGGTCCCGCAGATCCGGAAAGTCCAGATGGCAATGGCTGTCGATCAACATGAGGAAAGGCCCTCCTCTTCCGGCGATCCGGTGAGGCTCCCATAAAGCGGATAGGGTGGCGTTCGTCCAGACCGGTCGGACAGGAAGACCGCGCCGATCTATTGGGCGGCCTGCTGGAAAGCCTCTTCCTCCTCCTCGTTCTGCCGCATGACCCGCGTAACCTCCCGGTGCCTCCGTACCGGACCCTCGTCGTACTCGCTCGGGAGCGAAACCGGGACCTTTAGGCAGACGCTCTGGGCGGGAAGCACATCGCGCCAGTCCCGGATCAACTGCCGATAGGCCCGGCCCACGGGTCGGATGTTGCGGTCGAGGTCGTAGAGGCCGACCGGCGTCGGCCGGTTGTTCTCCTCGCGGAGCGCAACGTCCCAATCCATCTGGTCGGTCAGCGAATACCAGGTGAAGCCCACGACAGGGACGCCCGTATTGCGGATGCGCAGGACGTTGGCCCATTGCTTCCACAGCCAGTTGACGGCCTCGTCCCCGCATGGGCCTTCCATGAGGTTCGTCTCGGTATGCATGACCGGCAGCTTGTAGCGCTCGTAGTATTGCCGCGTGATCTCGTCATAGCCGAACACATCCCCGGCCGAGCAGGTCATACCATTCGCCTGAACCCGGTGCTCGTTGGTGATGTAGTAGTCGTTGCCCATGATGCAGTGATGGCGGAGGGCCGAGCGGTTGAGGAAGAAATGGTATTCCTCCCGCGTCATGCCGTTGTCCATCAGGTATTCGTACATCTCGGAATCGACCCGACGACCATAATTAAGGTCGAGAGACAGGAACCTCTTGGAGTTCATGACCTCGGCCGGCTTGATGGCCGCAGGGTTCTCCGCATGGAAATATTCGGTCGACTCGCTCTGGACGAAGATGGCGTCGGGACGGACCTTCAGGATCTGCTCCATGGCGAGCACGTTCGCCTTCACGATGTGCTTGAGTGCCGTCACGAAGCTCTGATCGGTCGTCAGCTGCTCGTTCCACCAGCCATACGCAGCCGAGAACAGGGCGCAGATGAACATCTCGTTGATGGGTGTGTAGAGCTGCACCCAGGGATAACGCTTGGCGAAATCGCAGGCATAGACGGCGAAAAGGTCAGGAAAATCGGGGTTCTGGAAATTCCCGATCCAGTCCGGCACGCCGAAATGACATAGGTCGACGATCGGGATGAGGTCCCGCTGCTCGATTTCCCCGAACGTCATGTCCGCAAAGGACCAATCGTACCGCCCGGGGCCCAGAAAGGTCCGGTGCAGCGGAGGCCCGTAGCGTAGAACGTTGATCTCGACCTCCCGGAGCAGGTCGAAATCGGTCCTCCAGTGCTCGTAATGGCCGCACTTCTCCATCTCGTCGATGCGGGTGCGGCCATTGTTGATTGTCGGGATGCTGTTTTCGATCCCGGTCGCGAACATGAAGGTCGTGTACATCTAAACTTCCGCTGAGGCCCGAGGGCCATCTGAAGCGGAAGCGTCAGACGGCCTCCGCCTCCACATAACGCGGGAAGATCGGCTCAGGTTGCGGCAGAGCCGTTCCGGGCTTCAGGCGATGGGAAGCGCCGATCTGCGCCAGACCCCGTTCCGCCTCCGGAATTGCCAGGAGATTCAAGAGCTTGCCTGCCGCCACGGGCACGAAGGGCTGAGCCAGGATGCCGACCGCGCGCAGCACCTCCGCCGTCACGTACAGCACGGTCGCCATCCGTGCCGGATCCTGCTTGCGCAGGACCCAGGGTTCCTGGGAGGCGAAGTAGCGGTTCGCCTCGGCCACGACGGCCCAGATCTCGCTCAAGACGGTGTGAAGGGCGAAATCCTTCAGCGCCGCCCGCGTCTTGCCCGGCAGGGCATCCGCCTGCCAGAGCATGTCCTGGTCCGCCTGGGTGAGTTCCCCGGGCTCCGGAACCACTGCTCCGCAATTCTTGGCAATCATCGACAGGGAGCGCTGGGCGAGGTTGCCCAGATCGTTCGCAAGGTCCGCGTTGATGCGGTTGACGATGGCCTCATGGGAATAATTGCCATCCTGCCCGAAGGGCACTTCCCTCAGGAAGAAATAGCGCAGCTGGTCCACGCCGTAGGTATCGGCGAGATCGAAGGGGTCAATCACGTTGCCGACAGACTTCGACATCTTCTCGCCCCGGTTGAACAGGAAGCCGTGGCCGAAGACGCGCTTGGGCAGGGGGATGCCCGCAGACATCAGGAAAGCCGGCCAATAGACCGTGTGGAACCGCACGATGTCCTTGCCGATGATGTGGACGTCGGCGGGCCAATAGTGCCAGCGAGGGTTGCTTTCGTCCGGGAAGCCGCAGCCCGTCAGGTAGTTGTTGAGGGCATCGACCCACACATACATGACGTGCTTCGGGTCGCCCTGGACCGGCAGCCCCCACTTGAAGGTCGTGCGGCTGATCGAAAGGTCCTGCAGGCCCGCCCGGACGAAGCTGACGATCTCGTTCCGGCGCGTCTCGGGGCTGATGAAGTCGGGATTCGCCTCGTAATGCGCCAGGAGCCGGTCCTGATAGGCAGAGAGGCGGAAGAAGTAGCTCTCCTCCTCGATCCATTCCACGGGCGTTCCCGTGGGCGCGCGCCAGCTTCCGTCGGGCTGCTTGGTCAGCTCACCCTCGTCGTAATAGGCCTCGTCGCGCACCGAGTACCAGCCGGCATATTTCGAGAGATAGATGTCTCCGTTCTCCTCCATGCGGCGCCAGAGTTCGTGCGTCGACGGCAGATGGTCGGCGTCCGTGGTGCGGATGAAGCGGTCATAGGAGCAGTTCAGGCGATCGGCCATGGCCCTGAACTTGCCGGCCATCTCGTCCACGAAGGCCTTCGGCGTCGTGCCGTTGCGATCCGCCGTCTGCTGGATCTTGAGCCCGTGCTCGTCCGTGCCCGTCATGAAGAATACGTCGAAGCCGTCGATGCGCTTGAATCGCGCGATCGCGTCGGAGGCGACGATCTCGTAGGCATGGCCGATATGGGGAGCCCCATTCGGGTACGAGATGGCCGTCGTGATGTAGAATTTCTCTTTCTCGGCCATGGCAGATCCTTGCTCGAACGATACGTCCCGACGACGTTCTAGGCCGCCCGCCGCACCGCGTCGGCAAGGTCGTCGAACAGCATCAGGATGAAGGGCCGGCGGTCGAGGTTGAAGACGTCGATCTCTCGCGCCGAGCGGGCGATCTTCTCACATACCTCCACCAAAGGCGCAAGGCGCCGCGGGCCAAGGCTGGCCTTCGCGTGCAGCTGCGCCGTGATCCAGCGCTGCACGGTTTCGAGCATGAGGTCGTAGTTCTCGTCCGCATCCTTCCGGGCAAGGGACTCGGCAAGCGAGAGCACCTGCCGGGTCTCGGCCCGTGGCAGCCGGTCGAGAAGGGTCGTGATCTGCCCGATGAAGGCGACCTTCTCGGCATCGAGGAGTTCGAGAGTCCGGCGCACGGAGCCCTCCCCCAGCTTGAGCGCCTGGTCCACCACATCCGCCGGCATATCGGCCCAGGGAGAGCCCAGAGAGCCGATGGCCGCCTTCACGGTAGCATCATCGAGAGGGCGCAGCAGCAGACGCCGGCAGCGCGAGCGGATCGTGGGCAGGACCCGCTGCGGCGCGTGACTTACGATGAGGAACAGCGAGCGCGGCGGCGGCTCCTCGATGACCTTCAGGAGCGCATTGGCGCTGGCGACGGTCAGATCCTCGGCGCTGTCGACGATGCAGACGCGATAGCCCCCGTCGGCCGCCGTGGACGCGAAAGTCGCCAAAGCCCGCCGGACGGCATCCACCGGGATCGCGGCGGACGCGGCCTTCTTGTCCGTGGCCGGAGCGCGCCTGAGGACCGCGAGATTGGGGTGCGAGAGGGCGACGATCTGCCGGGCGACATTCGCCTGCGGGGCGACATCGAGGCTTTCCGCAGCGCCCGACCGGGCCGGGTCGAGAACGGCCCGGGCCACCCGGTAGGCCAGGGTGGCCTTGCCGATTCCCTGGGGGCCGCCGATCAGCCAGGCATGGTGCAGCCGCCCGTTGCGAAGCCCCTCCAGAAAGGCAGCCTCCCCTTCCTCGTGGCCGAAAAAGGCGAACTGCTCCCGGGGATGCGGGGCACCCTCGAAGCGGTCGGGCTCGTCCATTTCGGCAGGCCCACGGGACAGGGGCTCACGCGACATGGATGGCCCTCGCCTCGCCTGTCAGATCGGGCAACCGCTCCTGCAGGGCCGACCAGATCGCTTCCTCGATCACGTCTGGATCGCGGTCTGCATCGATGACGACACAGCGTTCGGGAGCGGCTTTCGCGATGGCCAGAAATGCATCGCGCAAGGCCTGGTGGAAGGCGATCCCCTCCTGCTCGAACCGATCCGTGCCCTCTCCCAGGCCTGCCTGACGGCGCCCGACGCGGGAAAGTCCGACCTCTGCCGGAAGATCGAGGATGAAGGTCACGTCCGGGCGCAGCCTCCTGAGGGCGATCCGCTCCAGGCTTGAGATCAGTCCCGGATCCACATGGCCCGAAGCGCCCTGATAGGCCCTGGTCGAATCCGCGAAACGGTCGCAGAGCACGTGAACGCCTCTTTGCAGGGCCGGCGCAATGGTCTTGTCGATATGGTCGATGCGGGCCGCCGTGAACAGCACGGCCTCGGCAAAAGGCCCCAGATGCTTGGCCCTGCCCTCGAGAATGAAGGAGCGGATCTTCTCGGCCTGGACCGAGCCTCCGGGCTCGCGGGTGGCGAGAACCTCCAGCGGGATCGCTTCAAGGCGCTGCCTGAGGCGCCCGATCTGGGTCGATTTCCCTGCGCCCTCGCCTCCCTCGAACGTGATGAAGCGCCCGGTCATCAAATGCGTTCGAGAAGGCTCGAAAAGGCGCGGCGCGCCCAGCCCGTGCTGAATTCCATCAATCCGTCCAGCGCCCGCTGGCTCAACGTTCCCACCTGGACGTCCTCGCTGGCATAGAGCGGCACCTCGACGGCCTTCATGTCGCCCCTGCTGATTTCGAGCTTGCCTACCTCGGCCCCCTTCTCGACCGGGGCCCGGAGCGGGCCGGTATAGACGATGCGGGCGGTCACCCGCTCCGTCTCGCCACGAGGCACGAGTACACGAACAGGACGCTTGGACACAAGCGCCAGGGAGCGGCGGTCCCCGCCGAATACCTGAGCCTCGCCCACCACTTGCCCCTCCTGGAAGAGCTGGCGGGATTCGAAGGCCCTGAAGCCCCAGTCCAGCAGCTTGCGGGACTCGTTTGCCCGGTCCTTCGCGGTCTTGAGGCCGTTCACCACCACGATGAGCCGCTGGCCGTTCTGGACGGCGGAGCCCACGAGGCCATAGCCAGATTCCTCGATGTAGCCGGTTTTCAGCCCGTCGGCTCCAATGTTGAAGGCAAAGAGCGGGTTGCGGTTGCGCTGCCGGATCTTGTTCCAGGTGAATTCCTGCTCCCCGAACATCTTGTAGAGGTCGGGGTAGGTCCGGATGATATAGAGGGCGAGCTTCGACAGCTCGCGGACCGTCACCTTCTGGTCCGGATCCGGATAGCCGGTAGGATTGCGGAAAGTCGATTTCGTGAGGCCGAGCTCGCGCGCCCTCTGGTTCATGCGCCGCGCGAAATTCTCCTCCGTGCCCGAGATGCCCTCGGCGATGGCGATGGCCGCATCGTTGCCGGACTGCACGATCAGCCCGCGCAGGAGATCTTCCAGGCGAACGCTCGTGTTCACCTTTGCGAACATGGAGGAGCCGCCCGAGCGCGCGCCCCCGGTCCGCCAGGCATGTTCGGAGATGCCGAACTCGGAATCCATGGTCAGGCGCCCGCTCTTCAATTCGTTGAAGACGATCTCGGCCGTCATGATCTTCGCCATGCTGGCGGGCGCCACCAGGTCGTCGGCATTCTTCTCGAAAAGGACTGCCTCGGAATCCGCATCCACGAGAATCGCCGTGGGGGCGATGGTCTGGAAGGGAGCCGCACTCACGGTCGGGCTGAGACCGCACAGGAGCGGCAAAAAGCCCAGAATCGCAAGGAGATAGAAGCGTATTCCGAAAACCGCGCGAGCAACGGAGGCCATGGTTCAACTCTTCCCTTAGGAAAGCTGAATCTGTAGCACGGTTTCGGCAATTCAACGCTAGCGCCTGGCTGCGAAAAGCAACCTCATGAGCGCAGCACTCCACTCTTGGAGCCTGTTTTCAGGAATCAGACACGGACCGCCTGGGAGGGCGGCTGGACGATTGGCCGGGCGAAAAACGCTTCTTCGCCCTCCGCATCGATCTCATAGGACCGATCCCAAGGTATCGCCGAACCTTCGGCTCGGCGCCGACCGATCAGCGGAGGAAGCGGCTCTGGTCGAGGGGCCTGAAGCCCTCGCTCTTCTGGAACCCCGATGGCCGTGCCGTTTCGGAGGCATAATAGAGGCCTGCCACGACGGGCCGGGACGGCGGCAGGACCTTGGACGAAAGCGAGCTGACCGTGATCGGGGTCGCCGCGCCCGGAATGGTCCCGAGATCGAATGGCCGCTCGGGCGGGAGCGGGATGCCGCGGGCCGGCATGCCGGCGGAGGCCACGACTTGCGGCTCTTCGGTTGCGGACGCGAAGGCGGTCGCCACGCCGTCGGCGGGCGCGGCATTCCGCAGCGCCACGGGCTCGACGGGAGCGGTCGGGCGCGGCGTAGCCGACGCGATCATCGTCGGGCCGACGCGGTTCAGGGAAGCGGGCGACCCGTCGGTCCGCAGGCTAGCCAGGAGGATCCGGTCATCGCTGCCATTGGTTGAGGCGGGGCCGACATAATCGACTTTGACCCGGGCCGTTCCGGCCTGCTTGAAGCCGAGCGCGAGAGCGGCTCGCTCCGACACGTCGATGATGCGGTTGCCATGGAACGGGCCACGATCGTTCACGCGAACGATCATGGAGTGCCCATTCTGAAGATTCGTCACGCGCGCATAGCTCGGAAGCGGCATGGTGGTGTGGGCAGCCGCCACGGAAACCCGGTCGAAGACCTCCCCGTTGGCAGTCCTCCGGCCATGGAAGTTCGAACCATACCAAGAGGCTAGGCCCACGCCCGAATAGCTGGGATTCTCACGTGGCACATAGGTGCGGCCGGCGACAACATAGGGTTTGCCGACCATCCGCTGCCCGCCCCCTTTCGGAACCGGCTGGCCGTCGGCCACGACGCGCGGGCTGGGAGCGACGCCATATTTGGGATCGATGCCGCTCCGGTTGGAGCAGTTGGCGGCAGTCAGCGCGATGGCCGCGACACCTGCAATGCGGAGGACAGTCCGATGATTGAAGGCCGTTGCGCAAACCTGCGCACCTGCCTTTTCAGCGCGATCACAATCCATATCGCCTCGCATCCCCTTGTCCGCTTGTGCGGCGGTTCGGTCATCCCGAACGTTAGTAAGTGCATTTTGACCCGTTAAAGAAAAGTTAAACGGCTCGCTTGTCAATGGCCAAGCCGCCATATTCGAAACGTTGTTAATGAGAGAAATACTGCTAATTAGATCAATTACGTGCGAAGGTATCTTCACACGATGGTCACCATTCAACCACAATTCGTGAACAGCCTCGACACTATCCGGATGGCCTGGAGCCCCGTCCAAGATTCGGCAACCCACCCTCCACTCAGGTCTGTTTCTTTCCGGCACGCATGGAATTCCGGGGATGCGAGTTGACGCCGGCAGGGCTGCCGCCTTAGACAGCCAGCATCCTGCAGAGGATCCGGCCCTGTTGCCGGCTCCGACCTGTGGAGGGGTGGCCGAGTGGTTTAAGGCAGCGGTCTTGAAAACCGCCGTGCGGGCAACCGTACCGTGGGTTCGAATCCCACCCCCTCCGCCATCTGCCCCGTCCGAATTTGGACTTCTTTAAGAATTCAGATTTCAAAGGCGCGACAATCAACCGCGATAGATGAGATGCTTTGAAATCCGCCACAGGCCATTGCCGGCGCTCGATACGCTGCTCTTCCCCGCACTGCACAGCCAGTGATCTAGAAATCCTGCTGTCTGGCAGCATGGCATAAGTCCAGAGGCCTTCTTGCGAGCCTGCCCCTATGCCTGGTGCTTACAAGGTTATCGAAGGATGAAACTCTGGTGATGCCAGCATCATCCCACGAGCTTGCCCCCCAGGAGCTTACTGAAATGTAATCTCATTGCTATAATGACCATCGGTCGATAGCTTTACCGATTTACGGGGGCAAACCATGGCTAGCAGCACAGCGCTATCTTTCCGCAATCGCCGTGCATCCGTCATTAGCGAGATAGAGGAATATCTTTTCCGCCCTGGTGGGGCGTATGCGATAGGGATCTGCCGTATTGGCTTGTTCCTGTATCTTTACCTGCATGTCCTGGATGAATCCAAGTACTTTTTTGGCAAAGGTGCCAAAATATACTTTAATACTGTTAACTTAAGTGCGTATTACCCTAAGTCTATTGTATGGTTATTGTTTCCTCATGCTCCACCACCCATCGCGGTTGTCGATCTCTTTTTTTGGGTTGCTTCAACTGCGACAGTGATGGCGCTTATCGGCTTCTTCACCCGAGTGGCCATGATCGCGAGCGTGATCTCTCTTGTATTCCTCGGATCGCTTATCTTTTCGTGGGAGCCTCTCTGGTCCCACCCCTACAACTCAGGCCTCATTGCCGGACTGGCATTCATGTTCGGCCGAGCAGGCGACACTCTCTCGGTCGACTGCCTCATTGCTCGGATGCGAGGGCGTCCATACGACCTGAATCGTGATGTCTATTGGTGGCCTGTCATCCTTGGTCAGTTCGGCGTTGCTGCGGTCTATTTCGGTGGCTTCTATGCCAAGTGGTCGACCCCGGACTTCAGCTACGACTTCTCTTGGGTTTTCTCCGACAACCTCCGCAATTCGGTCTCCCTGCCATGGCTCATCCGCGGAGAGGAACTGCCTTGGAACGTAGACCTTATCGTCAATAACCCCATCATCTGGAAAATCAGCGCCGCCGGTCATCTGGCAACACAAGGCCTCCCGATCCTTGCCCTGTTCTCCCTGAACCGCCCCTGGATCCGTCTATTCGAAGGCGGCGTCTTCGTTTTCGGCGTCGTGATGCTCAAGTGGGTCATGGGCATGTGGAACCCGGAATGGATGATTCTGGCTGTATTCTTCGTCGATTGGGAATACTTCCTGCAGCGGATCGGAGCTTCTCTTCGATACGGTCCAATTCCAGAGGCAGCCACGAACCTCAAGCGCTTGGCTGTTTCGTCATTTGCCATAGCATTCGCAGCCCTAAATTTGTTCATTATTGCCTTCAGGCTCGATGACAATGGCTGGAATCGTCTGTATCCGTTCTCGTCAATGAATTTCTACTCTAACGTCGCAGCCCGTAAGCCCTACGATCAACACCAGCACTACCCATTCACCTATGGGCAGATCGTCTTGTCTTACAGCGACGGGACCACCTCAGACTGGCACTGTGCTCCAGCACGTGCGAGCAGCTATGTCGTGACGTTTTCAAATGGATCAGACAGCATAGCGAAGGCGGAGCAGCAAGCAGGTTCCGTAGCTGCACTCGTTAGGACATTGAAGCCCTTCGACGGCGCCCCATTCGTCGATTGCGACCAACACAGCATCGTTCGTCGCGATATTGAGGCTGTGGACCTGTACTCCTCTATTCTGAACATTCCACCCTACCCAGAACGCGTGAAATTCGAAATCGGACACCGTGCTCTGGTTGGACGTTATGAACGCGCCAAGGATCGCATCATCGCGGCAAGTGTGAGCATGGCTGACGGCCCCCAAGGAAGGAGCTTTAAGGTTGCAAACAAGGGACTCGACGTCGATCGGTATGAGATCCTTGTGAGCAATGACCCATGGGTCAACTATAAGGTTGGGCCACTTATGGCTCCGAAAGGAATGTGGAAAGATAACGTCTTCACAATCGGGCGAGAGGAACTGGAAGCTCTCCCGTCAGGGTGGCTTCCCTTCGTAATCCGGGTCCACGAGCGAGATGGATCCTTGTATGACTTCTTCGGTGGGATCATCTATAAGTGACGCCATGCCTCAGGACACAGCAATCATCATCTACGATGGCGACTGCATTTTCTGCCAGAACTATGTGCGGCTCGTCCGCCTACGCGAGGTTATTGGCCAGGTGCGCCTCATTGATGCTCGCTCAGGCGACCCTATTGTCGCGAACTACCAGCGCAAGGGTTATGACCTGAATGAAGGCATGCTCTTCATCTACAGAGGCAACGTATATCACGGCAGTGATGCAGTACACGTCCTAGGCGGGCTCTCCTCGCCGGTATCGTTCTTCAATCGGGTGAATCGTGCTGTGTTCTCGAATCGAGCGTTGGCGACAGCTCTCTACCCTCTTTTGAAACTCGGCCGCAGGGCTACGCTCCTCATCCGCGGTAAGGGCCTCATCCATACCGCGGAGAACAATTGAGGCTCTACAGGATCAGGCGATCAACATCCAATTGGAGTCATACGTCTGGACATATGCGATCTTCGAGCCGCCGCTTTCGTAATTGTAGATGATGTGCTGCCCGTCATCCTGATTGTAGATGATCATCGTGCGTTGCCCGGCTTGATTGAACCGCGTTTCCACGCTTTCCCAGGCAAATGCCTTAGCCACGTCGTATTGATAAACGGTTTGGCTCTTGTCATCATTGGTATACGTGACACCGGTCCGCCTGGCAGCACTATCGAAATCGGTCTGCACCTTCGACCACGAGAATGCCGCATCCACATCATACTGGTAGACGACACTCGTGCCATTGTCGTTGGTGTAGCTGACCGCGGTCGTGCGATTGGCCCCATCGATCTCAGTCGTCAGACGAGACCAGGCATACTGCCCGGCAACATCGTAGGCATAGACCGTCTGGGTGCCGCTGTCGTTGATATAGTGATCAGATACCTTGCGGCCGCCCGCATCCAACTTTGCAATGGTGCGATCCCAGGCGAATTGAGTCAGCACATCGTAGGAATAGACGGTCGTGCTGCCGTCATCGTTCACATAGTTCACCCCAAGGGTCCGGCCCAGATAATCGTAACTGTTCGTGGCTGATGTCCAAGCAAAGGCGTCGGCATTGTCCGCTGTGACGAGGGTGGAGAATACCGGCAGTACGACCTGATCGGCAAACACAAGGCGCTCGACGCCCGACAGGGTGGAAACCCCATCGGCCGTCGTCACGGTCAGCCCGGATATGCCGTCACCCACGACTGAATAGGCCGAGCGTGCTCCATCAAACACCACGCTATCGACCCCGGCCCCTCCGTCGATGGTGTCGCTGCCGCCATGACTATGGATCGTATCGTCGCCATCCTGCCCACGCAGAGCGTCCGCCCAGACCGTGCCATGCAGGATATCGTTCCCGGCGCCTCCTGCCAGGACAGGCCCCTCGGTTACGGTCTCTGTTCTTCCATCATCCCAGATGATTGCGCGCGCGACGAAAGTGCCGTTCGCGTCGAAGGTATCGCGGATCGAGGTCCACTGGAATGCCCCTTGCTCGTCCCAATCGATCTGCCAGGCGCTGCCGTCGTCCATGGCGCCCGTTTGCCGGTCGGCCGTCCCAGCCGCTGTAACGTAAGTCGTCTTATGGTCCCAGGCAAACTCGAGGAGATGGTCGCTGTCATGGGTCTCGCGCGTGCCATCGTCATAGACAGTCACGCGCATATCAAAGACACTGCGCTCGGTGACATACGTAGTGATGCTCGCCCACGTGAAACTGTTGCCCTGGTCGTAGTCTACAAACCACCGACTGCCGTCGTCGTTCAAGGCATGCCGGAAATCCAACCGCCCCTCATCGTATCGGTCATTGACCATCTGCCAGGGGGCGGTACCCGCCTCATCGTTGCGCACCTGCCAGGTAAAATCTCCGCTGGCGACAGGGATATTCTTCCCGTTGATGTAGTAGGCGGTGTCTACACCGAGATAGATGCTGTGTATCTCACCGCCAATCACGTCATCTCTACCGGCAAAGGAGGTCGGCATATAGAGAAATGGCTCAGAGTTCACCTGATAGGAAGCGGTCGTCAGGCCACCCGGATCGAGAAAGGTTCCCTGCCACCCAGGGAGGCTGCACTGCATGACATCGACCGCTGGCCATTGTTCGCGGACTTCAGCGATCGACAGCGGAGCACCGCCGCCTTTCGGCTCAAAATAGAGGCCGAAGGTGGCGTCGAAGAACATCCACTTGCCACCGATCTTCAACTCGGTTGCGGTGTGCCCGCCCTGATAGGGGACATCGTAGAAGTTTACCCGCCTGCCCTCGATGCCGACTTCAGCAAACAGGGCCTTCATCAGCACGTCGCGCCAGCCGCAAGACGCATTCAGGCCGACTGGAACATCTTGAGCGCTGGTCGGCTCTGGCCCGTGGCCACCAGGCAGGAGAGATGCCCAGTTCCACGCAGTAAGGATCTTTGCCAAATCCACGGGGTCAGAGGCCTTGCTTTTGGCAAAGGCAACAAGCTCTTGATAATCTTGAGACAAGATAAAGCCCCTCGGAACCTATAGGTCACCTGAAAGGCGAGAATTATATTTTTCAATGCGACTATGCAACTAACACAGTTCCGAGACTTTCGCGCTACTTTATTTCGATCCGCTTGCTTTATCGCGGCTTATCTAGTCTGGATGGCTCGCGGGATATAGGCGATAGCAGAGCCAGATTTTTCTAGATCCAGCTCTCCCACTTGGCAAATCTGCTCTTCTAGCGTGTAGGGAAATGCCTCCCAATCGGCACCGACATTGCGACCAGCGCGTCGCGCCCTCCCGGAACAGTCGCTTTCGCTGAAAGGAAACCAAGCAGCCCGTTGGAAAAATAGAAGGTATAGCGCCCGGCCAACCTAAGGAAATGGTAGCCTTTCTGAACATTGCGCAGCCGCAATTGTTATGACCGAGAAAGCACCGTCACCCGGCCCTGCGCTTGGTGCCGTGCTCTCTTCGCTTTGTATTATGGCTTAGCGGCTTGGACATTCCGTCCGGATGAAATCCCAGGGACGAGCCGACGTACTCTCCATTATCGCCCCTGCTTACGGCTAAGCTCTACTTAGTGTATCCGGAAAATCACAAACGCAGGCGAAACAGCATTCGTTTCATCAATTTCCTTTACGTCAACCCCAGGCGGCCAGTAGATGTTCAGCAGCAAATATCCGTTCTAAATGGTTTGAAAATTGACTGACGAGGAATACAACCGGCTCTGGAGCAGCACTGGTGCACGCGCGGCCCGCGGAGCAATCATTGCGTTGGCGTCTTATGCTTTGCTGAGGCTGCAGCCGCACTACGATTTTAACTTCCTCCTTTTTGCATGCGCCGTCTTTTCATTGGCCATGTTGAACAATATGCAGCAAGCTTTGAAGGCAATACTCATTTTCCTGCTGCTGGCTGTCTTTGTCCCCGAAGGTTTTGTCTCCAAAGTCGCAACTTTGATTCTCTAACTGCTGTTCGAATACCTTAGACTCCCTCGTCTAGAATAAAGGTTTCGACATCGTTCTTTGAGATTTCATGTCTCGGGCTGAGCCTGCAGGCCAGCCTGTCGGTCAGCGCACGGACCGGCGTCGCCGGGCGGATCCAAAGCGGCCGAGCTGGACTGCTCCGGCGCCCAGACGGGCTTCCGGGATGGGCTGGGTATCGAGCGGGCAGTCGTCGATGACCCCGGCCGCTCCGTCCCGGGAGTCGGTCGGCGACTGACAGTCCGCCTCCATATCGTCCTCCCGGAACGAGACCCCGGCAAAATTGCCGCTCCGCCAGCACAGGCGAGCCGTGAAGACCTGGAGGGCGTGGGCGACGATATAAAGCTGGAAGGTGTCGGGCAGGACCCAGTGCTCGCGCACCGCGATCCGGGCGCCGTCCTCGGAGATCTCGTGGACCTCGCAATGGATCATGGTCTCGGAGCCGATGACGATCTTGGCCGGCTGGCGGACACGGCGACGCTTGGCACTCCGGAGTTCGGTGCGCTTGGGGCTGAATGTCGTCGGTCCGACGGATGCCATGTGGGTGCCTGGAACAAATGGTTAACGCAACGCTAACCATTTGGGCCGTGTTCCCGTTCCCGCACCAGCGCCCGGAAGGATACTCACCCGGAAGGTTGCGGGAGTACGGGCGCTATCCTGGGCGCTTCAGCCGCGCTGGCGCTCAGACCCTTTGTCGTGGTATCCACCGCCCCGGCCCTGTCGACGGCCCTGCCATGATTTCGCACCGATGCGGTCCTAGCGGGCGTCTCCGGTCTCCAAAGCCTCGAAAATGGATCTCCGCGGATGAATGCTCCCGCACCTAAAGTCTCGTTCGTGTCTCTCGGCTGCCCGAAGGCGCTTGTCGATTCGGAACGGATCATCACCCAGCTCCGCGCCCAGGGCTACGAGCTGACCAAGCGTCATGACGGGGCGGACGTGGTGATCGTCAACACCTGCGGCTTCCTCGACAGCGCCAAGGCGGAATCCCTCGAGGCCATCGGGTCGGCCATGGCCGAGAACGGCAAGGTGATCGTTACCGGCTGCATGGGCGCGGAGCCTGAGCAGATCCGGGATCGCTTCCCGAATGTGCTCGCCATTACGGGGCCGCAGCAATACGAGAGTGTCGTCGGCGCCGTGCATCAGGCCGCGCCTCCGGCCCACGATCCCTTCGTGGATCTGGTGCCGCCCCAGGGCGTCAAGCTGACGCCACGGCATTACGCCTATCTGAAGATTTCCGAGGGCTGCAACAACCGGTGCTCCTTCTGCATCATCCCGAAGCTGCGCGGCGACCTGGTCAGCCGCCCCATCGGAGACGTGCTGCGGGAGGCCGAGAAGCTGGCCAAGGCCGGCGTCAAGGAGATCCTCGTCATCTCCCAGGACACCAGCGCCTACGGCCTCGACATTAAATATCAGCCCAGCCTGTGGCAGGACCGGGAGGTGCGCACCCGCTTCTACGACCTTGCCCAGGAGCTCGGCGAGTTGGGCCTGTGGACGCGGATGCACTACGTCTATCCCTATCCGCACGTAGACGAGGTCATCCCCCTCATGGCGGAAGGCAAGATCCTCCCCTATCTGGACATTCCGTTCCAGCACGCCTCGCCGACGGTGCTGAAGGCCATGCGCCGCCCGGCCCATCAGGAAAAGACCCTCGACCGGATCCGCAAATGGCGGGAAATCTGCCCGGACCTGGCGATCCGCTCCACCTTCATCGTCGGTTTCCCGGGCGAGACGGACGAGGATGTGGATTTCCTGCTCGACTGGCTGAAGGAGGCCAAGCTCGACCGTGTCGGCTGCTTCCGCTACGAGCCCGTCAAGGGAGCGCCGGCGAACGACCTGGCCGGGGCAGTCCCCCAAGAGGTGAAGGACGAGCGCTGGCACCGGTTCATGAAGACCCAGCGCGAGGTCAGCGCCCGCCTCCAGAAGGCCAAGGTGGGCAAGCGCCTGCCGGTCATCATCGACGAGCCCGGCGCCACGGTGGCCAAGGGACGCACGAAATACGACGCGCCCGAGATCGACGGCAACGTCTATGTGGCTTCCCGCCGTCCCCTACGGGCCGGGGATATCGTGACCGTCAAGATCGAGCGCTCGGACGAGTACGACCTGCACGGCACGGCGGTCTGAACACCGCATTCCTGACATCTAGGGCCAGAAACGGCCAGGGCCGGACGATGTCCGGCCCGGAAGCTCTGCCATATCCGGTGCAGTCGCCCTCGCCTCGCCCAAGAATGAGCTGAGGCGAGAGGCTTCGCCTTACACGTGGATCACGCGGCCATAAGCGTCGAGGACGCTCTCGTGCATGGTCTCGGAGAGGGTCGGGTGCGGGAAGACCGCGTGGATCAGCTCTTCCTCGGTGGTCTCCAGGTTCATGGCGATCACGAAACCCTGGATCAGCTCGGTCACCTCCGCGCCGACCATGTGGGCGCCGAGAAGCTGTCCCGTCTTCTTGTCGAAGATGGTCTTCACCAGACCGTCCGGCTCGCCGAGCGCGATGGCCTTGCCGTTGCCCACGAAGGGGAAGCGGCCCACGCGGATGTCGTAGCCCTGCTCCTTCGCCTTGGCCTCCGTGAGGCCGACCGAGGCGATCTGCGGGTTGCAATAGGTGCAGCCGGGGATCTTGCCCTTGTCCATGGGATGGGTGTGGAGGCCCTTGATGGTCTCGACGCAGATCACGCCCTCGTGCTCCGCCTTGTGGGCGAGCATGGGCGGGCCGGCGACGTCGCCGATCGCATAGATGCCTGGCACGTTGGTGCGGCCGAGCCCGTCGGTCACGATGGTGCCGCGTTCGATCTTCACGCCCAGCTTCTCGAGGCCGAGATTCTCGATGTTTCCGACGACGCCCACGGCCGAGATCATCCGCTCGGCCGTGATGGTCTGCGTGCCCTTGCCGTCCTCGATGGTGGCCGTGACGGAGTTGGCGCCCTTCTCGACCTTGGCGACCTTGGCACCCGCCAGGATCTTGATGCCCTGCTTCTCGAAGCGCTTGCGGGCGAGCGCGGCGATCTCCGCGTCTTCCACGGGCAGGATCTGCGGCAGAACCTCGACCACGGTCACGTCGGCACCCATGGTGCGGTAGAAGGAGGCGAACTCGATGCCGATGGCGCCCGAACCCATGACGAGGAGCGATTTCGGCATCTCCTTCGGCACCATGGCCTCGAAATAGGTCCAGATCAGCTTGCCGTCCGGCTCTATGCCGGGCAGCACGCGCGGGCGCGCGCCAGTGGCCACGATGATGTGCTTGGCCTGATAGGTGCCGGGCTCGAGGATGCCCTTCGGGGCAGGTACCTGAGGCTGCATGGCGGGCTTCTTGGTCGCGCTGACCACCACCTCGCCGGGCTTGGAGATCGAGGCCTCGCCCCAGATCACGTCGACCTTGTTCTTCTTGAGCAGCATGCCGACGCCGCCGTTGAGGCGTCCCGAAACGCCGCGCGAGCGCTGCACCACGGCCCCAGCGTCGAAACCGATCTTCTCGGCCGAGAGGCCGTAATCCTTGGCATGCTGGAAATAGTGGTAGATCTCGGCCGAGCGCAGAAGCGCCTTGGTCGGGATGCAGCCCCAGTTGAGGCAGATGCCGCCGAGATGCTCGCGCTCCACGACGGCCGTCTTGAACCCGAGCTGCGCCGCCCGGATTGCCGCCACATAGCCGCCCGGCCCGCCGCCGATGACGATGATGTCGTATTGATTTGCCATGATGTCTTGCTTTCTCGGTCTATTTAGAGCCGCGTCCTGCTGTGCCGTGGCTTATCATGGAATCGAGCCGAAAAGCCGGTGATACAGCCAGCTCATGAAGGGAAGCTCGGGGACCATTAGGGAGATGGCTGTGCCAGCAAGAATCCAGGGAGCCATTCCCCAAACGCTTGGATAGTTGATGCTTGAAACCCGTGAGAAAACGAACAACAAGCAGCCCACCAGGATGCAGGGTGTCAGGAGCAGTCTTAATTTGTAGGTCGGTAGCAGCACCGCGCAAATCAAAGCCGGAAGAAACAAGATCGAGAGCATAAACATGATCCCGACTATAACGAATGTAGCATCGCGACCGTGGTTGCTATCGCTTACGCACCCATGAATTCCGAGCCCAAGAATCCATAAAAGTCCGAGCAGAACAACGGCAGCCCGAGCCGGAGCAACCCAGCCCCAGTGTCTCGCGCCCTTTTCAGACTGCCCTTCGATCATGCCTACCATCCTGCCGGCATCAGAATGCTTCTACTCCTTTCCCCTCCCCGCAAGGGGGAGGGAGGAGTGCGGTGCCCTCAAACCAGCATCCCCATCGGATTCTCGATGAGCACCTTGAAGGCCGCGAGCAGTTCTGCGCCGAGCGCGCCGTCCACGACGCGGTGGTCGCAGGAGAGCGTCACGGTCATGGCCTGCACGACGGTCGGAGCGCCGTTCTTCACAACGACCCGCTGCTCGCCCGCGCCGACCGCCAGGATGGTGCCCTGCGGCGGGTTGATGACGGCCTGGAAGTTCTTGATGCCAAACATGCCGAGGTTGGACACCGCCGTGGATCCGCCGGAATATTCCTCGGGCTTAAGGCGCCGGCTACGGGCGCGTCCCGCCAGATCCTTCATCTCGGCCGAGATGGCCGTGAGCGTCTTCTGCTCAGCCTTGCGGATGACGGGCGTGAACAGACCGCCCTCGATGGCGACCGCGACGCCCACATCCGAATGCTTCATCTTCAGGATGCGGTCTTCCGCCCACACGGCATTGGCGTTCGGCACGCGCTGGAGCGCGATGGCGAGCGCCTTGATGACGAAGTCGTTGACCGAGAGCTTGTAGACGGGCTTGCCGTCCTTGTCCTTGGTCGCGGCGGCATTGATCTGCTCGCGAAGCGCCATGAGCGCATCGAGCTCGCAATCGAGCGACAGGTAGAAATGCGGGACCGTCTGCTTCGACTCGACGAGCCGCTTGGCGATGGTCTTGCGCATGCCGTCGAGAGGCACTTCCTCGTAGGTGCCGGCCTCGAACATCGCCTTGACCTGGTCTGCGCCCATGCTTGGCGCGAGCTGCGGCGCAGCGGGTTTCGCAGCGGGTGCGGCCGCAGGAGCCTGAGCCGCGGCCGGCTTCGCGGTGCCGCCGGACATCGCCGCGCGCACGTCCTTCTCGACGATGCGGCCATGCGGGCCGGAGCCCCGGACCGATGCGATGTCGAGGCCCGCTTCCTTGGCGATCCGCCGGGCAAGCGGCGAGGCGAAGACGCGCCCGCCCTCCCCGGCTCCATTGGGCCGCGCCGGACCGGCGGGAGCCTGGTTCACGCGGGCATCGGCCATCTGAGTCGGAGGAGCGGCCGGAGCAGGCTGGGGCGCCGGAGCGGAAGCGGGTTGCGGCGCCGGAGCGGCTTCCGCCTTCGCGGCGGGCGCTGGGGCAGGCGCGCCTGCGGCCGGGGCCGTGACGCTCTTCGGGTCCTCGCCCTCACCGGCGATGAGCGCGATGGGCTGGTTCACCGGCACGTCCGCCGTGCCCTCGGGCACCAGGATCCTGGCGAGGACGCCCTCGTCCACGGCCTCCACTTCCATGGTGGCCTTGTCGGTCTCGATTTCGGCGATCACGTCGCCGGACTTCACCGTGTCGCCTTCCTTCTTCAACCACTTGGCAAGGTTGCCCTTTTCCATGGTGGGCGAAAGCGCAGGCATCAGGATATTGATGGGCATGGCGTTTAAGGATCCTGATCGAAAAGAGGGTCGTTGAACCACATTGTCGTGCCGGAGAGCGGTGTCCCGCCTCCGGCACAGGTTAATTGATAGCCTGGGTCGAGCCGGGATCCGACGGATCCTCCAGCTCGGCCTGGATGCCGGCGACGATCTCCCGCATGGCCTCGTCTTCCGAGAGGTCGGTTTCCATGGCGTAGATCCGGGCCGCATGGCGGGCGAGGTCCACAAGGAGCACGCCCCAGGTGAACGGATCGTCGAAGGCGCGGCGCAGCGCGATGCTGACCGCCCCCTCCGACACCGAAGCCCTCAGGATTTCGACTCCGCCCTTTTCGACGACATCAGGCGGGACATTGAGAGCTTCGAATTTCCGTTCAGCCATGACATCACCTGTAGCAGACGGCCTTCACAGCCTGGACGACCTCGGCCACCGACGGGAGCGCCAGCTTCTCGAGGTTGGCCGCGTAGGGCATCGGCACGTCCTTGCCGGTGACGCGGACCACGGGGGCGTCGAGATAGTCGAAGGCGTTCTCCATGATCCGAGCGGCAATTTCGGCACCGACGCCGGATTGCGGATAGCCCTCCTCCACCGTGACGCAGCGGCCGGTCTTCATCACGGAGGCCACGACGGTCTCGGTGTCCATGGGACGGATGGTGCGCAGATCCACCACTTCGGTCTGGATGCCTTCCGCCTCCAGTTCCTGCGCGGCCTTGAGCGCATAGGTCATGCCGATGCCGTAGGACACGATGGTCACGTCCTTGCCCTCGCGGTGGATGCGGGCCTTGCCGATCGGGATCGTGAAGTCGTCGAGCTTCGGCACCGGGAAGGACTGGCCGTAGAGAATCTCGTTCTCCAGGAAGATCACCGGGTTCGGATCGCGGATGGCGCTCTTGAGCAGGCCTTTGGCATCAGCGGCCGTATAGGGCACCACGACCTTGAGGCCGGGGATCGCCGAATACCATGCCGCATAGTCCTGGCTGTGCTGGGCCGCCACACGGGCCGCGGCGCCGTTGGGACCGCGGAACACGATAGGCGCACCGAGCTGGCCGCCGGACATGTAGAGGGTTTTGGCCGCCGAGTTCACGATCTGGTCGATGGCCTGCATGGCGAAGTTGAAGGTCATGAACTCCACGATGGGGCGGAGACCCGTGAAGGCCGCACCCACGCCGACGCCCGCGAAGCCATGCTCGGTGATCGGCGTGTCGATGACCCGGCGGGCGCCGAATTCCTGCAGGAGCCCCTGCGTCACCTTGTAGGCGCCCTGGTACTCGGCCACTTCCTCGCCCATGACGAAGACATTCTCGTCGCGGCGCATTTCCTCGGCCATGGCGTCCCGCAGGGCCTCGCGGACCGTCATGGTGACCATTTCGGTGCCCTCGGGAACCTCCGCCATCGCGTCGTAGGCCGTGCGGCTCGTGATCACGGATGGCGCGGCGGGAGTCGAGACGGGAGCCTGCTCCTCGCGGGCGGCAGGCGCAGGCCGGTCGGCCATGCCTTCCGCGTGCATGTCCGGAACAGGCGCGGGCTGCTGCCCTGCAGGGGCCGGGCCGTTCGGCTGGGCGGGCGCCTTGGCGGCCGCCGCAGACACGTCCTCTCCCTCGCTCGCGAGAATGGCGATGGGGGTGTTGACCGCCACGTTGTCGGTGCCGTCGGAGACGAGGATCTTGGCGAGGATGCCCTCGTCGATGGCCTCGACCTCCATGGTCGCCTTGTCGGTCTCGATTTCTGCCAGAACATCGCCCGGCTTCACCGGGTCGCCTTCTTTCTTCAGCCACTTGGCCAGCTTGCCCTGCTCCATGGTGGGAGAAAGGGCGGGCATGAGAATGTCAGTCGCCATGGAAGACTCTTTGTGATTGTCGCTGCGGCGAAGGCCGGCGCCTTAGCGCGCCGGCTCGAGAAGGATGTCGGTGTACAGCTCGGACGGATCGGGCTCCGGATCGTGCGTGGCGAACTCGGCCGCCTCGTTCACGATCTCGCGCACCTTGCTGTCCATGGCCTTGAGCTCGTCCTCGGACAGCTTCCAGCTCTCCAGGAGACGGCGACGCACCTGCTCGATGGGATCGTGCTCCTCGCGCATGCGGGTCACCTCATCCTTTGTGCGGTATTTCGCAGGATCCGACATGGAGTGGCCGCGATAGCGGTAGGTCTGCATCTCGAGGATGTAGGGCCCCTTGCCCGAGCGGGCGTATTCGATGGCGCGCCGGCCGGCTTCGTAGACGGCGCGCACGTCCATCCCGTCGACCTGCTCGCCGGGAATGTTGAACGAGGCGCCACGCTTCGAGAAATCGGTCTGCGCCGATGCGCGGTTCACCGCCGTGCCCATGGCGTAGCGGTTATTCTCGATCACGTACACGACGGGCAACTTCCAAAGCGCCGCCATGTTGAAGCTCTCATAGACCTGGCCCTGGTTGGCAGCACCGTCGCCGAAATAGGTCAGGCAGACGCTGTCATTCTGGCGATAGCGGTTCGCGAAGGCGATGCCGGTGCCGAGCGACACCTGTGCGCCGACGATGCCGTGGCCTCCATAGAAATGCTTCTCCTTGGAGAACATGTGCATGGAGCCGCCCTTGCCCTTGGACAGCCCGCCGCGACGGCCCGTGAGTTCGGCCATGACGCCTTTCGCGTCCATGCCGCAGGCCAGCATGTGGCCGTGGTCCCGGTAGCCGGTGATGACCTGGTCGCCATCCTTGGTCGCCATCTGCATGCCGACGACAACGGCTTCCTGGCCGATATAGAGATGGCAGAATCCGCCGATGAGGCCCATGCCGTACATCTGGCCGGACTTCTCCTCGAAGCGGCGGATCAGGAGCATCTCACGATAGGCGTGGAGATCCTGGTCCTTGTCGAATTGTGGAGAGTTAAGAGCCTGCTTCGCCGAGCTCTTGGGAGTGGACTTGTTGGCCGTGCCGGATGCGGCGCGGCCTGCCTTGCGGGCAGCAACAGCCATCGGGTCCTCCGAAGGGTTTCCTCGACGAAAGTTCTAGCGCAGACGGAATCGGAAAGCGAGAGGGCCCCAAACGCGTTTCAATACTACAGTGAACGCGTCAACCCACTGTCACAAGTAATCTATTCGCGATTAACTTGAATTCAGTTAAATGGAAATTACGGCTTTGACTCCTCGTTCCCGAGAACGATCACGAGATCGTTGCGGTGCACACGTCCGAGCACGATCCGGGCGCGCTCCTCGAGCAGGTCACGGTCGATCTGGTCGCTCCGGAGGAGAGCGATGCGGCGCTCCCAATCCGTCCGCTCGGTCTTGAGGACATTGAGCTCCTTGGTCAGCTCGTCCGCCTGCGCCTCGTAATGCTCCCGCGCCTCGAACCCGCGGGCGCCGCTATGGGCGTGATGCACGAAATAAGCCGCCACCGCCGCCGAGATGCTGTAGAGCACCAGCGGAATCAGAATTCTTCGTGCGCGCCTGCGGATGACCATGGCATATCCTTACGCCGCCATAGTTAAGGAGCGGTTTAACGCTTGGGCAGGATAGCAGTTCCCTCGTCACTCCGGGGCGCCGCAGGCGAGCCCGACCCGAAGGGCCACGCGAAGCGGGGAAACCCATAACCGCTGACGGTGCAGGAGAAAGTGCAGCGACTGCCGCAGTTCTCTATTCTGAGACGCTGGTGGTTATGGGTTCCGGGTTCTCGCTACACTCGCCCCGGAATGACGGCAGAGCTTTATCAGCAGACCAACAAAGACGGCCGGAACAAGCCCGGCCGTGATGCACAGTGATGAGAGACGGGACACAAGGTCCCTGCCCGACTTGAGGGCTTCAGGCGAGCGCCTTCAGGGCCGAGCGGCCGGCATAGCGCGCCTGCTCGCCGAGCTCCTCCTCGATGCGGATGAGCTGGTTGTATTTAGCGAGCCGGTCAGAACGGGCGAGCGATCCAGTCTTGATCTGCCCGCAATTGGTCGCGACCGCGAGATCCGCAATGGTCGAGTCCTCCGTCTCGCCCGAGCGGTGAGACATGACGGCCGTGTAGCCGGCGCGCTGGGCCATGTCGACGGCCGCCAGGGTCTCGGTCAGGGTGCCGATCTGGTTCACCTTCACGAGCAGGGAGTTGCCGACGCCCTTGCGGATGCCCTCCGAGAGGCGCGTCACGTTGGTGACGAAGAGGTCGTCGCCCACGAGCTGGCACTTGGCGCCGACGAGGTCGGTCAGGATCTTCCAGCCCTCCCAGTCGTCTTCGGACATCCCGTCCTCGATGGACGCGATGGGGTAATCCCTCACGAGCTTCGCGAGATACTCGGCCTGCTCCTGGGGAGAGCGCTTTTTTCCTTCGCCTTCATAGACATAGGCGCCGTTCTTGAAGAATTCGGTCGAGGCGCAGTCGAGGCCGATGACCATGTCCTGGCCCGGCTTGTAGCCGGCCTTCTCGATGGACGCCATGACGAAGTCCAGGGCCGCCTCGGCGCTCGGGAGGTTCGGCGCGAAGCCGCCCTCGTCGCCTACATTGGTGTTGTGGCCGGCATCCTTGAGGGCTTTCTTGAGAGTGTGGAACACCTCGGCACCCATGCGCACCGCCTCCGACAGGGTCGGGGCGCCCACGGGCAGGATCATGAATTCCTGAAAGTCGATGGGGTTGTCTGCATGCGCGCCGCCGTTGATGATGTTCATCATGGGCACCGGCAGGACCCGGGCCTGGGTGCCGCCCACATAGCGGTAGAGCGGCAGGGTCACGGCGTCGGCGGCCGCCTTCGCGACCGCAAGGGAGACGCCGAGGATCGCGTTGGCACCGAGGCGCGCCTTGTTGGGCGTGCCGTCGAGCTCGATCATGGTCTCGTCGATGAGGACCTGCTCCTCCGCGTCGAGGCCGCCGATGGCGTCCAGGATCTCGTTATTCACGGCGTCGACGGCCTTTGTGACGCCCTTGCCGAGGTAGCGCTTCTTGTCGCCGTCCCGCAATTCCACCGCCTCATGGGCGCCCGTGGAAGCGCCGGACGGAACGGCAGCCCGGCCCAGGGAGCCGTCTTCGAGGGTCACATCCACCTCGATGGTGGGGTTGCCCCGGCTGTCGAGGATTTCGCGGGCGTGGACGTCGATGATTGCGGTCATGAACAAGCTCCTCAGAAGGCGGAAGGTGCGGCCTCACGTCGTTCCCTGGGCTTATTGACCGAAACGCGCAGGTGGGCAAGGACGACGCAACGGTTCAACACAGGCATTCGAGGACAGACGCCGTGACGGAACACACCCTTCAGCTCGGTCACGCGACCGCCCTCCCCGGCACTCCCGAGGAGGCGAAGCTCGACCGAGTCCCCAACCCCCACCAGGACACGGATTACCTGGCCCGCTTCACGGTGCCGGAATTCACGTCCCTGTGCCCGGTGACCGGCCAGCCCGATTTCGCCATCCTGGTGATCGACTACGTGCCCGGCGCATGGCTCGTCGAATCGAAATCGCTCAAGCTCTACATGCACAGCTTCCGCAATCACGGCGCCTTCCACGAGGATTGCACGGTGGCGATCGGCAAGCGGCTGGCCGGGCTGCTGGAGCCACGCTTCCTGCGGATTGGCGGCTATTGGTATCCCCGGGGCGGCATTCCGATCGACGTGTTCTGGCAGACGGGCGACATGCCCAAGAACCTCTGGCTGCCCGACCAGGGCGTCGCGCCCTACCGTCCCCGGGTCTGAAACCGGGGCAGCATCAGCACCACCGAGGCCGTGATCCCGACCCCGAGGATCACGGCGGCGGCCGTCCCGGTCGAGGCCACGAGCCCGGCATGGCGCAGGCCGAAGCCCATGAACACGACGCCGAGCGCCTGACCGACGAAGAACGAGAAGGCGTGGAGCGCCACCGCCGAGGCGCGGGCCGAGGGCGCAACCTCGGTCACCTGGGCCTGGAAGGTGTTGTGGAGCATGTAGAAGCCGAGCCCCATGAGAATCATGGCGGCACCGTAGAACTTCCAATCAGGCGTGTGGCCGAGGGCCACCAGGGCGAGGCAGGCGCAGATCCCGCCCGCCACCAGGAGCCGCGAAATGCCGAGCGTCCTGAGAAGCCAGGTGACCAGGAGCGAATAGACAAGACCGCCCACCGCGAAACCGCCGATGGCGAAGCCCGCCTGGGCCGCTCCGCCTCCGCCGCTCTGCTCCAGCAGCGGCGCGACGTAGGGGAAGATCCCGAAGATCGCGATGGCTTCCACGAAGACGAAGCCGAACAAGGCGAGCGCCCGGGGATTGGACAGGATGTCCCGGTAGCGGTGGAGCGCAGCCGCCATGTCGAACCGACCGCCAGCAGGAGCGCCCCGGAAGCCGATGATCGTGGCCGCAAGCGCGGCCGCCATGAGCCCGGTGGAGAGCGAGAAGACCCCGCGCCAGCCGACGAATTCGGCGATCAGGCCCGCGAAGGAGGAGCCGGCGAGCTGGCCCATGATGACCGCCACGAGATAGCGGCTTAGCGCGACCTGACGCTGCGCCATCTCGACCCGGTCGCCGATGAGCGCGATGGAGAGTGGGACCGCTCCGCCGGCGGCCGTGCCGGCCAGGATGCGCAGGGCGAACAGGCTCGTCACGTCGGGCGCCACGACGGAGCCAGCAAGCGCCAGGAAGAGCAGCGCCAGCGCCACCTTCATCACCCGCTCCTTGCCGAGTGCGTCGCCGACGGGGCCGAGGATCGGCTGGATGAACGCATAGGGCAGCGCGAAGGCGGCGGACAGGAGCGCGATGGTCTGCGGACTGGTGGCGAAGTCCCGCGCGATGATTCCCACCATCGGCTCCACAGCCCGGGACGAGAACGTGCCGGCGAAGCCGCTGACGGCGAGAATCCGGATCAGGTTGCGCGACGACATGGCTCTCGGAGGATCGGCATGGGGTGGGATGCTCCCCTTAGCATGGCCGAAAGCCGGAGCCGAGGGCAGGCAACGCGCACCTGCCCCCGTCAAAAAGCATGAGCGAAGCCCGCTTTTAAGCGGTTTTCGCCAACGTGTCGTAGGCCTTCAGCCGCGAGAGGAGCGCTTCCATCTCCTTCAGGGGCACCATGTTGGGGCCGTCCGAGGGGGCCTTGTCCGGATCCTGATGGGTCTCGATGAAGACGCCCGCGACGCCGACCGCGACTGCCGCCCGGGCGAGAACCGGCACGAATTCCCGCTCACCGCCGGAGGTGGTGCCCTTGCCCCCGGGCTGCTGCACCGAATGGGTGGCGTCGAAGATCACCGGCGCGCCGGTCCGGGCCATGATCGGCAGGGCGCGCATGTCGGACACGAGCGTATTGTAGCCGAACGAGACACCGCGCTCGGTGAGCATCACGTTCGGGTTGCCCGTTCCCGTCACCTTGGCGGCGACATGGGCCATGTCCCAGGGGGCGAGGAACTGCCCCTTCTTCACGTTGACGGCCCGGCCGGTCTTCGCGGCAGCCACCACCAGATCGGTCTGGCGGCAGAGAAAGGCCGGGATCTGGAGCACGTCCACCACCTCGGCCACGGGAGCGCATTGCTCGATTTCATGCACGTCCGTGACCACAGGGATGCCCAGCGCTTCCTTCACGTCGGCGAAGATCGCGAGGGCCTTGTCCAGCCCGATGCCCCGGCCGCTCGTGATCGAGGTCCGGTTCGCCTTATCGAAGGAGGATTTGTAGACCAGCCCGATCCCGAGCTTCGTGGTCATCTCCTTGAGGGCCGAGGCCATCTCGAGCGCATGGTCGCGGCTCTCCATGGCGCAAGGCCCGGCGATGATGCTGAGCGGGAGGTGATTGCCGAAGCGGACGGAGCCGACCTCGACGACGGTGGGGCTTTGTGGCGTGCTGCTCATGGCTGTCCCCTACCCTGTTTTAGGGCCGGAGGCAAAGAGGAGACAGCGACGGGGCGCGACGTGCTTCTTTCCCCCTTGTGGGGAGGGATTAAGGGTGGGGGTGCCGGCGCCACGTCCTGAGAGGTTGGCGCCGACACCCCCACCTCCAGCTCCTCCCCACCGCAAGTCGGGTGTTCCCGACTTGCGCATCGTGGGAGCGGATCCCGGGAACACCCGAGATCCGCGGGGAGGAGAGCAGGGCGGCGCTTCCCGCGTCATTCCGGGGCGAGCAGAGCGAGAGCCCGGAACCCATAAACACCAGCATCTCAGAATAAGGAGCAACGGCAAAAGCTGTGCTTTATCCTGCGCCGTCAGCGGTTATGGGTTCCGGGCCCGGCCCTCTGGGCCGTCCCGGAATGACAAGGGTGCAGCCGCGGAATGGACGGCGCGGCTCAAAACGTCATCGCGGCCGCGTTGATGATGCCGGCCGAGAGGGAAGCGGCGCCCAGGAACAGGGCGGCGGCCATCTCGCCCGCAGCGATCCGCTGGGACAGGTTCGGCATGACGATGCGCACGAGCCAGTACACGACGATCTGAACGGCGAGCGCCACGAGGCCCCAGATCAGGCAATCGACGATGGTCTGGGCGTGCACGATGGCGCTGGCGAGCGGCAGGGCGAAGCCCACGAGGCTGAAGCCGAGGGAAGTCGCGGCCGAGATCACGTTCTGCCGGATGAGCGCGAACTCGTTGTGCATGGTCGCCAGGGTGTAGATGGCGAGGTAGAGCGCGACCAGGACGGTCGCGATCACGAAGAAAATCAGGAAATCGGGCAAGCCCGCCAGAGAAGAAGCCACGATCTGTCCCCCTTGGATCCGTATCGGCTGGGAGGGACCTCTAGCAGGCCGGGGTTTATATTACGTTGCTTCGAACGCGATGGCGACGCCCATCCCGGCGCTCGCCGGGACGACGAGCCGCGTGCCGATATGCGCGAAGGGAATTCCGGCCGCGTCGAGCCATTTCGCCTGGCGGGAGACGTCGTCGACCCGCACCGCGAAGGCCACGAAGGACGGCTGATCCATCTCGGCCTCCACGGAGCCGTAGGTTTCGCCGGCATCGTCCGGCGTCATCACGTCCAGATGGCCGCCCCCGGCCAGGCGATAGGACAGGTCGTGAAGGGAGGGCCGGCTCGGCACCTCGCCCGTGAAGGCGGATAGGAAGGCCTTGTGCCGGTCGGGATCGGGAATCGACAGGGCAACGGCGATGATGTCCTCGGCCCGGTTGTCATGGGTCTGGAAGGCCGGATTCCAGAAGTTTTCCGGATAATGCTGCTGGCAGACAAAGAAGCCCGCCCGGCTCGCCTCCGGCATCGCCGCGAAGGCGAGGCTGAAGGCCACATGCACCTCGGAGCCGTCCGGCCGGCTGCCCTTGCGCTCGAACCGGAAGGGCTCGAAGGCGCCGATTCCCGCCCTGGCGAAGGCCGCCGCATCCGCCTCGGCATCCTGGCTGTCGAGCACCAGCATGGCAAGGCCTTCGCGGCTCTTCAGGTAATCACGCACGAAGGCTCCGAAGCTGAAGCGGCGCTCCGCATGGGGCGCGATCTCCGCCCCCTCCCCGACCGTGATCAGCTCGACGAAGGAGGACCGGAACTGGACGATCCGGTTCTCCGTGCCCCAGGGATGGCGGTTGCGCGCCCCGACCTGGAAACCGAGACGCTTGTAGAACGCCGCCGCCTGATCGAGATCGCGGACGGCAACCACGAGATGGTCGATGCGGCGGCTCATGTTTGGTATTCCCGTGAGCGGATGGCCGGGCCGATCCGGCCCGGCGGTTCAGGCCATCATATCATCACACCAGCCGGCTCTGCTCCACGGCCGCGTGAATGAAGCTCCTGAAGAGCGGGTGCGGCTCGAAGGGGCGCGACTTCAGCTCCGGATGGTACTGAACGCCGATGAACCAGGGATGGTCCTCGTATTCGACGATCTCCGGCAGCACGCCGTCCGGCGAGACGCCCGAGAAGCGCATGCCCTTCGCCTCCAGCTGCTCGCGATAGCCCATATTGACCTCGTAGCGGTGGCGATGGCGCTCGGAGATCTCCGTGCCGCCATAGATCTCGGCCACCTTGCTGCCGGGCTTCAGGCTTGCCTGATAGGCGCCGAGCCGCATGGTGCCACCAAGATCGCCCCCGGCAGCCCGCTTCTCCAATTCGTTGCCGCGCAGCCACTCGGTCAGCAGGCCGACCACCGGCTCAGGAGTCGGGCCGAATTCCGTGGAGCTGGCCTTTTCGATGCCGGCCAGTGACCGGGCCGCCTCGATCACGGCCATCTGCATACCGAAGCAGATGCCGAAATACGGCACCTTGCGCTCGCGGGCGAAGCGGGCGGCGCGGATCTTGCCCTCCGCCCCGCGCTGGCCGAAGCCGCCCGGCACCATGATTCCGTGGATGCCCTCCAGGAACGGGGCCGGATCCTCGCGCTCGAAGATCTCGCTCTCGATCCAGTTGAGGTTCACCTTCACTTGGTTGGCGATGCCGCCATGGTGCAGAGCCTCGATGAGCGACTTGTAGGCGTCCTTGAGGCCCGTGTACTTGCCGACGACCGCGATGTTCACCTCACCTTCCGGGTTGTGGACCCGGCCGGAGATGCGCTTCCAGCGGCTGAGGTCGGGGGCGGGAGCATTCTCGATCCCGAAGGCCGCGAGCACCTCGCTGTCGAGGCCGGCCTCGTGATAGGCGAGCGGCACGTCGTAGATGGAAGGCGCGTCCCGGGCCTCGATCACGGCCGTCTCGCGGACATTGCAGAACAGGGCGAGCTTGCGCCGCTCGTCCTTCGGGATTTCCCGGTCGGTGCGGCAGAGCAGGATGTCGGGCTGGATGCCGATGGAGCGCAGCTCCGCGACCGAGTGCTGGGTCGGCTTGGTCTTGAGTTCGCCGGCCGACGGGATGAAGGGCAGCAGGGTGAGGTGGGTGTAGATCGCCTGGCCGCGGTCGAGGTCGTTGCCGAGCTGGCGGATCGCCTCGAAGAAGGGCAGGCCCTCAATGTCGCCCACCGTGCCGCCGATCTCAACGAGCACGAAGTCGAAGCCCTCGTTGCCGGTCAGCACAAAGTCCTTGATGGCGTTGGTGACATGGGGAATCACCTGGATCGTGGCGCCGAGATAATCGCCCCGCCGCTCCTTGGTGATGATGTCGAGATAGATCCGGCCGGTCGTGATGTTGTCGGCCTTGGTGGCCGGAACGCCGGTGAAGCGCTCGTAATGCCCGAGGTCGAGATCCGTTTCGGCGCCGTCGTCCGTGACGAAGACCTCGCCGTGCTGGTAGGGACTCATCGTCCCCGGATCCACGTTGAGATAAGGGTCGAGCTTGCGAAGCCGAACCTTGTAACCGCGAGCCTGGAGAAGCGCCCCGAGGGCGGCTGAAGCCAGGCCCTTGCCGAGCGAAGACACCACGCCGCCGGTGATGAATACGTACCGCGTCATGGACCCCTATCCATCAATAAAGAGCGCCGATTCGCAACAGCGAACCCGGCTGCTCGATTGCCATCCACAAAAAGAGAGGGCCGGAAGCTCCGGCCCTGATCGTCACTGCGACTGAGGCACTTGGGGCGCTGCCGGCGCAGGGGCCGGAGCGGCGGGTGCCGGGGCCGGGTTGGCCGGCTGCTCTCCCTGCATGCGCTGGAGCTGCTCGAGGACGTTGCCGCCCTGCCCGCCTGCGGGCGCCTGGCCGGCCGGAGCCGCCGGGGCAGCGCCGTCGATGATCGAACGGGGCGCGCCGCTATAGCCCGCCATGATGGTCAGGGCGAGGCTCGTCAGGAAGAAAAGGGCACCAAGGATCGCCGTCGTCCGGGTCAGGGCGTTGGCCTGCCCGCGCCCGGTCATGAAGCCGGAAACGCCGCTTCCGCCGCCACCCCCGAGGCCCATGCCGCCGCCTTCTGAGCGCTGCAGAAGGACCACGCCGATGAGGGCGAGGACTATGATCAGGTGAACAATGATGAGAACCGTTTGCATCGTTCCAAAAACCTCAAGCGGCCGCGCCGAAAGGCGTCAGCCGCTCGCGTGCATCTCTTCGTTGGGGCGGGCTGTAGCATAGGTGAGCACGGGATCAAAGACCCGCAAGCCCCCTTTTGCCGTGCCGGGAGAGTTTTGAAAAGGGGCCGACCTTTCCGGGACGGCTTCCCCCGTCATTCCGGGGCGCCGCAGGCGAGCCCGGAATGACAGTGGCAGCGTTGCCCTTTCACCTCTCCCTGAGAGAGAGGTCGGTGCGGAGCACCGGGTGAGGGGTACGCCATCTCCGGAGAGGGCTCTCCCCTCAGCCCAACCCTCTCCCACGCAAGTCGGATGTTTCCGACTTGCGCAGACAAAGACGGATCCCGGAAACATCCTGGATCCGGGGAGAGGGAGAAGAGGCCGGGTCAGCCCAGATAGGCTCCGGCGATGGCCAGGAAGTCGGCGGCCACGAGGCTGGCGCCGCCCACGAGAGCGCCGTCGACGTTCTCCACAGCCATCAGCTCGGCCGCGTTGGAGGGCTTCACGGACCCGCCATAGAGGATCCGGACCTTGGCGTGCTCGCCCTTGCCCACCAGCTTCCGCAGCTCCTCGCGGATCAGGGCGTGGACCTCGGCCACGTCCGCGGGCGTGGGCGTGAGGCCGGTGCCGATGGCCCAGACGGGCTCATAGGCGATGACCAAGTTGTGGCTGTTCGAGTCGGCCGGCACGGAGCCGCGGAGCTGCTTCTTGACCACCGCGAGGGCCCGCCCGGCCTCCCGCTCCTCGCGGGTCTCGCCGATGCACACGATGGCCGTGAGACCGGCCCGGTGGGCCGCCAGGGCCTTGGCGCAGACGTCGGCGTCCTTCTCGCCGTGATACTGGCGGCGCTCGGAATGGCCGAGGATCACGTAGGATGCGCCGGCATCGGCCAGCATCTCGGCCGAGACATCGCCCGTGAAGGCGCCCATTTCCTTGGCGTGGCAATCCTGCCCGCCGATGGCGACCCGGGTGCCGACGGAAATATGAGCAAAGGTCAATACGAGTGTCGCGGGCGGGCAGACGACGAGATCGACCTTGGCCCTCAGGCCGGGCGTATAGCCGGCATGGATTTCGCCTAAGATCTTGGCCGAGGATCTCATCAATCCGTTCATCTTCCAGTTTCCCGCCACCAGCGGGCGCGGCCGATCGACGCTCATTCGGGCTCTCCTGTCACGCTTGATAAGGTGGCACTACCAGAGACTTGGAGCCTCTTTCAACCAGACTTGCCCTTTTCCCCGGGCTGCTGATCGGGTATCGCCGTCTCTAACGAGTTTCGAGAGAACGGGTTCGCTATGCTTCGAGGAATGCGCAAGGCCGGTCAGAGCCTGGTCGGCAAGACGTTCGTGGCCATCTTCTTCGGCCTCCTGATCGTCAGTTTCGCGATCTGGGGCATCGGCGACATTTTCCGGGCGACCCCGCCCACCTCGGTCGCCCGCATCGGCAAGACGGACATCACGATCGACGCGGTCCGCACGGCCTACAACAACGAGCTGCAACGCCTGGGGCGGCAGTTCCGCACGGTCATCACGCCCGAGCAGGCCAAGCTTTTCGGGATCGACCAGCAGGTCCTGTCGAACCTCGTCAACGAGGCGGTCATGTCCGAGGAAGCCCAGAAGCTGGGCCTGAGCGTGTCGGATCAGCTGGTCGCCCGCTCCATCATGGAGGATCCGGCCTTCCGCGGCGCAGACGGGCAGTTCAACCGCGCCCTCTTCGACCAGGTGCTCCGCAACGCCTCCCTCAGCGAGGCCGGGTTCGTGCACGAGCAGCGCAGCGCCATGGCCCGCATCCACCTCGCCGAGGCCATCGCGGGCGACCTGACCGTGCCGGCGGCGGCCCGGGAGGCCTTCAACCGCTATGCCACCGAGCGCCGGACCGCCTCCTATTTCGTGCTGTCCGCCGCCATGGCGGGCGAGATCCCGGCCCCGACGCAGGAGCAGCTCCAGAGCTTCTTCGACGAGCGCAAGGGTGCTTTCCAGGCACCGGAATACCGCTCCCTCACGGCCATGGCCCTCGATGCGGCCGCTCTGGCCAAGCCCGAGTCGGTGAGCGATGCCGATGCCCGCCAGCGCTACGAGGAGGAGAAGGCCAAGTTCGGCACGCCCGAGAAGCGCACGATCCAGCAGATCTCCTTCCCGTCCAAGGAGGAGGCCGAGGCGGCCTTCAAGAGGATCAAGGAAGGCGCGACCTTCGAGAGCATCGCGGAAGAGCGGAAGGTCTCGCCGCAGGACCTCGACCTCGGCACCTTCACGAAGAGCGAGATGCTCGACCCGGCGGTGGCCGAGGCAGCCTTCTCGCTCCAGGAGGGAGCCACCAGCGGCCCCGTGGACGGCCGCTTCGGCCCGGTTCTCGTCCGGGTGACGAAGATCGCGCCGGAATCGGTCAAGCCCTTCGAGGAGGTGGCCGGAGAGGTCCGCGCCGAGATCGCCCAGACACGCGCCCGCGACCAGATCGAAACCATCCATGACGCCATCGAGGACCAGCGCGCCGGTGCCCGTCCGCTCGCGGAGATCGCCAAGGAGAAGGGCCTGGCCCTCGTCCAGATCCCGGCCGTGGACAGCCAGGGCCTGGACAAGGCCGGCAATCCGGTGAACCTCCCCGCCCGCGACGCGGTCGTGAAGGCCGCCTTCGCGTCCGATATCGGCGTCGACAACGAGCCCCTGCGCACGCCGGACGGCGGCTATGTCTGGTTCGACGTGACCGGGATCGAGCCCTCCCGCGAGAAGACCCTGGACGAGGTCCGGGACCAGGTCGCCAAGCTCTGGCACGCGGATGAGGTGTCCCGGCGCCTCTCCGAGAAGGCCCGCGGCCTGACGGAGCGCCTGGAGAAGGGCGAGGCCATCGAGGCCGTCGCCCAGGATGCCGGCGCCCCCGTGAAGACCGCGACAGACCTCGCCCGCGGCGTCGCGAAGGACGACCTGAACGCAGATGCGGTGACCCGCATCTTCTCGGTCCCGGTCGGTCAGCCCGGCAACACGGCGTCCGGCGCCGAGTCCCGCGCGGTGTTCAAGGTCACGGCCGCATCCGTGCCGCCCCTCGTGTCGACCTCCCAGGAGGCCAAACAGATCGAGACCCAGCTCCGTAATGGCATGGGCGACGACCTGGTGAACGAGTACATCGCGCAGATCCGCAAGGACCTCGGCGTCACCGTCAACCAGCAGGCCCTGCGCCAGGCCACGGGCGGCGGCGAATTCTGATCCCATGGTCGTCGCACCCGATTACGAGACCTTCGCCGGCGCCTATGACAAAGGGCAGGCAGGCGTCCTGCGCACGACCCTAGTCGGCGACCTGCTGACCCCGGTCGCGGCTTTCCTGAAGCTGCGGCACGGCCGGAAGGGGCCGGCCTTCCTGCTGGAATCCGTCGAGGGCGGCGCCGTCCGGGGCCGCTTCTCGATGATCGGCCTCGATCCGGACCTCGTCTGGCGCTGCCAGGACGGCCAGGCCTCCATCGACCGGCAGGCCCTCGCCCGCGAGGGGCGCTTCGAGCCGGACGGGCGGCATCCGCTCGAGAGCCTCAGGGCCCTCATCGCCGAGAGCGCCCTCCCGCTCGGCGACGACCTGCCGCCCATGGCGGCGGGGCTCTTCGGCTATCTGGGCTACGACATGGTCCGCCTCATGGAGCGGTTGCCGGAGCCGAACCCGGATGTCCTGAAGGTGCCGGACGCGGTGCTCGTCCGCCCGACCGTCATGGTGGTGTTCGACGCCGTGAAGGACGAGATCTCCCTGATCACGCCCGTGCGCCCCCAGGCGGGCGTATCCGCCAAGGCCGCCTACGAGACGGCCCTGTCCCGGCTCGACGAGGTGGGTCTTGCCCTCGACAGCCCCCTGCCGGTCGAGGACCGGACCGATCCTTCGTCCGTGCATTTCGAGCCGCCGGTCTCGAACACGACGCCGGAGGAGTTCAGGGCCATGGTCGCGAAGGCGAAGGAATACATCCGCGCCGGCGACATCTTCCAGGTCGTGCTCTCCCAGCGCTTCGAGGCGCCTTTCGCCCTTCCGGCCTTCGCCCTCTACCGGTCCCTGCGCCGGGTCAATCCGGCTCCCTTCCTCTGCTATCTCGACTTCGAGGATTTCCAGATCGTCTGCTCCTCGCCCGAGATCCTGGTGCGGGTCCGGGACGGCAAGGTCACGATCCGTCCGATTGCCGGAACGCGCCCGCGCGGCGCTACCGCGGCCGAGGACCGGGCCCATGCGGAAAGCCTCCTGGCGGACCAGAAGGAACGCGCCGAGCACCTGATGCTCCTCGATCTCGGCCGCAACGACGTGGGCCGCGTCTCGGCCATGGGCTCGGTCGAGGTGACGGATTCGTTCTTCCTGGAATTCTACAGCCAGGTCATGCACATCGTGTCGAACGTGGAGGGCCGCCTCGACGAGAAATACGATGCCCTCGCGGCCCTCGTGGCCGGCTTCCCGGCCGGAACGGTCTCGGGCGCCCCGAAGGTGCGGGCCATGGAGATCATCGACGAACTCGAAAAGCACAAGCGCGGCCCTTACGCGGGCTGCATCGGCTATTTCGGCGCCGACGGGCAGATGGATACCTGCATCGTGCTGCGCACGGCCCTGGTGAAGGACGGTCGCATGGCCGTGCAGGCCGGGGCCGGAATCGTCTACGATTCCGATCCGGCCTCCGAGCAGCAGGAATGCATCAACAAGGCGAAGGCGCTCTTCCGCGCGGCCGAGGAGGCTGTCCGCTTCGCGAGCCGGGCGAGGATCGGCCAATGACCGAAACGGCAACGCTTCCCTTGACCGGGCTTCGCCCATGCGCAAACGTCGGGGCGCCATGACCCGCGTCCTCGTCATCGACAATTACGACAGCTTCACCTGGAACCTGGTCCACCTCGTGGCGCCGCTCGTCTCGGACGTGGAGGTGGTGCGCAACGACGCGCTCACCACGGACGAGGTGCTGGCCTCGGACCCGGACGCCATCGTGCTCTCCCCCGGCCCCTGCACGCCCAACGAGGCCGGTATCTGCCTCGATCTCGTGAAGCATGCAGGCTCGCGGATCCCGGTCTTCGGCGTCTGCCTCGGCCTTCAGACCATCGGACAGGTCTTCGGCGGCACGGTCAGCCGCGCGCCTTTGCCCATGCACGGCAAGGTGTCCGACGTAGAGCACCACGGCGAGACGATCTTCCGCGGCATCAATGGGCCGTTCAAGGCGACGCGCTACCATTCGCTCATCGTCGACCGGGAGACCTGCCCGGCCGATCTCGCGGTGACGGCCGAGACCGCCGACGGGCTCATCATGGGCCTGTCCCACCGCCATCTGCCGGTGCACGGCGTGCAGTTCCATCCCGAGAGCATCCTCTCGGAGCACGGCGTCACCATTATGCGCAATTTCTTCGACCTCGCGGCCTCGTGGAACGCCGCTCATCGCCGGGGACGCGACGGCGCTCCCGCGGCCGGGCACTGAGAACCAATGGAATCCTTCAAATCCTACCTCGCCAAGGTCGCCACCGGCGCGTCGCTGACGCGCGAGGAGGCCCGTTCGGCATTCGACGACATCCTGTCCGGCGAGGTCACGCCCGCCCAGAGCGGCGCCTTCCTGATGGCCCTCAGGGTCCGCGGCGAGGCGCTGGAGGAGATCGTGGGCGCCGTGTCGGCCATGCGCGGCCGGATGCTCAAGGTCAACGCACCCGAAGGCGCCGTCGACATTGTCGGCACCGGCGGCGATCATTCCGGCAGCTACAACATCTCGACCCTTGCGGCGATCATCACGGCAAGCGCGGGCGTCAAGGTCGCCAAGCACGGCAACCGCGCCGCCTCGTCGAAATCCGGCACGGCGGACGTGCTTTCGGCGCTCGGCGTGAAGCTCGGGCTCGATCCGGAAGGGCTGGAGCGCTGCCTGAACGAGGCGGGCCTGTGCTTCATGTTTGCCCAGACTCACCATGCCGCCATGCGCCACGTGGCGCCGGTGCGCGTGGAGCTCGGCACGCGCACGATCTTCAACCTGCTCGGTCCCCTGGCCAACCCGGCCTCGGTCTCCCGTCAGCTCCTCGGCGTGTTCTCGGAGGCCTGGCTCGAGCCGCTGGCCCAGGTCATGAAGGAACTCGGCTCTCAGAAGCTCTGGGTCGTGCATGGCTCCGACGGCCTCGACGAGATGACGACCACCGGCCCCACCCACGTGGCCGCGCTGGAGAACGGGACCGTGCGCCGCTTCACGGTGACGCCCGAGGAGGTCGGCCTGCCGGTCGCCAAGCTCGAAGACCTCAAGGGCGGCGACCCCGAGCACAATGCAGCGCAGCTGCGCGCGGTGCTTGAGGGCGCACGAATCCCCTATCGCGACGTCGCCCTCCTCAATGCGGCCGCCTCCCTGGTGATCGCGGACGCGGCCAAGGATCTGCGCGACGGCCTCGATCAGGCCACCCGCGCCCTTGACAGCGGCGCCGCCAAGGCGACCCTGGTGCGCCTGATCCAGGCCTCGAACGCCTAGAGCATCGTTTAAGGAGAAAGCATCGGATAGGTCCCAAAAGTGCAAATCCACTTTTGGGTCCGATGCTGTAGAGGAGACGGCCATGAGCGACGTTCTCGCCCGCATCGAATCCTACAAGCGTGAGGAGATCGCCGCCGCCAAGGCCGCGATCCCGCAGGCGGAGATCGAGCGGCGTGCGCTGGCCGCGCCGGCGCCCCGCGGTTTCGCGGCCGCCATCGCGCGCCATCTCGCGGAGGAGCGTCCCGCCCTCATCGCGGAGGTGAAGAAGGCGAGCCCCTCCAAAGGCCTGATCCGCGCCGATTTCGACCCCCCTTCCCTTGCGAAAGCCTATGCGGAGGGCGGCGCGACCTGCCTGTCCGTCCTGACGGACGGCCCCTCCTTCCAGGGGCGGCCCGAATACCTGATGCAGGCCCGGGAGGCCTCTGGGCTCCCAGTCCTGCGCAAGGATTTCCTGTTCGAGCCCTATCAGGTCCACGAGGCCCGCGCCTGGGGCGCGGACTGCATTCTCGTGATCATGGCGAGCGTCACCGACGCTGAGGCCTGCAGCCTGGTCGAGACCGCCCATGCCCTCGGGATGGACGTGCTAGTCGAGGTGCATGATCGCGCCGAGCTCGACCGCGCCCTGCCCCTCGGCACGAAGCTTCTGGGGATCAACAACCGGAACCTGCGCACCTTCGAGGTGTCGCTCAGCGTATGCGAGGAGCTGGCGCCCCTGATCCCGCCCGACCGCATCGTGGTGGGCGAGAGCGGCATCTTCACCCTCGCGGATATCGAGCGGCTAAGCCGCGTCGGCATCCGCACCTTCCTGGTCGGCGAGAGCCTGATGCGCCAGGCGGATGTCGCGGCGGCGACGCGGCGCCTGCTGTTCGGCGAAGCCGCATGACGCGGCTCACCCATCTCGACGCCTCCGGCGCCGCCAACATGGTGGACGTATCCGAGAAGGAGGTGACGAGCCGGACCGCCATCGCGGAAGGTGAGATCGTCATGCAGCCCGAGACACTGGCGCTGATCCGCCAGGGAGACGCCAAGAAGGGCGACGTGCTCGGCACCGCACGGCTCGCCGGCATCATGGCGGCGAAACGCACCCACGAACTGATTCCGCTCTGCCATCCTCTCGCGATCTCCAAGGTGGCGGTCGATTGCACCCTGGACGACAAGCTGCCAGGCGTGCGCGTGACCGCGGAGGTGAAGGTGTCCGGCCAGACCGGGGTCGAGATGGAGGCGCTCACGGCCGTCTCGGTGGCCTGCCTGACCGTCTACGACATGGTGAAGGCCGCCGACCGGACCATGCGGATCGACAATGTGCGCCTGCGCATGAAGAGCGGCGGGCGTTCCGGCACCTTCGCGGCGCCGTGAGGAGGCGCCCATGAGCCTGATCCCCGTCGAGGAGGCTCTCCGCCGGGTCCTGGACAGCGTTCCGGGACCGGTCGCGACCGAACGCCGGCCCGTCGGAGCCTGTGCGGACCGCACCCTTGCCGAGGACCTGACGGCCTTGCGTGACCAGCCCCCCTTCCGGGCCTCCGCCATGGACGGATATGCAGTGCGCAGCGCCGACTGCCCGGAAGCGCCCGTGACCCTGCGGGTGATCGGCGCCAGCGCGGCCGGCCGCCGTTTTTCCGGCATTCTCGGCCCCGGCGAGGCGGTGCGGATCTTCACCGGCGCACCCCTGCCCGAAGGCGCTGACGCCATCGTCCTCCAGGAGGATACGACGGCGGATGGCGACCGGGTCGTCATCAGAGAGGCGCCGCGTCCGCAGCGCCATATACGCCCGGCCGGCCTCGACTTCCGGGCCGGAGACACCCTCCTCTCCGCCGGCACCCGGCTCGATGCCCGCCACGTCGCCCTTGCGGCCGCCATGGGCCATGGAGTGTTGGCCGTGAGGCGCCGGCCGCGCGTTGCGATTCTCGCCACCGGTGACGAGCTCGTGCGGGCCGGCGAACCCGTGGGCCCGGACCAGATCGTGGCCTCCAGCCTCCCGTCCACGGCGGCGATCGTCAAAAAGGCCGGCGGCGAGGCCCTGGACCTCGGGATCGCCCGCGACACTCTCGAGTCCCTGGACGAACGAATCGAAGCGGCCCGCGCGGCGGAGGCCGACATCCTCGTGACGCTCGGCGGCGCTTCGGTCGGCGAGCACGATCTCGTGCAGAAGGCGCTTGCCCGCCAGGGAATGGACCTGGGCTTCTGGCGCGTCGCCCTGAGGCCCGGCAAACCGCTGATGCATGGCCGGCTCGGGACGACGCTGCTCCTCGGCTTGCCGGGCAATCCCGTCTCGACCCTCGTCTGTGCCATTCTTTTCCTCGTCCCGGCGATCCGGGCCCTATGCGGCGACCCGCAGGCGGGCGCAGACCCGACCGAGAGTGCGATTCTCAGCTCCGGCCTTCCGCCCAACGGCGACCGTCAGGACTACATGCGGGCCTCTCTGGAATCTCGCGAGGTCGAGACCGCCGCCGGTTTGCTGAGCATTCCCGTGGCGCTGCCGCACGAGAGGCAGGATTCGTCCATGCTCGGCATTCTCGGGCGCTCGGATGCTCTTCTGGTCAGGCCGCCCCACGCGCCCGCCGCTCCTGCGGGCACGCCCTGTCGCATCCTGCGACTGGCGCGATTCTGCTGAATCCAGCTTCCCGAGCGTAGCCATAGGGTTGCAGAACACAGCAAGAACGGCTAACCTGTTCCTGCTTTGTTTTCAGAATCGCTCCCACCGGGGCAGTAAGGGCCAGCCATGCTGACGCGCAAACAGCACGAATTGCTCCGCTTCATTCATGAGCGGCTGCGGGAATCCGGCGTTCCGCCATCCTTTGACGAGATGAAGGACGCGCTCGACCTCAAATCGAAATCCGGCATCCATCGCCTGATCACGGCCTTGGAAGAGCGTGGCTTCATCCGGCGCCTGCCGAACCGGGCACGTGCCCTGGAGGTGATTCGCCTGCCCGAAACGGTGAGCGGCCCGGCCGGGCAGAAGCGCTTCACGCCGAGCGTGGTGGAAGGCGGCCTTGCCGGAAAGGCCAAGCCGGCTCCGGCCCCGGCCGCCGAGGAGCGGACCCGCGACATCGCGATTCCCGTCATGGGCCGGATCGCCGCCGGTACGCCCATCTCGGCAATCCAGAACCGCAGCCACTCGATCACCCTGTCCCACGACTTCCTCACCCAGGGCGAGCACTACGCCCTGGAGGTGCGCGGCGACTCGATGGTCGAGGCCGGCATCCTGGACGGCGACCTGGTGGTGATCCGCAAGCAGGACACGGCCAATACGGGCGACATCATCGTGGCGCTCATCGACGACGAGGAGGCGACCCTCAAGCGCTTCCGCCGCCGCGGCTCGTCCATTGCGCTGGAAGCCGCCAACCAGGCCTACGAGACCCGCGTCCTCGGCCCGGATCGGGTCAAGATCCAGGGCAAGCTCGTCAGTCTGGTTCGTCGCTACTGACCTCCTCCTCCGGGAGATCCTGTTCCGGAACCGGCCGCACCGTTTGCGGCCGGTTTTGCGTTTCCGGGACAGTCCGGGCTTCCGCCCTGGCCAGGGAGGCGATCTCGGTCCCCTTGCGCACGGACCGGATCTCGACCGCATCCCCGCCCAGGAACCGGAGTGTCGTGGCGCCCCGCGCCGCGAGGGCCTCCCGGTCGATGACGAGACCGGCGCCGCACTGCGCCGGCGCTTTCAACCGCGTTAGGATCACGGCCGCGCGGCGGCAATCCTCCTCGAACGCGGCGATATCCTGCACGAACGCGATGGGACGGTGTCCCGCCCCCTCGACGACGCAGCCGCCCCGGTCGCAGCGGGCTGCCCGCGGTAAGGAGCCGTCCTGCGCCTGGCGGCCGTCCCCGTCCACCCGCAGCCATTGCTCGGTCACGAAATCCGAGGGGCGCCCCACCACGGCGAGCTGGCCTCCGGCATGGCGGATGGCCGCCCCTGCCCCTTCCCGGTCGATGAAGACGTCGTAGCGGGCAGGCGCCGCCGCCGCGAGACCTGCGCCCATGGGCAGGAGCGCGAGCCAGCGCAGGGACGATGCCGGGAGGGTCAGGAGGAGAAGTGCGACACTCATGAGGGCCAGGGCCGCAAGGCTGAGGGCCGGCACCGTCAGGCTCGCGCCGCCAATGCCGCCGACCCAGGCCGAGACGTCGATGACCCGGTTCACCGCATAGCCCATGACCTGCCAGACCGGACGGTCGAGGCCGAACGGATAGGCCAGGACCCCGAGCAGAGCAGCGGGCATGACCACCACGGAGACGAGCGGCAGCGCGAGCGCATTGCCGATCAGCCCGTAAGGGTTGACCGTCTGGAAATGGTAGGCCGCGAAGGGCGCGGTCGCGAGGCTCGCCACGAGGGTCGTGGCAAAGAGGCCGATCCCCTGCCGCGCCGTCCAGCGGATGGCGGCCTCCACGGGGGTGGCGGGCCTCTCGCCCGGACCGATCCGCGACAGGAGGGGCGCCACGGCCGTAAGAGCCGCGACGGCCCCGAAGGACATCTGGAAGCTCGGCCCGAGCAGAGCCTCGGGCTCCCGGGCGAGCACCAGGAGCGCCGCGACCGACAGGTTGCGGATGCTCAGGGCCGGCCGGTCGGCGAGCACGGCGCCGAACATCACCAGGGTCATGACGAGGGAGCGCTCCGTCGCCACGTCGGCGCCCGTGAACACGCAATAGGCGGCCGCGCCCGCCATGGCCGCCAGGGCCGCGATCTTCTTCACCGGCCAGACCAGCGCCGCGGCGGGAAACAGCGCGAGACAGGCCCGGATGAGCCAGAAGAACGTCCCGGCCGCCAGGACCATGTGGAGACCGGAGATCGACACGATGTGATAGATGCCGGCGGCCCGCAGCACGTCGTTGGTGGGCTCGCCGATGAGGCCCCGCTTGCCGGTGACGAGCGCCGCCCCTACGCCGCCCGCTTGGCCACCGATGGCCGAGGCGATCCGTTCCGTCAGGGCATTGCGCGCCGCATCGATCCGGGCGGTCACCGCGAGACGCCAGGGGCGGCCCTCCGGCGGCTCCAGAACCTTTGCGGCTCCCAGGAGCGAGCCTACGGCCCCGATCTCCCGGAAGCGGGCGTCGCGGCCGAAATCGTAGCCGCCCGGCCAGGCGGGCTGCGGCGGCGGCAGAAGGCGCGCCTTCGCGTCCACGAACTGCCCCGGCGCGAGATGATCTGCCGACCGGGTGCTCACCCGGACGTAACGCGGCGTGGCATCGGCCGAAATTCCTTCGATCCGTGAGACCCGTAGAAGGAGCCGGCGCCCCTGGCCGCGCTCCTCCACTGTCTCGATGAAACCCGACACGGACGCGATGGTCGTCCGGGCGAGAACCGGGGCGTCGACGGCCCGGATGCGGACCGCGCCCGCCAGGAAGCCCGCGAAGGCAGCGGACAGGCCGATGAGGAAAGCGAGCGCCGCGAAGTTGTGCCGGCACCGCCAGGCGGCCGCCGCCGAGAGGGCGAAGCCCACGAGAGGCGCTGCAAGCGAAGGCTCCTCGGCCTGGAAGAACAGCACGATGCCGAGCCCGAAGACCACGGCGATCCAGGGAAAGAGCCGGCGCTGCGCCACATCCCGCGTCAGCTCGCCCCCGATCCAGGCCGGAACGTCCGGAAGGCGGACCGGAAGAACGGCCGTGTCCGCGAGCCTGCGCCCCAGAGGCAATGCCACGGCCCGCGCGGCAGGGCGCGGCAGGGGGAGTGTCTCTTTCGTATCGGTTTCGGCCATCGGTGCGGCTTAACGTCGGGGTGGTTTACATGGTAGACGACCCCACGTTCCGGCCAAGTCCACCCTGTGGATTCGTGCCGGACACCCCTGTGAGGCCCGGCCGGCCCCGTTTTCGTTCCTTGCCAAGGTTTCCTACGCCGATGACCGTCGTCACCCGCTTTGCCCCGTCTCCCACCGGCTTCCTGCACATCGGGGGAGCGCGCACGGCCCTGTTCAACTGGCTCTATGCGCGACGGCAAGGGGGCAAGATGCTCCTGCGCATCGAGGACACGGACCGCGAACGCTCCACGGATGCGGCCATCCAGGCGATCCTCGACGGCCTGAAATGGCTCGGGCTCGATTGGGACGGGGACGTGGTCTACCAGTTCTCCCGCGCCGCCCGCCATAAGGAGGTGGCCGAGTCCCTCCTGGCCCAGGGTCGCGCCTATTACTGCTATGCGACGCCCCAGGAGCTGGAGGACATGCGCGAGACCGCCCGGCGCGAGGGCAGGCCCATGCGCTATGACGGCCGCTGGCGCGACCGCGACCCGTCCGAGGCCCCTCCCGGCGTCAAGCCGGTGATCCGCCTCAAGGCTCCGACCGAAGGCGAGACCGTGGTCGAGGACGAGGTGCAGGGCCGCGTGGTCTGGCAGAACAAGGACCTCGACGACCTCGTCCTGCTGCGCTCCGACGGGACGCCCACCTACATGCTCGCCGTGGTGGTGGACGACCACGACATGGGCGTGACTCATGTGATCCGTGGCGACGACCACCTCACCAACGGGGCTCGCCAGACCCAGATCTACCAGGCGCTCGGCTGGGACGTGCCGAAGATGGCCCACGTGCCGCTCATTCATGGCCCCGACGGAGCCAAGCTCTCGAAGCGTCACGGCGCCCTTGGGGTCGAGGCCTATCGCAGCATGGGCTATCTCCCGGCGGCTTTGCGCAACTATCTTGTCCGCCTCGGCTGGAGCCACGGCGACCAGGAGATCTTCACCCAGCAGGAGATGATCGACGCCTTCGACCTGAAGAGCATCGGCCGCTCCCCGGCCCGGTTCGACTTCGCCAAGCTCGAGAACCTCAACGGCCATTACATGCGCCAGTCTTCCGACGAGGAACTGGTGGACGCCCTGGAGCAGCTGCTTCCGGAGCTGGAGGGCGACGACCATCACCTCGGTCGCACCTTCACGCCGGCCCTGCGTGCAAAGCTCCTGGCCGCCATGCCGGGCCTGAAGGAGCGCGCCAAGACCCTCGTGGAGCTCCTCGACAGCGCCTATTACCTCTATGCCCAGAGGCCCCTGCATCTCGACGAGAAGGCCAGGAGCCTCCTCGCCGAGGGCCTGCCGCGCCTTGCGGGCATCGACGCCAAGCTCGAAGCCGTGGCGGACTGGAACGCCGCGAGCGTGGAGGCGGTGGTCCGCGCCCATGCGGAAGCCATCGGGGCCAAGCTCGGACAGGTCGCCCAGCCCCTGCGCGCTGCGCTGACGGGCCGCGCCACCTCGCCGGGGCTGTTCGACGTGATGGCAGTGCTGGGCAAGGACGAAACCCTGTTTCGCCTCCGCGACCAGCTCAGTGCTGCGTCTGCCGCATAGCAGACGCACTCACCTTTAGACGTGCTTGCCCCTCCCCCACGGATAAGCTACCCAACCTCATCCTCCCACCGACCGGTGACCTCGGTTCGGCAGCCCCGGAGAGACCTTCTCCCCCAAACCGGCTGCCCTAGGTTAAGCCCGGCCTCCTGCTGAAAGGGCGAAGACGCATGAGCTCCAATTCCAGCACGCTCAACATCAACGAGAAGTCGGTCGAACTGCCGGTGAAGCACGGGACCGTCGGTCCGAGCGTTATCGACATTTCGAAGCTCTACGGCCAGACCGGGGCGTTCACCTACGATCCAGGCTTCACCTCGACGGCAAGCTGCGAGTCGAAGATCACCTATATCGACGGCGATGCGGGCGTTCTTCTCTATCGCGGCTACCCCATCGAGCAGCTCGCCGAGCACGGCGACTTCCTCGAGACCTGCTACCTGCTCCTCTACGGAGAGCTGCCGACCGCGGCCCAGAAGGCGGATTTCGACTACCGCGTCACGCGCCACACGATGGTGCACGACCAGATGAACCGCTTCTTCCAGGGCTTCCGCCGCGACGCGCATCCCATGGCCATCATGGTAGCCTGCGTCGGTGCCCTCTCGGCCTTCTACCACGACTCGACCGACATCGCGGATCCGCACCAGCGCATGGTCGCCTCCATGCGGATGATCGCCAAGATGCCGACGCTGGCGGCCATGGCCTACAAGTACCATGTGGGCCAGCCCTTCGTGTATCCGCAGAACGACCTGGACTATACGTCCAACTTCCTGCGCATGTGCTTCGCGGTTCCGGCCGAGGAGTACAAGGTCAATCCGGTGCTCTCGCGGGCGCTCGACCGGATCTTCATCCTCCACGCCGACCACGAGCAGAACGCCTCGACCTCGACGGTGAGGCTCGCCGGCTCCTCGGGCGCCAACCCCTTCGCGTGCATCGCGGCCGGCATCGCCTGCCTGTGGGGCCCGGCCCATGGCGGCGCCAACGAGGCGGCCCTCAAGATGCTGGAGGAGATAGGCACGCCCGACCGCATTCCGCAATACATCGCCAAGGCGAAGGACAAGAACGATCCGTTCCGCCTGATGGGCTTCGGCCACCGGGTCTACAAGAACTACGACCCGCGCGCCCGCATCATGCAGAAGACCACCCACGAGGTGCTCAATGAGCTCGGCATCAAGGACGACCCGCTCCTCGACGTGGCCATCGAGCTGGAGCAGATCGCCCTCAAGGACGAGTACTTCCTCGAAAAGAAGCTCTACCCGAACATCGACTTCTATTCGGGCATCACGCTCAAGGCGATGGGCTTCCCCACCTCCATGTTCACGGTGCTGTTCGCGCTCGCCCGCACGGTGGGCTGGATCGCCCAGTGGAGCGAGATGATCGAGGACCCGTCCCAGCGCATCGGCCGCCCGCGCCAGCTCTATACCGGCGCCCCGAAGCGCGACTACATCACAGTCGCCCAGCGCGGATAAGCCGACCCGCCGACGAAACGACGAAGGGGCCGAAAGGCCCCTTTTCATGCCGGCTGTTTCTTGCTATCCGCGGGAATTTGGGGGGGTGATAAGGCCACTCTCGATCTGACAGTGAGCGGGGTGCTTCTCGGTAATAACCGCAATAGCCGGGGCCATGGAACAAAGGGAGCTCAGCGTCCTCGCCGGTAAATCCCCGTGAAAGTGACGTTGTGGCCGCCGCACATGCCGTTGTCCTTCACGAGCAGGTAGGGGCCGAGGCGGCGCATCTGAACCCGGCAATCGGCCTCGTCGGCTTCGTCGTATGGGAGCGTTCCGTTCTCGCCCATGCCGAAAGAGAGACCGGCACCGCGCAAAGGCGCCTCCCCATTCAGTTCGCCGATATTGACGGCGCCGCGTGCGACCCGTCCGGGATCGGATGCTCCCCAGGTGGCGTCGCCTTTGATCTTCAGCCTGCCTTGCCCGGCGCCTGCTTCGATGACGATGGTCCGCTCGGGGCCGCTCCGCCATCGTCCGATCCAGCTTTCCGGCTGTTCGATCGGCGCCGCCTGGACAAGGGAGACGGCGGCTCGCGGAAGCCAGCCTTCCGTCACCGCCCCCGTCCGGCCGGCATAGCTGGCGCAGACGAAATCGCCACTGCCGCCCGAAATGACGACCTCATCGCCAGGAACGAGATAAGCCTTGTCCCGGCAGGCTGCGCTGGTGTTCGGGCAGCCCTTTTGGAGAACGTCGCGTTTCACGAAGTTCACGCGCGCGGAGCGATCGTTGATCCGACCGAGAGAGACCGCGCTCTCCGCATCGAGATCCTTGAGTTCATAGCCGAAGTGAAAACATCCGCCGCTTTCGGCAAAGGACGGGCCAGCCCAAACAAAGCTTAGAAGCGCGATAGCGGCTGCCCTCATGTTGCGTCTTCCGACCATGGCCCCCTCCCGGCTGAACGGCGTCCTACCACGCTGCTTCTTCATAACGCTCCGATCTGGGGCCGGCCAGAAGATAGCCTTTCCCGGCGCCCGAGGTTCGCAATCAACCGAATATGCGGTGGCCGGCTGAGGCCGTGCGGCTCTGGCCGCTCCGGTCAATTCTCAACTCCTGGCGTACAGGATCGAGCACGGTATGGCAGCCGAGTGGAACACATTGGGCGCCCTTTCCGTGTCCTAACGGCAGGCCTCCGAGAATGGGCACGTGGAGCGGAGCCAGATGCTCGTGCAGCAGGTCCAGAATGGTGAGCGAGCCGCTTGGCTTGAAATCCGTGAACTGCCCCAGCGCGATGCCGGCCAGGCCATCGAGATGCCCGCCCTTGCGCAGCATCGTCAGCTGGCGGTCGACCTGCCCCAGGAACATGCCGATCGCCTCCAGCAGAAGAATGCAGCCGTCGAGCCTGGGGAGAGCCCATCCGGCCGCGGTCGCAACCATGTCCAGGTTGCCGCCAATCAACGGCCCCTCGGCCCTGCCGCCTGACGTCAGGACGATGGTCTCTTCGTCCGGGCGAGCCTTGAGGACGACGCTCCCGGCTTCCGTCAGCAATTCTCTGAGCATCCCGTCCTGCACGTCCGCGGACAGAGGATCGACTTTGGAAAGAGCGCCATGGATGCCTCCGCCGATCCCGTGTCGCCAAAGGGCCATGTGCAGAATCGAGATGTCGCTGAACCCCACCAGAAACTTCGGGTCGCGCCGAGCTGCCTCGAAATCCAGCCGGTCTGCAATGCGGTAGGACCCCTTCCCGCCTCTTGTCGCGAAGATTGCTCTGACATCAGGATCCCTGAGCGCCTCGTTGAAATCCGACAGACGCTCTTCATCGGATCCGGCGAGATAGTTCAACTTGCGGAAAGCATTTGCGCCGAAATCCACCCGGAAACCCCAGGCTCTCAGCACCTGGGCCGAGGCCTCGACATCCGGCCGGTTGGGCGCACTTGCAGGCGACACGAAGCGGATCTTGTCCCCAGGCCGCAGCGGACCAGGCGTTGCAACGAGGTTTCTTTCCAGCGGGAGCATCTTTCGAAGATCGCATGAGGACAGCCCAGCGTCCTTCGACCGTTCGCGTTCTGCACAGATTTTACCTGCCTCTTTTCGCAGGAGATTGGGAGCGCAACGTTCGCGGGAACGGGTCCTCGGCAGGAAACTCGGTCGTAAGCCTCCTTGACCGGACGAACAGTACGTTCTTTAAATAGAACGAACTATCCCTCTACGGAAGAAGGCTTTGCCATGACCGACCGCCTGCCCGGCTTCGACACTCTCGCCATTCATGCCGGAGCCGCTCCGGATGCAGCGACCGGCGCCCGAGCGACCCCGATCTACCAGACCACGTCCTTCGTGTTCGACGACGTGGATCATGCGGCCTCGCTCTTCGGCCTGCAGGCCTTCGGCAACATCTATTCCCGCATCGGCAATCCCACCTGCGCGGTGCTGGAGGAGCGTGTGGCAGCGCTTGAGGGCGGCACGGCGGCGCTTGCGGTCGCGTCCGGCCATGCGGCGGAATTCCTGACCTTCCACACCCTGCTCCAGCCGGGTGACGAGTTCGTGGCCTCCAAGAAGCTCTATGGCGGGTCGATCAACCAGTTCAACCACGCCTACAAGAATTTCGGCTGGAACGTGGTCTGGGCGGATTCGGACGATCCTGCGTCGTTCGAGGCCGCCATTACGCCGCGGACCAAGGCGATCTTCGTGGAATCCATCGCGAATCCGGGCGGCGTCATCGTGGATCTCGAGGCCATTGCGGCCATCGCCAAGAAGCACCGCATCCCCTTCATCGTCGACAACACGATGGCCTCCCCCTATCTCATCCGCCCGTTCGAGCACGGGGCGGACATCATCGTGCATTCGGCCACCAAGTTCCTGGGTGGCCACGGCAATTCGGTCGGCGGCCTCATCGTCGACGGCGGCTCGTTCAACTTTGCGGGCGACGACCGCTATCCCATGCTCTCGAAGCCGCGCCCCGAATATGGCGGCATGGTCCTGGGCGAGACTTTCGGCAATTTCGGCTTCGCCATCGCGTGCCGCGTGCTCGGCCTGCGCGACCTGGGCCCGGCCCTCTCGCCCTTCAACGCCTTCCTGATCCTCAACGGCATCGAGACCCTGCCCCTGCGTATGCAGCGGCATTCCGACAATACCCTGGCGGTGGCCGAGCACCTCGCCACGCACGACAAGATCTCGTGGGTGAGCTATCCGGGCCTGCGGACTGACCGCTACCACAACCTCGCCAAGCGCTACTGCCCCAAGGGCGCGGGCGCGGTCTTCACCTTCGGGGTGAAGGGCGGCTACGAGGCGGGCGTGAAGCTCGTGTCCAACCTGAAGCTCTTCTCGCACCTCGCCAATATCGGCGACACGCGCTCCTTGGTGATCCACCCAGCCTCCACCACCCACCGGCAGCTCACAGACGAGCAGCGGGTCCAGGCGGGCGCCGGCCCTGAGGTGGTGCGCCTCTCTATCGGCCTCGAGGACAAAGACGACCTGATCGCCGATCTCGACCAGGCCCTTGCGGCGGCGTGATCGCAGTAACCACCCTCAAATGGAAAGCGGCCCTGACGGGCCGCTTTTTCATGAATAATATCCGGAAGGGCGCTTAGGCGGCGCGGGTGCCCCTGCCCTTATAGGCCTGCACGGCCTTGATGGAGCGGTCGATGGCCGTCCAGAGGCGTCCGAGCTCGTCGGCCGCATAGGAGCCCGGATCGAACTCCTCGGCCCCCTCGCCTTCCGCGAGAGCCATGGAGAAATCGGCACGGTGCGTGATCTGGCCGGCCCAAACCGGGACCTTCAGGGCGCTGAGCGCCCCCCTTGCATCGGCCACGATGGGGGCTTCGCCTCCGCCGCGCTTGGCGGGCGCGCCGTTGATGACCGCCGCATAGGGCTTGCGCAGCTCGCGCGCGATGGCGACCGTGTCCTGTACGGCCGCGATGTCGAACAGGCTCGGCCGGGTCGGAATGATCACCAGGGTCGCGTGGCGGACCGCCTCGACCACAATGGGAGACTTGTTCGGCGGCGTGTCGACGAGCACCCACTCATAGCCTTCGCTCTGCGCCGTCTTGAGGGTCTGGGCGAGGTCGCGCGGATTGTGCTTCAGCGCCGGGTTGTCCTCCCCGCGGATGCGATGCCAGAAGGACAGCGAGCCCTGCGGGTCGCAATCGACCAGAAGGGTCTTGCGCTCCGGCGTCGCGATATAGGTGGCAAGATGAGCGGCAAGCGTGCTCTTCCCGGAGCCACCCTTGCGTGACGCAAAAACCAGCACGTTCATGCCTTACTCCCGATGCTTCCCGTTGCGGACGCGGTTCCCGCAGGCCACGCCCTGTCTAACACTGTATCCATTTAACAGTATATTTACCAAGCTCCCAACCGGAACGACTATTTTCCCTTTGGAAAAACCCGATACAGACCGCACTTGGGTGCCGCTGCGCTTCCGGCTGAATTGTTCCGTAAGCGACAGTAAAAATACCGTCGGGATTTCAATGAACGACAAATGAATGTCCGGAACTGCAAGCAGGCATGACCGTTAGAACTCCGACTTTCACAGCTTAGGAGTCCGATATCATGTCGAAGAAGCTTCTTCTCACCGGTGTTGTTCTTGCGGCCTTCGCGCCTGCCGCTGCTTTTGCCCAGTCGAATGCCCAGGGCGGCGCTGCGGCCGGTGCGGCGACGGGTGCCGTCGGTGGCGCGATCGTCGGCGGTCCGGTGGGCGCGGCGGTCGGCGGCGTGACCGGCGCGATCGTCGGCGGCATCGTCGGCGACCAGCAGCCCAAGTTCCGCCAGTACGTCGTCACCCAGGACGTGCCCTCCTATACCTATAGCGAGGAGCTGCGCGTCGGTACGGTTCTTCCCTCTTCGGGCGTGACCTATTACGAGGTTCCGGCCGAATACGGGGTCAAGGGATATCGCTATACGGTGGTGAACAACACCCCGGTCCTGGTCGAACCCAGCACTCACAGGGTGGTCCAGATCATCCGCTGATCCCTTTTGGAATCGGACGGGAGAAGGGCAGCTCCGGCTGCCCTTTTCTTTTGGTGATTCCATCCCGCCGAATCCGTCTGACCAGAGCCGGGTCGCCCTATGGCGGTCTAGGCGCGGGCAAAAGCATCCGGCTGCAACGTCCCGGTCTTCAGGAGATGTTGCAGCGCATATGTCACCGAGAGCGCATCGTCGAGCGCGTCATGCCCTCTCAAGGGTGGGTGCTCGACGCCATAATAAGCCGCGAGCTTGTTGCTGGGTGTCTTCCCGATATCCTCTATCGGCATTCCGGCCGCGATCACGAGCTTGACGGCATTGTCGAACCGGTGGGCCGGGATGGGCGGCTCGATGCCCGCCACATAGCAGCTGATGGCGACCATGTTCAGCTCGTCCTTGCCCCACGACCAGAACCGAGCCCCGTCCGAGAATCGATCGATTCCCGCAAGAGCCTCCTGCAACAGCACCCCCTCGGCCTGGATGGCCTCTTCGGTGATGCCGGTCAGCTTCGTGAAGAACGGGTCGATGGCATATCTGTTGCCGAACCGGTCGATGGGTTGAACATAGGCCCTGTATGTGTCCAGGAGAGGGAAATCACCTTCCAGCCCGAGTTTCACGGCCCCGATCTGCGCGATGACCGGGTCGGGATCGTGAGCCCCACACCAGAATCTGCCTTGCGAACCCTGGACGCACAGAAACTCGCAGTCGAACACGATTGCGGTCTTCATGACCAACGCTCCTGCCTCGCGACGTCGCACTCGCCGGTGCGTCCGTCATAAGGTCAACCTAGAGCGTGAGCTACGGCTTTTGTAGGGATTTGATCCTCTCTTGGCCTCAGGCCGTCGCGGGGCGAGCGGCCGCGAGGCCGGATACGCGGGCATGGGCCACGGCCATGCACAGGACCACCATGGCGAAGACCTGGTGGAGCAGCCCGGCCCAGAGCGGCACGACGAGGAGCAGCGTCGCGATGCCGAGGGCCATCTGGGCGAGGCAGAGCCCGGCGAGCGCCCTCGCCCGGCGCGCGGCTCCCGTGGTCGGCGCTCGCCGTCCGACCGACCAGGCATGCCACAGGGCGAAGGCCACGAGCGCATAGGCCACCATGCGGTGGTTGAACTGCACGAGCGCGAGGTTGTCGACGAAGTTCTCGACGAGTGGTTTGACGCTGAACAGCACCGCGGCCGGGGGGACGAAATCCCCGTCCATGAGCGGCCAGGTGTTGTAGGTGAAGCCCGCCTTGGAGCCCGCCACCAGGCCGCCGAGCGCGATCTGAACCAGGACGAGGGCCAGGATGACGGCCGGAGCGCGGCCGAGCGTGGGTTCCGCCCTGAGGGCCAGCTCGTCCCGCCGCAGGCCCGACGCCACCCAGACGAGGCAGGCCAGGATGACGCTCGCCACCGTGAGGTGGAGCGCCAGCTTGATGGGCGCCACGGCGGTCATGCCCGGCTCCAGGCCGGACGCCACCATGATCCAGCCGACGGCACCCTGCAGGCCGCCCAGGGCGCCGATGCCCAGCAGGGTCAGCGCAAGGCGGCCCTTGATGGTGCCACGCAGCCAGAAGAATACGAGGGGCAGGAAGAACACGAGGCCGATCAGCCGCCCGAGCTGACGGTGGCCCCATTCCCAGGCGTAGATGAACTTGAACTCGGAGAGGGTCATGCCCTTGTTGACGAGCTCGTATTGGGGAATCTGGCGGTATTTCTCGAATTCCGCCAGCCAGGCCTGTTCCGACAGGGGCGGAATGGCGCCCGTGACGGGCTTCCATTCGGTGATGGACAGGCCCGAGCCGGTCAGGCGCGTGGCGCCGCCGACCGCGATCATGGCGATGACCAGGGCGGCCAGGACGTAAAGCCAGACGCGCACGGCGGACAGATGACGCGTCTCAGGGGAGCTCGAAAGGGCCATGCCCTGGGTCGAGGCTGCGACAGCCATGCTCACTCTCACGATGAATTGGGGCTTGAACCCGGGATACGGGCTGTCACATAGAGGCTGCGGTCCCTCCAGGCAATTCATGCCGGTGACGCACCTCGGCCCCGCCGCATCCGGACGGCGGGCGGATTGGGGACGGGAGGATGATGGAGACGAGACATATGGGCATTCGCACGCGCAAGCTGATCGGCACCGTGATCATGCTGGTCTTCATCGGCTTCTACGTCATATTCGCGATGGCGGCCGCCGAGGGCCGGATCACCGAAGCGCCCAAGCTCGTGCAGACCGTGGCCTATATCATCCTCGGACTGATCTGGATCGTGCCGCTGCTGCCCCTGATCCGCTGGATGGGCAAGCCAGACAAGACTTAAAGGAACGGGGCAAAGCGCTCAGGCGCCGCCGATCTCCTCAAGGACGATTCCCGTCCCGCCGCAGGTCGGGCACGGCCGGTTGCCGATTCGCCCGGTGCCCTTGCAGTCACCGCACAGGTTCTCGCCCACGCCGGGCGTGCCGGGCCGGCCCTGATCCCCGGGGTTGAGCGTGGGGTTATGAGGTTCGCCAGGGGCTTTCGGAGATTGGGACATCGCCTGCGCTCTCATGAATCCGTTAGGCCTTCAACGCCGTAAGGGAATCCGGGTTGCGCTCTGCCCCGAAAAGAAAAGGCCCGCGCATGCGCGGGCCTCCCTGTCTCGAAACATAATGTTTTTAGTGGCAGACCGTGCGGCGGCGCGGCTGCCAGCCCCAGCCCGGGACCCACTCGCTGTAGCGGTCCGTGAAGCAGCGCTCCACATAGACCGGCGGCGGAGGCGGCGCGTAATAGACGGGCGCCGGCGGGGGTGGCGGCGGAGGGGCATAAACCGGAGCCGCATAGGCCGGGCTCTGGGACGCCGCGATAGCGCCACCGACCGCGAGGCCGCCCAGGACGCCGAGGGCCGCAGCGGCACCGGGGGAGAGTCGGTCACGGGCCGCGGCCGGTTCGACCGAAGCGGCGCCCACAACCAGGGCCAGAGCCAGCGCGGCGCCGGAAATCATACGAAAGGTCTTCATGGCATCACCTTGCTCTTACAGGGCTCGCACCTTCCCTGCTCGTTGGTGACCGTTATACGCCCCGAAACCTCTCCGGAACCTGAACGAACCGTGGCAATGGCGTGGCCGAGGCCGCAGCCCCGCCGGAAACGGCCCCCTTCGCGGAACATGGTGAGCGGCCGGTAAATGCCGGATCAGTCTCCGGCCGTACGCAGCGGCACCGAGAGCAGGACCCGGATCAGGTCCGCCTGCCGGTTGGTCTCCGTCTTGCGGAACAGGTTTTTCAGGTGGAACACCACCGTCGTCTGAGCCACTTCGAGCTCGTCGGCGATCTGGTCGAGGCGCTTGCCGTCGATGAGCATGAGGGCGACGCGGGTCTCCGAGGGAGTGAGGTTGTAGAGCCGCACCAGGGTGTCGCCCGAAACCTTCGTCCGCTGTTCGGTGTCGATGAGGAGCAGCACCACCGCCTCGGGCTTTTCCTCGGCCGAGAAACGCTGTCCGGGAATGAGGACCAGGTAGGGCCGCCCGCCGGACAGGCGCTGGAACGGGATCATCTCGTCGAGCGATTCCTCGTGGAAGGCCTTCCCGATGCTCTCGTGCAGCTTGGCGTTCTGCTTCGGCATCGTCCCCTTCAGGATGCCCTGGGAGACGCTCAGGCCGTCATCCTCCGCCAGGATGCGCTCCGCCTCCTTGTTCATGAGGCGGACACTGCCCTTCTCGTCCACCACCACGACGCCGACCAGGAAGCGGTCGAACGCGAAGGTCGCCTTGTAGAGGGCCTCCACGGTGCGCCCGCGGGAGGATTTCAGGATTTCCTGCCAGGCCTCCTCGGCCCGCTGGACGGCGCTCTTCTGCACCCGGGCCACCTGATTCAGGCGCGCCGCCACCGTGGCCAGAAGGATTTCGTAGTCGATGGGCTTCACGAGATAGTCGTCCGCGCCCGCCTGCTTGCCGACGAGGACGTCGTTCCGGTCGGCCAGGGCGGTCAGGAAGATGAACGGAACGTCCGCCAATTCCCCCTTCTCGCGCATGGCCTTGAGTACATCGTAGCCCCCGAGGCCCGGCATGGTGATGTCGCACAGGACGAGGTCGGGCCGCTTCGCCCTCAGCACGGCCAGGGCCTCGCTGCCGTTCGCGGCCTGGATCACATCGTAATTGGCGGATTCCAGTTCTTCCGCGATGTCGGTGCGAAGATCGTCCTCGTCTTCGATGCACAGGATGGTTTGACGGGCATCCATTATCCTCAGGTCCCTTTCATGCCGCCTGCTGGGACTGATCCACGTTCGACATGGGAAGATCGAACGTGAACAGCGAGCCCGCAGCCTCGTAACTTTCCACCTGAATCTCGCCGCCATGCAAGTGCATGATCTTCTGTGCGAAATTCAGCCCGATACCCGTCCCGGCGATGCCGGTTGCGGTCCTTGCGCGATAGAAGCGCTCGAAAATCCGGGACACCTCGTCCGCCGGAATGCCGATTCCCCAGTCGCGGACCGAGCAATAGGCGCGCGATCCGTCCATCCAGATCCTGACCTCCACGACCGGAGTCTCACCCGAATACTTGATCGCGTTGGTCAGGAGGTTGATGACGACCTGCTCGATCAGGATGCTGTCGCAATAGACCTGGACCGCGGTCTCGGGCGCATCGAAGCGGATCTCGGCGTGGGAGCTCAGCTCCCGCTGCCGCTCGCAGATGTCCCAGACGAGGTCGACGAGGTTGCACGAGGCGGGATTGAGCTCGATCCGCCCCGCATCGAGCTTGGCGGCATTCAGGACGCTTTCCACGAGGCGCGTCAGCCTCTTGGTGGCACTCCGGATCCGCTGGACCCGGACCACGAGTTCGTCCTGGGTGAGGCTCTCACCCCTCCGCAGGATGCGCTGGGCGCTCGAATCGAGGATCGCGAGCGGGGTCCGGAACTGGTGGGAGACCATCGAGACGAAGTTGCGATAGGCCCCGGTCGTCTCCCGCTCCCGGTCGAGGGCCGATTGGAGGGCCTGCGCGGCCTGTTTGTAGCCCGAGATGTCCGTGAGCCGCACGAAGATCGTCCCGCCGTCGACCGTCGTCACCGACAGGTGAGCCCAGCTCCCCTCCCGGATCAGCAGGTCGAGCTCGATATCCACGAAGGTGTCGTCATGGGTGAGAAGGCGCTCGTCCGCCCCCTCGCACATGGCGAAACACCGGAGGAAGGTCGCGAGCGTCATGTCCTCCGCGCACCAGACCGTCACCGGTTCGGCCGAGCGGATCTGCTCGTTGGCGAACAGGAGCCTGCCGGTCCAGTCGAAGGCCGCGAAGCCGTCCGGCGCCGTCTCGATGGCCGCGATGAGCCGCCGCTCCGCCTGCTGAAGGGCGGCAGTGCGCTGCTGCACCTTGATCTCGAGGTCGAAATTCTGGCGCTCCGCCTGCTTGCGGGCTTCCCATTGCTCCGTGATGTCGCGGATGAACGCGATGCCGAGCCGGCGCTCCGCGATGTGCAGGGGAAAGCAGTTGATCTCGAGGCAGCGCGCCTGCCCCTGCGGCGAGAGCCCCACATCTTCCAGGATCGCGCTCGTCCCGCGGATGGCCTCGGTCAGAGCCTGGGCGACCTCGGTCTTCTCGAAGATCGGGGCCAGCGCCTGGAGGCGATGCCCGACCGTGTTGTCGGCGTTGAGCCCGAGCATGGTCTCCATGCCGGGGTTCCAGAGCAGGCAGCTCAGCTGCTCGTCGAAGATGATGATGCCCTGGTTGCTGATGTTGTTGATGACGAGGTCGGACAGCTCCTGCTCCTGGCGCAGGAGGCGCCGGGCCTGGGTCGCCTCATGGACGCCCTTGAAGAGGCGCAGGAGCAGGAACGCGGCGCTCACCACGATGCCGATGACGAAGGCCAGGCTCTCGAACACCACCCGCAGGTACATGGAGCGCTTCAGCGCCCCCTGCTCCCGGTTGAGGATCATCACCTTGTTGGCGATGTCCCGCAGTTCCTGGGCGAGTCCCCGCGTCTGGGCCCTGAGCTGGAGCGCGAAGGCAGGATCGAGGGGCCCCTGCATCAGGGGCTCAGCCAGGGTCAGCTGGAGATAGGACCGCTTGAGATCCCCGAGATGGCCGAAATGCTCCACGAGACGGGCCTGCGGCCCTTCGAGCAGGACCGCCAGGCGGCTGACCAAGATGGCGATCCGAAAATCCGGCGCCTGCTCGGGATCCGCAAAGGTCTCGTGGGCGGCCGCACGGGCGAGGCTTTCGGCCAGCAGGGAGGCCTCGAACTGGGTCTGGGTGATCTGCCAGAGGTTGGTGTGGGTGTCCTCGCTGCGCAGATCGTTCTCCACGTCGAGGAGCCGCGCCACGGTGAACACGAGACAGGCCACCATGCTCGCGATGGCTACGAGCGTGACGAGAGCGGTCCTGTAACTTTTCAAGCTCACGGTCATCGTCACTCGACATGCAGGCGATTGAGCTGCCAGACCCAGCGGGACTCGTAGCGGTTGTCGCGCAGCTCCTCGTAATCATCGCGGGGATAGACGATCCACAACGGCCCCTTGTCGCGGATTGTGAGCACCCGGCCATCGGCTTTCATGGCCAGCAGGGGCGAGAACTTCAGGTCCTCGAACGGAATGACAATCTCGTACTCGTTGAGGGCCGAGGCCGTCATGGACGTGCCTGCGGCCCCTACCCTATCCAGCACCGCCTTGAGGGGGACACCCTCGAAGAGCTGGACGCCGTCGGTCCAGGCGGAACTCGTGGTGATAGAGGCCGCTCCCAGGGCCTCGATCATCTCCCGGTCGAAGCGGGCCTCTCCCGGTGCGTTCATCTGCGCGATGGCCCCGGTGATCGTCAGGATCACCCGCCCCTTGGGCATCGGCAAAGGCTCGGCCGCGCCCGCGGGGGCTCCGCAGGTCAGGCCGAGAAGGGTCAGGATGATCAACACGTATCCGCGCATGGGGGCCCCGATCGAGAGGATTTCATAACATAATCACATTTTCCGAAGAAGTATTAGTGAAAAGCGGGGGATTTCCCTAGAGAATGCGGAACCTCCGCCGTATCCCGGCGGCTTCTTCCACGGGACGGCCGGGCGCCCGTGTGCGGCGACGCACAACACCGGCGTCTCGGCCCGGTTTCGGGGCTCTGGAAGAGCCTCCGGAGCTTGGCGGCCGATTGTGCCGGACCGGTTGCCGGGCTATAAATGGCAAGGCTTGAATTCCCAGACGGACGCCCGTTACGGCCCCGTCGCCATCAGGAGTGAAAGATGCGCAAGTTCATGGCGGCCCTGATCGGTGTGGCGACGCTCGCCACGTCGCTGCCCGCGAGCGCGGAGATGCTGCCCCGCCCGGTTCTGCCCGACGTGCAGAAGGCCTACCCCAACGAAAGCTATTCGCAATATTACTATCGCCGCGGTTATTACTACGGACGCCCCTATTACGGCCGCCCGTACTACTACCGCCGCGATAACGGCGCCGCCGTTGCGGCGGGCGTCGCGGGCCTTGCG
>Ga0065721_10003728_pt1 | contig 92502 bp, 74 predicted proteins | sample Mesricmetagenome_FD_59108 | JGI IMG/M metagenome (GOLD analysis project Ga0065721, IMG submission 59108) | Mesophilic microbial community from rice straw/compost enrichment Sample: eDNA_1 v2 (version 2) | ecosystem: Engineered > Solid waste > Grass > Composting > Bioreactor | place: USA: Davis... | reverse complement strand
GGCCTTCGGCAGAGTGGAACTCGACTATTTTTGTTGTGTGACATTTCGCGCGATCGCGCGAAATGTCACACAACCTTTCCTCGTTCCCTGCGTTATAACAGCGCAAGTCTTTAAACGAATTTAGTATGAGGCCAAGCCGCCAGAATGCAGAACCGATCAAACGAATTTGCTCTTAGATAGGCTTCTATTGCCTGAGATGGGTGCTTCTGGTATACTTTGTAGGGTTTGAATAACACAGATGTTTTACTACGGAGGCAAGTGTGGAGCTGCTGTATCTCGACCCGCGCAATCTGGACGAAGATCCTGATGGTATACGCGAAGACCCCGGCGATGTGAGCGGGCTAGCGGCAACGATCGCCGAACAAGGCTTGTTGCAACCGCTCGCCGTGGTGCGCACTGCGCAAGGTCGTTACCAAGTTGTCTATGGCAATCGGCGGCGGGCCGCTGCCATTCAACTCGGGCTTGAGCGCGTGCCCTGCATTCTCTTGGGCGATTCGGCCTCTGATACCCTATTACAACAGTTGACCGAAAATGTGCAGCGCAAAGATCTCAACGACATCGAGCAGGCTCGCGCCTTTGCGCGTCTGCGCCAGCTGTTTGCCGAAAGGCTCGGCAATGTCGGCGAGGGCGAGCTGAACGCTGCCACTGCCAAAGCTGTGGGCCTTAGCCCACGCAGTATTCAGCGCTATTTGGGCCTGCTAGAGTTGCCCGAAGAGGTGCAACAGTTGATCCGGCGCGGCGAATTGACCGTGACTCAGGCCCAGCACCTCTTCCGCATCAAAAATAGCAAGACTCAGATCGATCTGGCCCACTTTGCTGTCGATGAAGGTCTGTCGGCGGCTGAACTGAGCAAGCTCTCGTCCCATTTTGCGGCCAACCCTAACCTGAGTTTGGATATGGCTTTAGAAGCCCTTCAAGCCGGTCAAACCTTGGCCAGTAGCAGTGGCATCGAAGAAGCGCTTACGCTTTCTGGCGGGCCGCTGGGCAAAACTAGCATCGCGAGTGTCGATCTGGAAGATGATGAAGACTATTGGGACGATGAAGAAGAGCCGAAAGATGAAGGCGGCTATCTCAGCGTTGAAGAGGAGACGATCGAGAACCGCCCTGCCAATAAGGCGCGCGTCTTCCGAATCCGCTCGCTCGATCAGATGGTCGATGAGACCGACCGACTGGCGCGCGCCCATGCCGAAGGCGATCTTTTAAAGTGGGTGAAACAAGATGAAGGTGCACCCTTCAAAGTTCGCCTTTTGCTCAAACAGCTCGAAACGCTTTCACGCGCTCTGCGCGAACTCGCGATAGCCCAAGGCTGGGATCCCGACGAAGAATAAGCAGTCTACGAGCGCTATGAGCGGAGACATGGGGCGTGCCTCGTGTCTCCGCTTTTTTAGGCTTCGTCTTCTACTTTGGCCTCGCGCCAGCGGAAGACGAAATCGGCATCGGCGCGGGTGCGCTTGAAGCGGTAGAGATGAGTCGGACGTCCGCGCCCCTCGCGCAGTTGACCCGTAGGCTCTAAGACGCCTGCCTCTTTGATCTTGCGGTAGAAATTGCCTTTGTCGAGCTGTTCGCCCAAAATCTGTTCGTAGATATGCTTCAGCTCTAAAATACTGAATACTTCTGGCAACAGTTGGAAGGCCAAGGTGGTATATTCGAGTTTGGAACGCAGGCGGCTGAGGGCGACATCTAAGATCTTTGAATGGTCGAAGGCCAATGGGCCGGGCAGCTCGCGCACTGGGAACCAATTGACGTCGATGCTTTCGTCGCTGACATGTAGCTGATGCATATCGGCCCCGATCAGCGCAATATAAGCCACGCTGATCACACGCGTGCGCGGATCGCGCTCGGGATCGCCGAAGGTGTAGAGCTGTTCGAGATAGACATTTTGCACACCTGTCTCCTCTTCAAGCTCGCGGCGGGCTGCTTGATCGAGCGATTCGTGCATCTCGACAAAACCACCTGGCAAAGCCCAATGCCCTTCAAAAGGCCAATTGCGGCGCTTTACCAACAAGACATGCAGCTCACGATCTTTGAGCGTAAAGATTGCCAAATCGACCGTTACAGATGGGCGCTCGTAACGCGACGCATCGTAGGTTGCTGCTGTTTCGGGTTGAGAATCGGCAGATGTTGACATTTCGCTTTCCTATCTATTAGTGTTAATTCTACACTAATTATATCCTTCCTCTATGAATATGTCAAGCCTACATTCTAATATCAGATCCGCTTGATGATTTGTATACGCTAGCGGCGTGCTCTTCACCCCAACGAGGGCTTTAAGCGCGTCCGCCTACGGCTACCAACAGCTCGCCCGTCACCCTGATGTTGTAGCTCTCTGTGCGCAGAAACCGCCCCCAAACACAGCGATCAAACGGAGTTTGCATAATACCAAATTCGGTAGATAACTTACTTTTTGGCCTTCGGCAGAGCGGAACCTGACTAACCCTTTCCTCGGTTTTTGTTTTGCTGCGTTGAGAGCGTACGACTCTTTTAATGGATTTGGCATAAGCCATACCGAACAAAAACACGCTTTGTAAAACGGACAAACCAGTGGCAAGCCTGCGTCTGTGATGAACAAGCGAGACGAATAAAAAAGAGTATAATATCTATGCGCACTTTGTATAGAAACTCTATTATAGCTGTTTCTTGCGCGTTGTGTTGAGACTATAGGCGAAAGGAAAAAAGAATAACCGTGAGCAACGATCAAACTATTACAATGTACGCAGCTGAATGGTGTGGTGATTGCCGCCGTGCCAAGCGAGTGATGGATTCGCTCAACGTCCCCTATACCTATATCAATATCGATGACGATGAAGCAGCCGCTGCTGAAGTTGTGCGCATTAACCAGGGCAGCCGCAGCATTCCAACCATTATTTTCCCCGATGGAAGCGTTTTAGTCGAGCCGTCGAATAGTGTTTTGACTCAAAAGCTGGTCGACTTGAACCTCGTTCAGTCCTAAGCTTTTTATCGTATACAACCTTGGAACATAGAACTCGTCTCAGGTATACGGAATAGCTCTTCAATGCTGTTCTTAGGTACCTGAGACGTTTGTTTCTGGCGGCCCAAAGCGCACCTCAAGAATGCCGTTGCGAAAGACCGCTCGATTGGCGGGGCGCTCGGCCAGCGTGGTGGGCAGCAGCATATCGCGTCGGAAGTTGCCGATCTCGATAAACAGCTCATCGCCCCGTTTGGTCATCGAGACCTTGGCGATCTCGACATGCGGCAGCGGCAGGCGCATCACATACTCATCGCCCTCGCGCACAATCTCCTGCACCGAGCCTTTAAACCAGACCTTGCTCGGATCTTGCTCGCCAAACAAGGCTCGACCGATCTCGGCAAGATCGTTCAGCCCTTTGACATCGCGAGCATAATGGGGCGATTCCCAGATCGGCAAGGGCTGGAAGAGGTCGTAGACCTGTTGGCGATAACCAGCCTGAATACGGGCCAATTCCTGCATAAAGGCTCCTTCGGCGGCGCTGGCTGGTAGCACCCGATTAAGCACCACGCCATCGACGGGGTAGCCGAACAGCGACAGATAGGTCGCGGCCCGCTGTGCCTCTTTGATCACCATGCGCTCGGGGTTGAGCACAATGCGATAGGAGCTGATATCGGGGTCGCTCAAAGTTTCGCGCAAAGCTTCCACGCCCTTGGTCAGCTTCTGAATCATATCGAAGATATTGCTGGCTGGCACCAAAGCTCGCACCAACGGCTTCGCCAAGCTCATAGTGCCCGCATCCCAATCGAGCACACGCGCGGCGTACCACTGAAAAGTCTCGGGCATGGTCAGCAGCCGGATCGTTTCGCCAGTGGGGGCCGCATCGACGATCACCGCATCGAAGTTGCCCTCTTTGGCTTGGCGTCGAATATGCAGTAGACTGACCACCTCTTCCATACCTGGAATGATCGCCAGCTCTTCTGCCGCCACATCGCTAACACCTTTGCGGCGCAGCACGGTTGAAAGATAGCCACGCAGCTCGCCCCAATGCTCGCGCACCTCATCGAGCACATTGATCTCTTGGCCCCACAGCCGATCGCTCAGTTGGGTCGGCTTCGATTGCAAGGGCGCATCGAGCGCGTCGGCCAAGCTGTGAGCCACATCGGTGCTGACCACCAGGGTGCGATGGCCGAGCTCGGCGGCTCGTACAGCGGTTGCAGCGGCGGTGGTCGTTTTGCCTACACCACCTTTACCCAAATAGAGAATGAGGCGCATCGCAATTACTCCTTGGCTTTGCCGAGCATTGGCAAGGCATTATCGCAAACGAATAAAGTCCCCGCTGCGACACAGATCGGTATGGTAAAAAAGTTCACTATGGGGATCGAGACCAGCAAAAAGCAGATCAGGCCGAATCCGGCGCTGGCTGGCAGGGTCTTCCAGATCACCTTCAGCTTCTGGCGAAACTTCAAGAGGCGGCGTTCGAGCGCACCGTCGAAGAAGTCGAGGCAACTGATCAGGCTGCCGAGCGCGATGCTTACTACAGTCGCCAGAATCTGGCCGAAGCCTGGCACGAGATTGAGCAAGAGCGAAGGGAGACCGATTCCGATCAGAAGCAGCAGCTTTTTGAGCTCGTAGCCGATCGCCCGCCCGATATCTCTGAGCATGATCTTCCAACTGAAGGGCTGATCGATCACGGGCTGTCCGGTGCGCAGCCCTTCAAGCTCGGCCGAGAGTTTGCTGTACCAAGGCGAGCCGAGTGTCACACCGAAGCGCACCAAAATAAAGCCGGTGCCTATCAGCAGCAGCACAATCAACAAGACGCGCAGAAACCAAGCGATCACTACGCCCCAAGCCGCCCAATCGGCCACAATCCTATCGATTGCTTGCCAGCCCGAGTAGAGCAGACCGATGTAGAGCAAAATACCGACGACGATGTTGAGCAGTAAAGGGAATAGAACGTATTGCCACAGTCGGCGTGTACGTGCTAGCAGTGTGAGGGCCTGCCAAGGGTAGCTCAGGGCGGCCCAGAGACCGACGCGAGGAGAAGGATCAGAATCCGCCATAGTTCACTGATTCCTTGTGTCTATTGCTTCTCCTCTGAGTATACCATGGCCCTTCAGCTACGTCCTTGGCAGTTCGTCCTCTTAGTCTACGTATAGCTCCATCCGCTTAATGTCTTCCCTTCTCGCAAGCTGAAAAAAACGAGGGAAAGAGTTGTGAGAGCTTGCGCACTATCGCGCGCAATCACTCACAAGCAAAAATAGTCACGTTCAGCTTTGGAATTAGTGGCCGCCGCCGTTGCTGGCGTCGCGCACTTCGGCCTCAACGCTGATCTGGCCTGCGTTTTTGAAGGTCAGCTCGATCTGAACTTTATCGCCCGCTTTGAGCTCCTTGTTCAGATTCAGCAGCATGCCGTGGAAGGAGCCAGGTTGCAGAGCGACCTTACCCTGAGCAGGAACGATCACCTCGCTTACGGGCTGCATCTTCATCACATTGTCCTCGGTGACCGTCTCGTGCAGCTCGTTGGCCTGAGCCACATCGCTCTTGATCGCGATCAAGGCGTCGTCGCTGGCGCTGCCGTTCATAATCGTGACATAAAAGGCGGTTCGATCGACACCTTGGGCCGGTGTACGCACCCAAGGATCGTGTAGGTCGATCTTAACTGTTGCGACGGGTGTAGGCTGGGCGGCCTGAGGTACTGTACAAGCGCTCAATAAGCCGATTGCGAGCAAGAGAATAAGGAATTGTTTTTGCATGGTATGTCTCGTTTCTTGATTAAACATTAGTCGCCAACTGGTACGCGGAAGGAAGTTCGAAAATCATCGGCGACAGCCCGCCGCACCTCGATAACAACTTCCCAATCGCCCAGCATCGTAAATTGAAGCTGGTCGGAAGTATAGTTGCCTGCGCCATCGCTCTCTAGCTCAAGCTGCAACTCGCCCATATCCATATCGACCATATTGATGTGTGCCACGACTTTTTGTACATCGCCCGGGCCGCCCGTTTCGTCGAGCAGGCGCACCGCGAGGCTGTTTGTGCCGATGCTGGCGGGCTGCAGATCGATGGTGAGTTCAAGACCGTCGATTGTGCGCGTCTCGTGGAAGGGGAAGCTTGGCACGAGGGTGCGGGTCGGCAGCGGGGTGCGCGTCGGCCGTGGAGTGGCTGTGCTCTGAGCTGTCGTTGCAGGGCTAGCGGGCGCTGGGCGCCCTTGGAGGGCAGCAGCGGCTTGGGGTGGCGCAACATTGGTCAAAACGCCCACGGCCAGTAACACAAGCAGGCTGCCAACTACTTCCAGCCGCAGCGTATTGTGCAGCAGACTCACCCAGTCGCGTTGAGCGAGCGCATCGCTGGTCTGCTTGGCCCAAGCCACAAAGCGCGGTCGCAGCCAGATGAGGTTATAGGCGCCTAGCGCAAGCAGGAATGTGAAGACAATCAGCTTGATCGAGAGCGCTAGGCCGTAGCTACTTGTCCAAAGTTGCGAGAGCTGCTGGATATGGAGCGAACTGGCGTATAGTCCGCTCAGTACCAAACAGAGCACGCTGATCAGCGCGAGGCTTGAAAAGCGCGTTACGATGCTGGCAAACAGAGGAGCCTGAAGCTGTTCGGAAGCGGTCTGTTTCACAAGCGGCAACAAGCGCACCAGGGTGATCAGACCGCCCACCCATACAGCGCAGGCCGCCATATGCAGCAGATCTGCGCTGATCGGCAGCAGCGGCTGGTTTTGGGCGGCGGCATGGCCTGCCAGTGAGAAGCTCAAGAGCAGAGCGAGGTTGCCCAGCCATAAAAGCGCGCCGTTCAGACGGCTCAGGTTTGCGGGCAGTGCCAGCAGCCCGAGCATCAGCAGAGCGATCATAGCGCGCGCTGCCACGGCGCTGCCTAGGCGAGTGGCGCTCATAGTTGTAACCAGCCCGCCTAAGCTAAAGCCAGCGTTGTAGAGCAAGCTGAGACAGAGTTCAAACAACAGACAGCTTAGCAGTAAAAGCGCTAGACTCCAGCGCGAAAAGCTGCGCCATTTCGTTACGATCTGCTTGGGCATAGGGCTGTTTTGGCCCGCCCAAGCTGGCTGAAAGACCATTTGTAAGTTGAACCAAGCGCCGCTGGCTGCCAAGGCGAACAACAGCATCAAACTGCGCAAGAAGGGCAGCAACAGATCGTTGAGCCAGGCGGGAGTTTCTGCTTCTTGTGGTTGTGGGAGCGTCTGTGTGGGAGGTTCGCTTGGCTGGCTGGCCACTTCGGGTGTCTCGAGCGGCGCTTGCTCGTCTTGCTGGGCGCTTGTAAGCACCGTAAAGCTGAAGTTGCCGCGAATCTGGTGGCCGTCGCTGCCGATCGTCTGCCACACAACGCTATACAGACCCTGTTCGAGTGGAGGCAGGCTGACCAGCAAGGAGCTCGGATCGTCCGGATCGCGTCCGCCATCGCCTAAGTCGACCTGTTCACCGCGCGTATTGAAGACCCGAATCTGGCTGAAGCTGGCTTCGAGCTCTTCGCTAAAGACCATGCGCACTTCTGTTGGTGAAGTCTCAAGCTGGGAATCTGGCGGAGGGTCGATTGCCAGAATCTCGGGGTGGGCCCACGCAAGCGAGGGTGCGAGGCTATAAAAGAGCAACAGAATGGCGATCAGCCACTTCCATGCTCGTTGAATGCTTTTCATTGTATTAACCGTTGCAGAGAATAGCTCGTCGCTCCCCACGCTTGAGGAGCGACGAAGCCGGTTTTACGCTCTATCGTTCGTTAAGCTTATTTGTTGGCGAAACGGCGCAGACCGAAGCCAAGTGTCAGCGCGACGATTGCGAAGAGCACTGCGGCCAAGAAGCCATCTTCAGCAGCGCCGGTCTGGGGTAGGTTAGCGGTCGGAGCACTTGCGTTCGTGCTAGCGCTTGCGTTGGAGCTTACCGTAAAGTTGAATTCGCCGCTGGCCGTGCTACCATCACCGTCCGAGACAGCGGTCCACTTGACGGTATAGACGCCATCGCCAAGGCCGCTCTTGAGGCTAACGGTCAAGGTCTTGCGGTCGGGATCGCTCTTGTCGAGTGCGGTGTCGCCATTATCGACCTGTTCGCCAGCGGCGTTGGTGACAACCAGCGAGCTGCCCTCTGCGACGAGCGGGTCATGGTTGTCGAAGCTTGCGGTCACAACGCTCGGTGCTGCGCTAATGGTCGAGCCAGCAGCAGGGTTAGAAGATTTGAGATGAGCGTGAGCCGAAGCTTCGTTTACGCTAGCGAAACCAAGCAATAGAGCGACCATCAGACCGAATACGGCGGTGAACTTGGAAAGACGCATGGAACTATTCTCCTCATTAATTTCAGTTAGACAGGAACATAGAATTACAAGGCAGCCAGAAATAGCTAACCTTCAAACGGCGATCGTTTGCAAATGTGGTAGGAGAATTAGGCCCAGCGTGGGGGAGGCAGGAGCGGAGGGTTGCAGCAGCTTGTCAGCTTCTCAACCAGTTGTGCGACCACAGCCAGCACGCTAATAACAAAGCCAATCAGCACAATGAGCAACGGGAGCGACTCATAGACCGCGCGCGGCGTTAACGAGGCGCGTGGATCGTGTGGCTCATCGCTTGGGATCTGGTTGTGAATGAAGGCTGCTTTGTGATAGAAGCTTGGCAGCAGAGCGCTCTGCTTTGCTTGCATTGCGGCCTCATGTGTGAGATGGGCCTGCAGAGCAGCTTCGGCCTTGTCTAAAGAGCAAATGTAGTGTTCGTGTTCATGCACGCTTGCTGGCTGGTGGACGCCGTGCATAATCGTACAGTGAATAAGGCAAGCTAGCGGGTTGATCACAGCAAGCATGAGCACAGCCAACCATGGCAGAGTTGCCCGTAGCGTAGCTGGTGCAAGTTTGATCAGAAAGCGCTTTAGCATTGCACTCACTCAAGAACACTCGTGTAGATTGCTCTTTCTGTCACAATACAATAATAGTACTCTCAATCGAAGAGCCTGTCAATAGAGCCTCGCAGGCAGTGATTTGTTCTTCCCATTATACCAAATCGCTTGCATAGTTCAGCGCTTTGGCGGCTTGCTTGTTACCCCAAACAAGGCTTTTGGCGCGTCCGCCTACGGCTACCAACGTCCTGTCCGCCACCCCAGGGTCGTATCTGCCTCGCTGGCGAAACCGCCCCCTACAAACGGATTTGCTATGCCCACCGAAAAGAGGCCTTTGGCAGAGGCGTGCGTGGTTAGGCACCCTTCTCCCGCATCTATGCATTAGCCAAAAGTCGTGTCGGCAGCAAAAGGCGATCGTTCGCATACCATCGCGGGATCATCCTTGAGAGCACAGAACATCAACATTCACCCCCTCGCCCGCAGTGCGGGAGAGGGGGCCGGGGGGGGAGGCCAGCTCCCCCTCGCCCGCAGTGCGGGAGAGGGGGCCGGGGGGTGAGGGCCAGCTAGCCCATCTGATAGCCGTAGGCGGACGCGCTTGGGCACTTTTTGGAGCTAGAGCCGTTTCCGCCAAAAAATGGAGGGCTCCTTGCTGGAACCCTCCATAACGATCAGTAAGGATAGGCTGTGCTTAAGAGCGTTTCTTAAGCGTCATCTTTTGAGACGGGCGTTTCTTGCAAGCTCTCTGCTTCAGCTTGATCTGCAACGTTATGACCGTTGCTGCTGCCGTTGCTCGCATGTTCGGCATTGGCGCTGATCGGAGCGCTGTTTGTTGCAAGGGCAGGCTCGCTAGCGGCTTGCTTGTTCTTGCGATTGAACAGACCAGTGAAGCGATCGACGAAGCCTTCCAGCAAGCTGTAGGCGGTCGGAATGATCAGCAGGGTCAGGAAGGTCGAGGAGAGCATACCGCCGATCAGCACGGTCGCCAGACCACGGCGGAACTCGGTACCTTCGCCCTCGCTGAAGATATGCAAGCCCATAGCGGTCGGTAGCGCACCGGCGATAATCGCGATCGAGGTCATAAGGATCGGTCGCAGACGAACCGCACCGGCGTGTTCGAGCGCGTCGTGCTTGCTCATACCGCTTTCGCGCAGTTTGTTGGTCAAGTCTACCAGCAGAATCGAGTTCTTAACCACCAGACCGAGCAACATGATCAGACCGATCATACCGGTGATGTCGAGCGCTGTGCCCGTCAAGCTGAGGCCAGCGAAGGCACCCAAGAAGCTGAAGGGCATTGCAAGCATAATCACAAAAGGCTGCATGAACGAGCCGAACTGCGATGCAAGCACCATGTAGACGAAGAGTACCGAGAGACCCATCGCCAAGAAGAGACCGCTGAAGGCTTCTTGCTGATCAGCTTGATCGCCACCATAGACGATCTGGACGTTGTCGGGCAGGTCCAGCGCTGCGATACGCTGCTGGAATTCCATTTGTACCGCGCCTACATTTGCACCCGGAGCGATATTGGCACCTACCACAATTTCATTCTGTTGGTTGGTGCGGCGAACCGAGGTTGGGCTTGGAGCGAACTCGATTTCGGCGATCGAGGTTAGCGGAATATTGCCACCCGGAGTTGGCAGCGTAATGGCGCGAATATCGTTGATATCGGCACGCTGATTGGAAGGTAGACGCACCACAATATCGGTATCGCTGCCATTATTGCGCAGCGTGGTAGCCGTAATACCATTGATAAGCGCACGCACTGTGGTAGCGATATCGTTATTGGTTACGCCTAAATCGCGAGCGCGGCTCGGCGGCACATAGAACTGAATCTCGGTGCGGCCCGGCTCATAGGTCGAACCAACATCGACTAGGCCCGGGATCTCTTTGCCGATCGCTACGATCTGGTCAGAGACCGGAACGATGGTCGAAAGCGGAGCTGTGGTACGAATCTGTACCTGAACCGTACGTCCGGTTACACCTGTGCCACCACCCGTATAGCTGGGCGTACTCATTGCCATGTTGGGCAAGAAGCTGATCTTTTCACGCACCCGCTCACGTACCGTTTCGCTGATCTTACTACTGGTCAGACGAACGGTTAGCGTAGCGCTTTCCTGCGAGCCTACACCACCGACTTGGGCTTGAACAGCGATGATGTCGGGGTCTTGCATCAAGATCTCTTCGGCCCGGCGTGAGAGCTCATTGGTACGGGCCAGAGCAGCGCCTGGCTCTAATTCGAAGGCGATGCTGATCGAGTCTTGCAGCTGGTTCGGCATGAAGGTGGCTTCAATCCTTAGGGCAACCACAACACTGATGATCACAACGCCAAGCAAGATCAGCATAGTCTTGCCACGGTTGTTCAGCGTCCAGCGTAGAATACGAGCATAGAAGCGTCCCAGGGCGCCAACTTCTTCTTCGCCCTCTTCGATAATGGTTTGCTCGTCGACCTGCTTGTCGTGATCGGCCTTCTTGGTATGGAAGAGCGTCGACGACAACATCGGAGCGAAAGTGAAGGCTTCGATCAGTGAGATCGCCATTGCACAAGCGACTGTGATACCGAAGGCCTTGAAGATAAAGCCAGCCACACCGCTGACGAAGGTCACCGGCAAGAATACGGCGATAATCGTTAAGGTCATCGCCACGACCGAAAGGCTTACTTGGGCAGTACCTTTACTGGCGGCTTGGCGTGCAGAGAAGCCGTGTTCCGCGTAGCGGAAGATGTTTTCACGTACTACGATCGCGTCGTCGATCACCAGACCGACCGAGAGCGAGAGCGCCAAGAGCGACAGCATATTGATCGTAATGCCAAATAGCTGCATCGCCACAAAGGTAAAGATCATAATGATCGGCAGACCAGCGATGGTTGTTAAGGTGTTGCGCAGGTCGCGGAAGAAGATCAGTACCACCAAGAAGGCAGCGATGACCGCTAACAGGATCTCTTCGATCGAGCTATCGACCATGGTGCGAATCGCTTTGGACTGATCGGAAGTTACAACAAATTGCAGTTTTGAATTCTCTGTAACAAACTCTTCGATCGTCTTGAGCGACTGTTCACCTACTGTAAGGGTATTGCTACCACTGCGCTTCAGTACGCCGATCGATACCGCATCGGCACCGTTAAGACGAGAATATTCTTGAACTTCGTTGACGCCTTCGTAGACGTTGGCAACGTCTCCGATCCGATAGGAGGTGCCGGTGATACCGATCTCTTTGATATCGTCGATGCTGCGGATCTGGCTTGGAGTACGCAACGAGAAGCTTTGCTGATCGGTGCTGATACGTCCCAGACCCAAGTTGGCATTGGCTGTGCTTAAGGCGGCAACGATCTGGGCTGGTGCGATGCGATAAGCGCTCAGACGCGGCAGATCCATATCGACATTGATCTGACGCTCTTGACCACCGCTCACCTGTACGTCACCAACGCCTTCTACACGTTGCAGGCGCGGCACCAATTCCTCGTCGACCAGTTCACGCAGTTCTAAGCCGCTCATCGAGCCGTCGCTACTCAGAGCGACTTGCAGAATCGGCGATGCGTTGAGGTCGAACTGCATAAAGCTAGGATCGCCAACATCGTTTGGCAAGCGAGGAAGGATGTTCTGAACCTTCTCGCGCACATCTTGCAAGGCTTGGTCAGGGTCGACCGATTCGATAAACTGCACCATTACCTGCGACGAACCTTCGCTCGAAACCGAAGTAATGGTGTCGACACCGCTTAGAGTATTAAGCGTATCTTCAATTGGCTCTGTGACCTGTTCAGCAACGCTCTCAGGGCCAGCGCCACTATAGGGCATACTAACAACCACAACCGGCACCGACATGTCTGGGAACATCTCGACCGGTCGATTGCTATACGCGATGAGACCGAGCACAACCGCTAAGAGCATCATCATTGTGATGAAGACTGGCTGATTGATCGCTAGGTCAGAAATTGGCATGCCGTTTAACGGCTCTTTTGCACGTCTCGCCATTGTATATCCTTACCAATATGAAGCCATACACTTGATTTTGTTAATTACATTCCATAGAAACAGACGAACAAGCTCGCCTAAAGGATGCTGGTTTTGTGACAATAGTAGAGAGATCTTTACTTGGGTGATCGAGTGCACACTTGTATTGACATGCTGCTCGTTATACCTTAAAGAAAAACACAAAACATTATCTTATAGGGTGGTCCGTTGATATTCTACGGCACACCATTATCAAAAGATCGACTATCCACACTTGCAATACCTGTACCGAGAGGGTTCAGAAGTCGTGAACTCTGATGGTATATCAAGAGGCAGTATGTAGCCTGTTTCCTATTATACAATGAGCCCTTACTGAAAATGATCTGATTGCTGTAACAGCAGAGATTATTTTTTGTAATAGTCGTGGTAATTCGTTAGACATCCGTCTCGCTATAATGTAAGAAAGCGGGGTGGCAATGATATATATGTGCTGCCCCGCTTTGACGTGTCTCGTTTTGAAACACCGATTGTGAAACAATCGTTTATCTATTATACGCCTGATTCGCTTAGTTTATCAAATAACACGTTAAAGGAAACCACTACGTTCAAGCTCAATATAAAAGACAAAGTCATGTCTAGTTTAACCGTCTTTCTTTCTGCTCTGGAGCCAAACACGCAGGTAAGAATTATTGCTATGTCTGGCCCCGAGCAGCGTATCCAGATCTTACGAAGAATGGGTATTGTGGAGGGGGCGCGGATTACACTTCTAGAAAAGTCTGAGGGTAATTTGCTCATAAAGAATGTGGACTCGCGCATCATTATGAGCCATCGTCTCGCTCAATATATTCAGGTTGAATTGATCTAATTGCATCTTTAGTAGTTTTAAAAAACCTGCTACAAAAGCGACTTTGTCCTTAATATAGACTGGCAAGCGCCTTTGGAAAGATCAGCTAGAAATATCGACCTTTAAAGTGTGAGTGCTTCTACCGAAGAGTATAGAAAGCATCTCACACTTTTTCATTTGTATCCTTTTCCCCAACTGCATCAATTGGCCCCGATCAATCGTCTTAATCTATAGAGATCATACCAAATCCCTTTAAAGACATGTACTTGGGCGATGTGGAGAAATCAAAAATCGAGACAAGACGTATGTTCCACTCTGCCGAAGGCCAAAAGAAATGAAGTAATCGGGTTTGGTATCATAGAGCCTAAAGCGAATCTAAAGAAGAAATACACATCTGCCTTGTATAATCGACGGTATAATGGTTAGAGCACTGTGTAGATATTCGCGATGTTAGCTTGGTGAACAGAGCTCCTCTGGATTAGTTTGCCGCCTCCAGAGAAGCAAATGAATTCAACGAGTAGAGAAATTATGATGCATACCTTTCTGCGTACATCACTTGTTGCAGCGCTTCTGGTTGCGGCATTCGCATTTGTAGTGCCGCCCACAGCATCCGCTGCTTCAGGAACAGTCGAGCCAGCGAACGGTGTAGCTGGAACGACCTTCACCTTTACTGTTTCTGGTTTTACTCCCGGCGAGCGCTTAGGAGTTTGGCTTACTGACCCGATTCAAGAAGTGATTCCGCTCGATAAAGAGCAGTATTTTGCCGATGAGAACGGTAATTCCTCGTGGCAGTGGACCGTGCCTCAGAACCCCGAGCGGGGCAATTGGCGTATGACTGCCCAAGGCACAAGCAGCAAACTGATTGTTGCTATGAACTTTATGGTCGGCCTGCCGCCTGCATCGAGCAGCGTCGAGCCGCCTCAAGGTGGCCCCGGTACCACCTTCCACTTTACCGCTTCGGGCTACACCCCGCGCGAGCGAACGGGCGTCTGGCTGAACAGCCCGACCCGCGAGGTTTTAGAGCTGGGCCAAGGTCGCGTCGATGATAACGGCGTAACAACTTGGGACTGGACCGCGCCTGCTAATGCGGCGGGTGGCACCTGGCGCCTGGTGATGCAGGGCAACAACAGCCGTGCTGTTAATACGATCGCCTTCGAAGTGGTCGCACCTGCGCCGACCCCGCGCCCGCAAGGCGCCGAACCGGGCCAGCAAGGTGTTAGCCCCGAGCGCGGTCTGCCTGGCACGACCTTTACCTTCTTTGCCAATGGCTTCCAGCCGCGCGAAGAGGTCAGCTATTGGGCCACCGATCCCAATGGCGATGTGTTGGTGAACAACACTAAGGTGCGCGCCAATAAAGAGGGTCGCATCGACTGGAGCTGGGATGCCCCCAATTATCCGATCTACGGCACCTGGACCATGACTGCCTTCAGCCGCGAGACCCGCGCCTATCGCAAGATCAGCTTCGAGATCGTCCAATCGCCCGAAGCCGCCGCCGCTGACGCGCTCGCCACGGTCGAGCCGCCAGCTGGCCCCGCAGGCACGACCTTCCTGTTCCGAATGGGCGGTTTCGATCCCAATGGCCGTCTAACCTATTGGGTGACCGCGCCCGATGGCAGCACCTCTTCTTCGGGCAAGCAGTTCCCGAGCAACGAGCAGGGCATCGCCGAGTTCGAGTGGAAATCGCCCGAGAACGCCCTCGAAGGCACTTGGACGATGGTCTTCTTCTCGTTCGAGACCACGCTGACTCGCCGCGTGAACTTTGTGATCGGCGAGGGCGAGCCTGCTCCCGCACCGCAAGTGAGCTTGACGGTCGATCCGCCGAGCGCGCCGCGTGGCACAACCCTCACGTTCGTCGCAACTGGTCTAACTCCGGGCATGTTGATCGAGTACTTTGCGACCGATCCCAATGGTGGCCCCGAGCCGTTGCCGCCCGATGAGCCAGAGGCTTACCTGCCGCACCGCACGATCAACGCCGATGCCAATGGCCGGGCCGAGTGGACATGGACGATCCCGACGAACGCGATGAGCGGCACCTGGTTGATGTCGATTCAGCGCGCGATGGACGATACCTCGGGCGGCGCCGATGTGCGCACCAACGTTCAGTTCGTGGTCGAATAAAGCCGCTTTCAAAGCGAAAACAGGCGCTCGTAGCTTATGAGCTGCGAGCGCTTTTTATTGCTTGCCCTCTTGTTGGTTACATCGTGTTGGCGGAAAGTGCTTTTTCCTCGAATAGTGCTGAACCGCGTCCGCCTACGGCTACAAACACTCAGCCCCGCGCCAAGAGGGCCGGAACCCGCTTAGAGGTCTGTTCAAGGCGAAAAACAAAAACCTGGGAAAGAAGTAAACATCGTTGAGTTCCACTCTGCCGAAGAGCGAGGCGCCTTGTACAAGCAAATGAGGTTGGAGGGGTTGAGTTTGTTGGCTTTTAGCAGAGCGATGGTTGGGCCAGAAAACTCTAGCTCCCTTCTCCCGCAATCTATGCATTANCCAAAAGTCGTGTCGGCAGCAANAGGCGATCGTTCGCATACCATCGCGGGAGTATCCTTGAGAGCACAGAACGCAGAGAGCTTGTATGCGATTTCGCGTAGCGAAATCGCATACAACAAACATTCACCCCCTCGCCCGCAGTGCGGGAGAGGGGGCCGGGGGGTGAGGGCAGCTAGCAGCTCTGATAGCCGAAGGCGGACGCGGTTGGGACCTATTTTGAAGCTCTAGCTGTCTACGTCGTTGTATGAACGGTTTGGAGCAAAAAAAGAGAGAAATCTCGCACAATTACGAGATTCCTCTCTTTGTAAGTATTAGGCCTCGGCTTGCTCTGGCTCGCTGATCGCCAGCCAAGCGAGCGCCATTGTGAGCCAGAAGGCGAAGGCTAAGTCGGGCCAGAAGTAGAAGCTATCGACCAAGCCGTGTACGATCGAGGCCACTAGAGCCGCTCCTAGACCGACCGCCAGATAGCGATAGCGCTCGTTGTGGCGCAGTTGGTTGAGGCGCCTGAAGCAGGTGGCTATCAGCCAGATAAAGGCCGCCAGACCGAGCCAACCCATGCGCAGCGTGATATCGAGCAGCAGGTTGTGGGGGTGCGCCGTATTGATCTCGTTGGTATTGGCCAGCTCTGGGTCGATGTAATCGGGATAGAGCAGCAAAAATTGGTCGAGGCCGATGCCCGTCAGCGGGTGGTCGCGCAGCATAGCCAGCGCCGAGGCCCAAGTGCGCAAGCGGATGCTGCTGCTCTCGCCGAAGGGGTTGAGCCGCTCGATGCCGATAAAAGGCGCTGCGATGGCGGCCAGTGCGATACAGCAGCCCAACGCGATCAAGGTGATGCGTTGGGGCTGTTTGGGCAGCGGCAGCCAAGCAATCAGCAGAATCGAGGCGGCGAAAGCTCCCAAGAAGGAGCCTTTTGAGAAGGAGACCACAACCCCGCCGAGTGCCAAGAGCGTTGTGAGTGCCAGCAGCCACGTGCCTGTGCGCGACTCGCGAAGCGTGCGCCATTGTCGCAGACCAGCTAGGGCTAGCGCGCCAGCCAGCGGCCAGATGCGATCCATAAACAGGCCGAGGTTGTTGGGGTGGCCGTAGACGCTATTGACGCGCCGCACACCTTCTACCAAGAAGCTGTCTTCGCTGAAGCCGACCTTGCTGCCAAAAAGCGGCACCAGATTCAGGCCACAGAACTGCAACAGGCCGACCACGGCCACCAAGGCGCCGCTCGCTAAAAACGAATAGACGAAAGGCATAATTCGCTCGGCTGTTGTCGCGCCTACGGCTTCGCGGTTGACACGGCTGAAGCGAACCTGCCAGACCAGCAGCGCCCAAAGCAGCAGTGGTTCGACGATCAGCCAGCGCCATTCGCGCAGGGCCGCGCCGCGCCCGTTGGCTTGGGCGAAGAGCACACCTAGCGTACCAGCGAGCGCAAAGAGCGCCACCGGTGCCAGCGCGATCAGCTCGGCTTTGCTGGGCCGCCAAGCGAGCAGAGCGCTGAGGCTGGCCTTCAGGCCGCGCAAGCGAAGTTCGCGCCAAGCTGTTGCCGCACAGGTGATCAGCAAGAACAGCTCGTGCATAGGCAGGCGCAGACCATCGCCGCGAATGCCGAAGTTTTCGTCCCAAATACCTTTGGGAATGAAGTAGAGCGGCGCGCTAAAGATCACAAAGCGCAGAGCCAGATCGGGCCGTACCAAGGCCAGCAGGCCGAACAGGATCAGGCCGAGCGCAGTGAGCGGCACATCGCTGGCGGCACGATAGAAGATCAGCGCGGCTACAAAGATCGCCAAAATCATGGCCCAATGGCCCTGCTGGCTCTGCAACCAAGCCATAAAGCGCCGACGCTGCGGCTGGCTGCGAATCAGTAGATCGTCGCCGATTTGGAACAGGGCATGCATGCTGAGTGCGCTTGTAACAACGATGAGCAGCACCAAAAGCAAGGGGGCATTATTCCAGAACCATGGCATCGGAGCGCTGCGCGATACCAAAATGCCCTTGGGCAGTGGGCTGCCATCGAGGGCGCTTAGGCTGAGGTTATGCTCACCATCGGCTAAGCCCTGCGCGACTTGTACGATGCCCGTGCCGCTAAGTTCTTGCGGAGCTGCGCCATCGATGCTGATCTGATAGCGCCCGGCTTCGGGCAGATCGAGCGCGATCTCGCTGCCATTGAAACGAAGCTGTTGCGTAGCGCCCTCGTTTGTGGCGAAGGCCGACCAAGTGTGATAGCCCACGCCCGCGATCGGGTTCGCGGCAAACTCTTGCAGCGCTTTGTAGGCCGGTAGCGGCTGAAAGTCTTGATCGACGATTGCGAAGTAGGGCGTAGGATCGGCCGGATCGGGCACGCTGCCAGCCCAGCGCAGCATCCAGACATTCATTACGCCAACCCACGGCCACTCTTGGCGGGCGCGCTCCATCTGGCCGACTAGATATTCCGCTTTGAGCTCTTCGCTCACGGGCTGGCCCCAGGTGAAGCGTCGCTCGGGCGGAATCGATTCGGGCGCGCTGTTCCAGCCAAACTCGCCGATCCAGATCGGTTTGTGGTGATCGCCGTGGCGCTCCATCACTTCGCGCAACAAGACCACGCGGCTTACATCGTTGCGGGTGTCGAGCGGACGCTTCCAACTCCAGTCCCATTCGTTGGGCCAGCGAATTCGCACATAACGGTGCTCTTCCGGCGGCTGACCTAGACCGTACGATTGGGCCGACATAATGTCGAAATAAGCTGCGCCGCCCGCTTTATAGACCTGATCGAGGTATTCAAGCTCGCTTTGAGGCGCACGCTTATCGAGCCCATCGGTGGGTGATAGGCTGGGGAAGAGAATCACCACGTCGGGGTTGGCGGCGCGGGCGGCCGTCGCCCCGATCTTCAGCAGCTCGACAAAGTCTTGCGGCTTGGGATCTTGCCAGTTCCACTCCATCATCAGGTTCGGCTCGTTCCAGATCTGGAAGAAGCGCACCTTGCCACGATAGCGCGAAACGATGGTGTGCATAAAGTCGCCGTAGTCGGCAAGGTTATCGGGTGGGCCAGTGGAGTTGCCGTCGAAGAGCAAGCCCTCTTGGAAGTATTCACTGGCATTGAACTGCTCGCGCGCCCAGAGCGGAGGGCGCTCGACTCGCATAATCAGTTCGAGGTCGAAGGCTTGGGCCGTAGCTACGATACGGTCGTATTTGGCCCAGGCATCGACTTCATCAACTTGACCATCGCCGTCGATATCGTTGCGCCGGTCGATAAAGTCGCCTTTGCCGTGGATCTCAATATCCTCCCAAGGCACTTGCATGCGAACGTAACGCGCCCCCAGCTCCTTGGCGAGCTGTAGGGTGCGGGTCACCACTTGGGGGTCGGGCTCGGTATGCAGATTGAAGGCATTGACGCCTAGTAAAGGCCCATCTGCCCAAGCAATAGGTGTGGGGTCGGCTTGGAAGGTGATACCACGGTTGTTGCTATTGTCGAGCCAGACAACAAGGCCCAATGCCAGCAGCAAGATGCAGCTGAGCAGGCTGTAGAGCACAAAACGGCGTAAAGGAGTTTTTAGCATGAGGTCGATCTAATTTCAAGCGAATGCATATGATCTTTATAGGCTTGCGGCGCGGATAGTAGCATCTCCGCCCGCTACTGTCAACGCCGATCGATACAGGCTCTGTGCGGAAAGTGTAACTATATGGGCTATAGTACGGTGCATATACAGACTTTTGTTGTTACGAACATAGTATGCATTCTAAAGCGATATACGCACTTCTACTACAAAGACACGTAAAGCTATTGCAACCTTATCTCTTTTATTCGAAAAATAGGATTACAACTTTTTACATTTCATAATTTAGTTGCTTGTAACAAAACGCTTCATAAAAACGATATCATACAGTACAATAGTAGATAATACGTATCGAATTACCAAAGGAGGCCAAGATGGCTGACGATACAGAAACTAAGCCAGTTATTCGCTATGCGCGCATTGCACCGCTGTATAAAGCTCTGATTTGGACCTCGTTTGTGGTGAATGCGATCTTAATAATCGTTGTCGCCGTCTTAGCTGTGTCCCTTTGGAACGCGCGTAATCAGCTCGCGGAGATCACTCAAAAAGCTCAGGTCTTTGCTGGTGCCAATGTACACGAACTGCAGAGTGTGATCGCCGAGCTAGAGGACGCAACCATCATCTATACCGTCGAACTGCGTGGCGCCAGCTTGCCGATCGAGCTGCAAGTGCCGATCAATCAAGCCACGCGCGTTGTGCTGACCGACGATGTGCCGCTGAGTGTGCCCGCCGCCATTCTCTTCCCCTCGGGCGGCGGCAACCTGAATGCTTCGGTCAATATTAACTTGCCAGCTGGCTTGGAATTGCCGATCGCGCTCGACTTCCAAGTGCCACTTGAAACCTCGGTGCCGGTCAACCTCGATGTTCCGGTCAATATTCCGCTGCGCGAGACCGAATTGGGGCCGCAGTTCGAGCGACTGGGCAAACTGGTCGATGGTTTGGTCACGCCAGTTGAAGATCTAATTATACGCCCCAAAGAAGAAGATGGTGAGGTTCAGGCTGATCACTAGCTTGGACGCGGGTTCTCCTATTCACATTTTCTTTCGCTGCAATAGAAAAAACCTTTTTCACATCTTCAGATTGAAATGGTATACTCGTGCCACACGCAATCTGTTATGCAGCTGAAGGAGACCAGAGGATGACCCAGCCACCAGAAGATATCACGAATTTTGTTCAGCAGCAATTCGGGCGGGCTGCTGCCGATTATGTTACCAGTTTTACGCATGCTCAAGGTACCGATCTCAAGCGCCTCGTTGAGTTAGCGGCTCCCAAGGCCGAAGAGTGCATGCTCGATGTCGCTACCGGTGGTGGTCATACTGCGCTGGCATTCGCTGCTTTCGTTCGCCATGCGGTCGCGCTCGATCTCACCAAACCGATGTTGATCGAGGCCCGCAAACACATCACGGCTCAGGGCATGAAGAATGTGAGCTATTGTCGCGCCGCCGCAGAGGCGCTTCCCTTTAGCGACAATAGCTTCGATATCAGCGTTTGTCGAATCGCAGCCCATCACTTCGCTGATCCGCGCCAATATGCATTGGAAGCTGCTCGCACATTGCGTCCGGGCGGTCGCCTCTTGATCTCGGACCATATCGGTATCGAAGATCCAGAATTTGACGCCTTTATGGATAAATTCGAGCGTTGGCGCGACCCAAGCCATGTGCGTGCTTATACCTACAAAGAGTGGCAAGCTTTTTTAAGCGATGCTGGCCTCGAAGTGGTGCATACCGAAGATCACGACCGCGATCCTTACATCTACGACGACTGGACCAAGCGCATCCGTATGCCCGAACAGGAACGCGACGCCTTAGAGCAGTGGCTGTTGCAGGCCGAGCCGCGCTTCCGCGAATTCTTCTCGATCAAAGAAGAGGCGGGCCGGATCGTTTCGTTAAAGAGCACTTTTGGAATCGTTATGGCTCAGAAACCAGCTTAATCTTCAGCTCGCTTATAGCTCGTACCAAAGCTGCTTAACGTTTTGCTCTCTCACTAAAGTGATACCAAATCCGTTTAAAGACCTGCATGCTCTTCGCTCAGAAAAACGAAAAGCCGGGAAAGATCTAGTCACGTTCCGCTCTGCCGAAGGCTACATAGAACCTAATCAACCGGATTTGGTATGAGAAGAACTGCTGAAGCCATCTTCCACTTGGTATAACAAGAGACCGCCTTCGCAAAGGCGGTCTTTGTCTTTCTCCAGCTAGAGAGGCTGATATGAAAATCCAGTTGATCTCTTCAGCGCTCTGGCGGCTTGCTTTCTTCCTCAAAGAGGGCGGTTAGCGCGTCCGCCTACGGCTACCAACAGCTCGCCCGTAAGCAGGGTGTGGTAGCTGTGTGCCGAGAGACCGCCCCAACATACAACAAGGCGGATTTCGTATTATTTCGGTTGGAGCCAAAGCACGCCTTCTTGGCTGCGTTCGGCCACCCAGCCCGTGCCTTGTTCAGCTTCGACCTTCCACCAGGTGTAGCCATCGGCCTCGGTAGGACCTTCAAGCAGCTTGACTTCGCTGCCTTCCGGTATGCGAGCCACAATCGCGCTCGATGTGCCGGCTTCAGCACGAACCCGTAGTGGGTCTCCGTTTAGGTTGACAACCACAGCGATGCGCTCGATCTCTAGCGGCGCAGTTGGCTCGACAACAGGTTCAGGTGTAGCTGTAGGCGCACGAGGAATGCGGGTTGGAATAACCTCTTGCACAACAGCGGTCGGAATACTATCTGTTGCACGAGCGGTTGGATCATCGCCCCGACCCCAGAAGGTAAATGCGAATAGAATGACTGCGCAGAGAGCCAAGAGCCCGCCACCAAGCAACGATAAGCGGCCTTTCAGATCGCTTGATGGAGCATTATTGGCTGCTTGACGTAATCGGCGGCGCGCTCTATCGTAGCCTTGACGATAATGAAAATAGTGTTGATAGTAAAACGCGTTCAGCTCATCCCGTTCAGCATCGCGCACACCGCGCTCAAACATCTCCTCACTACTGCCCATAGATTTGTATTTTTAGTGTAAAACCAAATCTTCCCTGCCCATTTCACGAAGCAGACGAGGATACATTTGGTACATCGGTTCCACAGCAGGAAGTAGTTTAAGGATCTTGGGAATAGGACCGCGAGCTACAATCTGACGGCGTGTCAGTGCGGTCATTAAATTGATCTTCCCATGCCAAAACTGGTGTGCAATATCGGCCTTCATCGACATTTCGATATCTGGTTTCAGCTCAGGAGCCTCGCCCCAGATAACATCGAAAAAACCGTCTTCTGTGCTCGGTGGGGCAGCGGCGTTGAAGGTTACGACGCCATCGGGCTCTTCGTAACGGAAGCGGATAACAAGGCTGGCATCGCGTACTTTCGGCGCGATCCGGCTATCACGTTTGGCTTCATCATAGAGCTGACCCAGAATATAGTGCATTTCCGAAGCATCTTTGAAGGCAGCCATTAACTACTCCTTGATAGTGTTAGTGAGATGATGGAACACGTGGTGAATGACAAGCTCTCAAACCAGTGAATCTAGGAACGAAGCTTCTATTCATAGAGACTGGTTATGATGATCTAGCGCGAGACTGTCATACCCGAAGCTTGGATTGAGTTCTGTTCACAAGCTCTTGAGGTCAGTCCTATGACGCTATACAACCGTCATCACTCCGACTATATACGAGTTAGAAGGTTATTATTCAAAATAGCGATTCGTATCTATTCTATACTATTTTCCTACTACTATCAATCAAACGCGAGGTTTGAAAAGATAGCAATATTCGCTCAGGAAGGCTTTAAACAGATCGTATTGCGGGTATAGCGAAAACACGATCTAGGTCGTTTCCCGAGAAGTGAAGGAGGAGAATCGCTATAACTTTCCAAACACGTTCTGTTAGAATTAGTGTATCATACAATGGAAAAAACGGTAACATGTCTCCGTTGCTATTGACAGCGACATGCTTAGACGGTAAGAGTATAGCGAAATAAGGTTTTTCGGCTCTAGAAGATAATGAATATTATTTAGTGTTTGGCCTATGAATAACGAAACGATTGTCCTTCCAAAAACAACAACGACAACAGATTTGGAACTGGTTGTTGTCAGCGATGAAGAGCTTGCACGACCGTATCGGGTAATGATCGAGAACGATGACGTCACACCCATGGAGTTTGTCGTGTTCGTTCTCTTAATGATCTTTGAGCTTGATGCGGAACGCGCTCAAGAGATTATGCTGACAGCGCACTACGAGGGCGAGGCCTATGTGGTGACCTTGCCTTATGAAGAAGCCAAAGCGCGCGTTTATAGGGCTCACACGCTCGCCCGCCAAAACAATTATCCCCTCAGTTTTTACCTCGAACAAGAAGCATAAAAACAAAGGAGATAAGCTGCAAAGGCTTATCTCCTTTTAGGTTTGTTATTGGGCGGGGTTGCTGAGTGTGCCAAAGCCCGCTGCGCTGATGCTTACGATGTCGCCCTTTTGGAGCGGCACATCGGAAGGCACGATAATGCCCGTGCCGGTCAGCAAAACTGTTCCATCGGGAATGCTGTTATCGCGCATCAGGAAGCTGATCAGTTCTTCGAAGCGGCGGTTAAGCTGAGCCGTGCTCGCGCTGCCGCTATAGATCGTCTCGCTGCCGCGTGTGATGGTACAGGTCAGCTCGATCTCATAGGGCGCGCTGACCTCGTCGACGCTGACCACAACCGGGCCGAGCGAACAGCAGCCCAAGAAGATCTTGCTTTGGGGCAGATAGAGCGGGTTATCGCGTTCGATATCCCAAGCGCTTACATCGTCGGCCAAGGTGTAGCCAACGATCTTGCCGTTGCGGTCGAGCACCAAGGCCAACTCTGGCTCGGGCGCGGTGAACGACGAGTCGCTGCGAATGCGGATAGCGGCGTTTGGCCCAACGCAGTGTACGGCGGTCGCTTTAAAGAAGAGCTCGGGGCGCTCAGCGCGATAAACCTTGTCGTAAATACCCTCTTCAACACCGGTCTCCGAGTCGCGGAATTCGGCGCTGCGCTTGTAGGTAACGCCACAGCCCCAGACCTCCGGCGGCACCACTGGAGCCAAGAGGTGGGCTTTGTCTTGGCTGGGTGCGCAGAAGAGGTCGGTATAGTTGTAGCTTCGTCCGTTGCCCTCTGCGGTCGATCCGCTTAAGAGCGCGCTCAGTGCGCCGGTCGCCTCGGCGGCCCCGCAGTCGATCACCGTATCGCCCTCAACACGGCCAACCCGAGCACCTGTTTCTGGGTCAAAAAAATGCACAAGACGCATGCTATCTCCTTCGATTGCAGATATAAAGCTGATCGCTCTAGCTATGGATAGACGCTAACGACGGTATTTGTGGATGCTTGTGTGATGTAGATATGGAGAAAACCGAGAAACGCAAGGCGCGCTTGAAAGCACGTGTTCGCTTGCGCTTCTCGGTTTAAAATCAGGCTACCTTATGCTTCGGGAGCAACCCAAGCGCGCTCTTCAGACGACTTCTCGATAGCGTCCAACACGGCCTGAACCTTCAGCGCGTCGGCAAAGGTCGGAGCCGGGCTGGTATTGGTAGCGATGCCCTTCATCAGGTCGACTACGGCGTGGGTGTGGCTGTGCTCCCAGCCGATGATGTGACCCGAGGGCCACCAAGCGCCGACGTAGGGGTGAACGCCTTCGGTGACCAGAATGGTCTTCCAGCCTTGCACTGCCGGATCTTCTTCACCGTTGAAGACCTGCAGCTCGTTCAAGCGCTCGAGATCGAAGGCGATGCTGCCCTTGCTACCATTGATCTCGAAGCGGTTGGCGTTCTTGCGGCCGTTGGCAAAGCGGGTAGCCTCGAAGGTACCGATCGCACCGTTCTTGAAGCGAGCCAGAGCGATCGCTGCATCGTCGACCGTTACCTGACCCATGGTGCTGCCACCGGTTGCGCCCAAGCCGCCATCGGTTGCTTCGAGTACAGGGCGCTCTTTGATGAAGGTTGTGAGCAAGCCGCTCACTTCGCTGATCTCGCCGACCAACATATGCGCGAGGTCGATAATGTGAGCACCGATGTCGCCCAAAGCGCCGCTACCGGTCAGCTCCTTCTGCAGACGCCAGACCAGCGGGAACTTGGGATCAACGATCCAGTCTTGCAGATAGACAGCGCGCCAGTGGCGGATCTCGCCCACAAAGCCATCTTGGATCAGTTTCAGCGCTAACTGAACAGCGGGAACACGGCGATAGTTAAAGTTTACGAAGTTGACGACGCCTGCCTTTTCGACCGCAGCAACCATAGCGCGAGCTTCGTCGAGTGTGTTCGCCAGAGGCTTCTCACAATAGACGTGCTTGCCAGCTTCCGCAGCGGCGATCGCGATTTCAGCGTGGCTATCGCCGGGGGTGCTTACATCGATCAGGCCGATATCGTCGCGTGCGATCAGTTTGCGCCAATCGGTCTCGTAGCCCTCCCAGCCGAGCTGTGCGGCGGCAGCGCTTACGCCTGCTTGGTCGCGTCCACAAATGGCACGCAAAGCTGGAACAAGGGGCAAATCAGGGAAAAATGCGCGTACCTGTCGATAAGCATTCGAGTGGGCACGACCCATAAATTTGTAGCCGACTAGACCAACACCAATCTCTTCTGCCATTGTTTCGCTCCTTCGCGCTCTACAATCGAAATTGAGACTATCGTTTTGGGCCTAACGATGGTACAACGGAGCTTGGTAGCTGTCAAACGGGAGCGATACAATTATACCTATTCTGCGACGATTTGGAGCACAATGCGGCCACGTCCATGGCCACTTTCAGACTGGCGTTGGGCCTCGGCGGCCTGTTCAAGCGGATAGCTGCGCTGAACATAGGGGATAAGCTCTTTGCGCGCCAACAGTTCGGCGATCTGGCCTAGGCCTTGGTTGGTGGGTATGGTTTGGTTTTGATTGGCGTAGATATCGCGTTGCTGAGCCAAGTTTTTAAGCTGATCGCTGACTGGGAGCAGCGATACTAAACGACCGCCGGGCCGAATCACCTCAAGCGAGCGACGCACACTCTCTTCGCTGCCAAGCGCATCGAGCACTAGGTCGACTTCGCGCAGTTGCTCTTCAAAGCGGCCCTGATCGTAAGCCAGCACTTGGTGAGCGCCTAACGAGCGCAGATAATCGCTGTGGGCCGACGAAGCGTTTGCGATCACATAAGCGCCCTTCCAGCGCGCGAGCTGAACGGCGAACAGGCCGACTCCTCCGGCAGCGGCGTGAATCAGCACGCGTTGGCCGGGCTGAAGCTGTCCATCATCGAAGAGGGCATGCCAAGCAGTGGTCGCCCCTGCCGAGATGGTCGCGGCTTCAGCAAAGCTGATGTTGTCGGGCTTGAGGGCTAAGAGACTGAAAAGATTTTGCTCGACTTCGGTCTTTGTGTATTCGGCATAAGCGCCGTTGGTTGTGCGTCCAAAGACCGCTTGACCGACTTGAAAACGGCTTACACCTTCGCCCAAGGCGCTCACCACACCAGCGAAGGCCGAGCCGGGAATATAGGGCAGTTTGGGCGAGTTTGGCCCGAACAAGCCTTGGCGGATCTTCCAATCGACCGGCAAGACCCCAGCGGCATGCACGCGAATCTGTACCTCTCCTGCAGCCGGTTCTGGGCGCTCAAGCTCCTCCAAACGCAGATTCTCCGCTCCTCCAAAAGCATGTACGCGGATCGCTTTCATCGCTTGATTCCTTTCATCGAGATCAAGGTTCGCTTCAGCAATAGCATACACATCGGCTCGCTGGCTGTCTTCCTTCTTTGCATTCAAAAGGGCCTGATCAAAAGAACAGGCTTCCGGATTGACCGAACGACCAAGCAGGTCGCCCTTACAAAACCTGCTTCCAGCTTCAATATCCGCTACCTGATATCGAGTCCGCTTGATTACTTTCTATTTGGCCTTCGGCAGAGTAGAACTTGACTATCTTTGTGGTGTGAAATTGCGCACGACAGCGCGAAATGTTACACAACTCTTTCCCTAGTTTTGTCTTTCCAGCCTTACAAGAACACAAGTCTGTAAACGGATTTGATATGAGCACTTTGGCGTTAAGAGCTCTACTCCAAAGCAGGCTTCAAGCGCGTCCGCCTACGGCTACCAACATCCCGCCCGCAACAAGGGGTGCTATCGCTGTGTCCCGAGCGCTCGCTCAAAAACGATACAAACCAATTTTCTAAGTGCCAATTAAACAAGGGGAAGAGAGATGAGGAGCGCTTCAGTCTGCAAAGTGGTACTGCTAGATCTTCATAAAATGGCTCTTGTAAGAGTGCCATTCTATCGGCTAGAGTGAGAGGGTCTTAGTACAGGAGCGAAACAATGTATATTCCGAATGCCAATCGGGTCGACGATCGCGAGCAACTGCTCGCCTTTATGAAGGCCCATTCGTTTGCGACCTTGGTCTCTCAAGTCGATGGGGAACCCTTCGCTACCCATCTGCCGATCTTGATACGCCAAGAGGGTGAGCAGATCTGGCTTAGTTCTCATCTCGCCAAAGCCAATCCCCATTGGAAGGCCTTGCAAGATTCGACGGCTTTGATCATCTTTCAGGGGCCGCACGCCTATATTTCGCCCACGCTGTACGAAAAATACGAGAGCGTGCCGACTTGGAACTACATTGCGGTGCATGCCTATGGGCGGCCCGAGCTGGTTGAGGTCGAGCAGGATCCCGCGCGGGTCGAGCAGATGTTACGCACGATGATGCGCACCTACGAGCGCAGCTACGAACTGCAGTGGGATCAGCTCTCCGATAAATTTCGCCAAGGTATGCTGCGTGGCGTAGTAGGTTTCGAGATGTTGGTGACACGCCTTGAAGGCAAATACAAACTCAGCCAGAACCGTAGCGCGCTCGATCGCCAGACAGTGCGCGAAGCACTGGCCAGCAGCGGCGATCCCGCAATTGCTGCGATCGGCCACGCTATGGAGCAGTTCCACTGATTTCTAAAGCTGTCTGGGAGCTCCCAGACAGCTTTAGACCTCTAGCACTTCCTCTTCTTTGGCGCGGGCGTCGAACTGGCGCTGAGCCGCCTCTACCTCATCGATATGCTGTTCGGCCCAATCACGGATCGCTTCGACCAAGCCCACCAAGGTATGGCCGAGCGGGGTGAGCGAGTATTCGACTTTGGGCGGGATAGTGGCGTACATACGTCGATCGACGATTCCGTCGCGTTCGAGGCTGCGCAAGGTTTGGGTCAGCACCTTAGGCGAGATGCCTTGGATCGCGCGGCGCAGCTCGCCGAAACGCTGCGTTCCTTCAGCCAACTTAGCTACAATCAAGACTGTCCATTTATCGGCCAGCCGATCGAGCACGCGCCGCGAGGGGCAGTTATCGCTATAGACGTCAGGCAGAAATGGGTACTTAGTTTCCATAAGGTACCTAGATTACAAAAAGGTTCATACTTGACATTATATACTGGCATGATAGGCTGTCAATATAGGGGAAAGAAAACAGTTTCTTCCTTTGGAGAAGCCTTGTAGAGCGCTACCAGCTCTACTGTTTGCTATGGAGTGAATTGATGACTCGAACACTTATGGTAACGGGCGCTGCTGGTCAGTTGGGAAGCCGCGTAGTCGAGTTGCTCCTAGAAGCCAATGCAGGCAAAATTATCGCAGGAACGCGCAACCCCGAAAAGTTGGCGGCCCTACAAGAGCGTGGCGTCGAAGTGCGCAAGGTCGATTTCGATGATGCCGGTGGGCTGGCAAGTGCCTTTGCGGGCGTCGATCGGCTCTTGATTATCAGCACCGATGTGGTAGATGGCACCGACCGCCGTATTCGCCAACACACCAACGCGGTGCGGGCAGCCGAGGCGGCTGGGGTTAAGCATGTGCTCTATACCTCGCTGACCAATCCCGGCCCCGCATCGCCGATCACGCTGGCACCCGACCACTATGCTACTGAGCAGGCGCTGCAAAATAGCTCGCTGGAGTGGACCGTGTTGCGCAACAATGTCTATACCGATGGCTTGCTGCAAAGCCTACCGCGCGCGATCCAGACCGGTCAACTGGTGGCGGCGGCTGGCACAGGTGGAGTCGGCTATGTAACGCGCGAAGATTGTGCTCGCGCTGCGGCCGCTGCTCTGGCCTCAGACAAGGGTGGGCGCAATGTGTACGATATCACTGGGCCGGCGCTGGTGACGCGCGCTGAGATCGCCCAGATCGTCAGCGAGATCAGCGGGCGCACAGTGGAGTATATCGCCGTTGAACCAGCGACCCTTATCAGTGGTTTGCAAGCGGCTGGCCTGCCCGAAGGGATCGCGCGCTTGCTTGTTTCGTTCGAGCAGGGCGCTGCCGATGGCACGCTTGGCGTCGCGACCAACGCCGTCGAGGAGCTGACCGGCAAGCCCGCCCAGAGCGTGCGTGACTTCTTGTATGCCAACCGTGCCGCTCTGCAAGCCTAAAACGACTGGATCCTTTCGCTTTGGGGCGGCCTTTCCACAGGGATAGAAGCCTGGTTTGGTGGTTGGGCTGTTGGTAGCCGAAGGCGGACGCGCTAAGGACCGCATGGAAGCGGGAGAGCTCGTCGCCAGCGTGCAAATCGCGCGGATTGCTAGAAAAGTGAAATGGGGCTTGTGGCATATACTACAAACCCCATTTCTGCTTCTTTCGATGTTTAGGGAATAATCGCCTCGCGGGTGGTCATTTGCTCTTCGGGCGGCCACTCTTGTAGGTTGCCAGCGCGGTCGCGGGCGCGCACGCGGAAGGCGAAGTGGCGGCCTTCGTCGGGGCCGAACCAGGCGCTCGTTTCGCTGGTGCCCATACGCCAGTCGCGCCAGATGCCATTGGGAAGTTGACGCACTTGGACGTCGTAGAACTCGATTCCGCTCACATCATCGCTCTCCCATTCGATCAGATAGCCATTGTTTTGGCGCGTGATCTTGGAGATCGTGGCGTTGGGAGGCTCGTGATCTTCGCGCTGAACCCAAACTAGGGCATCGAAGCGCACAGAACGGCGCTCGTCTGCGGTTAAATCGCTTAACTCGACCTGTTGACCCGCATTGCCGTTGAAGCTAAACGATCCGAGCGAAGCCCAGGTTCCTAGCGCGGCCTGCTGATCGATCTTGACCTCGCTGGTGCCATTGGCGTGCGTCACCTTGTACGTCGTACTGGTGCTGGCTTGTACATCGCCACAGGGCGGAATATAGGCCATAACCTCGTAGATGCCCGCGCTGGGTAAGCTCGGCTTCCAACGGGCCGAATGGGTCGCTTTGGCGGGATCGTTGGTCGAATAAGTCCAAGCGTGGCTATCGTTTACGCCGCAGTTGCCCTTGAACCAGTTTTGCTGGTCGGCATTGTAGTTGGCGTCGCTGTTGTCGACAGCCAGGCCGCCTGCCGGAATGCTCGGCGCGGGCGCAGCCGGACCGCTGGGCGTAGGTGTCGCTTGGGGCTGAGCCGGCGGCGCGGCTGGAGGACTAGCCGGTTGAGCTGGCGGATTAGCTGGTTGGGGTGTGCCCGGGGTGACATCGATGGCGCCCGGAGGAGGCCCCGGGTCGCGGCCCATCCAGAGGAAGGTGACCTGCACTTTGGCGGTGCGCGTCATCTGGAGATCGTCCCAGAAGGCTCCATCGGCGATATCGATCCCGTTTGGATCTTGAATCACACGACCGAATTCATCGAGCCCACCATTGTAGCCATCGAGCACCGCTGCTTGGGCCATGGGCACGCCGACCGGCAGATCGCGGTAGCGTTCGCGGTCGGGCGACCAGTAGTCGTCGTGGGTGTTCCAAGGGCCAACATCCCAAACGGGCAGCACCACGCTGCGGTTACCGTAGGTGACACGTACTTGAAACTCGTGTCCTCCTAGCGAGGAGAGCACCCGCCACGATGGCAGCGCTACAAAGCGATCGCGCGGCTGAATCACATGGCCGTTGGCGGTTCGTTTGCCAACCAGCCCTTCGCGGGTGGCCCAAACAGTGTAGGTTGGTGCGTAACCACTTTGGGGAAGCGGAGCTGCATTTGCTGGTAGGCAGGGTACCAACAGTACAACGAAGAGTATGAGTCTTAGAACAGGCCAAACAGATCGTTGTATCATTGATTCAAAAAAGATGGTCGTGTGTATCAAGCCGATCTCAAGCGATGTAGCAAGCTACACACAACCAACCATGAAAGCTTTATCTTCCGCCTTCGACCGTCAGATTAGTGATCGCAGGGATCGCTGAGATCCAGATCGGACCGACGTTGAAGGTGATTTCATTGCCATCGTTGTCGAAGAAGAGCAATGGCTCGGCATTCGATGCCTTGCGCCAGCGCGCTTCCTTCATTGTACCATCCATGAAGATTTGAGCAATACCCTCGCCCAAAACCTCTTGGTCGATACGGCCCTTATCGTCGCCAGCGCGCGGCGCCTCGTTGACTTCCATCACAACAACGTTTTTAAAGACCAGCTGCTTGCCACTGCTGCCGTCGATCTGTGGGCGGCCGCGTCGCAAGCGGTAATAGCTGTTGTCGCTTGGGTTGTAGCTCCAGCCGACGAAATCTTCTTTGTACAAGAAGTAGTAGCTCAGCTCTTGCGAGCTAGGGCGTTCGGTGTCGGGCGCTTCCTCTTTGAAGAGATAGCCGATCGTTGAAGCGTCGAAGTCGGCGGCATCGCGATCGTTGATCATTTTAGCCAGCGCCTCGCTGCTGGTGTAGAGGTTGTGAGGCGCCTCGCGCGAGCTCTCACGCCAGAAGTAATCGCCTCCATCGCGGCGCAGTGCATCGACATTTTCGATCGAGACCGCCGATTCAGCCAGCTCTAAACCATCGGGCGAACCACCCGCATGCACATAAGCCGCCTTCAAACCGATCGCCCATTGCACAAAGTAGGCGCGTGCGCTGCGTACCGGCCCAAGCATACTCGCATTAGGCGAGATCTCTGGCGCGATCACGATCATATAACGCGTTAAGCCGAATTCGGCCAGGGCCTCAAAGACCAGCGGCGACTTATCCAAGCCACTTTGGGGGTAGGCGTTGGGGTGGTTGTCGATCATCAGGGTGTAGAGCCGCTTGGGGACGTTTCCGCGCTCTAAGACCAAAGCCGAGCCAAGCGGAATAGGGCTTGGAGTGGGCGGAACAGTGGCGGTTGGCGGAAGGGTTGCGGTCGGCGATGGGGCCGGAGTGTTGCTGGCTGCCGGAGCCTCGGTAGCGATCGGTTCGCGCGTAACCTGAGGCGGTTTTGTGGCTTCTAGGGCAACGGGTTCAGGAGAAGAAGAACAAGCGCTTAAAAGAAAGACCAACAAACTACAGAGCAGGAGGATACGTTTCTGCACATCGTGGGGCATTGAAGTACCTTTGTCATTTACTAGAGAATTGAATTCTATCGCGATAGTACCAAGAAATAGATCTACAAACGATCTTGTGAGCGCTATAAGGTTACGATTATGATACCAAATCCGTTTGATCACTTTAGCACTCTGGCGATTTGGTCTCTTCCCCAAAGCGGGCGGCTAGCGCGTCCGCCTTCGGCTACCAACAGCTTGCCCGTAAGCAGGGTGTTGTAGCTGTGTGCCCAGAGGCCACTCCAACATACAACGATTCAAGCGGATTTCGTATGATTGCTCAAAGAGCGTCTACTGCGAGTATAGCGTGTGACATTACCAAGAGTTGTGCACAACGAAGCCCTCTTTGCAGATAGATCCGTTCGGTCATTATACCCGCAAATTTCAGAGAGCTTACACATCAAAAAGCGCGCTCCTCTTGATAGGTCTCAAAGAGGAACGCGCTTGGATTCAACCACCTATCGATGGATGGCTTTTGTTCGAGCGAGTGCTCTAGACGTTGTTTGGCACAGAGAAGACATAACCCGTGCCGCGCACATTTAGAATCGTGCGGGGGTTGCTCGGATCAGCCTCAAGCTTCTGGCGTAGGTGGTGGATATGCGGCTTGATCAGCTCGCCAGCTTCGAGTTCGCTGGTTTCGTAGCCTTGAGCGCAGCGCACTAAGGTCGCATAGCTCATCACTTGGCCTGCGTGCTCTGCCAGACACAGTAGAACGCGGAACTCGGTCGGCGTGAGCGGCAGGGTTTGTCCATCGCGCGTGGCCTGCTGTCGCCAAGTATCGAGCTGCAGATTGCCAAATACCAAGCGTCGAGCGCTCGAGGTATCCTCAGCCGGAGCCGATGGAGCACCGCGCAGCTCTTCGAGGGCCGAACTGACATGATCGAGCAGTTGCTTTTGGCGCAGACGCTTTTGGCGATCTGCTAAGGCGGCCTTCACGCGATCGAGCACGGTCAGCGGATCGCTGGTTTTAAGCAGATAGTCGAAAATGCCTTGGTGTAGACCTTCGATAGCTGTTTCGATCGAGCCGTGTCCGGTCAGAATGATCAGCGCAGCATCGGGCAGATACTCTTTGGCCTGCTTGACCACTTCCATTCCGTCGATACCTGGCAGGCGCAAGTCGATCAACAATAGGTCATAGCTATTGTCTTTGATCAAGGCGACGCCCGCCTCGCCGCTTGAAGCCGTCGTAACGGTATAGCCTTCTTCGGTAAGCAGGTCGCGCATGGTGCGGCGAATACCCGCTTCATCATCGATAACTAAAATATGTGCTGGTGCCATGAAATTCTATTCCTTAATATCTCTGCGAGTAGCGAAAGCCCACTCAGAACCTGATATATCCTAAACAGGGTTGGCCCTCTTGGCAATTACGAGTTTGCAGCGGGGCCTTCTATAGGTAAGTGTACCGTAAATACGCTACCTTGGCCTGGTGTACTGCTTACTTCGATATGGCCGCCGTGTTGGGTAACGATGTGCCCACTGATCGCGAGGCCTAAACCCGTGCCGTTGGGTTTTGTTGTGAAGAAGGGCGTAAAGAGTTGATCGATAATTTCTTGAGGGATACCGACCCCCGTATCGCGAATGCTTACGAGCACTTCGGTGGCGAAGTGGCTTACACCCACATTGGGAACCGGTGGCGCACCTTTGGGTAAGCGACCGTCTACTGCCATACTTTGAACCGTCAAGGTGCCGCCGCGCGCCGACATTGCATCACAAGCATTCAGAATCAAATTCAGCATCACTTGGCGAATCTGATCGGCGCTTACGATGAGTGGCGGCAGTTGTGTGTCGGGTAAGAACTCGACTTGGACGTGCCCATGGCGTAGATGGGTTTGTACCAGCGCCAGAGTCTCTTCAAGCAGTTGATTAATATCGGTTGGCGCGAGCTCTTCTCGGGTAGGACGGTAGAAGTCGCGCATACGACTGATGATACGAGCGATACGACCGAGCTCGTCTTGTGCGAGTTGGACGTATTCGAGCGCGTCGGAGTCGGCTGGGAGCTTGCGCGTCGCTAAAAAGAGGCTGTTGCGTGCCGCATACAAGGGATTGTTAATTTCGTGAGCGACCGATGCCGAAAGCTCGCCCACAGCCGCCAAACGTGCGCTTTGCAACAGCTGAATTTGGGCGTTATCGAGCTGCGCTTGAGCGCGGGCATGCATGTCTCGAATATGGTTCAGGTCTGCCCGTTGTTGAGCATCGACGATCGCTACAGCGGCTAGATCGGCCAGCGCTTGTACAAAAGGCAATTCGAAGGTGCTAAAGGGCGCGTGTTCTAAGGTGGTATGCAACACCAAAACACCGACCAATTGTTCGTGAACGCGCAGCGAGGCGGCGATGGCGCTGGTCGGCGGCCAAGCTTTATTAAATAGCTCTCGGAAGACTTGCTGCTGTTCATCGCTGAGATCTGCTAGAGCATCTTTAAGAATAGGCCCAGCAAAGAGCATCGCTCGCGGAGCAAGGTACCCGCGTCCAGCTATACCTTTCCCTGGTTCAAGGATGATCTTTTCATCGGCAGCCGTAAGCGTGCGGAGCACCAAGTTTTGCTTTTCGTCAGCCAGAAAGATCAGAACTCGGGTAGACGCATTAAACAGCAGCGGCACCTTTTGTTCGATCAGCTCGAGAACAGTCGGTACGTCATGCGTAATTCGTAAGGCTGCGCTGATCTCTAGCAACATACCGAGCAGTGGTGCATAACTGGCGCGCTCAAACGCAAGGCTATGACCATCATCAGTTTGGGCTTGAAGCTGCGCTAACTGACCTTCTAATTCGGCAATCCGTGCCTGTAGTTGTTCAATTGTTTGTTGTGAAGATGATGCCAGTTGTTCTGCCATTGTCCTACTACATATTAAAGCGGTTGTATTTTAGAACTATGAGCCGCGCTGCTCACAAGTATGGGTAGCGCAACTTCCGAACAAACAATCAATGAACACAAGCTTATTGTGCAGAATGATGGAAGGAGTGCAGCTTATAACCTGAGAAACAATAGGTACTAGAGACCTTTGCACGGCCTTTTTTTGTTCTATTTGTTGAAATTTCGTAAAAAATTCCATTTTTACAGGACATATAGATACTTATTCAGTATTTGTGATAGGAGCTTACCATATTGGTTAAGGATTGGCAACATTCGATTACAACGTTACAAAAAAGGGAAACGAAGTAATGAAAAAGAACCTATATTAATGTAAGCAGGAAGCTTGCGACTGCGATGACGGAGTGGCTTCTGCTTTGGGAATAATCCGAAGTAAAGAACGGACAGAGTTACAAATTTCACTCAGTTCTTCGGTTTTGGGGAAATATTTGATCTGAAGATGGGATGCGCGTCGTCGCGCGAGAGGTGAATTGTTCGCCGCCAAGATCAGCAATTTAGTCGAAGGATAGGTTTTTTGGACAAGTTCAAGTAATTCCCAGGCTTCTTCGCCGTACTCACTGGGATCAACGATTAAAAGATCTACCTTTCCTGTGGCACAAGCTTGCCATGCCTGGAGGGGTTTTTCTACAACTTGAATATTGGCTGCAGCGCCTAGAGCCCATTCAAGGCCGCGCTTTGTGATGTAGGCAGCGCTTTTATGGCCATCTAAAACAATAACTGTATAATACTCCACATCCTCATCCTTCCTTTAGGGTATTAGTTTGAGGCAAGCATCCCCATTATCTAACCTAAATACGTGCGGGGCGGAGAAAAGACTTCATAACGTTGAGTTATATTTTTGCAACAAAGGTGGAATAGGACGGGACATGTACAGCTTTTTGGTCGATTTTGATGGCACTATCACCCTAGAAGATACGACCGATGGACTCTTCGAACGTTTCGCTGATCCTCGTTGGCACGAGCTCGATGCTGCTTGGGCGCGCGGTGAGCTAAGCACGGCCCAGCAGGTCGAACGCTGTTATGCTATGGTGCATGCCTCGCGGGCCGAGATCGATGCCTACCTAGCCTCTCTTGCCATCGACGAAAGCTTTGGAGCCTTTGTAGAGCGCTGCCACCACGAAGGCTGGCCCTTGCAGATCGTCAGCGACGGCTTAGACTATCATATCGCTGGGATCTTGCGCCGTTATGGCTTAGATCATTTGCCAGTCATAAGTAATCATTTACATTTTGAAGGAGAAGAACGCTTTTTTGAATTCCCTCGCATGTGTACCTACCAGTGTACAATCGGCAATCGCAGCGAGGGAATTTGTAAACGCTTAGTTGTGAGCAACAGGCGCGCGAGCGAACCCGATCGACAGATTGTGTTTATTGGTGATGGGTTAAGCGATCGTTGTGCGGTGGGCGTTGCCGATAAGGTCTTTGCCAAGGGTTCGCTCGCGCGCTACTGCCAGCAGCAACAGATCGCCTATCACGCCTATGAGACCTTCAATGATGTGCTTCGGATTTTGCACACAAATAGTTGAAGTGGTATGATTGCGCTATGCAAGCATTATCTCCTTTTGAACGAACAATTCGCGTTGCGATGCTGGCGCGCGCAGTTTTCCCGCTGCACGGCTTCGGCGGAATCGAGCGCCATGTCTTTCATTTGGTCACCCATTTGAGCAAGCTGGGTGCCGAGGTTACACTCTACGTTCAACCGCCCACCAAAGCTGAGGCGACGCTTGATCCTGATGAGCGCAAAGCCTACGCCGCGATTATGGAGGGCCTTGCCTCGGTCGTGCAGTTGCGCTACGACTATACATCGCCCTACCTGCGCCCAAACAGCATTGTGGGCCGCCAGATCAACTATCCGCGCTATGCTTGGGAACAAGGCTGCCACGCTGCGCGCGCAGTGCGCCAAGGCCGATTCGATGTGGTGCATGCCCAAGGTTTGTGCGCTGCAGGTTACGGCGCGATTCGCGTGCGCGACGCTTTTTTGCGCAGTGTGCCCTTTGTGGCTAACCCACACGGTTTAGAAGAATTTCGCACCCAAGACTGGCGCAAATGGCTGGCCTACGCTCCCTTCCGCTCACTGTATGCCTATGGGACGCGCTGTGCCGATCGTGCGATCGCGACCGATGCTTGCACAAAAGACGATCTGCCGCACTATCTGAAGGTTGATCCCGCTCGTGTTGTGGTTATTCCCAGTGCGATCGATGTTGATGAATGTCTGGCTTGGGTGCGCGACGAACTGCGCGTCGAGATGCGTGAACGCTTCCAACTGGCTGGTGCAGGCCCGGTCTTGCTCAGCGTGAGCCGACTCGAGCGCAACAAGGGTTACCATATTTTGGTCGAGGCTCTGGCGCGTCTCAAAGATGTGCTACCGCCTAATTGGCGCTGGATCTTAGTCGGCGAAGGCAAAGAGCGCCAAGCGCTCGAACAGCAGGCCCGCGCGGCGGGAATCGGTGAACACACCGTGTTTGCGGGGCGGCTCGACGACAGCCAGTTGCATAGCCTCTACGAAGAGGTCGATCTTTTGGTGCACCCGACCTTGTACGAAGGTTCGTCACTGGTGACGCTCGAAGGCATGATCCATCGTCGTCCGGTAGTGGCCTCGGCGGCGGGCGGCATTCCCGACAAGGTCTTTAACGACGTAAATGGCTATTTGGTCAAGCCGGGCGATGTCGACGATCTGGCTCAGAAGCTGCGTATGGCTCTGCAGCAGCGCGACCGCTGGCCCCAATGGGGCGAGGCCAGCGTCGAGATTGTGCGACGCGAGTTCGATTGGCCTGTTGTGGCCCGCAAAACGATGCTGCTCTATCAAGAGCTGTTGCGCGCCCGTCAAGCTCGCTACGCTAAGTGAGCCTTGATGGCGTAGCTATTGTCGAGAGTTTTCTTTTTAACGATCGCATATGGCGAGTTGAAGGTATATGACAGAGCAACAAGGGTTTCATCTGGTTTCTTTGGGCGGCGGTAACGGAGCGGGACAGGTTTTGCAGGGCGCGGCGGGCTATTTCGCTCGACGCAGTGGTGTGATCGCCGTCACCGATAGTGGGCGCAGCACTGGCCTAGCCCGTGCCATCGCCGATATCCCTGCCCCGGGCGATATCCGCAATACCATCGCCACTTTGGCGCGCGACCCGAACAGCTTGATGGCGCGTTTGCTGCAACAGCGCATCAAAGCCCACGCCCTTGAGGAACTGGAGGGCATGGCGCTCGGCAACCTGATCTTGGGTGTGCTGGCCCAAATGACGGGCGACTTCGCCCAAGCCGTCGAGCTGCTGAGCGAGCTAGTTGGCAGCGATGTGCATGTGATGCCCGTCTCGTCGGCTAACACCGCGCTCTGCGCCGAGCTCGAAGATGGCACACTGGTTGAGGGCGAAGTTTACGTGCGCGGCCTCAACAAAGCACCCATCAAACGGCTCTTTCTGCGCGAAGCCAGCCCAGCCTATCAACCGGCCCTCGATGCGATCCTGCAAGCCGACCTTGTGACGATCGGCCCCGGCAGCCACTTTACGACGGTGCTCGCGACGTTGCTCTTCGACGGCGTTCGCGAGGCCCTGCGCGATACACGCGCCAAAGTTGTCTATATCTGCAACACCACAACCCAGCCGGGCCAGACCGACGGTTACACCGTTTTACAGCACGTAGAGCGGCTCGTTGAGCTGCTTGGCCCCGGCGTCGTCGATATCGCTTTGATCAATCAGAGTAATCCTCCTACCGAGCTGATCGCTCGCTATGCCGCTGATGGCCTGCACTTTTTACAGCCCAGCCCAAGCGAGCTGCAAGCCATCGAGGCGCTTGGTATCCGCACAGTGTTGCGCGATCTTACCGAGCAACCTGATCCAGAACGTAAGCTCTGGAACAAACAAGATACCATTCGCCACGATCCTCAAACGCTTGCAAAGCTGCTCTATGAACTTCAGACGGAGGCTCGCTAGCCTTCCGATTGGCCGTTGTTAAGCATATCATCGTCGCTATCTTACTTCGTACAACAGGGGAATACCAGCATGTCACAATCGTCAAAGAAATATCGCATCGGTATCGGCGGTATTGCGATCGAAAGCAGTACCTTCTCGCCACTGCACAGCACGATCGCCGATTTTACAATTAAACGCGGCCAAGAGATGGTCGAACTCTATCCGTTCATGCCCAATTGGAACTTCCGAGGCCGCGACGATATCGAGTGGCTGCCTGCTATGAAGGCCCGTTCGCTTCCGGCTGGTTCGGTGGTGCAAGCCGATTATCTCGCCATGAAGAACGAACTGCTCGAGCGCATCAAGGCTACCTTGCCGCTCGATGGTTTTGTGTTCGACATTCACGGCGCGATGAATGTGGTGGGTATGGATGATGCCGAAGGCGACCTGATCGCAGCTATTCGTGAGCTGGTCGGCCCCGACTGCATCATCTCGGCCGGCATGGACCTGCACGGCAATGTGACCGCTCGTCTGGTCGAAAACGTCAATATCTTCACGGCCTATCGCCTTGCTCCCCACGACGACGCGCTCGAAACTCGCGAGCGTTCGGTCGCCCACCTGCTCTACTGTCTCGACAACAAGGTTCGCCCCATGCGCGCTTGGGTGCGCATTCCGGTCATTCTGCCGGGCGAGCGCACTAGCACCTTGGTCGAGCCGGGCAAGAGCGTCTATGCTAGCCTCAAAGAAAGCGATCCGGTTCCGGGCGTGCTCGATGCCTCGCTGTGGGTCGGCTATGTTTGGGCCGACGAGCCGCGCGCAAGCGCAACGGCTGTGGTGACAGGCACCGATGCCGAGGTGATTAAGCGCGAGGCCGAGAAGATCGCCAAGCGCTATTGGGATGCTCGTTTCGATTTTGATATGGTGGTGCCGTTCGGTACGGCCGAGTGGTGTATCGAGCAGGCGGTCGCCTTCCCCGAAAACGGCGTGATCATCAGCGACTCGGGCGACAACCCGACTGCGGGCGGCGCCAACGATACGCCCTGCTTCGCGGCGGCGCTCTTGGCCGATAAGCGCTTCGCCAGCGGTGAGCTGACCGCCATTACGGCCAGCATCGCTGACCCCGCTGCGGTCAAAGCCTGCTACGCGGCTGGCGTCGGCGGCGAGGTAGAGGCTTCCTTAGGTGGCAAGCTCGACCCGGTCAACGCCAAACCGCTGCCGGTCAAGGGTACAGTCTATTCGCTCTTCCCCAACGACCCAGTTGGCGGCGACTTGGCGGTGCTGAAGGTTGGCGGTGTCCACATTATTCTGACCAGCCGCCGCAAGCCCTACCACTTCATCAGCGAGTTCACCAAGCTGGGCCTTGATCCCAAAGATCACAAGCTGACCGGTGTGAAGATCGGCTACCTAGAGCCGGATCTGCGCCGTTATGCCACCAAAGCTTTCTTGGCCGTCACCCCCGGCGCAGTCAACCAAGGCATCACCTCGCTCGACTACAAGCGCGTGATTCGCCCAATCTTCCCGCTCGATCAAGAGTTCGAAGCCGATCTGACCGCGACCATCTTCCAACCGATCGCCTAAAGATCGCTCAAGCCCCGAGAGAGACTGAAGCGCTTCAGTCTCTCTCTTTTTGTTCAGCTCATCTACCTTCTGGCGTCAAGGGTTTTTCCCGCAAAAAGGTCCCGCCCGCGTCCGCCTACGGCTATCAACATCCTATCCTCCCATTCAGGCGGTTCGCCTTCGGCAATGCATCTCAATGCTTTCAGCGAGGCCCTCACCCCCCGGCCCCCTCTCCCGCGAAGCAGGAGAGGGGGAGAAAAGGGCAGCAGGAGGGCAGAACCCCTCGCCCGTTTACGGGTTGTACATTACCCACAAATCGACATACGGTCAGCGTTATCTGCCCTCATCCCCCGGCCCCCTCTCCCACACTGCGGGCGAGGGGGTGAATGTTTCCGCGTTCTGTGCTCTCAAGGATACTCCCGCGATGGTATGCGAACGATCGCCTGTTGCTGCCGACACGACTTTTGGGTAATGCATAGCGTTTACGGGAGCGGGGCAGGGGAGAGGGCAAAGTGAAGAGGGGAGCCTCATCCTCGACCCTGAAGCCGCAAGCAGGAGAGGGGAGGCTGGCTGCGTTACACCAAAAGCCGTACTCCTCGACAGGCTCAGGGTATGGCTTGAGTGTATGGCTTTAAAGCCAGCGCATCTTGCGGAAGAGCAGTACCAGGCCCACGCTCACCACGACCATCAACAGCAGCGAATAGGGATAGCCGAAGCTCCAGTGCAGCTCGGGCATGTGGCTGAAATTCATGCCGTAGATGCCGGCGATCAGCGCGTCGCTCATCAGCACGATCGAGGCGATCGTCAGCACTTTCACGATCTGGTTGAGGCGATTCGATTGCAGCGACAAAAAGCTGTCTAGAGCGCTTGAGAGCAGGTCGCGATAGGTGTCGATGCTATCGGCCACTCGCACGATATGGTCATACACATCTTGCAGATAGATCAGATCCTCAACTTGAAAGATCGGCTGCTCGCGTCGTAACAACACGTTCAACACATCGCGTTGCGGACTGGCAACTCTGCGCAACCCTAACAGATCCTTCTTGAGGGCGAAGATCTGCTCGATGGCTCGCTCGTCGAAGTGGGTGAAGATGTGGTCTTCGAGCTCGTCGATGCGGTCGGCGATCGCATCGATAACCGGGAAGTAGTCGTCGACGATCGCGTCGAGCAGGGCATAGAGCAGTGCGCCGATGCGGTTTGAGATCGGGCTATGGGCTACTTGTCAGCGTCGCAGCGTATCTTCGACTTGGGTGCTCGCTTGAGAATGAATGCTCACCAAGTAGTTTGGGCCAATAAAGATCGAGATCGGCAGGGTGAAGACGCGCTCTTGCAAATGATCGTAGTGTGCGCTGTAAAACAAGATGAAGTAGTAGTTGGGGTAGCTATCGACTTTGGGGCGCTCGTGAGGACGAGTGGCGTCTTCGATCGCCAGCGGGTGAAACTGGAAGGTTTCGCTTAAGAAGGCTAGCTCTTCTGGGCTTGGTTTTACCAGATCGAGCCAGAAGGTCGAATCCTTCTGCGTGAGCAAGCTGTGCGCCTCTTGAATATCTTCAAAACGGTGGGTTTTGCCATTGCTGTCACAAGCGACCAAGACCGCCATAGGGACCTCCTGCTGATTTGTGCCTGCTGGTTAAGGCTGCGATCTGCACACTACCCATCGCAATCTGTCTCCTCTCTTACGAAACCCGTTTGTATCGTTGTATATCTGGGCGCTTCGGTACCGACAGATACCCACCTTGTTGGGGCGGATAGACTGTTGGTAGCCGTAGGCGGACGCGCTAGCAGCCTGCTTGGGGAAAGGTCTTCACCGCCAGATTGCTGAGCTCGTTAACCCGATTTTTTAGCGGTGTAAGACGCTTCTAGAGCGGATGTTTTGGTATTTTATAATAGTTCTTGTTTTCACAAAGTTGTAGCAAGATAACTAAAAATTATGATTCATTAACGTACAATAACTGTAAAGTATTATATACTCACTCTCGGAACGAATGACAAAGAAATGAACAGCTCGTTCACTCATATATTTTGAAAGTAGGTCTTTCCAATGAAAAAGCTTATCTCGAGTCTTCTTGGCCCAGCAGAGAATGAAGTGTCGCGACGCAAGTTCCTGCGACTGTCTGCGCTAGGCTTAGCAGTGCCAGCCAGCAGCGCGGTATTGGCTGCCTGTCAACAGTCTGGTACAGCTAGCACAACTGGCTCGGTTTCAGCGATGGAAGGCCACGACGAAGCTGCGACACCTTCTGCCCAAGAGAACGCAGGTTGGGAAGAGATGGATCGTATGCACGAGGAAGGTGTAAAAGCTTTCCCGGCAAAAACCGAGGGTGTAGCCAACGAGCTTCTGCCCTATACCATGGACGGCGATGTGAAGGTTTTTGAATTGACCGCCGCCGTTACAAAGTGGCAGGTTACACCGACCACGACCGTTGATGCTTGGACCTACAACGGCACCATGCCCGGCCCACAGATCCGCGTAACCGAGGGCGATCGCATTCGCATCAACTTCAAGAACGAGTTGCCCGAGAGCACAGCGATCCACTTCCACGGTTTGGTAGTGCCGAACGAAGTCGACGGCGTGCCCTTCATTACCCAGCCTCCGGTTCGCCCGGGTGAGAGCTATACCTACGAGTTTACGGTGAAAAACCCCGGCTCGCATATGTATCACTCGCACCACAACTCGACCAAGCAGGTCGGTAAAGGTCTGTTAGGTGCCTTTATTGTCGAGCCGAAGGACCCCAACTACTATGGCGGCAAGAAGATCGACAAAGAATACATTATGATCTTGAACGACGCCAACGGCGGTTTCACCCTTAACGGTAAGGGTTTCCCGGCTACCGAAGTTTTGACAGCTAAGGTTGGCGAGCGCATCCTCGTTCGCTATATGAACGAAGGTTTGATGATCCACCCGATGCACTTGCACGGCTTCCCGCAGGAAGTGATCGCAAAGGATGGATGGCCGCAGAATCCTTGGCTCTGTGATACGCTCAACGTCGCTCCGGGTGAGCGCTGGGATGTCCTTATCGAACCGACTGACGTTGGTGTGTGGGCCTTCCACTGTCACGTATTGTCGCACGCCGAAGGCGAGCACGGTATGTTCGGTATGGTGACGGCCCTGGTTGTGACCGACGAGAACGGTCGCGTCCCAGAGAAACTGGAATATCTCTTGGCTGGCGGTCGCGACTCTGCTTACATCTGCAAAGTCTAGCCTAGGAAAGTAGGCCGACCGTCCGCTCGTCTCCGTGGTATGGTGCGCATGGGCTTTCGCTCAGTTTAGAGGGTTTGGGGAGGCGCGTTAGCTTCCCCAAACCAGTTCCACAACGTTCTAATTCCTATCTTGCATACTTGAGCCCCTTATTCCTCGAGCGCAATTCCAAAGCGCTCAGCTGCCCTCGAAATGAAAGCCCATGTTGCATCATCAACCGCAATGCCAGCTGCTCGTTGGGCGGCTGTTCGTGCTTCTGGCTCGCCGGGCAGCATAACCTCGCTAAAGCCGGGAGCCGGCGGAACGGCCTTGACGCGCTCGTAGAGGAGGGCGGTGTCGGCGGTGAAGTCTGCGAAGGGGCGAAACGCTTCGATCGAGAGTAGGATAAATAATACGCCGTTGCCGCCGCTGAATTCGCGCCCCAAGCTGGCGCTGCCGTGACCCGTCAACAAGCCTCCCAAACATTCCACTAAGAGCGATAAGGCATAACCTTTGTGCCCGGCCATGGGCAGCAGCACGCCACCGTTGTAGAGATCGTCGGGCTGAGTGCTGGGCTGGCCGTCGGCGCGCAGAAAGAGACCTTCGGGCACCTGTTGCCCACGATTGCGCGCCACGCGGATTTTGCCCTCGGCGACCGCGCTGGTAGCGAAGTCGACAACGATCGGAGCTTTGCCTTCAACAGGAACCGCCGCCGCTACAGGGTTGGTTCCCAAGAGGCGCGCGACACCACCGAAGGGTGTGACGATGCCCTGTTTGCCTCCACCATTGCAGAAGGCCAGCGCGACCATACCCGCTTCTGCTGCCCTGCTAACCCACTCGCCCAAGCGCCCGATATGGCCACCACCGAACAGACCTGCTGCTGCTAAACCGTTTGTACGCGCTTTTTCGATCGCTTTTTCGATTGTGAAGGCGGCTGCGACCTGCCCGAAGCTCTTCTGCCCGTTGACGAGCACAATCACAGGCGTTTCGTGCTGTACCTCTGGCTCGGCACGCGGGTCGATCTCGCCCGCTGCGATCGAGTCGAGATACTGTTGTACTCGTACCACACCATGCGAATCATGGCCTACTAGATCGCTTGAAACTAAGGAATGCGCTACGATCTCCGCATTGGCGGGCGAAGCGCCAGCCGCTTGAAAGATCCGATCGACGAGCTTAGTGAGACGCGACGGTGCTAGTATCGGCATTGATTTACCTCTCTTAGACTAAAAGCTCTTGGGGACCCCATTCATTGTAGCGCGACTCGCCTTATCTTTTGCTAGGTTCTAGATTAGGCTTGGCTGAAAAGGCAGGCTATCTGTTTTAATCGTTGGTTAATGGTACTAAACTGTGGATAATTGGATTAAAATGGTCAAAGTTAGTTAAAAAGTTGTATGCATAAGTTTAAAGTGTAGAGAATTGTGTACATGTTTTACTATTGATTATAGTAAAGGCTGAAAACCTTCAATTAAAAACTGTTCATAAGACACTTTGGATACTATACAAAATTAATATTACTTGATACAATATGTACCCACATAATACGTATAGGTGTAATTTAATTTAGTTTGCTTTTTAATGTGTGAAAATCGGGTGATGCTTGGGGGATTGTTGCGATTGTTGTCTTACACGTTTTATTGTACGTATTTATTAATAAATGGTTAATGACGGGGGTGATAGCGCCTTTCCTGCTCTAGGAATGAAGATAAGTAAGAAATACTCGAATGGTGTGTTGAAATCTGGATTGGAATGCTGCTTCGCAGGTTAATCGGTTAAAATAATAGGATATTTTGTAAACAGGGGTGGTCGATGAATACCAAGAGACTTCGCTGATGTGAACCAGAAAGGACCGTGTTGATTAGTTCAGCAAAGCGAGATGTTAGCGCTACACAACCTTCAGAAAGAGGTCAACATGCGACGAGCGTTAGGCCAAGTGCATCTCCTGGCCCGACATCCTCTCCTACATCGCAGCTTATCATTCGGTTTTATCTGTAGTTTGATACTTAGTTTATTAGGCCCATCAACTTCCCCTCTATCAGCCCAGGCCAACCAAGAACTTCTCCCGATCGATGTTACTGTTTCAATAATCGAACCGAGCAATGGTAATGCTGGAATCGGCGAGCAGGTGATTGCCGAAGCTAAGCTTACCAATGTGACAGAACACACTCTCGACAGCGTCCCGTTCATTTTTAGTTTTGATCCAGATTATCTTGCTTTTGAATATGCGACCATTGATGGGCAAACCATTCCAGATGGTCTTGTAATGACTGGCTCTATCTCGTGGAGCAATCTGCTCGACTTTAGTTCGCTTTCTCTGCTTGAGCCAGCTCAAAGCCTCACAATTCAAGCCTATTTTACGGCCCTGAAGATGACCACAATCGGCAGTCAGATCGATCCTCCAGTCGGTAATGGGCCACCGAGCAAACCCTTGCCAGGCACCACTGTGCTGCCACGCGATCCAGCTTATTACTACGATAATGAGACGCGCTTTTTGATCGATTTCGCTATCGATAAGGTTAACGGCGGCGTCTTTTTAGCCTTAAAGGGCGATGGCTCTCTTTGGGAGACGATCCCTGATGTTGTTTATGGTTTCCCTCCCAACTTCTTTGATGGTTCGAGCAAACACCCCGGCGGCCAAGCGATCTGTATGGAGTATTTTGTGCGCGAATACCAACGCCTCAAGCAGACTCAGCACAGCATCGAGACGGCTAGCGAAGGTGTTCAAAACGCCGAAGATATGTTGAAGTGGGCCAAGAAGTGCGCCGATTTTGTCAATACCTATCTCATCATAGGGCATGGTAAGAACGAGCCGCAGCCGCTTCCTAGCTGTGTGCCCGAGATCGGCAATACCTGCCTTTATTACTGGGGGTTTGTGTCTGCCGATGGTCAGAGCAACCATCGATATGCGACGGGCGAAAATGTTCAGACCTTCACGCCGCCACCTAATCACCATTTGCTCGACTCGTTTGTGGCCTGGATGCAGGTGGAATTGGCGATGAAACTATTTGAGATCGGCGATCCAAGTTATGTGACCTACAAACAGGCGGCGCTCGACTACCTGCAATGGGCCCAGACGGTCGGCCCACCTCGCCAAGTGATCAATGCGACCTCGGCTAATCCAAGCTTTGCTGGGCGCGACCGCTTTTGGGCTGGCCTGCTTATGTCGCTTTATGAGCTGTCGCTGCTTGAAGGCGCACCGAACGAGGCTTACCGTACTGAGGTGATCGACTGTATCAACCGCCGAGGTGCCTATAGCGGCGGCAATTCACATATGATCGCCCGTTGTAATGGCACTTCGCACGTTACGGCCTATGCTCGTTCGGCGGCCCATGCGCTCGAGGTGCAGCACCGTGGAATCGATAACTATTATTTATCCGATGCTCGTCCGATCTGGCATGATTTCGGCAATACGCGCTATACCGATAATCCCAACACGCCGCTTAACCCCACAACACCCTTTGCCCACGGTGGTGGACGCGAGTTTGTGGCTGGTATGCAACGCGCTCATTGGTTTTACTACACTTTCCCAAAGGATAGTGCCGGAGAAGACTTGTTGCGAAACACACCAGGTTATGAGAATTGGACGGCAGAGAGTTGGTCGCGCTATGCTCTGATCAACTATTGGAAGTATTCGATTGAGCATATGTGGGATGATACCCCCGGCCAAGCAGCTTGGTGGGATGCTCAGCTCAAGCCGAACGGCAATGGTTACAAGCCATGTTTCAGTCTGGGAACACCTCTGCCGATCGCTGACTGGCAAGCGCCAGTGATCGAGAACAAGCAGCATATCCTCAATCCTGATGGCTCGGCCACGGTGGTTGTCTCGGGCGTGCGCGACGAAGATTGGCCCTTCCTAAGCTGGAATCTGCGCGGCATCGGTGTAGAAGCGGTTCGTGTCTTCTATAGCACCGACGACAGTGCAACCTGGACCAAGATCGACGCGACGCAAAGCTTGACCGACACCACGCTCTATTTCGCTACCATTCCTCCTCAGCCCAATAAAACGGTCTACTACTACGCCGAAGCAGAAGATAGCTTCGGCAATATCAGCACCTATCCCGCCAGCGCGCCCCATACCTACCAGCTCTACAGCTTGCGTAACTACACCTATGTGATGGCATGGTCGGTGGGTCGGGCACGCACAACGCCGGTTATCATTACGCCTGAGCCAAAGACGGTGCGCTTCTCGTCGCTGAAGGCGATTCCCCATAACGGCGGGCTAGAAGTACGTTGGAGCACCTCGCTCGAACAAGATCTCTACGGCTTCTACGTCTATCAATCGCCCACCGAGGATCACGCTCTGGCTCAGAAGCTTCATGATCAGATAATTGTGGCGCGTGGTGCTGGCAGCCAGTATAGCTATCTTATCGACCAGAGCCGTTTACTACCTGACGCTTCTTACTGGTTGCAGGAAGTTGATATGTATGGCAGGGTTTCTTGGCATAAAATCGAACCTTCCAAGGACATAAATAGTACGTTTACCGTTTTTTTACCAAAAATCGTCCATTCGGGGCCTTAAAAGTAAAAGTTGGCTAATAATGGACTAAAAACCAATTACCGTGCTTTGAAAACTATTCTCAAAGCACGGTAATGATTTATCTAATGGTATAATAATCGGTGTATATTAGGAGGAGAAAGGCTTAATTTCTCAATTTAGTGAAGGTATTACATATTCATGTTTGCATGAATGTGTTATATCTATATCAAGGAAATCATTCTTCAAATCAAATGAAGAGTTACGAATACATACGAAATGTGCTCCTCTTCATTTGGTTTTGCCAATAGTTTAAAACGTATATCGCCTGGCTAGATATGGCTTGGCCTGCTGAAACCTTACTTCTGAAGGAGGCTGTAGTGAAGTTTACTCTCCTAATTCGAATTGTCGTTCCTGTGGTGGCTTTCTTAACGATGCTTGGCATGGTTGTTGGAAGCACTACACCCATCTATGCATCCAATCCAGCGGCAGTGACGCCTACAGGGGAGCCTGCAACTCGTACACCCCCGCCTGGACCGAGCAATACGCCTGAGACGCGGCCAACTCTCACGCCACAGCCTCAGCCAAGCAATACACCAGAAAGCCGACCGACTTTCGAGCCAAGCCCAGAGCCAACCAATCCGTCGATCCCTGAGCCGACCAATACCCGCCCTCGTGATGTAGAAGGCGAGCGCAAGGGCGTTTCGATCTGGATTCGCAAAGAGCTTCTGACTCCTAACCCGCAGATCGGCCAAGAGCTTGAATTCCGTTTGGTTATCAACAACAACGGCGACCTGACCGCTCAAGATGTGGTTGTCACCGATCCGCTGCCGAGCTTCTTGCAGTTGGTCAATGTTTCGACCACACGTGGCACGATCAATACCGACGGCAACACCGTAACAGTTGAGGTCGGCCCGGTCGGCGCTGGCGATACCGTCTATATAACCATCGTTGCGCTCTTGCTCGAAAATCCGCCCGAGGGCGCCGTCAACTCGGCGACTGTGCGCACCAGTTCGAACGACGAAGAGAGCGATAACCATAGCACTGTTCGGATCCCGCGCGATGGCGGTGCTGTTGAGGACCAAGTCACTCGTACCCCGGTCATTGAGTTGACCCAGACAGCTGCAGCGATTATCCCAGAGGCCACTCTTGAAGTGACACCTGAGCTTACTGAAGAAGCCGTACTTGAGCCTGTTGCCCCGACTGCAACCCCAGCTATTCCAGCGCGCCTGCCTACTACCAGCGATGATGGCAGCGGCACCTTGATTATTGTGTTTGCGGCCCTGGCTTGTATGAGCCTTGTGCTTGGCCTAGCCCTGCGTCGCCAAGGTCGTCCGCGCGCCTAAGTCTTATTGAGACCCAATCAAACGAGCGCCTTCCTCACAAGGGAAGGCGCTCTTCGATTTGTCTACGCTTGTAAGCGGGTCTCGTACTCTGATACCAAGTTCGTTTAAAGACTTGCTCACTTGGAATGTAAGAAAACTAAACCGGGGAAAGAGTTGTGTGATATTTCGCACTATCGCGCGAAATGTCACACAACAAAAAGAGACAAGTTCCACTCTGCCGAAGGCCAAATAGAATGAAGCAACCGAATTTGGTATGATGTGCGATCGAAGTTGCTCAGGCTATTGGCGGAAAGGTCGCTACCTTCCATTCGATCTCTGGCGCGTCCGCCTCCGGCTATCAGATGGGCTGGCTGCCCTCATCCCCGGCCCTTCTCCCGCATCTGTCATTACCCACAAATCGACATACGGTCAGCGTTATCTGCCCTCACCCCCCGACCCCCTCTCCCGCACTGCGGGCGAGGGGGGTGAATGTTGACCTCTCTGAGTTCTGTGCTCTCAAGGATGATCCCGCAATGGTATGCGAACGATCGCCTGTTGCTGCCGACACGACTGTTGGCTAATGCATAGCTCCCGCAAGCAGGAGAAGGGAGCTTGGCTCTTCCGCCAAAACACCGTACCCTGAGCCTGTCGAAGGGTACGGCTAGATCACAACTTCAGCCTTCTACAGCGCTGAATCAATCAGACAAATAGCTCAAACCACTCTCTAAGAAGATTCTGTGTCTCTATGCTCGTGCGGTGAACAAAAAGCAGATCGCACGAATGGGAGGGCGGGATGTTGGTAGCCGTAGGCGGACGCGCTAAGGACTGTATGGTAGGGAAGGACTTAGCCGCCAAAACATGATGAAGCATCAAGCGGCTTGAGGCTTGAACGCGAAAAGGGGGAAACAATAGAGAGCGATTTCATACAGCAAAATCGCTCTCACCCTAGCCAAGTTTAGATCTAGCAATCGTTTGTTACAAAGCCGCACAAGCCACAGAAGGGCGATCGTACTAGCTGGGATGCACTTCAGCGCTAAAAAGGAGCTTCGACAGTTATCGAAGGAGCCGGAATAACCGGCTCCGTCTGCTGCGTTTCAACTTGGGTTGTCGGCACTTCGACTGGGGCCTCTGTAGGGGGTGGAGGCGGCGCTTCCGTGGGCAGAGGCGGCGCTTCGGTTGGAGGCTCGGCAGTCGGCGGCTCTGCAGTTGGCGGCTCTGCAGTTGGCGGCTCGGCGGTCGGCTGCTCTTGGGTTGGCTCGCTGGTCGGAATCACCGTGATCACGATCGGCGGCTGCGGCGTATAGGTCGGCAGCGGTGTATAGGTCGGCGCAGGCGGCGGCGGTGGCGGCGGTGGCGGCGGATTCCAAGGCGGCGTCGTTGGATAGACGATGATAATGATCGGCGTCGCTGTAGGCAGCTCAGGAGTGGCCGTCAGCTCTGGAGTCTCCGTCGGGCTAGCTGTTTGGGTTGGGCTCGCGGTTGGCGAGGCCGTTGGGCTAGGCGTTTCCGTCGGGCTGGGCGTATCGACTACGGGCAGGCTGCTCGCGGTGAGCTGCAGGCTCGGATTGCGTTCGCCAGCTAGCATTTGCATACCGACAGCTGTGAACAAGCCGATAATGCTGCAGAGCAGCAGAAGTAAAAAGAGATAAATAAATTGGTCGCGCAACGAAAGGCTCTTGAACCAACCAATAATTCCAGTTTTAGGCATTGGAGTGGCAGAAAGTGGCATGCTTTCGCTGGGTTGGTTCGTTGTTGCTATTCCTAAACCCGTGTATAATGGGCACTGGGTATGACCGCTAGAGAGACAATAGCTGACCTGGTCAACCGGAATCACTTGTGGATCGCCTGTCACATAACAGCGATGTTCGGGTGTTGGCGATGCGAATCGGATCGCGCGATTTTGCTTTAGTCCAAGATATGGGCAATGCCCTGTTGGCTCAACCATGTATCGACCTAATGTTGAAGTGCATCATGTGCAAGGTTATTATAGATGGGCCTTTAGACTGCGTCAAAGCGCATCGATGACGAGATGCTTACATCTTAGGAAAAACGTATGCGAGTTTTAGTCATTTCTGATATCCACTCTAACCTCGTAGCGCTAGAGTCAGTTTTACAGGCTGCCGGCTTGTACGATGCCTTATGGTGTTTAGGCGATACAATCGGCTATGGCCCGCGGCCAAACGAATGTGTGGCTAGAATGATCCAGCAAAGCGACAAAGCTATTAATGGCAATCATGACCTAGCCTGTTTGGGCAAAATTGATCTGTCTGATTTTAACCCTGATGCTCGTCGCGCCAATATTTGGAATGGCGAGCAGCTGACCCCAGAAAGCCGCGATTGGCTCAGCAATCTGGAGGCCTCGTTGCCGATCGATGATCGGTTTATGATCGCTCACGGAAGCCCACGCGAACCGATTTGGGAATATTTGCTGCAGCAAGACCAAGCGCTCGATAACTTCCGATTGTTTAAAGAACAGGTCTGTTTTATCGGCCATTCCCATGTGCAGCTAGGCTTCCGACTACGCCCCAATGGCAGTTGTGAACGCTGGTTACCTCAACACGGCGAGATCCTTGACCTCGATACTCGCGAGCGCTTCTTTATTAACCCCGGAAGTGTTGGTCAGCCTCGTGATCAAGATCCGCGCGCCGCTTTTCTTATACTTGATACCGACAAAGGAACGATCCAGTTTCAGCGGGTCGAGTATGATATCGCGACAACTCAGCAACAGATGCGGGAAGTCAACCTTCCCCCCGTCCTGATTAGGCGACTAGAATATGGCATGTGAGATTGAACAGGCGTATCGCGCCAAACACCCGCGCTCTGCAGAACTGTACGAACGATCGAGCGCGGTCTTTCCGAGCGGTGTTACTCACGACGGACGCTACCTTTCACCGTTCCCTCTCTCTATTAAACGTAGCGAGGGAGCGTATAAGTGGGATGTAGATGATAATCGGCTGATAGATTACTGGACAGGCCACGGCTCGTTGATTTTGGGCCACGGTTACCCCAGTGTTGTCGCCGCTGTTCAAGAACAGATGGCTAAAGGCACCCACTACGGCGGCAACCACGAGCTAGAGGTGCGTTGGGCAGAGCTGGTCAAGCGCTTCTTCCCGGGCGCCGACAAAGTGCGCTTCACCTCCTCGGGTACCGAAGCGACCATGCTGGCCCTGCGTATCGCCCGCGCCTACACCAAGAAGCCCAACGTTATCCGCTTCATCGGTCACTTCCACGGCTGGCACGATCTGCTGATGCCGGGTGCCGAAACCGACGACCCGCTGGCTGGTATGCTGGCTGAAGGCGGCGATCACCTTTTGGCGCTGCCCGCCGAGCTTTCGGCCGTCGAAGAGACGTTGGCTCAGCGCGACGATGTGGCGGCGGTGATTCTTGAGCCGTCGGGTGCTTCCTACGGTTCGGTGCCGCTAAGCGATAGTTTCCTGCAAGCGCTGCGCAAGCTGACCCAAGAACGCGGCGTGCTGCTGATCTGCGATGAGGTTGTGACCGGCTTCCGAGTCGCTCCGGGCGGTGTGCAAGAGCGCGCTGGTGTAGTTGCCGATCTGACCTGTTTGGCGAAGGTGCTGGCTGGCGGTCTGCCGGGCGGCGCTGTGGTCGGTCGAGCCGATCTGATGCACCACCTCGAATACGACGACCCGGATTGGAACGCACATCAGAAGATTCGCCACTATGGTACCTACAACGGCAATCCGCTTTCGGCGGCTGCTGGTATCGCCACCCTCGAGGTCGTCGCTTCGGGCGAACCCTGCCGTGTCGCGACCGAGCGCAACCAAGAACTGATCGCTGGTCTGAATGAACTCTTCAAGCAGCACGGTCGACGCAGCTGGGCGGCCTATGGCGATGCCTCGATCTTCCATATCATCGCTGGCAGCCAGATCGACTTTGCGCCGGGCGAGCTGCCTGCCGATCTGCCCGTGATGGAGCTGAAGCGTGGCGGCAGCAAAGAGACTCTGCGCCTGATGCGTATGTCGCTGCTCAACCACGGCGTCGACTTGATGCGCGGCCATCGCGGCTTTTTGAGCGCTGCTCACAGCAAGCAAGATATCGCTGATACGATCGCGGCCTTCGACGCAATGCTCAAAGAGATGCCCTAAAGCTCGTTTGAGCACCGTTTTTAGATTTGTGCGCTGTGCGGCGGTCTTCTGCCAAGAAGGCCGCCGCATTATGATACCAAATCCGTTTAAAACTGGCACTCTCGCAACGCAGAAAAACCAAAAGAGCCGAGCCTCATTCTAGAGACGAGTTCCACTCTGCCGAAGGCTAAAAAAGAAAAAACGCATCGAATCTAGTATAATCTGTCGGATTTGTTATGAGTGGCCGCTGAACAGTTCGACTCAATGCCCTATTGGGTCGCTAGGAAGAATCTATGCAAGCATCTGGCACACCTCGCTTTTTTTCGGTCTGGGTGGCGATAGCGGCTATCGCCCTACTCTGTATTGTGCTCTCTGTGCTTGGCTACGGTCAAGCGGTGGTTTTGGGTCTTGTACAAGGTTTGGGCGAGTTTCTGCCAATCTCGTCGTCGGCCCACCTGATCATTACGCCTTGGATCTTCGGTTGGAACGAAGGCGTAGCCGATACGCTCACCTTCGATGTGGCCTTGCATGTAGGCACGCTGCTGGCCCTGATCGGCTTCTTCTGGCGCGACTGGATCGAACTGCTGATGTCGGCTCATAAGCCTAGCAGCCCCAACGGCCGCCTGTTTTGGATGATCGTGATCGCCTCGATTCCCGCTGGCATTATCGGCCTCTTGCTCGATGAACTGGCCGAAAACACCTTCCGCTCGCCTTGGGTGATCGTCTTCACACTTTCGATTATGGGCGTTCTGTTGTGGTGGATCGATAAACAGCAGCCCCAGGAGCACGATCTGGCTGCGGTCGGCCCGCGCGAAGCGACTCTGATCGGCTTTGCTCAAGCGCTGGCCCTGATTCCGGGCGTCTCGCGCAGCGGCGCGACCATGACCATGGGGCGCTGGCTCAAGCTCGATCGCCAGACCGCCGCACGCTTCTCGTTTTTGATGAGCATGCCGATCACGGCCGGAGTCGGCCTGCTGAAGGCGCGCGACATTATGGATGTGCCCTCTGACCAGTTGAGCGCGATGTTGGTTGGCATGTTGGTAGCAGCGCTCAGCGGCGCGGTCTGTATCAGGTTCCTCTTAGACTATCTGCGCCGTGCCAGCTTCGCCGTGTTTGCGATCTATCGCATCTTCTTAGCGGTCGTGATTTTGATCCTACTTTTAGTGCGCGGCTAGCACGGGCAAACTCTGCGCGACATCGCTTGTACGCTGTTGGATCAGCGAAGAGGCAGTGTCGCAGCGTCAGCTGCGAGATGCAGCCCCTTGTTTTGGCTAGACGACTTGGTAGCCGAAGGCGGACGCGCTAGGGGACGAATTGGGGCTAGCAACCTCTTCGCCATATCATCTCGTTCACAAGCGTAGACCTGCTTGACAGAGAGACAAAAAACGAGCGACCAGAGCGAACAATTAGCAAACAGGGCGGCTAGCACTATCCGCCCTGTTTCTTTTTGTGTACAATGTCCTCAAGGAGATCGACAAGAAGAGGTGTGACATGCAACTACCCGAGTTGTTGGTGTGCGATGTGGCGGGCACGAGCGTCGAAGATCGCGGCCAGGTGCCTCAGGCTTTTACGGCGGCTTTGGCGCAGCATGGCGTGCAGGTCAGCGCCGAGCAGATCCACGCTGTGCGCGGCAGTTCGAAGCGCCAAGCCATCTTTCAGCTGCTTGAGGACAGCCCCGAGCGCCAAGAGCGCGCCGACCGCATGTACGATAGCTTCTGCGAGCACTTGGCCCAGCTCTATCGGCGCGACGGTGTGCAACTGCTGCCGGGCGTGCGCGAGACCTTTCAGCATCTGCGCCAGCGTGGCATCAAGATTGTGCTGAATACTGGCTTCGATCGCCCAACTAGCAAGGTGCTCTTCGATCTGATCGACGGTATCGATGAGCTGATCGACGGGTTGGTCTGTGGCGATGAGGTGAAGCAGGGCCGCCCGGCACCCTATATGATCTTTCACGCTATGGAAGCGGTTGGGGTGCTCAGCACGCAGCGGGTCGCTAATGTCGGCGATACGGTGCTCGATCTGCAGGCTGGCGCCAACGCGGGAGTAGCTTGGAATATCGGGGTGTATTCGGGCGCGCATCGCAAAGAGCAGCTCGAAGCCCAGCCTCACACTCATATTCTCGCTTCAGTGGCCGACTTAAGCCAGCTTTGGCCATAAACACACTATCGCAGCGAGCAAGCTTGTTGAGCACAAAGGAGAAGAGCCATGGCATCGCTTAACGAACGTCTGGCAGAAGTGATTAAACGTAAGCGCCAACGTGATCGCTACACTCAGGCTGATCTGGGCGCGAAAATTGGCGCAAGCGGTTCGTACATCAGCGCGATCGAAGGCGGCTCGACAAGCCCGCGCATCAGCGAGATCGAAGCCCTTGCCAGCGCCTTTCGCACCACCGCCTTCGAGCTGATCAGCGAGGCGGTCGCTCAGGATCAGTACAGCTTTTCCCAAGCCAATCGCGAGCGCGACGCTTTTTTAAACCTCTACGACTCGCTAACGCCCGAGCATCAGCAGCAAGCTCGCACCTTTCTGCTCTTTCTGCGCGATCTTCAAGGGCGAAGCCAATAAACTATACCAATGCTCAGGACTTTGGCGCTAACGTCTCTCGCTTCCATTCGTTCCTTGGCGCGTCCGCCTACGGCTACCAACATCCCGCCCTTCAAAAGAGGTCTGCCCTGTGTGGACAGAGCAGCGCCTACACAAGACAGGAAACGAATGAAAGGGATTTCGCTCATCAGCGCGAAATCCCTTTCATCATCTCGAGCGAGCGTCTACTTCACTTCGACGATCATCTCGATTTCAACCGCGTAGTTGGCGGGCAGCACCATACCGACCGCGCTGCGAGCGTGTTGGCCCGCTTCGCCAAACACCTCTAGCAGCAGGTCGCTGCAGCCGTGAATCACAGCCGGAGTATTGTTGAAATCGGGGCCAACGTTGACCATGCCGAGCACTTTGACGACGCGCACCACATTATCGAGCGAGCCAGCCAGCTGCTTGATGGCTCGCAGACAGGAGAGCGCTGAGTAACGAGCGGCCAGATAGCCCTCTTCGAGGCTTAGGTCGAGGCCGACTTTGCCTTTGATCTCTTGATCGCCCCACTTCGACACTTGGCCCGAGGTGTAGATCAAGTTGCCGGTGCGCACTGCGCCCATCAGCTTGCCCATATTGAGTTCGATCGGCTCAAGGGTGTAGCCCATTTCCTGTAGTTTCGCTTCAAACGACATCGATTTTACTCCTTTGTAGCTAGAACTATGTTGAGACTGCTGCAGTGCCGCGCTGGTTTAGAAATCGAGCGAGACGCGGCTGCCGCAGGCCACGCTACGTGCGACCGCTTCGGTAAAGCGCATGTACTTCACGCCTGTTTCAAAGTCGGTCAGTTTAACATCGCCTTGGCCGCGAATCGCATCGATAAACTCTTGCTCGACCCGCCATTCGCCGCGCTCGTGTTCGGGAATCTCGATCTCTTCTAACTGCGATTGGCCTTTGCGAGCGCCGTAGAGCTTGCCATCGGCGAAACGCAAGGTGCCTTCGCTGCCGAAGAGCATGGCCTCGCTGCCGCCAGCCAGACCGGTCACAGCCGAGAATTGCAGATGAGCTTGAGCGCCGCAGGCCATTTGGGCGATAATGTCGATGTGGTCGGGAACTTGAATGGCTTGCAGCTGGCCTTCGCTGTCGCGCCGAGTTTTGACAAAGATCTGGGCTTGGGCGAGCACGCTGCTGGCCTCGCCGATCCAACGCATCAGCGCTTCGTACCAGATCCCCATTGACATAACGTTGTAGCCGCTGTAATCCTTGTTTTGGCGCCAGTGCATGGGCGCGTCGCGGTCGATAAAGCTGTTGCCATCGCGAATGCGAACCGCTAGCACCTCTCCCAAGTAGCCTTCGCTGATCAGGCGTTTGATGGTCGCATCGACGCCCAAGGTGAGCGGTGAGGGGACGATTTGGGCCACCAACAAGGGTCGCGCGCGGGCGGCGTCGCGCATCTGCAACGCTTCCTTCAGATCCATGGCCATGCGCGCTTCGCACAACACGTGTTTGCCCGCCGCCAGCGCTGCTAGGGTGATGCGACAGTGCATGTAGGGCCAAGTGCCGATCACGATCGCATCGGTGTCGTGGGCGGCTACCAGATCTTCCCAGTGTTCATACACGGTTGGGATATTGAACTGTTGGGCGACACGCTCCGACGATGCGCGGCTGCGATTGCAAACGCTAACGATACTGACGTCTTCGATCGCTTGGAGCAAGGGGATATGTTTGGCGATCGTGTTTGCGCCAGCTCCAACAATACCGATCCGTATCGTATCCATATGCCTCCTCTCGTACCAACTACTTCTAGGCGTATTGTACACGTTCTCGGCGAAAGCTTTGCGGCGCTCGTGCTACAATAACAGCACGAACAGATGTGCAGTAGAGGGAACGATGAAATATCGCTTGATTTCTTGGAATGTAAACGGCATTCGAGCCGTCGAAAAGCGCGGCTTTCTGAACTGGATCGAGTCGTGCGGGGCCGATATCGTGATGTTACAAGAGACCAAGGCCCATCCCGACCAAGTAAGCGCCTTTTTGCGCGAGCCAAAGGGTTATGTTAGCGAGTGGTGCTGGGCCGAAAAGAAGGGCTATAGCGGCGTTGCGACCTTTTCGCGCCAGCCCGCGCCTGTGACACGTGGCTTAGGCGATCCGCGCTTCGATTGTGAGGGCCGCGTTTTGATCAGCCACTTCCCCCAATTCACGCTCTTCAACATCTACTACCCCTCGGCCAGCGGTCGCGAAGAGCGCCTGCCCTATAAGCTTGATTTCTACAAACGCTTTTTGGAAGTGGTCAGCCAGCATATTGCTCGCGGCGAGCGTGTGATCGTGGCGGGCGATGTCAACACCGCCTATGCCGAGATCGACCTAGCGCGCCCGCGCGAGAACTCCAAGGTCTCGGGCTTTCTGCCCGAAGAACGGGCTGCTTTGGGTGAATTCTTTGCGGCCGGTTTGGTCGATAGCTTTCGGCACCACCGCCCAACCGAACAGAAGTATAGCTGGTGGTCGGTTCGCTCGGGCGCGCGCGCACGCAACATCGGCTGGCGAATCGACTACATCTTTGTTTCGGAAAACCTGCGCGATGCGATCGTCGACGCCGATACCCACCCCGAGATCGAAGGCTCGGATCACTGCCCGGTCAGCCTAACGCTCGAATTGCCAGACTGATCTTTGGCCCGATCGTCTCGATTGTGCAGATACCTCCAAGCATTCGCGAGAAAAGATCAATCGCTGCTAGCGCGATCGTCGTTATACGAGGTTTATGCCGCAAGCTCTTCGCTTCTTTCGTTGAAGCGCGCCTTGATTAACGACGATGGTCAAGGCGAGGCAAAGTGGCGCGCCGCCGAAGGCTGATCGCTCGTTTGGGAGGGCGGGATGTTGATAGCCGTAGGCGGACGCGCCAAGGACCGAATTGAAGGGCAGAACTTTTCCGCCAGAGCGATGAAGCGATTAAGCAGGTCTGGCAGCAGACGGCGAGGAAGCGGCCAGAGCGAGAAGCGCTTATTTCGATTGGTATAGGAGATCATTGCGATGCAATACATGCGACTGGGCAAGACCGGCCTTGAAGTTTCGCGTATCTGCCTCGGCTGTATGGGCTTTGGCGATGCGAGCCGCTGGATACACAGTTGGGTGCTGAACGAAGAGCAGAGCCGCCCAATCATTAAAAAGGCGCTCGAATTGGGCATCAACTTCTTCGATACCGCCAATGTCTACTCGATCGGGGCCAGCGAAGAGATTTTGGGGCGCGCCCTCAAGGACTTTGCGCGCCGCGACGAAGTGGTGATCGCCACCAAGGTGCATGGCAAGATGCGCGAAGGCCCGAACGGCGCTGGTCTGTCGCGCAAGGCCATTCTGAGCGAGGTCGAGCACAGCCTCAGACGGCTCGGCACCGATTATATCGATCTCTACCAGATCCACCGCTGGGACTACGATACCCCGATCGAAGAGACCATGGAGGCTCTCAATGATGTGGTGCGGGCTGGCAAGGTGCGCTATATCGGCGCATCGGCGATGTGGGCCTGGCAGTTTCAGAAGGCGCTCTACGTCGCCGAGCGCCACGGCTGGACTCGCTTCGTCTCGATGCAAAACCACCTCAACCTGATCTATCGCGAGGAAGAGCGCGAGATGCTGCCGCTTTGCCGCGCCGAGGGCATCGGCGTGATCCCCTACAGCCCGCTGGCTTCGGGCCGCCTGACCCGCGATTGGGGTTCAGAGCGCACTCCCCGCTCTGAGAGCGACCAAGTCGCTAGGTCGAAGTACGATGCCAGCGCCGATATCGATCGAGCCGTGATCGAGCGTGTCGCTGAGCTGGCCGCCAAGTACGAAGTGCCGCGCGCTTATATCGCGCTCGCTTGGCTTTTGCAAAAGCAGCCCGTCGTCGCCCCGATCGTTGGCGCCACCAAGATCTCGCATCTCGAAGTCGCTGTGGGCGCGCTCGATCTCAGCCTTACAGCCGAAGATATCAGCTACCTTGAGGAGCCGTATCAGCCACATCGCGTAGTTGGCCACCAATAGCTTTCACACAAAATCCGCTTTACCAACGTGCTTGTTCATAAGGCAACAAGAATAGTCAAGGTCCACTTTGCCGAAGGCCAAAACTACACGAAGCGCTTAACCGAATTCTATCAAGGGCAGCTCGTTGTTTCGATGCAACGCTGCCCTTCTGCATTTGCATGAAACTCGTACCTGCTCAGCATCGCTCAGAACTACGGTATACTGCATACGGATGACTTTGATATCGTTGGAGCAAATGAAGCGGGTATGTACGAAGGGCTTATTGAGCTGGCTGAGGAATGTATGTGGGCCACAATCAGCGAATGGTTACCAGCTGAAGGAAGTATCGGATATTATCTGCTGCGAAGCAGCATCACTTTTTTGATCGTTAGCGTTATAGCGCGTCTGTTGGGCGTAGTGCTTTGGCGGATCGAAGTTTCGCGAGAGCGTTTTTTGCAACGCCCGTATAACAAAAGCCGCCAAGAGACCCTGCACGGGCTGCTTAATTCGTTGATGAATGGCTTGGCGGTAGTTGTGACATTCTTGCTGATTTTGGCGATGTTTGTTCAGCCCAGCGCCCTTATCACTGCGATCGGCCTGTTTAGCGCGGGTTTTGGCATCGCAGCCCGCCCGTTTATCAGCGACTTTTTGGGCGGTGTCGTGCTGCTGCTCGAAGATCTGTTTGTGATCGGCGACAAAGTTGAGATCGGTGACCGTCAGGTGATCGGTGTAGTAGAGCGAGTCTCGTTGCGCACCACCCACATTCGCGGCGAGGCGGGCGAACTCTGGATCGTGCCCAACGGCGATGTGCGCACCATTCGCAACTTTTCGCGCGGCAGCTTTTCGCCAGCCAATCTGCGCCTCACCATTCCCACGCCCAAGCTCGACGAAGCCCTCGAAACGCTCAATCTGCTGATCGCCAACCCGGGCCCTTATGTGCTCGAACCGCCGGAGATCATCAGCGAAACGGGCGAGATCGGCCCGACCACCGTCTTGCTGTTGAAGGTCAAAGCCCGCCACGGCTACGGCTCACAAGTGCGGCGCGAACTGCTCGGGCGTCTTCAGCTCGCTCTAACCGAGCATGGCATCATCGTCGACCCCGATTCGCCACCCGAACCGCAGGGCCGCCAGATCCCCGAGATCAACAAACCGATCGTCTAGCGCTCGCAGCTTGAAATCTACTTATCTCGTTCAAGACAACAAAAAAGGAAACGCTTCTGCAAGCGTTTCCTTTGGCTTTGGTACCCCCAGCGGGATTCGAACCCGCGATCTACACCTTGAAAGGGTGTTGTCCTAGGCCACTAGACGATGGGGGCATTCTGTTTTGTAACGAAGCTCTCACTAAAAGAGAGGAACTTCCCGAAGGAAATTCCCCTCCTGAGTTGGTACCCCCAGCGGGATTCGAACCCGCGATCTACACCTTGAAAGGGTGTTGTCCTGGGCCACTAGACGATGGGGGCGCTTCGGACGTTGCTCATTATAACATGCTATAGGCATTTGTCAAATCAGGCTCAGGGGCGGGTTCGCCTCTATGGCCTTAAGAAGCCCTCTTTTGCCAAAACCATATGCAATCGGACCGAACTCTACAAAAGTGCTCGTTATCTCGCTCTGGCGTTGAGTTTTCTACCTTTCATGCCTTCCCAAGCGCGTCCGCCTACGGCTACCAAGTCGTCTAGCATCCATCCATTCAGCCCATCAAGCTGTCGCAGCAAAGGCTGCGACCTGCCAGCTGCGCGCAGCTGGCAGGCCCATACGCAGGCGAGCCTGTTATACCAAATCCGTTTAAAGACGTGTATTTTCTTCGCTCAGAAAAACGAAAAACCAAGAAAAGGGTTGAGTGAGATTTCGCGCTGCCGCGCGAAATCTCACTCAACAAAAAGAGCCACGTTCCGCTCTGCCGAAGGCCAAAGAGAACCTAATCAACCGGATTTGGAATTATAACTTTATTTCGCCCAGTTCGTTTTCCAGACGGCGCACCACCGTGCGCAGAACCTTGATGCGCGAGAAAGGCTTATCGTTCGACTCAACGATCGTCCACGGTGCGCTGGGGGTCGAGGTGCGCAACAGCATATCGTCGGCGGCCTGTTCGTAGAGATCCCACTTCTCGCGGTTGCGCCAATCTTCATCGGTCAGCTTCCAAGCTTTGTAGGGCGACTTCTGGCGCTCTTCAAAGCGACGTAGTTGCTCATCTGGGCTGACATGCAGCCAGAATTTGCAGATGATGGTGTGGAAGTCGACCAGTTGGCGCTCGAACTCGTTGATCTCGGCATAGGCTCGCTGCCACTCATCGGGCCGCGCGAAGCCTTCGACCCGCTCGACCAAAACGCGCCCATACCACGAGCGATCGAAGATACCGATTGTGCCTTGGGGTGGCAGGCGATGCCAGAAGCGGTAGAGGTAGTGGTGCTCTTTGTCGTCGCCCGTTGGGGCTGCGATCGAGTGCACGATATAGCTGCGCGGGTCGAGCTTAGCAGTGATGCGTTTGATCGCGCCGCCTTTGCCCGCAGCATCCCAGCCCTCAAAGACCAGTACCACAGGGACACGCTTCTGATAGACTTGCAGTCCCAAGAGATAGAGCTTGGCCTGTAACTCGGCCAGTTCGCGGTCATAGGTCTTTTCGTCGAGTTTAAGCGAAAGATCAACTTTTCGCAGAATGCTTGAACTTGGGATGGGGGATATAACAGGTTGACTGTTAGCTGCTATTTGAGGGGCCGATTGAATAGTAACCGGGGTGGCTTTGGCTTGAGCTGCTGCGCGGATCTGCGGTTCGACGTGGTTGATAATCGTTTCGCAGACGGCGATGCGGGCGTAGCGTGGATCGGTGGCCGGTAAGATGAACCAAGGCGCGTGCGGTGTGTTGGTGCGAGCGATCATATCTTCAGCGGCGGTGCCGATCCGTTCGTAGTGTTTGTTCTGCCAACGATCTTCGTCGGTCACCTGCCAAGCTGTCAATCGATCTTCCTGAAGTTTTTTGAAACGGCGTGCTTGCTCTTTTTTCGAGATATGGAGCCAGAATTTTAAAATCAGGGTGCCATCATCGGCCAGTTGGCGTTCAAATGAACTGATATCGTCAAAGCGTTTAAGCCAAACATCTTGGCTGCATTTATCGACGGTGCGTTCCGAGAGCACTTGGCGATACCACGAACGGTCAAAGAGGGCGATTTGGCCGTAGCTTGGGATCTTAAGCCAGAAGCGGTGAAGCCAAGGGTACATGCGCTCGTAGGTGCGGGGTGGTGTGATGGGGTGAACTCGCAGATAACGCGGGTCGAGGCGGCCAGTGATCATACTAAGTGTGCCAACTTTTGAAGTGCCAGCCCATCCCTCAAACAGGATGATCACCGATCTGCGTGTTTCGCGAAGGATCTGCTGGAGTTCGTAGATGCTATGTTGATAGTGGTTAAGTTTAGCTTTGTACTCTTCTTTGCTACAGCTGAGACTGAGATCGACTTGCTCAAACATTATGCTCTCTTTCGATCTAATTTCAAACCTCATTGTATTGTACCAGTCTTCAGCTACTTTTCGCCCTCATTTGGTCTGGTTTTTCTGTCGTTGCTCTTGGGCTTGTTGATGAATCCAATTGCCCCAATCTTGCTGTTGGCGGCGACGCAAGCGCCGTTCTTGAATGCTTTGGTGGAAGGGCGCCACGCCGAAAAAGAGCACCCAGATGCGATCGATCCAGGCCAGTTCATGTTTGCTGCTTACCGTTTGAGGCAGGCTTTGAGCGCCATAGCGTAGGCGGCGCAGGAAGATCATCAGGGGCAGCAGCCAGAGCGCCAAGCTGAGCAAGCGTTGGTCGAGACGCAGCGTTCGGCTATGCGTGCTGGCGGTTCGGCTGTAGAGCTCTTGTGGCGCAGGCCCGAAGCGCCCGTTGCTGAGGGCAGCCACCTCTTGAAGCAGAGCCAGATTCGGCCCCTGCACTAGGTATTCCTGCTGATCGTTGATGCTGATAGCGCTGCGCAAGTTATCCACCAGTTGGTCGCTCGCATCGACGGCGTTCAGCTCGAGCGCGTAACTGCTCTCGTTCAGCCCAGTCAGCTCGCCCGTATAGCGTCCGGGCGCGAATTCGCGCAGCTCGAGTGCATGCGAGCTGCCATCTTTCCCAAAAAGCTGACCGCTGACCCGCAGCCCGCTGATCGCGCGCCCCTGATCAACAGCCTCGAGCAACAGCTTCAGGTTCCCACCCTCGGCTTGGCTTTGCAACGCCAAGATCTGATCGTGTTTGGCGGGTAGAATCCAACTGACCATATTGGCCGCCAATTGGGCTGCGGCTTGGTTTTGGGTCAACTCGCGGCTCCACGGCCCGCCCAGATCAGAGCTCCAGATCAGGCTGCGCCCCAGCCCATACTGCCAAACCGCCAAGAGCGGATCGTCGTTGGCGCCTTGCAGCACGAGGGTAGCGCTCTGCTTGGCTTGGGTTGCGACATAGCCATACAGCGTTTGGCGCAGATCAAGCCCGGCGACAATGGGGTGCTCGGGCATCAGCGCGTGACCAGTGAAGCGCCCTTCGATCACGTAGGGTCGCAAGACCAGTCGCGCCTCTTGGCTCATAATCGTAGGCAGACTGGCGGCGTTTTCCGCCAAAAAGTAACGTCCTCCGCCGAGCTGGGCCAGCCCTTCGATAAACTCCAGATCGCGCCCTCTGCCGATCGCCAGCAGCGAGACTGTAATGCCTTCGCGCTGCAGTTGGCGCACAACCTCGGGCGCTCCATCTTTCTGCGCTGTATCGTCGCCGTCGGTTAGCACGATCAAGTGGCGCACTCGATGATCGCTTCGCCTGAGGTAGTTGTGGGCGAAGCGCAGCCCATCGAAGATATGGATGCCACCTGTGCCCGGCTTTAAGGCCTCGAGGCGGGCCGGAATGCTGTCACGTTCGCTACCCGGCAACGGCCCGATCACACCCATCGAGATGCGGTCGAAGGGAACAATCGTAAGCAGGTCTTCGTCACGTAACTGTTCAGCCAGTCGCATAATGCCTTGCGAAGCGAGCTGAAGTTTGCTGTAATCGCCTTCGAAGCTCGCCATGCTGCCCGAGACATCGACCAGCACAACGATCGAGGCGGGTGGCGCCTGTAGGTTGGGCTGAGGGTTGAGCTGAACAGGCAAAAGCTCCTCGATCGGAGTCTGGCGATAGCCTCCCGCTCCGAACGAGTTTGGCCCGCCCAACATTGCGACGCCTCGCCCAAGGTCGCGCACATAGCTCTGCAACAGTAGATCGCTCTTTTCGGGCAGCTCGCTATATTCGACATTCAGCAGGATCGTAGCGTCGTAATTGCTCAGGCCGATCAGCTCACGCGGGAAGGCGGCTGGCCCGATCCGTTCGACCTTGATCTGGGCCGCTTCGAGGCTGTTTTGCAAAAACTGGGCTTCTTCTTGGCTTGGGCTGACCACCAGAACTTGGGCCGGTCCGCTCACATTGGTGAAGATATCGGCTTGGTTGTTTTGTGGGCGTTGATCGTCGGCCAGCTCGATGCGCACCGAATAGTGCTGAAAGCCGAGCGCAGGTTCGGGAAGCAATAATTCTCTGCTGCTGTAGCCTTGCTCAAAGCGCTCTTCGCTCTGCGCGATCAGACGATCGCCGCTTGACACAACTAAACGACCCGTTGCAGACTGAGAGCTATAGGTTTCGATTCGAAGTCGCGCCTGTTGGCCCTGTCGCAGCTCTTCTGGCAGACTTAGGCGGCTGATCTGCAGATCAAACTCGGCCAAGTTGCTTTCGAGCGCCACACTATCCAGACTGATCGAACGACTGGCCGCTAAGCGGGCTTGTTCAAGCAGATCGCCCCGATTCTGGTTGCCGTCGCTTAACAAGACGAGCCGACCGCCGCCCGAGGGCAGTAGTGCCAGCCCGAGCTGCACCGCTTTACCTAGGTCGCTATGTTGGCTCTTTTCAAGTTTGGGAAGCTCTTCGAGCAGGGGCGCGCTGGTCGGCAGTATGGCGATCTGCGCCTCTTCGGCGAACACGATCAGGCCCGCGCGATCTCCATTGGGCAGGTTGCGAAAGGCCTCGTCGAGAAAACGTTCGGCATCTTGACGGGCCGTATCCGAGATCGAGTCGCTTTGATCAAGCAGGAATATTGTGGTCTGGCCTTGGCTCGGCAGATAGAGCTGTGTTCCAGCTAGGGCGCCTGCCAAGAGGCATATGATCAGGCTAGAGAGCAGCAAGCTTGCTCTCTCTGTTGTGCGGTGCGTGCGCCTGCTGCCGAGTGAGATAAGCCACAGTGGAATGAGGGCGAGAAGGGTAAGCAGAAATTCCGGTTGTACAAACGAGATCTGTATCATCTCGATATACCCAAGCCTCTCTGCGTTTATATAACTGCTAGAAACGTTTCAGCCTTCTAACAGGTTCATCCTAGCATAAACCGCGTATGATAGAAAGAAGCGTTTTAACGCCTGTGGAGCTAGCTGAATCTAGTCGCTTTGTCTAAGGAATACCGAATCCGCTTTAAGATCTGCATGTTCACAACCTGGAACAACGAAAAACCTCCATGTTGCGAAGGCTAAACAGAAATAGCCTAATCGGATTTGGTAGAAATACGGCCAACGTTGATGTATGCCGGAGTACGAGGAAAAATGCATGAGTGATCCAAATATTGGCCGACAAGTGGATCGTTACGAAATACGCTCGCTGTTGGGCACCGGCGGAACAGCACGGGTCTATCGGGCCTTTGATCAACGCCTGCAACGCGATGTAGCGCTCAAGTTGCTCAAAAGCAATACGCTCGCTGATCCAGACTTTGTTAAACGCTTCGAGCGAGAAGCGCGCACACTGGCAGGTCTGCGCCATGGTCATATCGTCCAGATCTATGACTATGGCGAGCAAGAAGGTGTTCTTTATATTGTAACCCAATTATTGCCCGGACCAACCCTCGAACAAGAGCTAGCCAGCCTGCGTGCCCAAGGCACAACCATGCCGGTTCAGCGCGCCTTGCAAACCCTGACTCAGATCGCCTCGGCCCTCGATTACGCTCACGCTCAGGGCATCATTCACCGCGATATCAAACCTGGCAATGTGATCCGTAATCACCACGACGATGTTATTTTGACCGATTTTGGTATCGCACGCAGTGCCAATAATCAGAACACCAGCATCACTCAAGTCAACACCGTCATCGGCACGCCTGCCTATCTGTCGCCCGAACAGGCGCAAGGCCTGCCCGTCTCGGCGGCAAGCGATATCTATGCCTTGGGCATCGTTGCCTATGAATTGTTGACCGGAACGGTGCCTTTTCGCAATGGCAACCCTACAGCGGTCTTGCTCGACCATATTCAGACACAGCCCCAAGCGCCGAGCCTGTTGCGCCCCGGCCTCGACCCGGCCTTCGACCCGATCATTCTAAAGGCGCTCGCGAAAGAGCCGAGCCAGCGTTATGCTTCGGCGGGTGCTTTTGTGCAGGCCCTTTTGGGTGTTTGGCAGCAGAGCAACAAGCCCAAAGTGCCGACCGTCGCTTGGCACGAGCAGCAAACCGTGGTTAATCCGGCCGTCACGCCCGCCCCAGCGCCAGCTCGCCCCAGCGTTAGCCCGCCGCCTCAGCGCCCTCCTCAAGCGCCGACTACTCCCTATCAGTCGCAGACGGCGACCGGCTATGGGCCACGCCCACGCAGCCAATCGAACTATCAGGGTGCTGCCAGCCAGAGCCAAGCGCGCGTTTACAAGCGTAATCCTTGGCCATTTGTGTTCGGCTTCGCTTTGCTTGTGGTTTTTGCGATCGCATTGTTCCTCTTCCTTCAGCGAACGCGCTCAGATTCTGCCTTCGAGCCGCTCTTACCGACGGCTGCTTTGCCAACCGCTCAACCGACGGCCCTTCCAACCGAGACGGCGCTACCCACGCCCGAGCCGACCGAAGCGCCGACCGAAGTGCCAACAGAGGTGCCGACCGAAGCGCCGCCTCCTACAGCCGAGCCAACTCAGCCGCCACCGCCGCCCGAACCGACCGAAGCGCCTGAACTGCCGACCGCAGTGATCGTGCCGATCGCTACACCCGAGCAACCGCCCGAGCAGACTGTCGGCCCAGATGGCTATTGGCCCCAAACGGGCGAGCATGTCGCGACTATGCGCCGCATTATCGAGGCTTATCTGACGGCTCAAAACCCGAGCATCAACCAAGAGACGGCTGACGAGCTCTATGCAAGCATCGACCTGCTCGAACAGCGTCTGCGCGAGGGCCAGCGCGACCCCACCCTCGCCGAGATCGATCGGCTTTGGCGTCTGATCGGCACAGATGTTGAACAGCGTCGTATTCCGCAAGATGTCGGCAAGCAGCTTCGCGACCTCTTACTAGAGATCCGTCACGCTATGGGCTAGTGTTATAGTATGCTCAAGCGCTTGGCCCGAACTGTGCTGGAGTCATACAAGCAGAGACCACTGCACAGCGGGCGAGCGCTTGCTAGCGAATCAGCTTAGAGACTGCCACTCTCGTAATGGGGGAAGAACGAAAATCAGCGGAAAATGTTGTGAGAGATTGTGCACCAGCGCGCAATCTCTCACATAGTTAAGTTCTACTCTGCCGAAGGCCAAAACACATACTAATCAGTCAATTCGATCTTTAGCTATGCCGGCTAGGATGTGCCCCGACTTTGGTACCCTCGATCTGCGAACGATATCTCATTACAGCTTATCTGCTCGATTAAGAAGCTTGAACACATAATAGCTTGTTTTAAACACTACTACGCTTGCCTAAGCTGTATTATGGAACGGTGCAATGTATAGTGATTAATCGGAAGTCCTAGAAGAAGAATAGTAAAAATATCTATACATTGTAACGAAAAATAGTACCCTAGTCATCCTATGCCTGCTATAAAGCAAACAAAGGATGTGCTACTATGCAACCAGGGATTGACACGTCCTTTGTTTGGTCTGTGTGATTTACTTATCTGGGCATGTGGTATTGTATAGATATGAAAGCCTACCATCCCTGTCGAGTCGGCCGCTTCCATGCGCATCACCACTTGCAGGCAGGTGCTGACCAACAAAGGAGTCCCTTTTATGTCTCGTGAACGTATTTCGCGACGTGTACGTTCGATACCGCCTTCTGGTATCCGACGCTTTTTTGATATTGCTGCAAGTATGCCCGAAGTGATCTCCTTGGGCGTTGGCGAACCAGATTTTGTCACCCCCGGCGAGATCCGCGAGGCCGCCATGGCCTCGATCCAAGAAGGCAAAACGGCCTATACTTCGAACTCTGGTTTGATCGAACTGCGGGTTGCCCTAGCCAAGCACCTCGAAAAGTTATATGGCGTTTCTTACGACCCAGAAGACGAGATTTTGATCACGGTTGGCGTCAGCGAAGGTATGCAAAATGCTATGGTAGCTCTGGTTGATGAAGGCGACGAAGTCATCATTCCAGAACCATCGTTTGTAGCCTACCCTGCTTGTGTGGTGTTCGCTGATGGTGTTCCGGTAATGGTGCCGACTTCGGTCGAAAATGGCTTCCAAGTTACCGCCGCCACTATCGAGGCCGCTATCACGCCGCGCACAAAGGCGCTCTTGATCGGTTACCCCAACAACCCGACTGGCGCTGTTCTGAGCCGCGAAAACATGATGGCGATCGCCGAAGTCGCAGAAAAACACGACCTGATCGTTATTTCTGATGAGATCTATGATCGCTTGGTTTATGGTGTAGAACACACCTGTTTTGCGAGCCTGCCCGACATGCGAGAACGAACCGTCTTGCTAGGAGGCTTCTCAAAAGCGTATGCGATGACAGGTTGGCGTCTGGGCTGGTTGGCCGCCCCCAAAGAGATCACTGCGGCGGTTCGTAAAGTCCACCAGTATGCGATTATGTCTGCACCAACGGCAAGCCAATATGCCGGCCTCGAAGCCATTCTCAACGGCGAAGAGAGCGTTCAGCATATGGTAGCGGAATATGATCGCCGTCGTCGTTTTCTGGTAGATGCCTTGAATGCCATGGGCCTTAAAACCTTTGAGCCGCAAGGTGCATTCTACGTCTTTCCCTACATTGGCCATCTCGGTTTGAGCAGCGAGCAGTTCGCTGAGCGTCTATTGATGGAAGAGCAGGTTGCGGTTGTGCCGGGCGATTCGTTCGGTCCGAGCGGAGCTGGCTATGTACGGGCCTGTTACGCGACATCAATGGAGAAGATACAGGAGGCTGTCAAGCGCATCGAGCGTTTTGTACGCCGGATCGAAGCTGGTAATTAGACGCTACCTGGGCGTGTGTACTCCCAGGTATTCCTGTCACTCATTATTACTTAGTTGTACCCATGACAAGGGAGGAAACACGCCAATGTCTGCTCAAATGACTTCTCAGGCTCAAAATAATTCGGCGCCCGTTGTAGTTTCGGGTGAAGTTCAGTGTGCGCTGACCGGCAAGACCTTGCGGGCTGAAGACGCCTATTGGGCGCCGCCGCTTATTACGGCTCGCGAGTTGATTACGGCTGTCATCACCAATCTGCGCACGCCGAGCAAGCTTGGGGTGATCTTGTTTGAAGAGCAGCCCAATGTTCCTTACGATCCCGAAGCGCGCCAGCAGTTGGGCGCCCGCCGCAGCATCGAACAACTGAAGCTGTTGGGCCTCTTGCTGCTGATCGCCGCCATTATTGTTATTCCGATCTTCCTTCTGACAATCTGATTTGAGCTTCTGCGCTCAATCAAAAAAACCTCTTGGGCACGTTCCCAAGAGGTTTTTTTATACTATCCTTGCGATCACTTTCACTCAAAGCCTTTGCTCGCATTGGCGGAGACGCTTCTAGCCTCAAATGTGGGCATGACCGCGTCCGCCTACGGCTACCAAGTCGCCGCCCCAAAGCGCTGCGCCCTGCTTCGCCTTCGATGCAGCTTTGTCAGCTTTGCTAACATTGAAACGCTTTGCTCTGCTTTGCTCTGCCTTCGTTGCGACTGTGCCTGCTTCGCCGCAAACCGCAACGATAGCGAGTTTGTTTGTAGGCTTGTTGGGCCGCCGCAGCCCCACAGCTAGAAGCTTTGTGTGGTGGGCAGGATGTTGATAGCCGAAGGCGGACGCGGTTACGACCTATTTGGGGATCAAAGCCTTGCCGCCTGAGCCGAAGAGCTTGAGCGAGAGCGATTTAGAAGGTCATACCTTTGCCGCGCATAGCGATGCTTTCGATTAAGCCGATCGCGACCAACATGGTGATGGTGAAGCTGCCGCCGTAGGAAATAAAGGGCAGAGGAATACCCGTCACGGGCATAATGCTCATATTCATGCCGATATTGACCAAAATATGGCATAGGCTCATGCCGAAGACGCCTACGACGATCAAGCGCCCGAAGAGGTGCTTGGTGCGTTCGGCGATGTTGAGCGTTGACCACAGCAGCAAGCCCAAGAAGAGCAGTAGCGCACAACTGCCTACAAAGCCTAATTCTTCGCCTACGACCGCGAAAATAAAGTCGGAATATTGCACAGGAATATAGCTGCCTTGGCTCATGAGGCCTCGCCCCAAACCGGTGCCGAATAGGCCGCCCGCGCTGATCGCGTTGAGCGATTGGATGATGTTGTAGGCTTCGTCGGTGCGATCAACCAGCGATGGGTCGACCAGCAGCCAGTAGAAGGTCGAGAGGCGCGTGCGCTGATAGTCTTCGAGCACATACCACCACCCTAAATAACAGGCCGGAATAGCCAGCACACACAGGCCGAGTAGGTAATACCAGCGTAGCCCTGCGGTCACCGCCATCGCCAGCCAGATGGCGGCGAACACGAGTGCGGTTCCGAAGTCGGGTTGGAGCAACACCAAGATCATGGGCACGCCTATCAGGAGCAGGCTGCCGATATGAACGCGGATATCGTCGAGATTCTGCTCGAAACGTGACCAATAAGCCGCCAAAACGATGATCATTACGATTTTGGCGAACTCTGAGGGCTGAATGGTGCGCGCTCCGAGGTTGATCCAACTTTGGGCACCGGAACTGACCTCGCCGCTTACATGCACGAGCAAAAGCAGGCCGATAATGCCGATATAGAGCGGGCGTGCAAGCCCTGAGAGCTGGCGATAGTCGAAGACGGTAAAAATGACCATGCCAACTAGGCCGACGATAACATTGATGATATGACGCGGAAAGAGTATTTGGAGCGGCCCGTTATTGAAGGTGGCCGTGTAGACCATAGTGGTGCCAAAGATCACCAAAATGGTTACGCAGCCAGCTAAAATGTAGTCATATTCACGCCAAAGTTTGGTTTCCATAGTTCATAGGGCGCCGACAAACCGCTTGCCAAGGGCAGAGATAGGCGGCGCTACCTCCCTTTTGAGAGCCTCGAATCGTATCTCGTTGCTGTCGTATAGAGCAGCTCTAGCAATCAGTAGTGTACCATAAGAGTGGTCCACCAAGAGTTAGGCCGTTAGAGTGCTCTAACGGCCTGTGTATGAGGATCGTTTGTGAAGTTCTTTTGTTCGATGGGCCTATTTGCTTTGCCCAAGCCAATCGTTGACGCTCAGACAAGCGCGCTTGTAAACAGCTCAAAGGGAAGCTAGCTTAGGCCGAAGGTGCGCTTTGCGAAGAGCTGTTTTGCTCTTTGTGCTTGCGCTTAAATAAAGGTGGAAGGATAAATGCGGCGATGCTGCCAACAGTCGCGACTCCGCTGATCACTTGCAACAACGGGAGTGCGATCGGATCTTCAGTTGGCACGCCGCACACAAACAGCCAGATCGCTTCTGGTAAGCGCTGAATCGCGGCGAGGTCTTGTTGATAGAGCGAGGTAAAGATAAACAGAGTAAGACCAAAACTTAAAACCATGCTATTGACAATAAGCAAAACCACCGAAGAATTGTTTTGTTTTGTATGTTCTGCGATCATAGCTCTATCTATGGCTGGCGCTTGGAACGATGCTCCAAGCGCCAGATGCTTAACTTCTCAACTCATCTCGTTATTGACCAAGCGGGATGGGCGATGCGGGATCGAAGCCCGGAGTGTTGAAGCCGTTCACGAAGTCGAGCGATTCGACCAAGACCGGACCCCAAGCCAAGAGTACCAAGAAGCACATCAGACCAACCCAGAAGCCCCAGCGCTCGAACCATACCGGCGCATGCGGATCGCCCTTGGTATCGATCGGGCCGCCCTCTTCAACCGGTTGGCGCGAAGCAACCAAGGTGCCGATGATGTTGACATAGAACAGGATCGAGCTGACCATCAACACGATGCCACCGATCGCCGAAGAGTTCAGCCACGGAATCGCGTCGGGGGTGACGTATTGAGCCGAGCCAAGGTCGGTACGGCGTGGCGCACCAGCCAAACCAGCAGCGCCCATACCGTGACCAAAGATCAGCATACCGATCATCCAGCTATAGACCTGAGCCAGCGCCATCTTCTTGCTCCAGAGACGGCGACCGCGAATCATAGGCACTAGCCAGTAGATGATACCGAAGTAGGTCAGGGTTACGGCACCAGCTAGGGTCATGTGGAAGTGCGCGGGTACCCACGAGGTATTGTGGAGCGCGATGTTCAGCGTCAAGCTCGCTTGGATAATACCGCTGAAACCACCTGCGATGAACAGGATCATACCACAGAGCTGGGCTGCAACTACTGGGTTGCTCCAATCTTGCTTCACAAGCCAGCCGAACGGGCCTTTGGCACCACGCTTGCGACCAGCGCGCTCCAGAACAGCACCGATGTTGAAGGCGGTCAGGAAGCTCGGCACAGCGACCACAAACGTGAAGATCGTGTGGATACCCTTGGCCACCGAGCTAACACCCGGGTCGGAGAAGAGGTGGTGAACACCGACCGGAACCGAGAAGACCATCAGCATCAGGAAGGCGACACGAGCGAGCGGGTCGGAGAAGAGTTTGCTGTTGGTCTGCTTGGGCAGCATGGTGTACCACGACACGTAGGCCGGGATCAGCCAGAAGTAGACCAGCGGGTGTCCGAACGACCAGAAGAGAATGCGGCCCACTTGCGGGTCGGTGGTGGTGATCCAACCGAACGAGAGCGGCAGCAGCATGAACAGGATCTCGATGGCGACCGGGATCGTTGCCAAACACCACATCAGGTAGTTTGCGATAGTTGCAAACACTGCTAGCGGCGAGGGCTTATCGGGGTTCTCGCGGCGCCAGTCGATATAGGTCATCCAGATCACAACCGTCGCCATCCAGGTTCCAACTACCAGCAAGACCAAGCCGATGTAGAACAGCGGGTGGGCAACCATCGATGGATAGAACGTGTAGAGCACGTTCGCTTGGCGAGAGGTGATGGTGTACATCACGAAAATCAAGCCAATTAACATCGACCAAAAACCGGCCCAAGCCAGCTGTGGCATGCGCAACGGCCGCTCCAAAGAGCGCTGAGTTGTAAAATAACTGAATCCCACGATGAAGAAGGTGGTGAAGAACAGCGCATTCATTACACCGTGGGCAGTGAGAGCTTGATAATAGTAAGAAAAGATCGGTATGTTGAAAGTCTGATCAAAGATCTGTTTCCAAGCCTCCATGAAGGCGGGTGAGCGTCGGAAGGTTTGGAATGGCCCCATCAAGATACCGACCGATAGAGCAGCCAATGCAATGAAAATATGAGCACCAATGAGATAGCGTTCGCTTGAAAGCAGCGCTAATTTAGGGAATGTCAGCGCCGATGTCTGGGGCGCAGGACGTGAAGCTTGCATTGTTCTCTCCTACTCAACGGTAATCTTTGCCACCATATTCTGGTGACCAGGACCACAATACTCATGACAAATGATGTGGAACTCACCTTGTCGGTTGAAGTGTACTTCGATGCGTGCGATCTGACCGGGGATCAGCATCAAGTTTGCATTGTGCTTTTCGATCTCGAAGCCGTGGGTCACGTCTTTACTTGTTACGTAAAAAGTGACATAAGAGCCTTGAGGTATCGTTAGCTCGCGGGGAGTGAATGACCACATCTCAGCCGTGATGTAGGCTTCATAACGGCCGTTGCCTAGATCGCGCAAGCCTGGTTCTGCAAAGCCTGTCGTCTCTAGGCTGCGCGGGTTAATACGATCCACCGGGCTGGGGAGGCGTACACCGAAGATAACAATACTGGCTGTAAGCGCTGCGATGAAAGCACCTAAGGTTACGGCCACAGCGATCAGCCAGTAACGTTCGAGTCGATCAATATGCATAACAACCTCACATGCCTCGTTCGATTACGACAATGAACCAGAGATAAGCCCAGTAGAGTGCGTAACCTAACAACATGGCTAAAACAAAGAGGAGAGTTCCTCGGGGGGAAAAACCGTCGTTTTCTTGAATCTCTTCTTCTTCAAGGTCTGGAGAAGCCACCCAATACCTCCTTTGATAACTGATGTAAGTTTGTGTATTTACGAACAAATATACGTTGGAGCAGAAATATTGTCAATAGAGTTATACTATGATACATGTTGATATATAGCAACCTGTGTTATTAAATCACAATTATTGAAGCCTTTCTTTTAAAGAAGCTTATAATTTTAATGCCTTTTTGTTCTGAAAAGCGTTAGTGATAAAAACAATCACAAGTTGTTCTATTTTGTAGAGAGCGGTATGCTGTATGTAGAGAATGGATAAAAATTAGAGTGGAGTGTATGCCAGATCAAGCAACCTACTTAACCACAAGGCAGCTTCAGGAGTTATTACAGGTTGATCGCTTAACAATTTACCGTTTGCTTGATGCCGGGGATATCCCCGCTTTTAAAATTGGTCGGCAGTGGCGCTTTGACAGTCGAGAGATCGAACGCTGGTTGAACAAACGCAGCGACACTCAAAGTGCGAGCAGCGAGCAGGCTGAGCCCACGACGCGATCACAGGGCATAGAGAATCTCCCGTTAGCTGGGATGCAAACGATTCAAGATAGTTTTGCCCGTGTGCTTGGCTTGCGTTTAGCGATCGTGACCAAACGCGCTCAACCTGTAACCAGCCCAAGCAATGAGCAGCCTTTAGATCAGCTTTTGCAAACGACCAGTGCAGGGCTAGACTATCTGGCTGTGCTGATCGAAGCGGGTCAGAAGAATCTGGAGCTCGAAGAAGATGGGGCGATTGTAGGCATGCTGTCGCAAACGCTTCAGCTTGGGCAGCAGGGGGTGGCCTGGTTGTGCTGTGGCTCGTTTGTGTATGCCGAGCGCACAGAGGCTTTGCATGCCAACCTCGATCGGATGGCACAAGCATGCGATCTGCCGCGCGAGCTGCTCTATCAGGCCTTACTCAAGACCAGAGCACTCAACCAAGCCGAGCGCGAACAGTTTGCAGCGCTTCTTACAAGCCTAGCCGTAGCAATAGAGACCTTGATAGCGCAGGAACAGGCGTTTCGGCAGCATTTACAGAAGATTGCGGCCTTGGCAACCCAACGTGTGGGCGAGCTGTAGCCTAGTTATTACGGCAGCTTGGGCAGCGCCCATAGATCTGTAAGAGATGGCCTTCGATGCTGAAGTTGGTTTTGGTGCTGAGTTGTTCGATCAACGAGCCGAGCGCGCAGCCTTCAAAGGCCACGACCGTTCCGCAAGCGGTGCAGATCAGGTGATGAATATGGCCGGGCCAACTGGCGATATAGCCCGAATCGCTCATGCCCGGATGTAGACGAGTCAGCCAGCCCGCCTCGTGAAGCTGTTCGAGCGTGCGGTAGACCGTAGCGCGGCCGGGAGAGAAGCGATCTTGGTTGAGATCGTTGAAGAGCTGTTCGGCGCTGAAGGGCGTCGTGTAGTTGGCGATTCGACGCAAGACCCGCATGCGTGGCTCGGTGATGCGCATACCTGCCGATTGCCATGCGGAGCGTACCATCGATACCCAAGTGCTTGGGTTTGCTGCTACAGCTGCTGTTGTGGGTTGCGTATCGCTCATGCTTACCTCAACGGAATGGGGAGATAGAAAACACAAAGGGCGAAGGAGCAACTCCTTCGCCCTTTGTAACCATTAGTCTTAGCTTCGGGTGTGCTGAGGAGCTGCCGGGAGCAGCGCCATATAGCGTGCCCGCTTAATAGCTACAGCCAAGCGTCGCTGCATTTTAGCAGTTACACCAGTGCGGCGGCGGGGCAGAATCTTGCCCTGCGCGGTGATGTACTTCTGAATGCGCTTAATATCTTTGTAGTCTGGCAGAATACCAAGCTTGGTGAACTCGCACTCTTTGCGGCGGATGCGCAGGCGCGAGTTGGAACTAGCGGTGCGCTGGCGGCGCGGTCGATTCGTATCGCTCATGAAATGAGTACTCCTAAACTGTGACTGTATACTCGTCGAACTGGCGGTATACAATGCCGCACACGCGGCATATGGCGAACACATTGCGTTGTAGTATACCACATTTTTGGCTGAACTTCTGAGCGTTTAGCGAGCGATGACCAATTGTGCCCGTTGGCGTCCGGTTTCGGTCAGTTCGAGTATATCTTGACGCTGTTGAATCAGCCCTTCATTGTGGGCGCGCCGCAGAACGCGTTTGGTAAATTCATCAGACCAGCGCAGCTCTTGGCGTAGGTGATGGATGTTATTTTCGCTGGCGAATTCTGGGCTTCCTTCGTGGTTAAGCAGATGAACCACTAACATTTCGGAAGCGAAACGGTTGCGTTGCTCTTCGACCCGCAACCAACGGGCCACCAAGCCATGGCTGGGCGAAAAGAGCAGCGCCAAGCCGAACAGAACGCCAGCCACGCTGACCATAGCGCCCGCGATCGAGGCATCGAGTAGCATGGCCAGCCAGTAGCCCAAAAAGGCCGACAGCGAGCCGACCAGTACCGAGAGCATAATCATACGCGGCAGGCGGTCGGTCAGCAGATAAGCGGTCGCAGCTGGGACGATCATCAGCGCGACAACAAGAATCGCGCCTACAGCGGTGAAAGCGCCCACCGTTGTGACCGAGACGATGCTCATTAGGGCATAGTGGATCAGAACGGGCGAAAAACCTAAGGTCGCGGCCAAGCCAGGATCAAAGGTTGCTAGTTTCAGCTCTTTGTAAAAGATAATGACAAAGCTAAAGTTGATGATACAGAGTGCGCCCATGATCCAGAGCGATTGCGGCCCCAAGTTAACCCCGTTGATAAACAGCACGTCGAGACTCGAAAACTCGATGTTGCCATAGAGGATCGCGTCGGTATCGAGGTGGACATTGGCGAAAAACTTTGAGACCAAGAAGGTGCCCAGCGCAAACATGGCCGGAAAGATGATACCGATCGCCGACTCGTTGCCGACCCGACGAGTATTCTGTAGCGTTTCGATCAGCACAACCGTGATCAGACCAGCGATCGCAGCGCCAAGAAAGCCAGCCAAGATATTCGGACCGTGGGCGAAGAAATAAGCGGCCACAATGCCCGGCAAAATGGCGTGGCTGATCGCATCGGTTAACATTGCCATTTTGCGCAAGACTAAAAAGCAACCGAGCACGGCGCAGGCGCTAGCAACTAAAACTCCTGTCAAGATAATGACAACGCCCGAGCTCATAGCCGTCCCTCCTTAGCCGCCCGCTGGGTATCCCATTCGTTCATAGCTTTTTGGAGATAGTTCTTACCGTGGCGTTTGCGTCGCAGCCAATCCCAAAAGATGCCACGGTTTGGCGCGAAAATGATCGAGATAAAGGTGATCGCAGTCATGCTGAGAATCACCATCGGCCCGGTCGGAATGCGCGTTTGGGTCACGCTCAACAGTGCTCCGCTCAGGCCCGAGAGCGCGCCAAAAACCCCAGCCAAGATGATCATCGTGCTGAAGCGGTTGGTCCATTGTCGAGCCGCCACAGCTGGGCCGATCAGCATGGCCGCCATCAACACAACGCCAACTGTTTGCAGGCCGATCACCACCGCTACCACGATCAACGAGGTAAGTAGAACGCTGAGTTGGCGCGTGTTGTAGCCCAAGCTCAGCGCAAAACCCGGGTCGAAGGTCAGCAGCTTAAATTCTTTGTAGAGCAGCACTACAATCAGCAGCGCAACACCACCGAGCAAGGCCATCAGGGCGACATCGCTGGCGACAAGCGCAGCGGCTTGCCCGAACAGAAACTTATCGAGGCCTGCTTGGTTGGCATCGTTGCGCTTGGCGATAAAGGTCAAAAGCATAATACCGAAGCCGAAAAAGACGCTTAGTACGACACCCAAAGCCGAATCTTCGCTGATGCGCGTATCGTTGACGATACGCAAGATCAGCAGGGTGCCGAGCCAACTGGCGATGCCAGCGCCGATCAGCAGAACGATCGGTGATTTAGAGCCTGTCAGTAAGAAGGCGATGCAGATGCCCGGCAGTGCTGCATGAGCGAGCGCATCGCCCAATAAGCCTTGACGTCGCAGCACAGCGAAACAGCCTAGAACACCGCTCACGATGCCTAATAAGGCCGAGCCAAGCGCGACGTTGCGTAAGGTGTAGTTGAACACAAGATCATATAATAGTTGGATCATCGTGTTACCTCAGTTGCTACGCTCGCTTGGTTGAGCAATTGCATACGACCACCATAGGTACGAGTTAGATTTTCAGGGGTAAAGGTTTCTGCAAAACTACCCGCAGCGATCAAACGCACGTTTAACAAGACCAGCCAATCGAAATACTCGGGTGCGCTATCAAGGTCGTGGTGTACCACCACAACCGTTTTGCCCTGAGCGCGCAGATTACGCAACAGATCGACGATCGCTCGTTCGGTCATAGCGTCGACGCCGACGAAAGGCTCGTCCATAAAGTAGAGCTTGGCGTTTTGTGCCAGAGCGCGCGCTAGAAAGACACGCTGTTGTTGCCCGCCCGAAAGCTGGCTGATCTGGCGGTTGGCGTAGTCGGCCATTCCGACCTGTTCGAGGCAGTGCGAGGCCCATTCGCGCTCGCGCTTGCCGGGGCGTTTAAACCAGCCGATCTGGCCGTAGGTGCCCATCATCACCACATCGAGCGCGTTGGTGGGGAAGTCCCAGTCGACGCTGCCGCGCTGGGGTACATAGCCTACCAAGTGGCGTTGCTCGCTATAAGGGCGCCCAAATATTTCGACTGAACCGGCAGCGCGCGGAATCAGATCGAGGGTCGCTTTGATGAGAGTTGATTTTCCGGCACCGTTTGGCCCAATGATAGCAATAAGCTTACCTTCCGGTAGCTCAAGATCGACATCCCATAGCACTGGCTTTTCGCCATAGGCTACAGTCAGGTCGTTGATCCTTACCACTGCTTGTTCACTCATACAAGACCGCCTCATATTTGCAGAAGCCATACACAGCTCGCAGAGCAGAAGGCCAGCGAGCTGTGTATGACGGAGATTCTTACTTCAGGGCCGAGACGATTGTGTCGACGTTATGGCGCACCATGCCGATGTAGGTACCTTCCTGGTGTGCCTTCATCTCCCATTGCATCAGCAAAAAGCTCTCCACCGATCTCTACATCCCAACCAGCTGCCTTGGCACCAGCTTGTACCGCTTCGATGGTGGCGGCCGGAACGCTCGATTCAACGAAGATCGCCTTGATTTTGCGTTCGACGATGAAGTTGACCAGCGCTTGTACATCGCCTGCACCGGCTTCGGTTGCGGTGCTCGTTCCTTGCAGACCGCGCACCTCGAGGCCATATTGTGCGCCGAAGTAGCCAAAGGCATCGTGAGCTGTGATCAGCACTCGCGATTCGGGCGGGATCAGTTCTACTTGGCTTTTAATGTAGTTGTGTAATTCGTCTAGTTGGGAGAGGTAAGCATCTGTATTACGTTGGTAGAGCTCTTTTGAGCCCGGGTCGAGACGGGCTAGCTCGGTGTTGACTGTACGTGCGGCATCTTGCCACAGCGTAACGTCGAACCAGATGTGCGGATCGTATTTTCCTTCGAATTCTGGTGGCTGGCGCAGTTTATTCGGATCGATGTTCTCGCTCACTGCGAAGGTTGGTTTGCCTGCGCGAGCGATTTTGACAAACACATCGGTCATGCGTCCTTCAAGCTCAAGTCCACCATAAAAGATAATATCGGCATTCTCAAGTTTTTCGATATCGCTGGCCGAAGGCTTGTAGAGGTGCGGGTCGACGCCCGGCCCCATCAGCCCAATAACATTTACGCGTTCTCCACCGATATTTTTGACTAAGTCAGCGATCATTCCTACGGTGGTGGTGACATTGATCTGTCGATCGCTGAGATCAGTCGCCTGAGCGCTGGGTGAACCGCAAGCGCTGAGGAAGAGGCTGAGACTTGCCAATAGAAGGATGACTAACCGTTTCATAATGCTCCTCTAGAGCTGGCTCAAAGGGCGCACTTAAGAGACCTATGCCATCAGCATAGGTTGCCTAGGCCCTTATTGAGCTGCTTATGTAGCTAAGCTAAAGACCCTTACCTGAGGAATTACCCGTCATTTGAAGCTGATTCGTCATTGAGCGATGAGACATAGATCACTCGGGCGAGACGGCGATCGATAGGATGCACCACATCATCGATTTTGATGCTGATCGGTCCGTCGAAGGGTGCAACAGCCACTACTTCGAGTTGACGGCCCGGCGTTAACCCAAGGCTTGCCAAGTAGCGTAAGCGTTCGGCGTTCTGATCGGCCACGCGTACGACTTGGGCTTGATCTCCAACCTCAAGATTGGCCAGTAGCAAAAATTCATCGCAGCTTGGCATATCTCCCGCCAGCGACGGAATCGGGTCGCCGTGCGGATCGAAATCCGGATGACCTAATAAGGCTGCGATGCGCGCTTCGAACTTCTCGCTGATATGGTGCTCGAGCCGCTCAGCTTCATCGTGTACTTCATCCCAACTGTAGCCTAGCGCTTCCACCAAATAGAGTTCGAGTAAACGGTGATGACGCAACACTTCCAAAGCAACCCGCTCTCCTGTGGCCGTAAGTTGCACGCCTTGGTAGGGCGTATAGCTCACAAGGTGTAGCTCGGCCAGCTTTTTGATCATGCCTGTTACCGAGGCTTGTTTAATCCCATTGGGCTTGCTGCCACTGAGTTGCTCACTTAAGAGCGATGTCGTTACCTCGTTTTGATCTTGTTGAATGATATAGATCGCCTTGAGATAATCTTCCATCGCTGGTGTGATGCGACTTACCAGGTTGTTCGCAAGCTCCGTCATAAGGATTGCCTTTCTTGATAGGGCATGCTTGAAAGTGCCTGATTTAAGCTGTTACTCAAATCAGATTTAGGCATGCCTAAAATATAACATAGTCGATAGAAAACTGTCAATGATCTTTTTCCTAAAATTGCTTACGAGTCAAGCTTTCTTCCTGCATACTGAGATTGCCTCACCAGGCCTGCTTGAAGTCTGTTCCGTATTCGCGTCTATCCTTCGGATCGACGCAGGAGTGCTTTGACTCAAGCTTCGACTGCTGAGACGGCTCTGGTGCTTGTTTTCTATTCCGATTGACGCCTGACGACCTGACTGGAGAAGTTTGCCTTCTGAAAGGAACAGCGTAAGCAGATTCCAGATTCAGTTAACATTTGATTGTAATTGTTAGACAAAACCTCCTTCCTTGCCCGATCATTTTCAATAGGAAGCTCCATTTTACGCCATAGTAATGCCTTTTTTGCTACGAGCACATTTTATTCTGAAGATGATCAATTTTTTTGACATCTTTAAAGCGTGCTGATATACTTTGGCTTCCAAACCACAAGGAAGTGTAACAGGAAGAGATCCATTCTAGCCAGCTAAGAAAGTGCTATTTCTTGGTTGGAGGCGGGTGCGCGTGGATATACTGAATATGATGAAGGCTAAAATCGCCTTCGTTTTTCCGGGCCAAGGTTCGCAATATGTTGGCATGGGAAAACAGCTGTATGAGACTTCCCCTGCCGCACGACGTATTTTCGAGCGGGCAGATGAGGTACTTCAGTTTCCTCTTACCAAATTGTGCTTTGAAGGTCCGCAAGAAGAGCTTGATGATACGATTAATGCGCAGCCAGCTATTCTGACCGTGAGTATCGCTTGCCTCGAAGCCTTGAACGAGCGTTTCGCTATGTTAGGTCGGGTTATCGCCCCCGCTCTAGTTGCAGGCCATAGTTTAGGCGAATTCACTGCACTTGTGGCTGCTGGTGTCTTAGAGTTTGAAGAAGCCTTGTTGCTGGTGCGCGAACGTGGTCGCTTGATGAAAGAGACCGGCGAAGAGCGTCCCGGCGGCATGGCAGCTGTGATCGGTCTCGATCGCGAGGCGCTCCAAGACATCGTAACCGAAGCGCAAGAAGAAGGCATTGTAACGTTGGCCAACGATAATTCGCCCGGCCAAACTGTTCTATCTGGCGAGATTGCGGCTTTGCAACGTGCAATGGAGTTGGCGCGCGAACGCGGTGCCCGCCTAGTGCAACGCTTGGCGGTCAGTATTGCATCGCACTCTCCCTTGATGCACCAAGCAGCGCAACGTTTTAGCGATGTGGTCAACCAGTTCCATCTCCGTCCACCACAGGTGCCTTTGTTATCTAACATTACGGCTCAAGCTCTTACCAATGTCGAGGAGCTCCGTGACGAATTGAGCGCACAGTTAACCTTACCTGTCCAGTGGACAAAGAGCGTTCAGAATGCCATGGCTGAGGGTGTCGATACCTTCATCGAACTAGGCCCTCGTCAAGTACTCTCTGGACTCATTAAACGCATTTCGCGCAATGCCCAGAGCATTAGCTTGAACGATGTTGAGCTAGCCAAAGTTTTGGAACAAGAATAGAGCTGCTTCGCAACTGGGCACGTTTTCTCATCAGATGGTGAGTACAAACCGGGCTGGGTAGAGTGGTATAATCAGACCACTTAACCCAGCTTTGTTTTTGCTTTGACGGTGAAAACCTGATTTTGTACTGTTTTAAGGGCACGCTCGCCAAAAAGATCGAGACACTGACTGCGATGCGTGTCCTTTCGCTGCACTGAAAAAGGAATGTTATCTATGCGACGTGTCGTTGTTACTGGCCTCGGCTGTGTCAGCCCTCTAGGAAACGATGTGCCAACCACATGGCGACGTCTGCTTGCTGGTGAATCGGGCATTACTTCGATCACGCGCTTTCCTGCTGACGATTTCGCGGTGCGCATCGCTGGCGAGGTCAAAGACTTTCAGCTCGATTCGAGTATCGATGCGCGCGAAGCACGGCGTATGTCGCGCTATGTTCAGTACGCCCTCAATGCCGTTATGGAAGCGACTCGCGCGGCCCAGCTCGATATGAGCAAGGAGGACCCAACCCAGGTCGGCGTGATCTTTGGAACGGGCGCTGGTGGCCTCGACCTGATTCTCGAACAACACGAGGTCTTGCTGAATCGCGGCGCACGTCGTGTGGCCCCCATGCTTATCGCCAATATGATCGACGACTCGGCCAGCGGCCAGATCGCCATCCAACTGGGCGCCCAAGGCCCCAATATGGCGGTTGTTGCGGCTTGTTCGACCGGCGGCCACAACATCGGCGAGGCCTCCGAGATCATTCGACGCGGCGACGCTGATGTGATCATTGCGGGCGGTGCCGAGGCGCCGATTGTGCCCTTGGTTGTAGCCAGCTTCAACAATATGAAGGGCCTTGCCGACGATAACGAAAACCCGGCTAAAGCCAGCAAACCCTTCGATATCCGTCGCAACGGCTTTGTTTTGGCCGAAGGCGCCGCCGCGCTCGTGCTCGAGTCGCTCGATCATGCTCTTGCTCGTAATGCCCCGATTCTAGCCGAAGTGATCGGCTACGGCAATACCAACGACGCCTTCCACATGGTTGCCGCCGACGATCAGGGCGCGGGCGCAGCCCGTGCGATCGCCATGGCCGTGCGCAAGGCCGGCATCGCCCCCGAAGCGGTCGACTATATCAATGCTCACGGCACAGGCACGCCCCTCAACGACCGCGTCGAAACCTTGGCGATCAAGCGTGTCTTTGGCGATCACGCCTATAAACTTGCTGTCAGCTCCACCAAATCGATGTTAGGCCATATGCAGGGCGCTGCAGGCGCGATCGAGGCGCTGATCTGCGTTAAGGTCATTCAAGAGGGTCTGATTCCCCCGACTATCAACTACGAGCAGCCCGATCCCGACTGCGACCTCGACTATGTGCCAAACGAGGCACGCCAGCGCGATGTTGCGGTAGCCCTCTCGAACTCGATCGGCTTGGGCGGCCATAACTCCAGCTTGATCTTCAAACGCTATCAAGCCTAAAATAGCTTGCAGTAGACTAACAATAGGGAATTTGCACCAAGCAGATTCCCTATTGTTATACCAAATCTGCTTAAAGACTTCTCACTTTCGCATTACCTGAAAACGAAAAATGGGAAAGGTACATAGTCTCGTTCCGCTTTGCCGGATGTGGTGTTGCGCACTAGCTCCCTTCGCCCGCTCTGCGGGAGAAGGGTCGGGGATGAGGGTGGCAAGCCCACCTGATAGCCGAAGGCGGACGCGCTAAGGACCGAATGGGAGCGAGAAACCACGCCGCCAAAACGATAGACTGCCCGACAAAGCAAGACGACAGCCAAACGATCCAACTACTGCGCTATGACCTGAAGTAAAGGAGACAGTCTCTATGCAAGACCCGCTCACTTTTCAGCGCTCTTTGCCGCGTAAACGGATGGCGGCGGGCGCTCTCATTCTCGATCAAAACGATCGAATCTTGATTGTGAAGCCAAGTTACCGCAGCGACTGGTTGATCCCTGGCGGCATCATCGAAGCTGACGAGTCGCCACTGCAAGCCTGCGCGCGCGAGCTTCACGAAGAGGTCGGGCTGGAACTGCCGATCAGCATTCCGCTCTGTATCGAATACTCTGCGGGCGACGAAAAGCGCACCGAGAGCATGCAATTCGTCTTTGATGGCGGGATCTGCCCGCCCGAGCTGCTTGCTCAGATTCGCCCTCAAGCGGGCGAGATCGAACAGGTCAAATGGGCCAGCTTTGAAGAGGCTCAACAGCTTCTCAATCCTCGTTTAGCTCTGCGTGTTCGCCACGCCTACCAAGCCCGTCGCGAACGTCGCACCGTCTACCTAGAAAATGGCGAGGTGATCCTGTAGTCGCTTGCTCTAAGCCACTCTCTTCAACGCCCATTTTAAGGCTTCTCAACGGCGTAATTGCACAGAAGAGACCGATCGAAGACAGCGCTGTCACGAGCGAAAACGCACCGTTCCGTTACTAATAACATAGAGGGCTTTTTTGAAGATGGAGTGATTCGATGGCAAGCCAAGAAGAACTGGAAAACTTACAGGAACTCTTAGAGACCTATCGCGCCAACCTATATACGCTCGAGAAGCAGCGCGGCACCTTTGGCCCCGCTCTTGTGCCACCTTATATCGTGTTACAAATCAAGCAGTTTCGCCAAGAGCTGGCCCAAGTGAAGCAAGCCCTGCGTGATGCTGGCGTAGAGGTCGACGACCAGCTCATCGATTCGGATTGGAGCAAAGGCTCGAGCAGTGCTGCTCGCTCATCGACGCCTGCCAAGTCTCCACCCGCCCAAACGCCGCCAGCAGGCTCGACCACAATGACCGGGCCTGTCACGATCAACCAGTTTCACGGGCCGATACAAAATTCGATCCTCAATATCTCGGCGCAGCTCGACAATGTGTCCCAAAACGTTTCGAGCATTCCGCATATCAACAATGAACAAAAGGACGAGCTGCGCGCCCTGACCGAAGAGCTAAAAAAGCGGCTGTTGCAGTTGAGCAGCCAGGGCCAGCAGGCCGATGCAGAACAGATCAGCAAGCGACTCAACAATACGATCGGCGAACTGCAAGAGGAAGAGCCGGATCGCCCCTACATCGAGAAGCAGTTGGCAAGCATACAGAAGCTGACTGACAAACACGAAGAGCTCAAGCCGTCGAGCGAGGCCTTTTTCGCCAAAGTGATCGAAGCGCTCGCAGCAAACGACAATGCCTAGCTCGCTCTGTCGAGCCGACCGAAAGTGCTTTTCGGCCGCTTATCTGGCTTGCTCCGCCGATCGACGAGATCGCTAAGCGATGAACCGTTGTGTGGAATCGTGCCTTGTTGCGCTGCATTCCACACAACAACCTCACCGAATTCCACTCCGTCGAAGATGAAACGCTCCAAGCATCACTCTGGCGGAAGGATCCTTCCCTTCCATTCGTGCTCAAGCGCGTCCGCCTTCGGCTATCAGATCGGCTGGCCACCCTCATCCCCGACCCTTCTCCCGCAGAGCGGGCGAAGGGAGCTAATGCGCGCTAGCCCAAAGTGCCATGCAAAAGCCGCTATGCTCCAACACCCAGCGATCCTTTTCAGATACAACGAAATGATCGCAGAAAAGCAGAGAGCTATGTTGCGCCGTCGCGTAACATAGCTCTCTGTAATCAGCTTTCGCTCAATCTAAGCGAATCTTTAACGGTGCGCTTAGGGCTCTAACGGGTAGACCGCACTATGGCCCCAGGTATTATCGGCTTGGACACGCACCTTGTACGAGCCAGCCTCCTCGTAACGGTGCGTCACCGTGGGCTGATCGGTCTCCACGATGGGCGAACCATCGCCGAAGTCCCAGCGATAGCGATAGAAGCTGGTCGGTGTATTCGAGCCTGCCTCTGCCGTCAAGGTCACCTCTTGGCCTGCTTCGACGCTCTCTGGTGCACCGTGGATCGTTACCCACGGTCGGTCAACGATCCAGTAGAGCATGTATTGCAGCAGCTCTTTGCGGCTGGTTTTGCCCGTATCGTTGCGCACGCTCTCTAAACCAAAGCTCAGATAGATCGTGCGGTAAGGATAGGCAAGGTACGGCTTCTCTAGGGTCGGCTCCGCCGAGTCGTTGACGCCCACGATGCCCGCATCGAGCCGTGCATCGCTTTGCGCCACAAACATCGGTGTTACGTTTTCGAGCTCATCGACCAAACGTGGATCGATATCGGGCAAGCGCAACTCGTCGACTGCATTGGCGTTGCCTGCGCCCGTCAGATCGCTGATCTCTGCACCGTCGCTCGGCGTGCTCAGATCGAGTTGGATATCGCTCAACCACGGTTGTGCGCCTGTGCCGCTGGCCAAACGCTCGGCGCTATCGCCAAACACATTGTCTTGAACGTACTCGGCTCCGAAATAGAGGTAGAGATCCGAGCGGAAGTAGCGCGGATCATCGGGTGGCGTGCGATCGATGTCCGACGCGTCGGACAGGTCTTGTCCCATCGCGATCAGTTTGCCGCCCGATGCCAGATAAGCCAGCAAGAGCGTCTGATCGCTCTCAGTTAGCGGTAGGCGCAGGTTGTTGGTACCATCTGGCACGAAGTTATCGCCCGTAAACCAGATAATCACCTCGTATTTCTGCAGCTCGCCGATCGGTGGCAAGGTCTGGCTCGGTTGATCGAGCGCGATCGCATCGAGGTCGAGATAGTGGAACGGAATATTCTGTTCCATCAAGACGTTGCCATAGTAGCCCGAATAGTCGGGGAAGTCGAAGCTCGAGCTACCGTCGTTATCGAGCAGCAGCACTTTGGCAGCCTCTTGCGCTGGCAGCGTGCGCGCCCAGAGCGGCAGGTGCAGCTTCTGTGGCCCGCCCTCAAGTTCGATGATGCCTTCGTAATCGCTCGGTTCGCGGTCTGCCGGAATCGTGATCGTCACTTGGAAGCTAGCGCTCTGGTTCGCTCCAAGCGTCAGGCTTTCGGGCGAAACGACGATCTCCACATCGCCGCGCGTGGCTCTCGCCTTGATATTATAGGTCTGGCTGCTTCCGCTGATGTTGCGAGCCGTGACCTCCATCTGCGCGCTGGTTGTGGCACCGATCGTTTGCGCCATCTCACCGAACGACAGGCTAGGCGGATCGAACAGCAGGCCCGGCGCGGTGGCGCGCGGCAGATCGATTCGTCCAGCACCTTGTTCTAGGGCACCAGCCAACTGGGTCTTTTCTTCGTCCAACCAAACTTCGGTATTGGCGGTCGACATCAAAGCCGACTTAATATCGATCGGTCGCCAATCGGGATGAATCTGCTTCAAAAGCGCCGCCGCGCCCGCTACATGCGGTGCTGCCATACTGGTGCCCGAGGCCAGACCGTAACCCAAATGCGATTCGATTCCTTCGCCAATGCCGTAGCCAGACGAAAGAATATTCACGCCGGGAGCGACAACATCGGGCTTGAGGCTGCCTTGGAAGGTCGGGCCGCGCGAACTGAACTCGGCCAGCAGGTCGCCTACGCGCTCGATCTCGCGAGCGCGCGGATCAAGCTGCACTTTAGCCGCTTCGCCCACTTGAGCGTACAGTTCCTCTAGGCCGACGCCGACCGAATTGGCGACAAACACCGACGGAATCCCGATTTGATCGGAGAATTCGCCCGCTGCCATACCGATGATCTCTTCGCCGCCAGAGGCGTGGTTATAGATGATCGCAGCGCTGGCTCCGGCCTGCTGAGCGTAAAAGACCTTGACGCTGAAGCTACACACGCCGCGCTCGATCAGGGCGATGCGATCTGTTAAGCTATTTTCGGGCAGCGGGTTACAAGCCAAGCCCGAATCGCCGATCGCTCGCACTGGCACATACGAGCTCGGACCGAACGGTTCACCAACGATTGGCGCGCCGAATGAAGCGCTGCCGAAGCGCTGTCCCTTTAAGTGTTCCGGTGCATCGGCAGGCTCGACCACATCCAAAAAGTTGATCGCCAAGCTCGCAGAGCTTGTGGTCGCACCCACCGAGATCAGCTTGGCGTCGTAGGCCGGCGATCCGGTTGTGCTGTTGTCGGGGCCGCGATTACCGTTCGAGAAGATCACCGTCACCCCTGCATCGACGGCAGCGGCAGCGGCTTGGGTGATCGGATCATAGGCCGGTTCAGTGCTTGGCAGACCACCCCAGCTATTGTTGATCACATCTGCTCCATCGGCCACCGCATCTTCCAGTGCCGCAATAAACTCGATGCTCGATCCACCGCTAAAGGGTGTCTCATTGGCATAGAAGATCTTATAGTTCATCAGGTACGCGCGCGGCGCTACACCCGAAAGCGTCACGTTTGCTCCTGCGATCTCTGCTTGGGTATTGGCTACACCTGCCGCGATACCAGCCACGTGCGTACCGTGGGCGTCATCGAGCGGCCCTTGTTGCGGGGTCTCGCTGCCCGGTAGCGGCGGTCGGTCGGGCCGGAAGTAAGCGCGGGCCGCGATCACTTTAGGCGAAGTAAACTCGGTTTCGCCTTTGGGGAAGCCTGGAGGATAGCTGAAGCCTTCTGGATTAAAGAAAGGATGGTCGGCTCGAATGCCCGAGTCGATCACAGCGATCTTGATTCCTTCTCCGGCGTGGGCTTGCCCACCGATCTTCGGATCATTCCACAAGACATCCGCACCGATCTGCGGAACGCCTGCAAAGAGATTCGGCTCTAACTCAACATCAGGATAGATCGCCTTGACGCCTGGTAAGCTGCGCAACCGATCAAGCTCGCCTTGATTGGTCGCGGGCAGCGCCACTGCGATACCATTCAAAAGTAAGCTATACTGGCGTTGCAGTGCCGCGTTTGGAAAGATCCGCTGAATCGTCTTGAATGCCTGAAGCTGCTGCTGTTCAAGCGCAGCTCGATACGCTTGCGCGGCTGGGCTATCCACATCCAAGCGCCCAATATTCTGCCTTTGCGAGCTTTGAAGCGCATAACGCTCTTCGTTAGGCGAGAGCCCTGGCGCTTGGGCCAATGCTGCCGAATCAAATTGGATGATCCAGCGCTGAGCGGGGGTCGTGGCGGTGGAAGGTGCTGCAAAAGTAGGGCTTGCCACGAAAGCGAGGATGGCCACAAGAGTGGACAAAAACGACAGACGTGAAACCATAACTGATCATCCTTTGCTGCCAAAAGGGAGTTATTTATTGTATGGTACAAGACAAACTCTTTACATGCAAGCACGAACCTACGCTTTCTAGTGCCTGTTTTACATCTTCTCTAAGCCGCCTAATGCTCATCATCTCTTCATCTTATATTCACTTGCTCTTCATTCTTTCTGGCCAAAATAGAAACAGCTTTTGATACAGTATCTTCCAGCTGCAATAGTCTTCGAGACTCATCTCGTTGCTCACTGTTGAGCGAACAATTGCAATCGTATCTGTATACAATTGAACAACTCTGACTCTAACTGACTTGACCCGACATAATAAGGAGGAATAATGAAGAACGCTGTTATCGCTGCTGTTGTTGTGATCCTTGTGATCATTGCTGGCGCAGGTTATTTCCTGTTCCGCGAGCCAGAAGCCGCCAGCGGTCCCATGCAAGCGGTTCCGATCGATCAATCTTCGGCCTCGGCTGCCTCTCAACCGACCGAAGCAGCGACCGAACCGGCTGCGACCCAAGCCGTAGAGCCCAGCCCGACCGAACTTGCTGAGACCGAGACCACGGAACCCGAAACGACAGATGCCCCGGCTAGCAGCGAGCCAGCCGCAACAGCCCAGCTTTTTGAAATCGTTGCAAACGAGAGCGAAGCGCGTTTTGTGATCGAAGAAGTATTGCGCGGCGCTGATGTAACCGTTGTTGGCAAAACTTCTATGATCGCTGGTCAGATCGAGATCAACCCCAGCGATCTCAGCTCGACTCGTCTTGGTGTGATCCAAGTCAATGCTCGTGATATCGCCACCGACAACAATATGCGCAACCGCGCTATCAAGAACTTCATTCTTGATACCAACACCTTTGAGTTTGTAACGTTTACTCCGGTCGAACTCGTCGGCCTGCCTGCCAGCGCTTCCGTTGGCGATACAGTCAACTTCCAGATTGTGGGTGACCTGACCATCAAAGATGTCACCAAGCGTGTTACCTTCGATGCTCAAGTCACCGCTGTGAGCGAGACCCGTGTTGAGGGCAGCGCTAGCACCAGCTTCCCCTATCGCGACTTCAACTTGGCTATTCCCGACGCGCCTATGGTCGACACCGTGGCCGACGATGTCAAGTTAGAGATCGACTTTGTAGCGACCGCGCTCTAAGCGATCTGCAAGCTGAACTTATACCAAATTTGCTATCACAGCCCTCCTCGCACTATGCCTATGCATTAGCCAAAAGTCGTGTCGGCAGCAAAAGGCGATCGTTCGCATACCATCGCGGGATTATCCTTGAGAGCGCAGAACGGGGAAAGGTTGTACATGAGTCATCCCGGAGTTTGTCGGGGTGGCTCATGTTTTTGGGCAAAAAAAGACAACACGTGAGCACTTTTCTGGTATTCTGTAGTTACCACACCAACAGAACAGAAAGGAGAACTCACGTGTCGTCT
>Ga0065721_10048761_pt1 | contig 92590 bp, 71 predicted proteins | sample Mesricmetagenome_FD_59108 | JGI IMG/M metagenome (GOLD analysis project Ga0065721, IMG submission 59108) | Mesophilic microbial community from rice straw/compost enrichment Sample: eDNA_1 v2 (version 2) | ecosystem: Engineered > Solid waste > Grass > Composting > Bioreactor | place: USA: Davis... | reverse complement strand
GAAAATTTCGTTGCGCAAGAACGTCCCGTATCGCATGCCGCTGACGACCTCCACGACGGCCCCCAGTACGTCAGCCGACGTCCCGTAATGCCAAGCAGCCCCAGGCTGAGAAGCCAGCGGGCATTCGCCCAGCCGATTGATGAACTCCATCGTTCCCATCGGCGAGTCGCCGAACAGCCTTTGATCGATCTCACGGAACAAAGCTTCCGTTGCTTGGCCGGCTTGACTTTCTCCCCCATACACTAGACCCGAGGTCATGGTCAGCAGGTCGTGTATCGTTACGTCCCGCTCCACTGGCACAAGCCGTCCCCCGTCCTCCGCCATTTGATTGCGGAAGCCCGGAATGTACTGGCTAACCGGCTCGAGCAGATCGATAACCCCGCGTTCGAGCAAGATCATAATGGCAGTCGCCGTAATCGGTTTCGTGAAGGAATACAGTCTGAAAATGGAATCCCTGGCGATCGGCGTGCCCGTATCCCGACTCGCCAATCCGTCCTCATGGTAGAAAATCTCATTTCCGTCCTTGATCAGCATCAGGTTCCCGCCGGCGATTTCGTTGTTGTCGATGCTTCTTCTTAACGTCTCTTGGAGCTGACGGACAGCAGTTTGATCGAGCATAGTGTAGTGGACTCCTTCCGAATGTTAGAAAGCTATAACTCTACTATAGCTTTTATAACACGTGACTCCGGCTTTAGCCACCCATTAAATGCTGCGATCGTATCTTCGAATGCCGCACGATGCGTAATGTACAGGCCAAGATCGAAGGTACGCCTTCCGATGACGTCGATGACGTGGCGACAATCGTCCGCCGTGGCGTTGCGACTGCCCATCAACGTCAGCTCTCGCTTATGGAACTCGGGATCCGAGAACGTAATCTCGCCCTTGACGAGTCCGACATAGACAAGCGTGCCGCCATGCGCAGCGTAATCGAATGCTTTCGTCATCGAAGCAGCATTGCCTGTGGCGTCGAACACGATGGCCGGATAATCTCCGTTCGTAAGAGCTTCGAGCTGCTGCCTCGCATCGCTCGCCCTCGCGTCGATCGTGTGATCGGCTTTCGCCCAAGCTTGGCAGAACGCCAGCCGCTCTTCGTTAATGTCCATCGCGATGACGGTGGCCCCCGCATGCTTAGCGAACGCCATGACACCTAATCCGATCGGTCCCGATCCGATCACGAGTACCGTATGTTCCGCAGAGACGTTCGCTCTGCGCACCGCATGCGCGCCGATTGCGAGCGGCTCGACCAGCGCGGCCTCGTCGAGCGATAATCCATTCGCCTTCAGCAGGTGCGTCGTCGGGACGCTGATAAGCTCGCGCATTCCTCCATCGACGTGTACGCCGAGAACGCGCATCTCCTTGCAGCAATTCGTCCGGCCGCTTCGACAAGCTAGACAAGCTCCGCAGTGCATATAAGGAATAACGCTAACGAGATCGCCTTCAACTATTCCCTCCGCATTCTCCTCTACTTTCTCTACGATGCCGGACAGTTCATGCCCGAGTATACGAGGATAGCTGAAGAACGGCTGATTCCCTTGGAACGCATGATAATCCGTACCGCATATGCCGATCCGCTTCACGCGAACGATCGCATGTCCCGGCACAACCGCCGGCTCCGGCAAGTCGTGTACCAAGCGGAACGAGCCCGCTTGCTCGCATACGATTCCTTTCATCTTATCGCCTGCTCTCTTCGTTTCGAATATGCTCGTTGTAACGAGGAACTCCGCTTGGCCACGTTCGGTTATGAATCGGCGCCAATACTTCTAGTACGTCCGCGAGCAACGCCTCGTCCATCGGCTCGTCTACCCATGCTGTGTTACGAACGATATTGTCTGGATTCGCCGTGCTAACAAGCGTCGTCGGTATGCGCTCATTGCTCGTCGAATACTGAACGGCCAGCTTCGCGATGTCCGTGCCTCGCTCTGCGCACAGCCTCGCTGCGCTCTGGCAAGCTTCTTTGATCTCCGCGCTTGCCGGATGCCATTCCGGCGTTCCGCGCATGCTTAGCAAGCCCATCGAGAGCGGTGATGCGTTCACGAGACCGACTCCTCTCGCATCAAGCAGCGGAAGCAGGCTCAGCAGCGAATTATCGTTCAACGAATAATGGCAATACGAGATGATCGCGTCGACGTCCGCTTGCGGAAGCAGCTGCTCGAACAGGGAGAGCGGCAAGCCGCAAATGCCGGCTTTTCGTATCGTGCCCTTCTCCTTCAGACGGTGCAGCGTCGGAATCGCTTCCTCCAGGATGATGGTCGGTTCCACGAACTCGATATCGTGCAGGAACAGAATATCGACGTAGTCCGTGTTTAGCCTTCTCAAGCTTGCCTCTAAGCTGGCTTCGATCCTCGCTCTGGAGAAATCGAAGCAATCTTCGCCGTAACGCCCGGCCTTCGTAGATAGGAAGAACCGATCGCGCGCGATGTCGCGAATGGCACGGCCCAATACGGTCTCCGCCTTCGTCGCTCCGTAATAAGGGGAGACATCGATCAGATTCATTCCCGCGTCGACTGCCGCATGCACGGTCCGAACGGCTTCCTTGTCGTCTGTCTCCCGAAATACGGAGCCCAATGAAGAGGCGCCGAAGCTAAGCGCGGATACGTTCATTCCCGTCTTTCCGAGTGCGCGGTATTTCATCTAACATTCACCCCATGACTACCCAATTTATAGAATCTGGCCGCATTGTCTCCATATAACGCCGCGCGTTCCCGCTCGCCCCATGAGCTTGGAATCGCTCGTTCGAGCACGTCTACGACCTCATCGTACTCTGCAGCCAGCAGACAGACCGGCCAGTCCGAACCGAACATGACGCGATTCGGACCGAATAAGGCGAGTACGTGGTGGATATATCGTTCGATTTGCTCGGGCTTCCACGACCGATGATCGGCTTCGGTTACCATGCCTGACAGCTTGCAATAGATGTTCGGATACGCCGCGGCGCGTTCCATCTGCTTAGCCCAAGGCTCGAACGAACCGGCCGCGATAGGAGGCTTGGCGATATGGTCGATAACGCCTCTAAGCCCCGGCACCTCATTCAACAGCAGATTTAGCACCTCCAATTGATGCGACTTCAAGAGAAGATCGACCGGCAAGTCCTCCCGCGCGTAGTCGCGAAGCGCGTCCACAATAGACGGCTTCAAGATCTGCGATGCATCCGGCAACTCTTGGATCATCATCCGGAATCCGACGAATTTAGGATGCTGCTTATAATGCTCGTAATGCCGGCGATGCGAAGGATCGAACAAATCGAGCCAGCCGACGACGCCTAAGATCGACTCCGTACGGTCCGCAAGAGCGAGTAGATAATCCGTTTCCTCGACAGTAGGCGCGGCTTGCACCGCGATCGTCCCTGCAATCTCGTATTTGCTCAGATGTCCCGCTAAATGCTCCGGCAAGTAATCCCGATGCAGCTTCGTCAACTCCGGCGTTATCCAACCGTAATCACCGCGTTTGATGGACCAATAATGTTGATGGGCGTCTATTCGCATACCCGCTTCCTCCTCCGTTTTTCCTCTACCTCTCATTTTACGATCAAATTAGGAATAGAAAATAGCAATCTATTGATCTTTTATACGGTATATTGATATTAGCAGCAACAATACCTCACGAGGAGAATCGTGAATGAAGCCGATCCGAAAACCGTTCAAATTCGATCCGATCTTCCCGTTCGAAATCGTGTACAAGCAGCTTCGCACGGCGCAGAGCGAGCTGCCCGAGCATCTTCACGACCTATACGAAATCGTGTACGTCCATCGCGGTCAAGGAACGATATTCATCGATAACGCCTTGTACGAGCAGAAGCCCGGCGATCTGTTCCTGATCCCCGGCGATACGATCCACCGCGCCTTTCCGGAAGCCTCCGATCCGACGATATCGACGGCCTTATTCTTCGCGCCGGCGCTCATTCGATCCGAAGGGTTCGACGACGGCTATACGCCGATGAGGAGCTTCGAGCTCGCCCGCAGAAGACGGCAGTTCAAGCTCGCGATTACCGAAGAGCTCCGGGAGCGAACGGTATCCATCCTTCAGGCGATTCATGCCGAGATGACCGCCAAGCAGCTCGGCTACCGACACTCCGTCCTTTCCTATCTGCAGCAGCTCTTAATTGAGGTCAACCGGCATCCCTCTTCGGAGCCTATGGACAACGCGAATACCCGCATCGGTCCCCATTGGATGCTGGACGCGATGCGGGTTATCGAGGAGGATCCGGTTCAAGCCGGCGGACTTGCCGAGCTCTCGAGCAAAGCCGGCGTGACCGCCGAGCATTTCTCTCGCATGTTCAAACAATTTACGGGCATGAACCTAATCGATTACGTCATTACCAAGCGAATCGTGCGGGTCAAGGAGCTGCTGCTGTCCGGAAGCGACAATGTCGAAGCGGTTGCGCTGGCGTGCGGCTTTCGATCGCTGCCACACTTCTACACAACCTTCAAGAAGCTGACCGGCATGACGCCTCGGGCTTACCGCAATTCGCATAAGGGTCATTAGCCGAACAACTACGATCAAACCTTGAACGCCGTCGTTTTCTCGCTTAGCTGTTTGGATACTTCTCTTAATACTTCCGCCATTTCCATGAGTCTGTCCGAAGCTTGGTACTGCTCATTCGAGACTTGATCGATCTTCTCCATGCGCAACCCGGTTTCCGAAGAAGTCAGACTCAATTGGTCGACGGAAGACACGATATTCGCCATCCCCGTCGCGATTTCTCCGATAGCCGTCGAAATTTCTTCAATCTGTCCGGATATCGTCCTGCTGCTGCTCTCCAGTTCGATGAACGTGCTCATCGACGCCTCGGAGATCGTTCTGGTGTCGTTCAATAGGACGGCGAACGATGCTAGACCCTGTTCGCTCTGGAGGAGATCCTCGTTGATATGCATTAAATCGCCTGCGATCGCATTCGACAACGCACCAGCTTGGCTAGACAGGTTGCGAATTTCGTTAGCCACTACCGCGAAGCCTCTTCCCTGCTCGCCGGCTCTAGCCGCTTCGATCGACGCGTTCAACGACAGGAGGTTCGTTTGGTTCGTGATTTCGTTAATTCCGTCAAGCCGCTTGACGATTTCGGAATATCGGCCGGTCATCCGCCCTAGGACGGTCGATAGTTCATCGAATCTAACCGAAGTACCGTTAACGATATGATGGATTTCTTTCATTCTGGCGGTTCCCTCGAGCGAGGAGTGGCACATCGCCCGCATATCAGCATTCATCGATTCGCTGGAAGAAGCAATCTGTTCCGCGCTGGCCGATACCTCTTGCGTGACGGCGCTGATCGAGAGGTTGAACTCGTTCTGGGAAGCGACGAACTGCTTGCTTACTTCCACTTCGCCCCTGATCATCCCGCTGGCCGCCTGATTGTCCTTCATCAGGAGGATCATCTTCTCCGAAGCATCGAGCACTTGACTGCTGACAGCCTTCGTCGCGGACAGCATGCCGCGAAGCCCTGCCCCCATCTCGCTCAGCATACGTCCGATCATCCCGAATTCATCCTTCGAACTCATCGTCGTGTCATATGTAAAATCGTTTCTTTTATACGCATCGATATGAACGGTGATCCTTCTCAAGCTCCGACCGATCGTGCGAATCAATTGCAGCATGACAAGAGAAGGCAATATCGCGAGCAGAATGATATTCACGATGACCACCGTGTTCGAGTGGGCTACGTTCCGATCAAGCCTAGAGAGCTCGGATTCTTCAGCCAGGTTGAACTTAACCTCCGCCTGTTCGTCTGTTTTCCTGAGCACGGACCAATACGTCTCCACCACGTTCGCCCTCATCTTACTCTTGACGTCATCTCCCATGATCAGCTCGTGGGCGTCTGTTTCTTTCTTGATCGCTTGATACCCTAACTTCATCGTAACGGCGAGCGACGCGAAGGAGTTCCGGAAATCGGCGGCCGGATACTTGTCGTCTAATCGCTTAAGACTCGTCTCCAAGACAGACAGGTCGGCTTCTACCTGAAGAAGGTTGGAGTCAACCGTCTCTTTCTTATCCTTGGTGTAGGAATCGAGGAGAGAGATGTACATCAGAGTCGTGCTTTTCAACGTATCGGAGATCGAATTGTATTGCGATTTCATTCGATCGATGTCCTGGGTCTTCTCGATTTGTCCGTTGACCGCGTAATTCTCATACAGAACGACGCCGCCGGCGCCCACGTTCACCACCGTTATTAAGAGCAAAAATAAAATCATGCGATGCGTAATTTTCAGATCTGCGAAACGCCTCAAAATCCGTCAAACCATGTTCTTCCTTCCCTTCGTCTAGGTTGTCTTTCCTCGTGTTACACAAATCAAAAACCCCGATCTCTCAGCGTTCGAGAAATCGGGGTTGATCATAAACCGGAACCAGCTTGGTCTATCATACATTGCCCTTATATTGTGTAGGAAGTTGTATGCCTTTACCACTTGATAGTATTCCTAATGCTCCCAAATGTCAATTGAGCACCGAAGCCCAAATCCACCGCATAATGCTGCATTGGGATAAAATTTCGCCAATGTCGAAACCTAAGCGGTACATAGAGGAGGCACAGCTTCGATGATCAAACTCCAACCTTTGCACAATAGCCGAACGAAGGGAAACGTCACGGATAAGTTAACGTCGGCCGAAGTGGGAAAGCTATGGGCGACTTATATGGGTAACAGTATGGCAAACCGTATCTTCCCTTATTATTTGAGCAACGTGGATGATACGGAAATCCGCAGCATAGTGGACAAGGCGTATCAGTTAACCGAGCGTATCATGAATACGATCTCGGACATCTTCGAGCGCGAGGGGCATCCGCTTCCGCGCGGCTTCGAGGAGAAGGACGTGAACGTGGGCGCTCCACGTCTTTTCGGCGACGAATTTTACTTGCATTACCTGAAGTATACCTGCAAAGCGGGGATCAGCGTGTACAGCATCGCCGTACCGCTCATGAGCCGGCTCGACGTCCGCGACTTCTTCACCGAGTGCATGTCGAACACCATCGAGCTCATGAACGAAGTCAACGATTTACTCGATGCCAAAGGCTTCCTCATTAAGCCGCCGTTAATCTCGACGCCAGCCAACATCGATTTCGTTCAGAAGCAATCTTTTCTTAACGGTTTCTTCGGAGACGCTAGGCCGCTTTCGGCGCTGGAGATCACCCATCTATACGACAATATCCAGAATAACGCGATCAGCAGCGCCGTGCTTACCGGCTTTAGCCAATCAGCCAAAACCGAGCAAGTGCGTAATTTCTTCATCAGAGGCAAAGAGATCGCCCAGAAGCATATTCAAGTGTTCAACAAACTGATGCAGAAAGACGATCTCCCATCCCATCCGGTACTGGATCACTTGGTTACGGATTCAACGTTCTCGCCGTTCTCCGATAAAATCATGTTATTCCACAAGGTCGACATGTTTATCGTACGGATCCGCACCTATGGCAACGCCTTGGCGTTCAGCGCTAGACACGACGTGGCATCGGTGTTCGCCAGATTCATGGCGGAGATCGGCAATTACGTGGAAGACGGGGCTAATATTATGATCGATTTCGGCTGGATGGAGCAACCTCCTCAAGCAACGGATCGCGAAGCCTTAACACACAAATAACGACTGAGGGCACCTTATGGACAAACCTTCCCGCGTCGCCGAAGCTCTATTGTGGAGCATCGCCCTCCCCGGATTCGGCCAATTACGCAACGGCAAATACGTGAAGGGAATCCTGCTCATCCTCTTGGAGTTCGCGATCAACGTGCAAGCCAACTTGAATCTCATCATTATTGCCAGCTTTCACGGTGACATCCGTCATGCGATAGACCAGACGGATGATCAATGGCTGATGTTCTATCCCTGCGTCTATATGTTCGGAATATGGGACGCGTATAAGGATGCCGGAGGCGGCAAGAAGCCGTTCGCCGTATTCCCATATGTGTTCGGGGCTTTCTTCGCTACGATCGGGATCATATATTCGCGGGAATTACTCGGGGCGATGTGGTCTGGGATAGGCGGATTAATGTTCGGTATTACGGTCGGGCTCGTGCTTCAGCTGGCGTTTCGGAAAATGAAAACGGAGCCTGCTCATTAGCAAGGCTCCGTTGCACATTATTCTATACCTTTAATCCATGCGTCCACTTTATCCGAGTTGCTGTTCACCCAAGCTTTGGCTGCTTCCTCTGGCGATTGGCCATCTTGGATGGCAACCATTACGCTCTCCATGTCCGAAGGTTCCCATTGGAATTGATCCAAGAACTTATAGGCGCCTTCCATGTCGTCCTTCAGACCTTTGCGGACCATCGTATGAATTTGTTCGTCCCCGCCATAGATCCCTTTAGGATCGTCCAGGTATTTCAAATCCATCTTGGCGAATTTCCAGTGAGGCGTCCATCCGGTCACGACGATCGGCTCTTGCTTGTCGTAAGCTTTCTGCAGCTCTGTCGCCATAGCTGCGGACGAGCTCTCGACCAGCTTATAATCCTTCAGAGCATAATCCTGAAGGGCTGTTTCAGTTGCCATCATAATACCTGCTCCAGGCTCGATACCGATAATTTGTTTCTTCAGAGAGGAAGCAATCTCCGGCTTATTCAAGTCCTCGATGGACTGGATATCCATATAGGTTGGAACGACCAAGCCGACTTTGGTACCGTCGAGGTTCACTCCCAAATCTTCGAGTTTGGAGCCATACTGTTCCAAGTAAGAAGCATGAGTGCTTGGCAGCCAAGCGGCCACCATCGCATCTGCGCTGCCGTCGGCGATACCCGCCCACATCGGACCGGCGTCGACCTGCAGCATCTCCACCTTGTATCCAAGCTTGGACTCCAGCACTTCCTTCACGACGTTCGTACTTGCGATCTCAGAATCCCAAGCCACATAAGCGAGTTTAATGGATTTGTTGTCCGCACCTTTCTCCGAACACCCGGCTAGCACCGCTACCGTAAGAAACAAGGACAGTAATAAATTCCACTTTTTCACCTTACAACACTCCTTATCTATTTTTTCTTGAACGCATTTTGCGTCAAGCGATCAAGCAGTATAGCCATGATGACGATCGCAAGGCCGGCTTCGAAGCCTACGCCCAGCTTGACTTGCGTTACCGCTCTGTATACCAAAGCGCCTACTCCCTGCGCGCCGATCATCGAGGAGATGACCACCATGGATAAGGAGAGCATAATCGTCTGGTTAATCCCGGCCATAATGGTTGGCATGGCGAGCGGCAGCTGCAATTTGTACAGCTTCTGCGAAGGCGTTGACCCGAACGCGTCCGCCGCCTCGATGAGCTCGCTCGAGACTTGCCGGATGCCGAGATTCGTCAACCGGATCGTCGGAGGGATGGCGAATATAATCGAGGCAATAACGCCGGGCACCGCCCCCAGCGAGAAGAAGGTGACCGCAGGCAGCAAGTAAACGAAAGCCGGCATCGTCTGCATAAAGTCGAGCACGGGCGTTACGATATTCTGGACGGAATCCTTCCTCGCGCACATGATGCCGATTGGCACGCCTGCGATGATTGACAGGAGAGCTGCCGTCAACACCAGCGCCAACGATTGCATCGACGGCTCCCAAAGACCGAGGTTGTCGATGAGCAGCAGGCCGATCAACGCGAACAGCGCGATTTTCCATTTTCCTGCCCAATAAGCCAGTGCGGTTAAGAGTAAGATTAGAATGATAGCAGGTATGGATACTAACGCGGTCTCTATACCGTCCACAATCGAGCCGATCACCGTCGTGATGAAATCGAAGAGTGGACCGGCATGATCCGTTAGCCAATCTTCGAAGCTTTCGATCCAATCTCCGAGCGGGATTTTCGGTATATTCATATCGCGGCACCTCCTTCCGGTATGGCGTTACCCGCAAGGGCCGAAAGAACAGCGCCTTTAATGATAATCCCTTGGAGTTTGTCCTGCTCGTCCACGACCGCAACCGGGAATTTCGCTTCGGCCATGATCTCGAACAGCTCGCTCAGAATCGTGTCCGGCGACGCCATCGGGACTTGTTTCTGCATCGCGTCTACAATCGACTTGTTCTCCTTCACGGCTTGAGAGGCTTCATCCGCCGTGATAAGACCGAGCAGTTTATGCTCTTTGTCCGTGACGTATAGGGTGGAGACTCTGTTGTCCCTCATCAGCTGCAGAGCGACGCGGGGTCCGCGTTCCGGCGTAACGGTTTCCGGCTTGATCATGACGTGCGCCGCGGTCAGAACTTTGGACAGATCCACGTCCTCGACGAACCGTTCGACGTATTTGTTCGCCGGTTGGATCAAGATCTCTTCCGGCGTTCCGATCTGCACGATGGCGCCGTCTTTCATGAGAGCGATCCGATCGCCGATGCGCAGCGCCTCATCCAAGTCATGAGTGATGAAGATAATCGTCTTCTTCATCTTCGCTTGTAGCAGCAGCAGCTCATGCTGCATGTCTTTGCGGATCAGCGGATCAAGCGCGCTGAACGCTTCGTCCATGAGCAGAATATCCGGGTCGTTCGCTAGCCCGCGGGCCAGCCCTACCCTCTGCTGCATCCCCCCGCTTAGTTGGTTGGGATAGCTGTTCTCCCAGCCCTCCAGCCCGACCAGCTTCAGTGCGTTAAGCGCTTGCTCCGTTCTTGTCTTCTTGTCGATTCCCTGTATCTCTAAACCGAATTCCACGTTGCCTAGAACGGTTCTGTGCGGGAACAGCGCGAACTTCTGGAACACCATTCCGATGTTCTTCCTCCGCAGCTGACGGAGCTCCTCCGCGTTCATTCGTACGATATCTTTGCCGTTAAATAGAATTTGGCCGGACGACGGCTCGATCAATCGATTGATCAGTCGGACCAACGTAGACTTGCCGCTTCCCGATAGACCCATGATGACGAATATCTCGCCCTTCTCGATGGAGAAGGTGGCTTGATTCACGCCGACAGACATTTTCGTTTCCTTGAGTATTTTCTCTTTGGACCAACCTTCGTTCAGCAGCTGTATAGCTTTGGGCGGTTCATTGCCGAATATTTTCGTAAGCTTGCTTACTTCGATCATGGACATGCCCTCATCCTCCTCTACGATGAAATAAAAAAGACCCTAACTAGGGTCGGAAGTGAAGTTCCAGTCGACCGGATTCATAATGCGTACATGTACTATATCACAATTCTATCTAATCTGACAACTTTATAATAATTATCAGGTTGTTAGTTGAACTTGATTCGGAACAAAAAAATAGAGCCCGCAATAGGCTCCATCTCTTGAGAGAATAGGATTAGGTTAGGGTTCGCGTCCGGTTCAGAAACTGCTTCGTTCTCTCATAAACCTTATCGTCGCCTACTACGACCAGAACATCGTCTTCCCTAAGAACGACATGCGGTCCGGGAGAGATCGACACGTTCGTTCCTCTGCGAAGCGCTATGACCGTGGCGCCGGTATTCTGCCAGAATATCAGATCTCCAATCGTCATGCCTACGACGTGAGAATCCGAATGGATTCTGAGTTCGACCGGATTGTAAGGCTTGAGATTCTGCATGCGGTCCGACGCTTCGATGATCTCGACGAGCAGCTTATCGAACTTCCGGTCGATCGCTTGTTTCTCTCGCAGCAATAGCTGCAAATCTTGTTTGAGAGAGTATACGGATTTCATATAATCGTTCTTCGTAATATACTCATGCGCATGCCGGCTCGACACAATAGTGACTTCTTTCCCTTGCGCGACGGACACGATATTCTCTTCCTTCAGCAATCCGATGGCTTTCCGAATCGTCTCCGGAGACACGTGGTATTGCCCGGCTAGCAGCGAACGGCCGGATATCTTGCTGCCGACCGGAAATTCTCCGCTTACGATTCTCTGCGCGATATCGAGCGCGATCGATTTATAACCCGCTTTCTCCAATTCCGTCATTCGACCGATTCTTCCCCTTGCCGACTAAAGTCGCAATGATTATTAAGTCAAGCATACGCTTCTTCCATCGGAAAGTAAACGGGGCTATCGTGTCCGGGAACGGCGGTGCGTGGAGGCCGTCTTCGCCTGGCGGATCGCATCCTGTACGGCATCCTTAGTCAATTCTACCGTATTTTCTTCGCCCGCCCCCTCGACGGTCGTTGACGAATCGCTCGGGGCGACTGTGCCTACATTACCGATGATGACCGTACCTTCGTTCCTCACAATAAGGATTCGTCCGATATAACAAGACATGAACGATCAGCTTCCTTTATATGGCTAGTCGTCGTACATGCCTCATTGTATGTGGCCAAGCGCTCGGTGGTATTGGCTTTTGCATAGGTATGGGCGCCTTTTCGCATCTATCTCGTCAAACCCAATTATTACATTCACCGATTAAACCCTACTAGCAACCTGGATGTAACCTGTACGATTAATCGTACAAAACACGCAAAAGCTGACCCGAACTTGAGACCTGTGTGAAAAAACGTATAAAGCGCGCATGAGTCCGACCAACCCCGAGATCCTGTACGATAAATCGAACAAAGCCGCACAAAAGGTACTCCGAGGCAGAGATCCTGTACGATAAATCGTACAAAACTGGCGACGTGAAAGCAGCAATCCAAAAACAAACTGGCGGCACAGAATCATACCCCTTTAAAAAGAGACAATGTTATATTCCATATTCGATTGGACAAAAACGTTCAAAAGCCGCATTATCACGCATGGATTATTCCACAATTGTTTAGAATCCTCCCTGGATTCTAAATTAAAATTGATGTTATTTCAGAATTCGTTAGACAATTATTAATTCAAATATACGCATCATTGTATTATAATACAGCCCTTTCACGATTTGTCCAATTTCAGTAAAAGAAAAAAGACACTCCCGTGAAGGGAGTGTCTAATGTCTAATTATTCTGCATTTAATGCAGCACTTAGATTAAATGCCTTCCCATTGAAGGGATTTTTTATCTTTGGCCTATTATCGAATTGAAGCTTACTGAATCCAAGATTGAGATCGTTCTCGTCTATTAAATCTTTTCCGCTTCGCAAAGCAATTCTTAATGAGTGATAAAGTAAATGATTTAAAAATCGTGGATAGCCTTTGGTGGCATAATATATCTTTTCGCATAAATACGGATCATATAATTTAGATTTTCCCGACAACGGAAGCTCTTTTTCTATATTCTTGACATATGCTCGGAACTTCTTAATTGATTCAGGATCCTCGTAATCAAACGGTTGGTAGATATGTCTCTCTGGAAATCTGCTCCCCAACTGCTCATTATGCAAAAAAATGTTACTTGCCGACTCAACACCTCCGAACACAATAGGTAGATTAATTTCGTTAATAAGTTGCTTTAACCAATCTGCAGCTTTACTGATCACTCTTAGAGTATCTGTATCAATTAGGTGTTGTAATTCATCAATTATGATTATCTCAACTTCACAACCGCTAAGGTATTCCTTAAGTCGAGAAGTCAATTCCTTTTCCGTGCCTTTGTAGTAGAGCGGGTCACCTAGTTTTTCCAACATTTTTGAAGCCACATTAATTGGTTTAGAATTAGATTCCAATTCCACTCTAAGGACCGGGATCTTTTTAAATTTACACATCTGGCCTCTAAACATTTTTTGACCAGTTGTTCTTGGAAACATTGCTTCGTATAACTTAAATATCGTTGACTTACCAACTCCCGGATCACCGAAAATACTCATACCTTTTTTATTAACGCTACTTATTTGGAGTAGGTGACAGTCCTTAACTGCCTGAAGTAGATCTTTTAGTCGTTGGTGATGTACAATAATTGACTCAAACTTAGCAATTCGACTCGCTAACTCAAGATCATCAATTGGTTTACCGTTGAGAGTTTGAAATTTATGTATTTCGTTTGGAAATTGTAATTGCCCCCCCTGTCCGTCATCTAGAGATTGAGACTCCATTTTATATCCTCCTCATATATGAAACATTATAATCCGGCAAATCATCATCGATAAACTCACTTATATTATTTCCAATTTTCGAGCAATTTATATCGTTATCTTTCGCTACATTCTGATCTGCTGTATTCAATAACCCCTTCCCACGCTCATTTTTGGGATTCTTGCTTGTACTTGCGTCTTTCGAACCTTTCGATCCTTTCGGCTGCTTTGACTCTCCAGACTGTTTCTGTTTAGCTTCGGATACATCACCGACGAATGCAAACGAGTCTGCTTCATTTAGTGGGGTTAGATCCTCCAATGTTGCACCACCCTTAGCAAGCACTTCAATGATTGAAGCTTCTTGAGCAATTGTTTCCTTATACCCTTTTTTCTTATCCTTGTCCTGAGATTCTTCAATTGCTCTAATTTTTGCAATTGCTTCAGTAATGGGGACATCATCAAAGTCAGTGATATCTCTTCCTAACTTTAAGCTAATGGCTTTTATCTGCTGAAAAGGAATGGGAAGATCCGGTACAACGTCAAAGTGTTTTTGATAGTCCCTTATTGTATTTGGATCTAGCTCGACATCAATGAAACTAAAATCATTAGGGTTTTCAACAAACACCTTTCTCACGTCTGTATAATCAAACCGTACGACTACATCAGCATCCTCATTGCTTTCCTGTTTCATCTTTGTTCGTAGCGCCATCAGTTCTGCACTTTGATACCAACCCCGAGATAATAAGATGCCTTTGGATTGAATTTTTCTTCTCTCTGACCCTCCGCATAGCGTAATGCGTATATCTCTCTTGGAGAAAGGTAGTGCCAATAAATCAGGATGTTCGCTTATTCCTGACTCCCATATTTGATGAGGTGTTCCACCAATACGACTATGACTGAGATTGTGAGAAATAATGTCCACAAAAATAAAATGTGCAATGTAGTAAAATGCTTGTAGTGTAATACATGCCTCACCGTCTGAGTCGTATTGCTTTTTCTCAAATATGTTCGAGAAGGTCGTACCCTTTAATGTATGAACAATATCATTAAAAGTTTTTTGCCCCCTCTCGACTGTTCCTTTTTTATGCCCTGCTGCGACTTCAGGATAAATCGGAGTAATACCAAAGAACTGAAAAACTCTTTCTAACTCATATGAATCATTAATTCTGGCATTATCGATTACAACTTCGGTTGGAATGCCATATGCAGTCCATTCATTTGCAACATCAGGATATAGTTTCTTGAGGTACACTTTAGGTAGAAAACAATGAAGCAAGCATTGTTTTACCGCAAAGCTATCTGGATGATCAAAAGTAATGTAGAATCCTAAAGGATTCCCCGAGAAGACATCGATTGCATAAATTAGCCAAGCTGTTTTCCGTTTTAGCGTATGAGGATCAACCAATAGCAAGTCAGTAGGGGTCCAGTCAATCTCAACTCGTTCAAGGGGCCGTGTTGGCTTTTCAGCAACACTTTTCGCGCCATCTTTTTGAAGTTTAGCGGCTACATACCCTTCTCTTGCTTTTTGTTGTTTATAAAAGTCCCTTTTTTCTTTAATAATTCTCCATATCGTTTGAAACGATCTTATAATTATTTGATCGTTGATATCACGTAGTTCATTAGCTGCTTTGATGCTTTTTTTATATTCACGGTAGATCCATTTGTATGGCATATCAGTTCCATTATAAAGATTTTCATCCATAATTCGCTTTAGAGAATCTAATACCTCTTCCTCATACCTCCGCTTACGTGGACCACTCTTTTCATTAAGAAGAAACCTAGCATCTCCATATTGCTCCCAGGTCCTCTTCCAATTATAGAAAGAAGCTCGAGATACTTTTATCCCCTTTTCGACCTCCAGTTCCTTCAAGTAATTATCCAAGTTGATCGTTTTGAAATATCCTTTAATTACTGGATCCAAAACATCTAACTTTATTTTAAGTGGTTCAACTTCTTCGTCTGAAAAAGATGACCTTACTGTTGGAAAGCGGTTATTAGGATCTTTGAAAACAAGTCTTTCTTCATCGAAAGCAACCAAAAGCTCATTTAATGTGCAGGATTTTTTCTGTCTATAATCAATCAACTCAACAACTACATTCTGTTGTTCCTTATTCACTACAATATGTTCCTTGCCGTCCATTGTAAATTTAGTACCATAATTAAAAAAATTACGAGACATTTTGATCATTCCTTATACTCAAAATCGAATCCATTGTTAACCTAGAGCCAATTAAATCAGTAAATACCCTTCCTGAATAAATCAGTTTGTACAAATTGATCATGAACAGAGATGGAGTGACGAGGCTACATTTAGCTATCAGATCCTTGATCTGGATGTCATGATACTGACTCATTACAGCGAGAATATACTCCGTAATAATCGGTGTCTCTTTATGCACCTTTGCCCTTAGAAGTAATTTCAAGTTCTGTTGCAAAAGACCGGGACGAATCTCATCCTCCGTTACCACTAAGAAGGTCCAACCTTCTTTTTTACAGTGAGCTTCTCCAGCCTTATATTTTGCCTTATTCTCGTCAGTGTCCTTATACTTTTTGAGTTTTACTTCAACCAACAGATATCTTCCGTTGTGCAACTGTAATAAGAAATCGGGAAAGTACTTATGAGATTTTCCTTTGTAATTGTACTTTAAAGATACACATTGGAAGGAAATGCTCTTTACCGCGTGATCGTAGTTACTTAACCTTACAAAATCACGCTCTAACAGACTTTCCGTATGTACTATTTTCAAACTCTTTGACCGAGGTATTTTACTTCTATAGTGCATTCCCCGTGAGGGTCTGATCTTTCGAACTGGTTTACGCACGTTGCTTTCTACCTCATTCCATCATTGATTAGATTTTATTTTTCCCTTTCCGAATTATCGTTATTCTAAAATTATTAATAATAACAAAAAAAAGGATGAGCGTTATAACGCACATCCTTTCACTGATATATTTAGTTCATTTTAAGAGTGAACTTTCTAATAGCTATGATCAGTTCGCTAAAATAGTCATTAAACATTTCACGAGCATGTACTTTGCTCTCAATACTTCCTGGATGTATAGAAATATATAGATCATAAATTTCATCCGGTATTAAATTTTCATCCATTCCAGGAAGATAAATCATTCTTTTAGAGATACTAAAGTGCGTATCTATTGAAATTGGTAAACTGCGAATTAACTTATCTAACATATTTTCATTTGATGTCTCAAACATTATTAGCGCAGAAAATAAAGTATCAAATTCCATGTTCAAATTCGAAATTACGGAATTCCAATTATTCGGCTCCGAAAACTGATCTAAGTATTCAATCTTACAATTACTACTTCGAATAACGTTAATAAGACTCAGTTCTTCGAACTGTGCAACTAACTGCTTAAAAACTCCATCCGAAAAATCACTTTCATCTTCAACAAAATCTAAATCTGCATCTGGATCAAAAAAACGTTTACCAACATAATTTTTATCTCGAGGCTTCCGCTCACCTCCCCATGAGAAATCCTCTAAATAAGGTTGATAATAATTATAATGGTCTTCATCAAAATGATCGCTAATTTCTTGATAATCATATACGTGAATATCGAATGAGTAAATTTGACCATCCTCGAGTGCATAACCATCACCAAGAATTTTCTTGATTGAATATTCGCTTAGTTTCGGCTTTGATCCCGTAGGGTACATATATTCTATATACCATGTATATACACCATTCTTATCATCATAATAAACAGCTCTTGGCCGTAATTTATGTTTTTTAGGTATTTTTATACTTTCCAAATCACAAATTCTAGATTTGATACTCGACAAATGTATTTCTGCATATGATCCAATTCTATTTGACAAATGGAAGTAATATCCTTGGAAGTTCACTACCCATCGATTTGGATTTTCAGTTGCGTATATCTTCCATCCAACCTCATTAGCGGATTTCGGAAAGAACCTCTGTGCAATTGTCCAAGTCTTTGGTGTCGAGAGCATCCTCTCCAATGAAACAGAGTCCCAATACGTAGCTGATATGTTATTACCTGTGTTTCGTGTAATCCCGTCAAGCCGTTCAACTAATTTAGATGATGGATACGTGGAACATACCAATAAATAACCAGTCGCTTCATACTGGCTACATGAGTCCACTATTTCGTCCAGATCACTAGTTGAAACAGCCTTATTTGCATGGGCATTATGTTTACACTGAACTAGCCACCTTTTTTCAATGGAAAAAATTGAACTAACAGGGGTTTCAACACATAATAAATCTTTTCCACCATCAGTCCCCTTCCCGCTCCAATACACTTTAAGCCCCATACTAAACAAGAGTTCTCTGACAAGTAATTCAAAGTCATTCCCATCTTTACTTAATTCTTTGAAATCTAACATAATAACCCCCGTCTTAACTCCATGTCCGCTGTATAATTCACAGAGAATTTACTTATCAATAGGTTTTCAAGCATGCTCTCAACTTTTGACTTTGTATATTTATCCTCTACCTCTTTAGTTATTAGAAATACCAATTTCTCCTGTGCTCGAGTGAGAGCCACGTATAAGTAATTCAATGTTTTTGTATTTTCTCTTTTATCACCAAATAAATATGCTGCTAGATCTGTGGTAAGGATAAACAAACATTTAGATCCTTCAAGTCCTTTAACACTATCTATGGATCTAACAATAATTCCATCGGCTTTAGCTGAAGAATTCCGTATCTCGTCTAAAGGGCCACGAAGCTTTCCTTTATCCTGTCTCGAAAGTGATAAATCCAAGTCATTCTCGATTATGTCAAATATCTCAAAATTATTTTTAGTTGATATGAAGGAAAAAATCTTCTTATTCAATGTGTAAAGAACTCTATCCACCAAATCATCCGTTACTTTTGAATTTCCAACAATCTGTTCCAGTTCATATAATAGATTCCTATCCGAAATGAATCGATCCTCTGCATGCGTTAAATACCTTTCATTTTTTTTGAGGATATAAACCAAATCCCAATCATCTTTGATGATAAACTCTGATGGGTTAATATCACTTTCAAATAGGTAGCCAAGCTCACCATTAGCATTTGGATGAGGAATTTGCACCTCTAATTTAGGAACATATTGATTTGAAAGAGTCACATGAGAAGTTGGACATCTATAGTTCATTTGCATGTACTCAACGTTTTCTACATAAGCATGAACTAACTGCCTGAAAGAATTTCTTCCTCGTAAATCCTGTTTAGGATCCCCGATTAAATGAATAATAATTCCTTGGTTATTAAGTGATTTAATTACATCTACGAAATGATCATCCATGTCCTGTGCTTCATCTACATAAATGGAATCTAAATAACGGGATATTATCGATAATATTTTTACTCGTTTCTCCCTAACTAATTTATTGTCATTCGATTTGCGACTTAAAACCCATTTCGCAATTTCAGTAACTCTTTCAACATGAATGTTGTTACGGTCTTCTAATTCTCTAATTTTATTTGCTCTATACATTGGGATATCCGGTAACGAAATATGAGAGACTCTTTTAAAGTGTTTTTCGAAGACAAGATGATGAAACGGAAATATAACCTCTCTGAGTAAAAAAGCATGAGAAGTTTCTATATGAAGGTTCTTAGGAATGCTTCCATTTTCTTTTCTTATTAAGTCTCTAATACGATCTTTAGCTGCATTGGTATACGTAACAACATAAATCATCTTTCCATCTACGACTTCTTTTAATCTGTCCAGTACCACCTTAGCCATAGATGTTGTCTTGCCTGCACCAGCTCCAGCAACAACTATCTTCATGATTTTTCACCAGTTTTCAGAAACTTAAGTACTTTAGAAATATGAATAGGCAAAACTATATCCGATAATTCACCTGTACCAAAGTCTCTGCAAAACTTTAACATTGTATCTGTCTTGGCAGTTTTCCATTTTTCGGCCAGTTCATCGGCTGAATTTATATTTTCCCAACCCTCATTGGTTTCAAAGTAATTCTTTAGTTTTAAGTATTTGCCCTCCGTCTTAACGAATTCAGGCTCAAGCGTGTATTCAGTAGTAGTAGTAATAAGTACATTATTATTTATGTTGAACCGTTCGTGATCAGCTTGCGCATTAGGTTGGTTATCATAATCTCGGATAACACCTAAACGGTGTGATGACTTCTTATTTACTGCAAGCCATATCTCTATCATCTTTGTAAATCCTTTATGAAGTGAAATTACTTCAATATCATTGAGTGTATTACCCAATGAACTTAAATAAGACTTAATTAACATTTCTTCACTCGGACCTTCTACAAGAATAATTCTTCTTGAAAATAAGAATTTAAGAAAATCCATATTAGGTTTTTTCGCTAAATAATCTAGTTGTTCACTGCCTAAAGAGGTTTTTAGAGAAAATGCACTCCCCTCGTTAACTACTGATACATTCTCTAGTTGTAATTTGTTCAAGAACTCAGCACTATGCGTCGAAAGGAAGATTTGTAGTTGGTTACTTGATTGAATTGCGGAGTTAATAAAACTTGCCAATAAATGCTCATTACTAATGCATAGATGCGCCTCAGGCTCTTCAATCGTTAGGATATTTAATGCGACATCGTTTTTTACATTTAGGGAGTTAATCATTACTAACAAATAGATCAAATTCCTATTCCCTAGTCCTTGTGTGTTTAGGTATTCTTCGCCAAACCCTAGACGCACATTGTTTAGGAGAGAACTCATACTTGGCATATTGGGAAGTAATGTGATTTCTTTAAAAAAATCCTTTGCATTCTCGATAATTGAAGCTTCCTGCCAATTAAAAATCCCTTCAATGTTACTAATGCTTTTCAGATCCGAGAAGAATGATTCATATGACTTCTCTATCGCAACCTTTTGATCTTCCTTAAGTTTATTATTAAGTAAATTGACCAACGCTTTTGAACCTAGTTGAGTATTTTTATTTGAAAATTCATCTCGCTCTGCAGCCAATGAATTATATATAAAGTTAGATAAATCATTAAATGAAACTTGCTCATCTGTAGAAGTTACCGTGATGGAGTATTTATAATAATCAATGGGCAATAAATTCATTTTGATTTTATCAATTGATTCTTCAACTTTTAAAATCATTGTTATATGCTCTAATAACTTTTTCGGGTTAGACACTTCAAATTTATACTTTATCGAGTAGTGAGGCTCTTCTCCATCAACAGCATTTATCCACTTGCGCACGTAAAATTCATCCGATCCGTCAGGCGTAAAATTCATCTCAACAATTACGTTAGGTAATATAGCAATAAACTCTTCTAGGGTAACTTCTTCATTTTTTATTCTTACTAAATTATCTTGAATGAAAGAGAAATATACGTTTTTTGAATCGTTATTAATGTCTTGCCATCCAATATTCTTGCTTATATTCCCAACCTCATCGTTCATTAATGGAAGCGTAATTGCTTTTAAAATATTGCTTTTGCCACTATTGTTTTCTCCAATAAATATGACCAGTCTATTAAGACTTAGGTCAACATTTTTTAAATTCCGATAATTCTTTATGTTGATTTTTGAAATCTTCATTTATATACCCCATCCCTATTTAACTAGCTTTTAGTTTCTTGCGCTGCTATTCTAAGTAACCACATTTTTGCTGTCTTCATTAAAAGCGTTTCTTCACCGGGCTTTTATCCCTCACCAATAATTGTCATGAGACTATTTTATTATTTATATTTTTCGATTTCCATAACTTAATTACTATTGTGTATAATTTCAATAGTTGATTCTATTCAAAAAAGGATTTGGTGAATATATGGCTAATCCGTTCGTATGGCAGATGGTAAGGGAAGCTGTTACAAACTTAGGAGGAAGAGCGTCCAATAGTGATATCAAGAAATATATTAAGGGCAAGTACGGAAATGTGAACGAGACTACAATTAACTGTACTATCCTTACATGCAGTGTTAATAAGGATTCAAGGATTAATTGGCCTGAGAATAACAAGCCAAGACTTGCTACCTCTCAATATGATTTCCTGTACAATATTGGGAGAGGACAAGTCGAATTGTATGACCCGGCAAAACATGATAAATGGGAAATTCGACGAGGACCTGACGGTAAGCTTAGAGTATGTACTGTCGGTGAATCGGGAGATATTACGAATACCCATGACAACGAATCAGAAGCCAAAGAACAGCATGACTACGATGAATCTAAAGGTACTTCAGAAAGCTTGACCTTCCCACTAGAGAACCATTTAAGGGACTTTATTGCCAAGAACATAGGCTCCATAAGTGTGGAAGGCAAAGTGCTAAGACTATTTGTCGATAATGATGATACTGTGGGGATTGAATACCAGACGGATATCGGTAGAATCGACCTGCTGGCTGTGGACGAAGACGATAATTATGTTGTGCTTGAACTAAAGGTAACTAAGGGGGCCGATTATGCTTTGGGACAACTGTTGAGATATATGGGGTGGGTCAAAGCCAAGCTCTGTAAAGACAACACAGTTAAGGGCGTTATTGTGGCACCTGAAATTGACAACAAACTCAAGTATGCTGCCAGTATGGTGGAAGATGTCACTCTTTACAGATATCAAGTCAGCTTTACCATTGAGGCTGTTAGCTTGCAGAGTTAAGGGCCCCTTCGGGTTACCTCTATATTGCGTTCTACTACCATTCATAGCACATGCATCATTAAACGCCTCGGAACTCTCCGAGGCGTTTGGTTACTTATATCATTCTCCCAAAATACTTAACCACTAATCTCTTCTAAAGTCATCCTTATGCTCTGACCACAATAGATTCACTTCTACAAGAAGGTCATATAATGAAATTGCATTGCTTTGAAGATCATCTTTGTGCTCTTCATAGAATTGCGAGGCGAATATCCTTCTTTTTGTTTCATTTGTACATTTGCGGAAATCTGTTCTAGCCAATATATCTCTATTAATGCTTTCTAAGAAAGTGCGTTTATTTTTAGATCTCTCCGCTCTTTCATTATCTCGAATATCTTCAATCTCTTCATAAAATTTTAACTCGATGCTCTTTATAAAATCGTCTGAGCCATCTGGATATAAACTATCATCTTCTTCCTCATACATAAAGATAGTCCCGTGAAAAGGAAAGACAACTTTCACCTGTTGATCTCTGCCAATATATCTTTCAAACTCCATGACCTTATTATTGAATTTCTTTACTTCAACTTTTATTTTTGGAATAAGTTGTTCGGGGAAATTATTTTCTTCGATCATTTCATCAGTAATAAGGCTTCCTTCAATATCAATTTGTGAAAGTACTGTTTTTGAAAAGTATATAAAGGGAACTTGATATTGGCTTACAACTTCAAGAAAGTCATCGAAACGTTGAATAGTTATTTCGGAGCCATCAATGAACATTTCACTTTCAATAGCCTTTATATTTAACTTTTTTAACTCCTCAATAATTCGATCAGAAGAAACTGATACCATCATCTAGAGACACCTCAGAGATAAATTTGGAGTTATATCCGTATTTCGCAGCCAATTCCCTGACTCTTGATTTTATCAAATACTTATACAAGATGTTCTTCGGTAAAAGTAAAATCAGGATATTGCTTCATATATTTTCGAATGATCTCTCTTCTTTCTGATTCGTCAGACGAACATATTACTTTTCTGCCCTGTTGTTGTGCTTCAACAACACGCCTAATATAACTTTCATCACTGTAGATTTTATTTGAAACAAAAAACAGTTTTTTATCGTTGTCACGTACCACTACACAAAACCCATCTTTGAATCTTTTCATTTAATGTCACCTCGCGATAAATGTATTATTTTATCAAAACTTTTTAGGTTCTAAAATTAGTTTTCTTTCTTCGAGTTTAAGGCTATTGCGCATACCTTGGGGTGAAAAGTAGGACTCGATAACTGTGCCATCCTTAAACCTCAATTCGCCCTGCCATGTACCAAATATATGACCTATAGCATTTACATTAACGAGAGCCTTTACGCCCTTATTATTAGTATCAATCCCTTTAATATTAATTGTTGAACCATTAAACTCAGATTTTACGAAATCATGGTCTTTCAAAATTCCAACAATCTGTTCATACTCACTTCTTGTAAAAATAAATTCTTTACGAGTATTCAGCACTGCTTTCCCCTCGTGTTCAACTATGTAATTAATAATATCAATATTAAATAACTCATTTTCATGTTCCGTTTTAACTTCGATAAATTTTGGCATCAACAATCTCTCCTCATCTATTTAAATAGAATTGTGCCTTTATCCATAAAATATTAACTCGTCTTTATCATCCGACCAAAATATTACGCACTGATTACTGTAATGAAAAAGCAATACATCAAGAACATTTGTCCTATCTGAAATAATAATTGGATCTTTACCTAAATAAAACTTGAAGTACCCACCTTTATTCAAATAATCCATAATGTCATCCGTGTTCTGGATTTTTATCATCTAGCGTTAATCCCCAGTTATCGTTGATAGCATCATTATATCACGCCACCTAAATTATGTAATTGTTAGACTCTGAGGGATTCCCCCTACCTCCTGTATATGTCACAAGTTTTGTAGAGGGGTTGATTACATTGAATCAAAGTTAAACTCTTGCCTTCACCGTTAAATTAGTCCTCATTTCACTAAGGTCAACCTTATTGACCGCATCTATTAACAGCAAAACACAAAACCTTACGTTTTTTCGTATAAAGAACGATGACCTTATTCGGTCATCGTTCTATGACAAACAGCTATATGTTGTATGCATCATGATTGCACTACTTATGCCCCTTTTAACTTCTTTCCTTTGTTAAATACACGACGTTTAAACAATTCTGACTTCAACTTTTGCATCCGTGAGAAATATTCTAATCTGTTGAGTTCAGGATCATCCCTTTTGATTCTTACATACTCAATTAGTGGATGACTACTTGAAACCTTAACATAGATTTCATCGTCATTTAAGATATGCCGAACAACAAGTACTGGAGATACATTTTCAAAAGCGATAACAACACGTTTTGGTTCATAAATAGAACCATTAAAAAAAACATGATATCCAGATTTTACTGCTAGTTCCGGACTAAATTGAAACACAAAATCCTTCATTTCCTAAACCTCCCTTTGATTTATATTTTTATTATTCTCAAAAACTATCAATTAATACATATATATATTAATTTTAGAAATAAATATTATGTCTATTCAAATAATTGTCAAGCACGTGGAACATACTAACCGGACCCTCTCAGCAGGTTGGTTAGGGAAGTAAATTTAAGATGCATTTTCATTCCTGCGAGCTAACTCCATAATTTTTTCCCTGTCGTATATGTATCGTTTACGGCCTCCCTTTAACTGGATAATTTGTTTAGGCACCAATTGGCCAGAGGTTTCAAGTGAAACTACGGCCTTTTCACCAATTTTTAATATTTGCATGACTTCTTCACGATATAATCCTTTTTCAACTGATCGCTTTTCCTTAATCTTTTTTACAATAAGCAATAGTTGGCTTCTTTCAAGATAGCAGCTCTTAAAATTACCAATAGTATTCAATTTAACCGCAGCTAAATTACCCTCAAGTATTTCCTTTATTAAACAAATTGCAGAAAGACCTATTTTATTGTATTTTTTAAGAGAATTGCTAAACGAAATCCATCCTTCGTCAATTTTATCTAAGGTTAATAAGCATTTCTCCAATAGTTGATCAATCTCTTCTTTACGAATCTGTTTAGAGTATACCCCGTCAATCGAGTCTTCATGTAATATACCAGCATCAAGTAATTTATAAACGATTTCCATGTTCAGTCCTAATAGTTGCGAACACTTCGCTTTACTAACAAATCTGCTCCTTGAATCAATCTGTTTATTAAGGCTTATTTTATCAACCAAATATTTTTTATTGTTCTCTAAGACAATAAGTAGTTTCTCTTCGCCTAGTGATATTAACTTCTCATTTGAGAAATAACTTTTCGCCTCCTCTTTTCTAATATATCCTCTTTGTTCTAATAATGATGTGTTTCTCTTGAAAACTGACAAGTCCTTCCTTACTCTTCCTTCATCTAGCTTTGATAACCAAAAATACTCATATGAAGATTTAATCCAATTAAAAGCTTCTTCACCGAATAATCTTTCAAACTCTCTTGTCCGATAATACATGGACTTAGTTGGTAGTTTTAATTGATATTCAAGGATCCTATAAAAATTATCAGGAAATTGATCATACATCCAAAAGAAACTCTTTATTGCATTATGATAACTAACGTTATCCTTTATTCCCGACCTTTTATTATGGAATATACGAAGGACCTGGTCAGGTATCAATGGAGAGGGACAACCTTCAAGAAATAATGTACTCGTGTATAAAAGTCGATGGATATTCTTGAATGTCATATAGTGACCCATAAACCGGGTTTCTCCAGCATCTGCACAGTCAAAAACTTGATGGTTAGTCCATTCTTTTGGTTCATCTTTTGAAGTGATCGAGTTTAAATAAGCATTGTCACATAATCTACAGGTGCCGGCCATTATTGAATCAACAGAGGCATCGGATCCACAAACTTTGCAATGGTCACATAGAACAATTTGATGCTTTGTACAAGTCGTTATAGAACGCAGAAACCAATTAATTTGATAGATTGATTCCTCAGTTATACATATTGGACAAAACTTAAACCTGCTTTTGAGTACCATCTTACTGGATAACTGTTCTCCCAGTAATTCTACAAAGTAATTGCTGGTCATTGAAATGATCTTGTTACTCGGCGTATCTATCAGTTCAGATATTGATGTAATTTCAGATCTAGTAAAATGATTAGTTCTAAAACCGTTGTGGTTCATTTTAAGTGCATCTGCTATTTGATATGTATTTAAGTAACGGTTAACATTTGCGATTCTATTAAGATAACTAATCAGGCTTTCTTTCGATTTAGTGGTCGGTAAAAATAAAAATTGCATGTATATTCTCCTTTAATAATATATTCGATGTCTCCCATTTTGCTGGATCATTGCGAATTTAACCGTTCCTATATTATCAATCCTATTTAAATATATTTATTGACCTTTCTCGTCGTAATAATACATATATATAGCAAACGATAAATTACTACATATATAGGCATTTTTAGTTCAAGGCCTTTTGTCTACACTTCTTCTAAAGAGGTGTATGAATCATGAATGAATCCGAGTTGGTTTTACGATTAGTCGGACAAAGAATCAAAGAAATAAGAAAAGCCCAATCCCTTTCTCAAGAAGAACTTGGAGAAAAGGCGGGCTTCCATTATACATATATAGGTAGTGTTGAACGTGGTGAAGCTAATATTACACTTAAGAATTTGACACGTATTAGCAATACCCTTGGTGTGAGCATTTCGGATTTGTTAAGGTATAATGATTCAATTAACCAGTATATAGATCAAAATAAAGAGTCTGAGCTTCTAGAAATATTCGATATGATTATTAGTCAGGATGCTATCCCGCTCAGTAAAATAAAAAATATTATTAGTGAGTTACTCTCATAGGAAGGGTCAAGACGTTAATCTAATTAACGGCTTGATCTTTTTTTATCAAAAACTGAGGGTTATTGGATGTGGTGAACTTCATATTAGGAGGGAGCAATAAATGAATGAAAAACAGTCATGATCTCGGCCCGATTGAATTACATCTAGATGAGTTATTAGAAGCTGCAATTACAATCAGTGAAAAAGAGCTATCAAGTTCAACTAAACGATCTATACACATCCATTGGACATCATTTGAAGAATGGTGTGAAAAATACGATCTACCTCCCCTTCCGACTAATGAGCACGTATATTCACTCTATATGACTTATCTTTTGTTTAAAGGAAACACCGTTCATACATTAAGGAAGAAAATACAGGCAATAAATTGGATAAATAAAAATGCTGGCTTTAATTCCCCCTACACAGTAAATGTAAAAAAAGTTTGGGCCGAAATTGTTAGAATCCAAAACGGGGTCCTTGATCATAAACTGCCATTGATTCTCGAAATACTTCGTCTAATTACAAGATATATAAATCTAGAAAGCTTATCTGGGAAAAGAGATCGCGCAATAATTTTGATCGGATATTACGGATCACTCAGAAGATCTGAGCTGTCAAACCTCACTTTTGAAAACATACATGTATCTGAGAATGGACTAACTATTGTAGTATTCAGAAACAATAATTCCATTCCTACTGAAACAGTACAAGTACATTATTCAATCGATGAAAATAATTGTCCTGTTAGATCATTTTACTCCTGGAAAGAAGCTTCGGGACTCAAAACCGGTCCTGTTTTCAGATCCATCAATTTACATGGTCATATTTCAGAAAAAAAACTTTCTGACAAATCAGTGGCGCTGATATTAAAAAAATACCTAGCAGTTATTGGAGTTGACGACTATTTATTTTCTGGCCATAGTATACGATCAGGACTTACTGTATCTGCATTGATAAATTCCGAGTTGAATTCTATAGCACAAAAACGGCATAGACCAAATAATAAATTATTGAGAAGATATAACAACAGTTCTGATAATTTATTTTCTGATAATGCAGCAAAGGACATCGGACTATAAATTAATAGTCACACTAAATTAGTATAGATAGTTAAGCGCTGCAATATAAATTATATCTGAAAGTTCCAGTCCACCAGTCCCTTTCTGTTTATTTAGTTTTTCGAGAAAATCGTTTGTTCTATCGACCCGATATTGAGTACTTAATTCCGGAAATAATTTTTCAATATCAAGAGAAACGACATCAAACTTAGACTGAAGTAAATTAATTCCCCTCGTATTAAACTTTTCGGTCTTCATTTTAGCTGAAGAAATGTCGAAATTTGCTGGCCAGGATAATATAACTTCTCCTGCATGTTGAATCCCTTCGTAAATTTCAAAGATGTTAAGTTTATCGATGTATTTACCGTTCCAATAATCATCATGATCACTGGCTAACCAAGAAAAAAACGATAAAACATAAACTAAGTCGATATATCTTAATTTTAGGACCTCTAAAGGATACTGCCCTTTATCTAACTTATTATTTTTATTGAGTTGATAATATAAAAGCTTATGCACGTCTAACTTCTCAACTTTAATGTAATTTTCTATGTACCTACCCGTGTCCTTCCATTGCATATTACATACAGCACATTGATATATTAAATCCTCACTCCAAGAAAACAATCCAATACAACTAGGACAAGAATCTAGAAGTAAACATTGATGTTCAATACAAGTTGTAATATGGGTAAAGTACCATTCTGAATTAAATGTATTATGATCATGCAAACAAAAAGGACAAACCTTCACTTTATTTGACAGTAGATATCGCGGAAACTTTTGACCAAATAGAAAGCAATCAGTATTTCCAGCCCCCCGTTCGAGAAGCAACCAATCATTAAGAACCCTATTATCGACGACAAGACTGGTAAATATTGATGTATTAATCTCGTCTAAATAAATAGGATTAGGATTATTTGGTCTATATCTTACCCCAAGCAATTTATAATTTGCTTTCAAATCACCTAGATTCAAATTAGAAGTTCGACAAATGTAACTATAAAATGATTCTTTCTTTTGCGGTGTTGGTTGAATTGGCCATAGCACAATTTTCATCGCCTTTTGTTATTATTGTTTTATAATCATTATTACTTAAAATACTGACTCCAATACTTCTCCATCGCCCCAAAGAAAAAATGATGGCTCAACTTTATTTTTTAAATAGGCTCTGTTATCGTTGAATGTTGATTTTCGAGCAAAAGAATAACCGCCCCGTTAATAAGGGGCAGTCAAATTGAACTAACGTTCTTTGTTAATCACTACGTTTTTCTTCATTATATTTCTTATTCCGTACCCATTCAGTTCTACATGCTAGACACCAATCCTGTTTCCAGTGCTGCCCTGTGGCTTGTATTCCAAAATTCTTACGGTTGTCCAACAAATAACTGCCACATCTTTCGCACATCTTATACTTTGGTCTTTTGTACGCCATTGTTAATTCTCCTTCACCCAATTATTGAGGTTGGTTTGTCCTCTATAATAGGCTGTGTTTTTTTTGCGATTTGACTAGGTAACTGCGTACTCCAAAAAATCAACAATTAGGTTTAACACAGCCTTTAAATAAAAACTTCAAACGCTAAAGAAGATGACCCTTAGAGATAAAAGGATCATCTTCTGGAAGCAGAGAGTCTTTAATATACCGTCCACATTTCAGATATTGTATAGATAATAGAGTAACTACACCTGGTCGGTCAAAAGCATAGCTACATTTGGTAGATCGAAATCAATCTCATATGGTGAAAAATGTAGCTTACCGTTGCTAACGGGTTGCTTTATGATATTATTCCGTAGCATGATCTTCTTCCCATCATTCGTCACTAATACGTATTGATCCCCGATGATTTGTTCTTCTACCGGATGATTTAGTATATCGCAGACACGACTTATCGGCTTCATATATTGCTTTTGCTCTTCTAATGAGTAACGTTTGAGTTCGCTGTCCTTCAAGTAAAGCAGTAACTCATGAGCCAAAAAACGATTTAAGCTGTAATGTTTCAACTGATTCTTGTAATGGCGCAGGCATTTGTAGCATGAGCTTTGGCAGTCGCATTGCTGCAACAGATGCATCGCCTCGTCCAGAATCTCGCCGATTCTCTCTCCGGCTACATATGAATAGCCCGCACCGCCGGATAAGGAATCGAATAAATAGATATCCGCGTAGTACTGTCCGTTCTCAGATAGAATGCGGTGACCGGCTACCAACTCCTGAACTTCGATGTCCAGAATACGACTAGCCGCTAGAACGACGGCTTCGCCTAGAGAATCGAGAGCCGCATTCATCCAGGCATTGGCTTGTCCCGGTTCAAAGTGGATCGTATGGTCCAATCTCAGCCGGATCAGCAGCAAGTCGGTAACGAAGCGATTCCCGAGATAGACATTATGAATCTTCCCTCGACAAGTGTACTCGCCGCCCGCTGAGAGATACGGTTTATGATGAGTGGTCACGACTTTCGGATTATGCGGATCGACCGGATGGATGTATCCGCAATCACCGCACATTTGAAATCCGCTTCTCTTGTTCGGCCCCCGGTTCAGAACAATTAATTCTTTATCCGCCATATAGCCGTATTGAATAAGGCCACGCTCGTTTAACGTCGAGAATTCCAGTCCTTCATTCTGGTTCGGTACCGGTAATTGCGGCGTGCTCGCATAGCTGAGCTCCTGTTCATCATCCCATTTCTCCACGCTCTCCCCGCGCTCCGGCGAGAACCCCGCGGGGCGGATGTAAGGCATGGAATTCAATTGGGCATGGCACGTCGGACAAGCTGTCGCCCGGTCAACCCCCAACTTCGTATAATGGCAACGGTCGCAGAAAACGACAGTATTCTGAAAAGAATAATGTGCAGCCGGCTTCGATCTATTAGGCGCGAATGGCGTGTAAATTCCGCCAATCCGGTACGTCTCCTTGTCGACGACAATCTGCCGGCCTGGGGAGTATTCGCTTAGCGCGCGATTCAATTCTAACTGCGGTCGTTGTTTGATGAGGATTTTTCCCTTGCGACCTCTATCCTGAATATAGAAGCTGACTAGGTCTTGCGGGAACGCGTAGGTCGGCAGAAATCCGTGATTAAACAGAAAGTCCAATAAATAATAATTATTGCTCTGATCGACATTGTCGAGTTCTTCTTCGACTTCTGGATCGATCGTGATTTCGTGCCGAATCTTATCAAACGCAGTCTTCAATTCGCTTGGCAATCGGGAGATGGTGCGATCAACCAGGAGAGCCGAATCGCGGAATCCTTCAGCCAGGACTTGCAATAAATCCGGATGCGCATCGTACGAGATGCCCTTCAACCAATCTCCGAACGCTTGTACGTTAAAGGGAGGTCCGCTCTCGAAGAAATCGACTGTCCGACCAAGAGCTTCGTTTATTTTGCTGCCGGCCGCATCCGCGTAAGACGCATTTTCGTGGAAATACGTCTGGATCAGGACTGCGATCAGATGTCGTTTTACGATTTTCTCATTGTCGATGTAAATCTTGCTCTCACTGGGCGAACCGCTGATAATCCGTTCTGGACGCTTGAAGTAATAATGATCATGCGGACCATCCTGGGCATAGGTCACAACCGTTGAGAGCGAGGAGCCTCGTCGGCCCGCCCGACCGGCACGCTGTTGGTAATTCTCACGCTTAGGTGGGATGTTGCGTAGACCGACTGCCGTCAAAGAGCCGATATCGATGCCGACTTCCATGGTCGTCGTACAGCTCAGAATGTCGACAATACCGTTGCTGCCGGGCATTTCAATATCCTGGAAAGCTAATTCGTAGTTCTCGGTTGTTGCAAGAGCTTCGCTGTCGTCCTTCTGGGACAACTGCGCGGTATGCTCTTCTACCGTCATATTTCGGATACTGGCTTCCCCATATAACACTTGAGCAACAGGAGTACGCCAATATCCTCTTTCCGAGGCGAGTACATCGCTATCGGGCGACAAGACAGTCACATTGGCGGATATGCAGTTAGGGCAACATCCTTCTACCGAGAAGGCGTGAATTTGTTTGCATGAGTGGCATTTATACCAGGTGTGATCAATACCGTTGTGAATCGCTAACCGGCCCGGGTCAAGATAATACCTGCCTGCTTGTGAAATGCATAGATTATCGTACAGGCTCTTGACTACCATTTTCGATTCAGTTCCGGGCACAAGCTTAATAAGCAATTCCCGCAGCGTGTCCGATATCCAGAGATGCTCTTTGCCCCACTCCTCATTATATCGCATGAATCCGAGAATCTCGCGACGATCACGCACCTTCAGGTTAATGTCAATAGCGATATCATCCAACAAGTCCTTAATGAACATGATCGCGACCACGGTAATTTGTTCGTCCGTCAGCGCGTCTTGAAGGTCCTTGCGAAGAACGGTCATCCACCTTCGAGTTGGCGACAAATAACCTGTCGCCGTGTCATACAGCGAGATGCCTGGGGAGGATATCACTTCCATCAGCCGCTTGCGTAGCCCGGTTCTCATTTGCAAATAGTCATTTTCCTCCAAAGCTTCCCGAATATCCACTTCATCTAGTGATCCGTCCAACGATCGAAGATAACTTTTCAAATCGATAAGTAAGTCCTGTCGAGCTGATTTGTCGAGCAGCGATACCTTGTGAATATGCATAAAATGAAGCAAGCTCGGGTACAACTTTTCAATAGGGTATTTAGGTCCTACGCTGGTGGCTGCCAATAGGAGTAATTGCCGAAGGGTGTCATTCTCCACCTCTTCCGGAATGTCGCGGGCAAGTCTAGCCGCTTTCTGTCTACCGTCAGAGAACAACAGAACCTTGCGTCCCTCGTTCGGATGATCCTTGCCAGGCACGGGCGACTGTAGCATGAACTGCTCGCGAACAAGATTGGCGAAGGGTTGTTCGCCCTTGGTGCGCAAATCCTTGATTGCATCTATAGATCGACTTTGGCAGCACGGGCATTTATCAAAGGATGGGGCAAAAGTGGCGTTCGTCCGCACTTTCTTGTGTTTGTCCTTCGCAGGCGGCGCGTACACTTTCATAAATTGATGCCGCTCCGCCTCCGAAGGCGGTTCGCTGACGACATATCCGGTGGAGATGTCCAGCCATAACGGGATTACGAGCTTCTTCTTGAACGCGTCTTCGTGAGGCTGTTCGATCAACAGATCGATGGGTTCTAGCTCTTCGCCGACGACAGCATTGCCTTTCTCTCCCCAGAGATAGAAATGACGTTGGCTTGCCTGGTAATAACCGCGTATAAAAGCAGATCCGCATTTCTTATGCGTGACAACCTCATAAATGCGGGCGCCACATTCGCAAGTTAACCGGTACGAATTATAAATGTTGCCGAACTCCGGAGCTTTAATTTCGTTCGGTTGCGCTGTGCAATGTGGATTGAGGCATACATAGATACCTGGAACGCCGCGGAAAAACATATGAACGCGCGCTGCCAGCAAGACGCGTCCATCTCGTTTGGCTGCGTTAGCCAAAATGAGCAAATGACTTGCTGCCTTTTCCGCTATCTCGGAATCGCTACCGGGGCATAGTTCCGATACGATCTGTCGGATAGAAGTCGCCTGACCGCTTATGCGGGAGATAAGCAACTCTAATGGGCCGAATCCATCCAGTTGGGTATATAGATAGACAGGAAGGTCGTTTGGGTCCGCCGGCGGCTCTGGCCAATTCAGCTGATTCCGTACGCTATGAAAGGAATCGAGGAACACCCGATACTCTTTGCTATACTGTCTGAACTTCCCGCTATCCAATGCGCTTAAAGCTTCGATCTCAGCAACCGTCGCCGGTCGCGCAGGTCTGCGTGTCTCTCGAACGCCCGTGATGAGTTTGAACGAGCGTTGATTGGGCTTGCCCGTTAACTTCTCGGCGAATTCGATTGCTGCATCTTCCGACCCGAGGCTTGCGGAAGTGAGAATGCAGCGCAGCCGATCACGCGGAATGCCAAGACGCGATTGCAAGCGCCTGATTAAGAAAGCCACTTCAGCGCCGCCAGTCCCCCGGTACATGTGGGCTTCGTCTAAGATCAGCATGAATGTATTGCGCTCATCAGCTTGAAGCCAATCTTGCGTCTTCTGCCAGATCGATCGTTCGATCGGGCGAAGAAGCATATACTCCAGCATGGAATAGTTGGTAACGAGGATATCCGGTGGCATCTCCTGCATCTCTTGTCGCATGAACAACTCCGCGTCAAGGGCATTGAGAGGGAGGTCATGGTTGTTGCGAAGCGAGTCCCGGAGCGTTCCCAAATCTTTTGCGATCCACTTGCCCCTTTCCTTCATCTGCTCAGCGATCTTCGGATTGTTCTCCTCCAGATCCAGATAATACTGAAGATTGTTCTTTAATCGTTCGATTTTGTACTTGGATGGAGAACCAGGAAACGGCGTCCTTGACGTATACATGCCGAACTGGACATTCCGATTACCTGAATCGCGGAATATCTGCTTCACCTGTTCGTCGCCGAATAGTCGGCGAAGCCGCGTCATCTGATCGCTAACCAATGCATTCATTGGGTAGAGAATAAGTGCGCGTACGGCTCGCTTTGAGAATTGCTCGGGTCGTTCCTCTGCTTCGAGATACAATGAATTCAAGATCGGATGCATGAACGTCTCCGTCTTGCCGGAACCGGTACCGGTTGCCACGACGAGATCCTGACGATCATGTAGAAAGGCTTCCATCGCCTGTTGCTGATGTATGTACATGTGAGGATACACGCCAACACCAGGCGACAGCGAAGCAAGCTGGGTCATTAAGCTTTTCGAAGCTTGCGGAATGTCCATGGTCTCATAGTTCCCGCCTTGCTCATATACTGGTGTCGCTTCAATAAAAGGCTCTGTTGAGATGACTCCGGGGGTATCCAGCAGCAAGGTACGCTTCCTTTGCAACTCCGGTTGGCTTATCGGATATTGGGTCTCCAGGTATTCTCTCAGTTTACGGTGGAGCTGTGCGGCTACACCTTCAATCGATTGCGCATTATCCATCTAGTTCACCTCTTCAAACTTCAATCGTTTCAGAATAGCTTTTGCATCATCCCTATAAAGGTGTGGAATCAGATAACCCGTGGGATTCTGCCATTTCTCCGGCACTCCAATTAGCGCAAGCATATTGCGTTCTTCAATTGGTATGCGCCGGGATAACCGCAATTCCTGGTATTGATCGTCATAAGGGGACCAGGAAAAGTTTGGTTTCGCGCCATGCCGCAGTTCTAACCCAATGATGACGCGCCGCCGATTAGCATTGTCGATTCCGGCAATGGACCAGCCAACTGATGTTTTACGGCCAATGTACCAATCTTCTTTCTCGGAATGTCTGAACGGACGATGAGTCAGCAAATACGAAGTGTTCGGCTTTGCGACTAACGGACGCTTCACTTGACGTAGCCCTCGTGGGGTTGCTTGTAACCATCTGTCCGGACGGAATTCCGGTTCCTCTCGCAATTCCTTCTCGTAACGGAGTAAAATCGCTTCCGGTTCTTCGGCATAAGCCCAATCCTCGGCGGCTATGCTCGGTGACACCTTATCAGAAGAAAGACCAATTAAGCCAAAGACATTTCGGGCTTTCTCATGCAACGAGCTGATAATGATCGCTTCACCAGATGCAGGCAAGAGAATACATCGTACTGGAGGAACGAAGTAATACCCTTCGCCCAGATGGACGATCTCACCACAATCAGACAACATTCGGACGAATTTGAGGGGGATCTCTTCCGCTGCTTCAGACTGGAGAAAAAAATCCAGTTCTTGAGTTAGGCAAGGAATCACCCTCTGTAGAATAGGAAGAAATCGGCGGATATGCACTTTGTGATCCGGGTAGTCAGAAGCAATCGAAGCGATCAGATTTTTCGTGTAGCAGATTCCCTGTTGCAGTTGATACTGCGCTTGTAAACCTAAATATCGTCTCATTTCGGCTCACTTCTCGCATTCACATGCTGCCAATACCGCTCAAATATCTGCCACATCCATTGATATCTATGCAAGGGGGCATCACCGGAAATGCGCAAATATGCTAGCCAAACATCGAATTGTCTCGGAATCGGTCCCAGTTCCATACTGTGAGTCTCCAACAGCCATTCCTCGAATGCAACACGCTCGTCTTCGGTATCGTCGATTTTCAATTCGTCCAACATGGAGAGCATGATCTGTCCGCACTCTTCAGGCGGGACAACCCTCCGGTCAGCCACTTTTCTTATCAGCTGGTCTGCGTTCAAGACAGGCGACAATCGGAACTTGTCCATGAATGCTTCTGCCGCTTCCTGGTCGTCGATCGACAAGAAGACGAGATCCGGTGCTATCGATCCCTGGGACCAGCGTCTCAACTTCAGGAACGAAGGCAGACTGAATTCCGCTGATGTGAGATGCGCGTTATGCAGAAGGAGAGATTTGACGGCCTGTGCCTTACGAAACATTTGGAACTTCTTGGTTAGTCCTTCTAACGAGAAGGTATGGATCTCCGGCAATACGGTAATTGTCTCGCTTGCCGTTGTATAATGTGCCAGAAGTTGAGCCAATTCTAACGATCGTTTTCCTACGATCAAGACTGGAACATCGGTAGTAGCGGCACAGAGCAACGTCTGGGCAATCAAACGGGACTCGGGCATACGAAGGTTCGGCTCCAAGTAAGCCCAATAGTCTTCCAGTTTATCGTAAATAGGTGCTTGTCGTTCAAGGGATATCGCGTACATCGTCGGTTCGGCAGACGTCCTTTCAGGAGCCGCTAATGCGCTTGACGTTTCGGCAAAGCCCAGCCCTCTCCACGCCAATTGATTGATAAATTCGCCGATAACGTTGGTCTGAATCTCGGCGATTTTAGCTTCGGACTTCTCCTGCAGTTGAAAAAGCGTCTGTTCCAACTTGTCCCGTTCCATACGTATAGTGTCAAGCTCTTTGCCCGATCGTTCTGTCTCGGCTCTTAATGAATTAATTTGTCTTGATAGTTTAAGATGTTCCTCTTCCAACTGCTTGCGAAACCCGATACGATACTCATCCAGTTGCTGATTGACATAGGTTTGCACGTAGGGAAGCTCGAACAGAGTCTGCTGTACTTCATCTATGAGCGCTTGATCCAGCGTATGGACGCTCAAAATACGGATGGTCCGCTGAAGACGCCTCTGTACAAGTTCATCGCTTATGTAACCAGTGTTGCCCCACTCTCCCAATTGCCGAATGATCTTGCGGGTAAGGTCGCCTAAATCGGCGTTCTCGCGGATCATCCTCAGTATGTCTCGGATTACGCGCTCATTGCTTGCTAGATCTATGTCACCGACGACCGGCTCTTTTGTAAGATCGGCAACGACGAAGAACCGCTCGGGCTCATTCAGATATGTATTCTCATAGCGGAAGAGATCAAAGCAATTTTGGCGATAAGGAGAAGAATCATCCTGGATATCCCAGACTTCTTCATTATTCCTCTTTTTCAACTGCAAGGGTCCAATCAGATAGTCATCGCTTGTGTGGATGAGTACGTTGGGCAGCGGTTCATGAGCAAGACGGAAGCCTCGTCGCAACCGTTCGATCAAGTGATCATCTTGAGCCAATTCCATAATCTGAATAACCTCATACAACGGAATCCTCGCTATACCCATGCCTAGCGAATATTTCAATGAAGTGACTTTATCCGGATCGTAGGAGTAGCTTTCACTGACTTCAAACAGTCCATATTTGACTCTGTCGGGCAGTTGCGGGTCATACGGTACAAATACATTTCCGGTGTTCGGGAAAAGCTCGATTTTCCGTTCTTTGTCCAGATGTTGTAGTTGCCCTCTCTCGTATAAGGCGATGATATTGAAGCGGGGCAACCCGTCTTTATTGGTGTAGATATTGCCGAAGATGATCAAAGTGACTCCTCCATTTGATGTATGAGTGACAAAGAGTTGAATGGCACAAAGCCTCGGCGCATGTTCAGTAACAAGAGCAAGCGATTTTTATCTGTAAATGCTGAATGAGAGATATATTGGCTCAACTGCTGAAATCGCCTCATCCCCAGATAAACTTCCAGGTACCTTGCTCGTTGTTCGAGTTGTTGAAGGAGAAGCGGCAGAATCGTATCCGATGCTGAACTCATCTCAGTCTGGAAGTTAACGGACCACACAAATGGGATATATAATCGCGTGATCTGATCGAAGTAACGGCCACTTGGCCGGTTCAATGTATCCGAGGTTCCGTCCGCCAAGTAAACCGTCAAGGAGCAGTTCGCCGAGAGCAAGAATTGACGACTCGCTGAGACCATGCTGTCAAATAATGCCTGCTTATCGTTTATAGTCACCCACAATGGATTCTCCGACTTATGCACGATTTCGGGCACGTGTTGAACCTCAAACCTCTCTCCTCGTTGATTGAGAAAATAGATAGAGTACGGACCTTGATGGGTTAAACGGACCGTCATTGTACATTCCCGTTGACTAATGACTTGCCTTTGTCCATCCGGTTCGACGATCGCTATCCAATTAATGACCGGCTTGACTCCCGAATGTGTGATCTGCAAAGTCACAGAGTCGGTTGACACCTCAGTCATACCCTGTGACAAGCGAAACGTTACGGGTGCCAACAAGTCCAAATGACTAACAGCTTGAAGTACATTGATTCTCAACACGCGGGCGAACCAGTCCAATAAGTTGGATGATATTTCGTTCGGCATTTGGCAATCGTAAAGTATATATCCTTCCAGTTCCTGTTCGTGTAGCCTCGTCAATTCGGAAGGAAACGTTAGTTTATAAGGAGAGAGAATCATAAAGCGTCCACTAAGAATGACCCTCGAATGCGGAATATGTAGCAGGCAGCCTTGTATGAACTTGAATAGGAGCGGATTGCCTTGAAACGGTCGATGCGTTCCGGATATCTGGATCTTAAGCATTTTTTCCAAAGCAGGATTGTTCACGGTTATCGAATACGAATCCCGAATGCGGATAGGTATTTTATAGCTAGCACCTGTTAAACCGTGCAGGTGAACCGAACTCACTTCATGTCGTTCTTCCTCGCAGCGTATCAGAAAGTATAGTCGTTCTCGGTCTATGATCGCGTGGAACTCAGGTTTAATAATGGGAAGACGCAAGTGAAGTTTCCATACCTCGCTGATACATGCAAGCTCCAATCGGACCTGTGATCGAAGTTGCAATTCTTCTTCATAGAGGTTAAGGGCTTCATCAATATCGTTGCCAAGTTGCTTCACGTAGTTTTCGCAGAAAAGAACCTCGTGCTGATTTATTGCGTCTTTATGACGAAAGTGTTTTCTATTTTTCTCTCCCGCTGCTAGGATGACATCGCTTCCGCAACAGGCACACAGATAGGGAACACCTTTGTTAGCATGGTTGGCATGAAGTATTCGTCCATTGGTCGTCATCGCCTTGTCCATAGGAACCCTCCTAACGCTAATTAACGGCGAGTTAGGTTTGATTTGTTAGTATGAGTTTACCATAAGGAAAGTGTATTCTAAGTATAAAGATAGATGAAATGGTGCAAATTGCATTAGGTATATAGGTCCAATGTAATATTCGGAATAAAACGAGGGGAAAATTGAAGGATTTCGTCGCTTATTCATTCTTGCTTCAGCCGTTCGTTGCTGAACCAACGAATTTCATTAAGTTATGGCAATTGATATAGCGCTGATCAATCATGTGTAGCAGCGAAATTCGCTTATCGTTTAGACCATTTGCTGAATCTAGGTGCGTAACCCATCTGTTATAAGATCAATCCTGAACGATCCGCGATCAGCAAGGACATGGCAGTTGACGCATAGAGCCATCATATTTTGAAGCTCGTCCAGATCGTATTCGGATCGCGGTGGACAATGCTAGATTAAATCAAAGTATGTAGTTCAGAGCCGGTCGTTGTATCGATTACGGCCACATGGAGTCCTTCTGGGGAACTTTGAAATGCGAGAATTATTATTATCCCTTTGTGTAACTCAAGAGTAATATTGAAGACTACATTCACCTTTACATTTACGAACGGTCGCATGCAAAATTAAACGACCTTAGTCCACTGAATTCAGGACCAAGGCCGCATAACGACTTTTTTGTACTACTACTTGACGGGGTGCGATCACCTTAAAGGTGACTTTTTTTAATCACAGTATCCATGTATCATACTCTTCATATCACGTATCAGTTGACTAAGGAGCCCTTCCTGATAACCCGCTTTGCTACTCTCTAGCATCTGCTCTTTTACATCGGCCAACTTATGATGTTGAATGTTCTTAAGCATCGACAGCCTGCGAGATGAAAGTGCAACAGTCGTTCCACAAGCCTCATAATCTGCCTTTCCCATGCGCCATGGGATCAGGTGGTCACCGAACCTTCTCCACAACCGCTCGCAGATTAGTATGCCTTCTGGGTCGAAATCCCCTGAATAATACAGTGTTGTCCCTCCATCAACCAACTTTTCAAGAAGGGCTATCGAGCTTAGCTTGGGCTGACCATGAAGGCATACGAGTGGTGGCATTGAATTTGGGAAATGATCCAAAATCGCCGAGAACACACCTGAGTTCTCTACAACAAAAACACTCCTCCCAGACATTGGTACCACCGATTTTACCTTTAGTATCTCGCGCAGCGGTACATTGAGTACGGCTCCTTCTGATTGAGCCAGTGCCCAATAAGTAAAGTTGGAAGCTTGCAGCCCTGAAATGCTAACGAAATTGTTCACATCGTCTTTAAGTAAGCCCGCTGCCGCGTATAACTCAGCAACTTCCTCCAGTGACGATGTGTCGGCTAGATCAAACAGTACCTTCAATCCATCAGTTAGCAGCCTGCCCAAGCGATCCTGATCAAAAGTATGTGGGTCGCCTGTAATCCGCTCAGCAAATACTGGGAGTCTTTCATAACCCTCAATCGGAATACTGGATAGCGCAGAAAATATGGCAAGAAAGTCTGGCGTCGCGTCCAGTCCCTTCTCTTCATATAAGCGCAAGAATGACCTCGGCAAGTTATCTAGGATCGTTCTAACATTCGTATCGTCGAAGCGTCTAACAAGTCCATAAAAGAAGTCATCCCTCGCCGATCGCTTATGCTCTCTTACGTCTTTATTTGAGACAATTTCATTTCCTTCATACTCATCGAGGAGCTCCTTAAGGGAAAGGCTGCCGAATACCGACTTTTGAAGCATTGCCTCAAAATCCTTTAGGCGTACTTTAAACGCTGTATTCGGCACAGCGCATCTCATAATGGAACCGATCGCATCGCATTCTACGTCAGACAATGCTGTGAGTTTGACTTCACCGCTTATTCGACCGAGCCGCTTTACTTTCTGAATCATTTCCTCAAACAGTCGTTGATAGCCAGCATCGCTTTTAAAGTAGTCCACGGCTCTTTGCTTCAATTGATTGGCTCCTTACACACTAAGCTCGAGTTGTTCATCGAAAGATGCATCAACCTCTTCAAGAGGCATGACGGGTACACGCTCTACCCCATTCCAATAGAACTGAGCAACGCTTGCAAAGTTCGCATTTTGCGGTTTTATCAGGTGTGCAATCGAAAGACTCTTTACGGTTGGATAGTCACCCCAAAGTGCTTGCGATGTCAAGATGTATGAGATGTCCATCTCCTCAATCAAGTCAAACATATCCGTGATATTCCTTTCATCTACCCCTGCAAATGCTTCGTCGAGCGTTACAAGTCTCGCGGCATCTTCGTTCGCACCCTCATATAGCGCATGGAGGGCTGAGAAAAGTGGTACGTAGACAGATAGCGCTCGCTGCCCACCTGAGGCTGTATTCAAGAACTGCCTATTCACTTCTTCCCATTGTTTATCTCGTTTGCACTCTAACTTGAAATCGTACCACTCTCGGTAATCAAGAAGTACACGAAGTGCATCTTGAATCGTCATGCCAGATGACTCATCACTAGCCCATTCCCTAGCTCGATCAATTTGCACACGGAAGTGTTGTGCGATCTTCTCTTGGTCCTCTTCTGTTAAAAGACCTGGTCTAGCCATTAGCAAGTCAACGAGTTCGGCAGTATGTAACTCCTCTGCGCTCTCCGCCTTCTTCCCTTTCCAGAACAATCGGAATGAAATTGAGGCATTACGTTTTTGCATGACGCGATTTAAATTATCAATCCACCGATTCGTTTTCGATATTTTCTCACGAATCGTTTGGCCAAGCGTGTTCAGAATGATGTCTTCGAATAATCGTTGATGCTCTTTGCTTAGCGCTTCTTGCAACTGCTCAAGCTTTTCAGAAACTTCCCTGACTGCTTCAGCAGGATTCAACTTCCCAGTAACCGTAGCGACTTCAAGCACTCGGCGCTTGGCAATTAATACGCCGTGGTTATCAAACATTAATTTGGTTCCAAACGGGTAGTCCAGCAGACGCTCTTTTAGCAACACGTTATCGAGCTCATTACCTGCATGATCACTGCTTGGCCCCTGACGACCTTTAACCAGTTTGGCAAACGTAAGTAGATCTGTCTCAACAGCTTCATGGAGCGGGAGTGCAAGTTCCTCGTTCAATATCTTTTCGGCCGTTTGAGTGTTGTTCACGCACACTGCTAGTTCATTTTGAGCGTCAATGACGGCTTGCGCATTTATCCTTTCATTCGCCTGCAATTCTCCGAATTGCGTCCGCGCATCATCTAATACATGTTTGATCTCATTTAGTCGCGTGATGATGGATTTAACCCGTTCCCGGATGTGGTCCGCACCGGCTTCATTTAGCTGGATCTCAATCGCTTGCAGTTTGCCTTCCAGTCCCGCGATATCAGAAGCAATTTTGTTTTGCTCCCCGCGAACATCTATGATTCTCTCTTCGATTTCATCAATACGCGCTTCTTCTGTAGTTAGCCTCTCATTCAGATTATCAATGCGCATCCTTTTATTCTGAATGTCATAGATGGTTGTCACATAATGTTCTAAAGCATCTAGTGCATTTTTACAGCCTATGGTCGTTAAATCAACATTCAGCTTAAAGCTCTGCAGCTCACTTCTAATTCTTGAACATTCATCATAAACACGATTATGCTGACGGTGCGATTGGTCTAGTAGCTCTTGCAAACTGATAAGCCTACTGTTAAGCTTCGAGACTTCCCGCAGTAATTTAAATAACTCAGTTGGAACAGGAAGCTTCTTTTCGTCTTCTGCTAGCTGTATCAGTTCGCGGTGTAATCGGTCCTGTTCGGACTTAAGCTGATCATACTTTTCGCTCAGTTCCTCAAGAACGCGCTGAAGTGATTTGATCTTTTCATCTCTCAGCCTTTCTCGAGCTGACACGCCTACATAGCACGCTTCCACTGTTTGTGCATGTCCAGCCAGCGCCCCGATACGGTAACGCTTGTCAGAAAGAATGAGTGTCTGGCCACCGCGATCCTCAGAGATAGCAATCGATGATAGACACTTCGCAATGTAGTCCTCACTGATGTCGAATTTATTTGCCAGAATATCGACGTGTTCGAGCAATGTGCCTTCATATAGAGTGATGTCCTTCGCTTGTAATACGCGGTCCTCAAGCACGTTCTCACCTGCTACAGAAGGTGCAATGAGCGCATCGAGCAAACCAGATGCATATAGCGCCGATTCTAAATCTAGACGCAATTCAGGACTAATACTTTCCTTCCAGTCAATAAGTGCATATAACGGCGCATGGGGTACACCACGATCGCGCAGCGAGTTTCGAAACGCTTGAGTGCCTAAGCTTCGATCTGGTTCTGGATCGGTCATTCTCTGCCAACGGGTGAGTTCATTCTTCACCTTAATAAGCTCTGTTTCACACGTGAATAGTGCCTGTTTATTCTCAGACTTCGATTGGGTGAGCTTTGTCTCCTGCTTACGGGCAATTGACGTAACTAGAGACTTAATGGAGTTATATCCACTCTCTTCAACGATGTGTGAAGCTAGCGTGAACATTTCCTTTTTATGCTCATCATCTATGGAGAGCGCACGCAAGCTACCTCTCCACTGCGAGAGTTCCTGCAGATATCCCTCTTGCAGTCCGATCATTACTTCGTTTTTCTTCCGAATTTCATCGCTTACAACATCATAATCTCTTTGAACCCGAGCACGCTCCTCTAGAATTTCCTTAAGCCGTGACTCTTTTTCCTTAAGCATCTTTACCTTCTCAAACGCATTATTGACAGTTTCGCGATATGCATGAACACTTTGAACCCACGCCTTGTAATCTGCAGAAGAATCCTGACTGTAAAGTTCATGCTCCCAGTAGCCACTTTCTTCAGCGAGATGTTCTGCCTCTTCTTTACTCTCATTCAAACTCTTCGTAAGCGAATGATGTTCATTTTGCGTCTCATCATGGGCTTGCTTTACGTTTTGTTGTTTTCGTAATTCCTCGTCGTATTGGCCGGCTTTATCTTTCTCTTGCTGCTTCTTCAATCGCAAGTCTTCACGCAGTTGTTCTTGCCTTTCTAGGAGTCCCATCGCTGCATGGTCGTCGTATGCGGCTTTTTCTACTTGAAGAATAGTTTCCTCGTTACTTAACTCCTCAATCATGCGCGCAAGCTGCTCGCGATCCCTCATGACAGCCTGAAGATCAGCATTCGATTTCTCGAACTTTTTCTTGCTTTCTTGCTCACGGCTATGTACATCCAGATACTGACTTGCCTTTTCCTTCAGGACCGCTTGATTATAGCGCTCATACGCTTGTGAAATTTTATTGAGCGACTCCATAACCGTAGTACTTGTCTCTACATCATCATGAATATGATCGATATGCTGAATGGAATCGATGAGCACATGCAGCTCGTCATCGGACAGTGCCGGCATCGATTTGCGCAGAATCTGATACACGGCTTTCACGTTCATATCTTTAGCGTTAGCGAGTTTTGGCGTTCGCAGCTGGACAATCAGCTCAATCCAGTTTTGAAACACATCCATCGAAGGGAACCCAAACAACAGCTGATTGACAGCCGCCGCATATTGATCTCTTTCCTTAGCATCAAAATGTGTGACGCCTTCGGCAAGCAGTTTACGCAATTCCACCTTTTGAAGGGTGACAAGCTCCGTGTCCCCTTCTAAATTCGTCCGATGGCGAACAACATCATAATCATAGCGGTAGCGTGTATTATTGTTGACGATGAAATACCACACATCGAGCTTGTTTCTGCCCTTTCTACCGTTTAGACCCATACCAAGGGTAATGTACCGATCTTGGCCAGGCATTTCAAACTCGAGTAAAATATAGCTCGTACGCTCCGATCGATCGTCCATTTTATTTTCATACAGTACGTAATAGTCCATTTTGCGGTCATAGCTACCAAATGGGTCTAGACGTTTGGATGAGATATTGCCATCTAACATGACTGGAAACAAACTTTGCATCGTTACGGACTTTCCCGATCCATTCTCGCCACGAAGCAGAATTTTGCCGTCACTAAAATAAAACTCTTGATAGTCGAACACCCAAAAGTCGATAAGTGCTGCTCTACTCGGCCTCCAGTTCATTTCCTTGATCCCCTTTATGTAATATTTTACCCGTAATACGTACAACGTGAGGAGCGATACGAACGGTGTGATCATCCGGCCGCTCGATCATCCCCCAAGCTTTGAAGTAACTCGTAATTTCCCGATCCAGCAAATCCAGTCTTAGATCCGCATGTTCTGATTTCCAGTACGGACTATTTTCGATTTTCAGCTGTTTGATGAGTCTTTCCCAGTCAAGTCGGCTTAGTGTGATCCAGCCAAAGTTGTCTGGGTAAAGGTCTCCATTTAAATAGGCCAGCTTTAAAACTTCACCAAGCTGTAAAGCGATGTCCGAGATCGAGGAGTCCGCAGGATAGTCCTTCAACGTACTTCCTTCGGGATCATTTCGGTTGCAAATAATGCCTTCTTGATACAACTCGGCCTCAAATGGCGTAAAGTTATACAACTCTTTATCGATAATCGGAAACTCTTTTTTAACAAACTGTACATCTTCTACATCAGTCATATATGAAAACAGTAGTGACGGCTCAAGTAAAAGTTTACGGTAAATGCGTTGTCGCCGCGCTTCTGGTTCTAGCCCGATAAAGAGATCCGTGTTCCGCAACCCTTCACTGACCGAGCAAGGGAATTGACGAATGAAGAAACGGGCGATGGGGGGTACTTTGAATAACACTTCTTTTTCAAAAGCCTCAATATCTCCATCACGATTAATTAAAATACCCATACGCATCGCATATTTAAATACACGGATTATGCTTAGTCGATTCCGATGTTTCTCCAGAAACTTCTCGTCTTGTTCCCCAAGGTTGGATCTAAGTTCATCACAGAAATCACTGATCAAAAACGTTTCATCATATCGCCCCTCAAGAAAAGCAAATAACGCGAATAGAATCGTATAATCCATTGCGCTTTTGAAAACATCGGCATCAAGTACCAAATGCTCCGTTGCCGCTGCAGGTATCTTCTCCAGACGCGCAAACATTTTACGATGCACGACAAGCTCTAATCCGAGCTTCTCCCGAAACCAAGTCTTGAGCTGCGGCTCAAACTTCTTTACGAGATCAAACTCTTCTCGCTGTTCCTCACGTACTATCCAGTACTGATCGAGAAGGATTCTTGATGCCTGTCTGAGTTCATCTTTTTTCGAAGCATCGGCTACGTTCATCCCATAGCCCCCTTGCGTTGAGATTGTAGATGCAGTGTGCCACAAGGCATTGTAAGATCACCGTCTATACACTTCACGGTCACACTGCCCTCTTCTGGCGTCCACATAAACGTATGGCCCCATTCCGTTCGGCCGATACGATCATTAGCACTTAAGCAGCGATTAAGTAGCTCGAGAATCTTTTTACGCTGAGAACGAACTAAAATCGGCAAGTGTGCTACGTCGATCCTGTCATCTTGAATAAGTTGCAGAAAGCTAAGTTTGATTTCTTCTTGTTCACGCATATATGCCTCTAGCAACTCTTTTTGCTGGACTTTGTTATTGGCAATACCGCTAGTTTTGCCCTTTGTACGGTGACCGGCTTTTCGAGAACCAAGTGTAACAGGTTCTTGATCAATGTCCCAAAAACTTTCCAGACGGCCCGAATTATCATAACGATCACAAGCAAAGTGCTTCGTATGGGCGACCCCTATAATGACTGAGGCTAGCTCGTGCGCCTTTTCATCACTGCCAATCTCGTAGAAGTGCCTCGCCAATTCCCAGAACTCTTGTTTACGACTGCGTAAATACTGTTTACTCTCCATGAGCCTACTGGCAAACCGAAGTAATTTACGAATGATTTCACCTGTTTGATTCATGACGTTTTTCGCATCACTATCCACCCCGCAAAACCAAACGTAGATGGAGTTCCATTCATCCTGTAGCCTCTTTCTAACGGTTTCTGGAGACAACTTCTCACCAAAACGGAAAATTGAAAGTTGATAGGTAGCGACTTGCTCAATGATTTCGTGCACCCAATCTTGATGAAACTTCTCTTCTAAGATGTGTTGCAGTATCGGAACTTTCTTCTGTAGTACAAGAACGAAGTCTCGCAAATAACTCAAGAGATCCTGCCGGCGAACCAAAAACGCTTCACTGAGCATCTCATCCTCAGCTTGAAAAGAAGAAATGTGCGCCAAATAATCGCTTGTTTTCCGGTCGAGCCTGCGGAAATAATCCATCAGGTCTTCCCATCTACGATAGACCTCATCAGACTTTGTATTTACATCGATTGCATGCAGTTGATTGATCGCCTCCAAAATTCGATTAAACAGCGACTTATCCAAGGAGCCACCACCAAAATCTGCCTGATTCGACTCGAGTGTTTCTAGAAACCGTTCGATTTGAATCGTGTAAGGCGTAGCTTGATACTTAAACCGTTTGTATTTTACTTCTTCAATTGTGTAGTAATCGTTTGATTCTTGCCGCGTAGTGAGGTTTTTCCAACCTACTAGCACGTCCAAGTCTCGTTTAAGTTCATCAATGGTATAGACCTCGAAGTCATCGAACTGCTTCAGGTGCTGGAGAATATCCTCCGCTTTAAGCTGCGTTCGGTGGCCATGTTGCTCATAAAAATAGCGCAAGATTGGACGGTAGCGCTTCGTATTACCCGTATTTAAATAAGACATCTCTTCAATTTTGGTTGTGTACGAGTTCTGCATCGCGATCATCCTTTTTTATAACGAATAACATAGCAAACAGATATATCTATTATATCAAAACCTTTGTACGATTGATTTCTACAGATAATACGAAAAGACCTTGAGGGGTTTTACTACCTCAAGGTCAAAGGGCTATGCTATTAGCTGTAATCTCTCCCGTGTACTTCTTAGAAATTATAAGCAGTAAAAATTGTTTGCCACAGATACTTCAAATCATCCCAATCATGACTAACATTTTCAAGCCCATCTTCTTCTGCCTTTTTGATTATACTCCGAAAATTTTCATTAATTTCTTTTTTATATAATATTTCTCCCTGATATCTGTTTAATTTCGGATTATAACCCGTCCATTGAATCGGTATAAATTTGCCATCTTTCTTTAACAAGTTCTTACCCATAAATAATTCCATACTACAGGCCAATTTGTTTATGTCTGTATTAGACTCGCCAGTAGGACCTAATGTTGGATAAACTGTTGCCCAATCTAGATGTGGTAAATGGACAATTTTAATATTAGGAGTTAATTTGTCTAATTCGATGGTACTTAGAGCCTCAAATGCTGCTGTATCGTTATCGAATAATGCTATTATTCTGCTTTTTATACCCGAGTTGACAAACCCCTTTATTAAGTTTACTAAGTTACTTGTACTACCTGGACTTTTTAAATTATCAAAATCAAAAAATTTATATAAATGACTAAATTGAGGGAACAAAAGATTTAGACTCTTTTTTAACACAAAAATATCTGTCGTTCCTTCTGCTAAAATAACTGTTTCATTAGATATTAAATTAAATGGGCCATCTTTCCAGTATGCAAACACGCCTTCTATTTCCACATATCCATTATCAATAATTTCAGATATCTCATATTCCACCGAATCATTTTCACCAAGAGTTTCTAGGATTATTCTAACTTCGGATAGTGGATCTAGAACAGGAAGACCTACGCCATAATACATTTTCCGATGATCTATAATGTAATCTAATAAAATACTATCCGTAGGAATTTTGGCTATTGGCATTTGAAAGAAAGACTTTATTGATTGCTTAAAATTCTCTAAATTCATTTCTTCAATTAGTTTGTAATTGGGACAATCTTCAGTGAAATCATAAAACCTGCTTAGTATCTCATAAAGCTCCGGTGGATAATCATCATCAGAATTCTTCAAAATATCCATATTTTCATAAAATTCTTTTTCAACCATGTCTACTGTGTAACCAATAATGTCTAATCTTTTTTTAGCTATATCACACGAAGTAATGAACTTCTTTTCAACCAAAGTATAATCATCATCATATAATTTGGTCTCCATGATATAGTCGCTTGGAGAGAATAGACTTAACATATGAAAATTTATTGCATTCTTTGCACCGTATATTCCTACACCATTAAATGAAATTGTTCCATACGATCCCAAATTACACACCTCAATGGTTTATCTAAAAACTTAGAATAAATGAGAAGTTTTATGTATGGCAAGCATATTGCTTGAATTATTTCGACACTTCCCTTCAAATCCCTCCATTTCCTTCTCGAACAGGGGGCCACTAGTCCTTTCAGTCATCGAAAATGTTTTCTCTTCTCTTTATTGCAATCCCTATGTCTTCAAAACTTTTATCATCTTACTTAATCATTCTTAGAAATAAATCAGTCAAAAAAATATAATGATTTTGCGTTTTTTGAATCTGCTATTGATATACTTTACTAAAACGAAAAAGTTTGGAGGATAGTCAGTGAACTTGGAAGATAAACTGCGCCATCTTGAAATCTCCGAGGAGATGGAAAGTCGTGTTCGTGCACTTCCCTTTAGGGAGTACGATGGACCGCCTAGGAAAAACATGAAAGTTCGTGTATACGAGGAAATCATAGAATTATCAAAACTTGTAGGAGTAGATCGCCCTTTCGTACCTGCAGATAACTGGATCGATTTCTTAAAGGATTGTTACAAGTTGCGAAACTTCAAAGATAATTTTTCCGTACAGTCATACAAGAATCTTCTACTAGACCCTTCAAAAAATGAACTTCCGAACTTAGCACCACCAGCTGTATTTCTCTATAACGGTAATTACTATATTGATGGCGAAGGTAAGCATCGCCTAACAATCGGCAAGTGTATCGAAGCAACTCACGCCAAAGTTGTTGTCGTTGAAGCCTTACAGTAAGTAAGGAGATGCATGAGACAAGAATGCTGCAATGAAAAATGTATCAGGGAACTGCACCGTTATGGCTTGCGCTCCCAGTTCGGTCGAAAGCAACGCAGTAACTACTGAACTCCTCCATTTGGATAAAAAACGATCATTCAAGGTAGTAACTACCCGAATGATCGTTTTTGCTCAAAATATTGTATAAATATACATTCTAATGAATTTTGGAATACTTCGTCTAATCAATTATGGTACAAATCCTAAGAATTATGGAATATCACAACAAAAAAGGCTCCCAATCCAATCGGGAGCCTTTCACGTTTACATTACGAACACTTGCTATATCCGCAGTTGCCGCAAGTCTTACAGCCTTCTACGTTCAGCAGCGATGCCGATCCGCAGGAAGGACACAGGTCCTTCGAAGTGTAAGCCGATTTCGGTTTCTCTGCGAGCACGTTGTACGGCGCAGCCGATGCGGACGTTTCCGCAGCTGCGGCATGCTCGTGGTCGAAGATGCCTGCGTGCTGCTCAAGAGCCTTCGCAACAGCGTCGGCGATCGATTCGACGCGGTTCGGACCGAAGCCGACTGCGCCGGAGCCGCCGATGCCTTTGAGGTGCTTCACGAGCAATTGCACCTTGTCGCCGTGGTCGCCGTACCGGAGGAACAGCGAGCAGACGCGGCCGAGCGCTTCCGCCATCGCGAATACGTCGGAGCCGGCTTTACCTACGTTCAAGAAGATTTCGCCAGGCGTTCCGTCGATATCGTTGACCGTAATATAGGCCATGCCGAACGGCGTATTATATTTGTAAGTCGCGCCGCGAAGCACCTTCGGACGGGACTTGTATTGCTTATCGAACGATTGCTGCTGCGCAGGCGTAACGGAGATGTTCAACGACGCTCCGAGAGAGTTAACCGAAGCCGCTTCCTCAGGCGTAGCCGCAGCCGGAACTTCAACCGCCGGCGCTTCCGCTTTAGGAGCTTCTTCCTTCTTCTCTTCCTTCGCCGTGCTCAGAACCTGCACGTCGCGGCTGCCGTCGCGGTAGATCGTAACGCCTTTGCAGCCGAGATCGAATGCGAGCTCGTACAGCTCCTTAGTCTCATCGACCGTGAAGTCCGCAGGGCAGTTCGCCGTCTTGGAGATCGAGCTGTCGACCCAACGCTGGATCGCCGCTTGCACGCGGATATGATCCTTCGCGGATAAATCCATCGCCGTGACGAACCATTCAGGCAGCTCTTCGCCCGGATGATCGTCTTTCCATTGCTGCGCGATCGGAACGAGCTGTTTGTCGAAGCCGAGACGGCTCTGACGGAAGAACTCGAACGCGAAGTACGGCTCAATGCCGGTAGACGTACCGACCATCGTACCCGTGGAGCCCGTAGGCGCTTGGGTAATGACGGTAACGTTGCGCATACCGCGCTTCTTCACCGCTTCGCCGACTTCTGGATATGTGTCGACCATATTTTTCATGAATCCGGATTGCAGGAACGGCTCCAGATCGAACGCTTCGAAGGAACCTTTCTCTGCCGCGATTTCAGTGGAAGCAAGGTAAGCTTCGCGCGCCATGAAGCCATAGAGCTTGTCAAGGAACTCCAGGCTCTCAGGGCTGCCGTAACGGATTTCGAGGTGGATCATCAGCTCAGCCAGACCCATCGTACCGAGACCTACGCGGCGCTCGTTCTTCTGGTTGCGCTCGTTCTCAGGGAAGTGATATGGCGTTGTATCGATAACGTTATCCAAGAACCGAGTGGAGTAACGAACGACGCGGGACAGCTCATCCCAAGCGACGTCGTGCTTCTCCGCATCGTAGAACTTGGACAGGTTGATCGCCGACAGGTTACATACGCCCCATGCCGGAAGCCCTTGCTCGCCGCACGGGTTCGTGCAGATGATCGGGTTGAAATACCAGCTGTTGGACATCTGGTTGTAATATTCCATGAAGACGACGCCCGGCTCTGCCGATTTCCAAGCGCTCTCGATAATCGTGTGCCATACTTCGCGCGCGCGGACGGTACGGAAGTGAACGACGTTCTTGCCGAGCTTCTTCCACTTGTCGAGATCGCCGTCCCACAGCTCGTTATATTCCGGATCCTTGGTGTCAGGGAATACGAGCTCCCAATCCAAGTCTTCCTTCACGGCTTTCATGAAGCCGTTGCTTACGCAGACGGACAAGTTCGCGTTCGTGACCATACCCGGAGTCTGCTTAACCGTGATGAAGTCGAGCAGATCTGGATGCCAGTCGTTGATCATCAGCATAAGCGCGCCGCGACGGCTGCCGCCCTGCTCGATCAAGCCGGTCGTGTAGCTGAACAAGCCGCCCCACGATACGGCGCCGCTCGACGAGCCGTTAACGCCTTTCACGACGGAACGGCGTGGGCGCAGCGAAGACAGGTTGATTCCAACGCCGCCGCCGCGAGACATGATCTCCGTCATCTCGGACAACGTCTCCATGATGCCTCCGCGGCTGTCATGCGGAGAAGGGATAACGTAGCAGTTGAACAGCGTCAGCTCGTCGCTCGCGCCTGCGCCGGCGGCGATCCGTCCGCCCGGTACGAGCTTCCAATCGTCGAGCACCCAGCGGAACTTCTCTTCCCATTCCTTCTGCTTCTCCGGCGTAGCTTCTACGCGGGACATGGCGTTAGCTAGACGACCCCAAAGCTCTTCCGGCGTCTTCTCGATCGTTAACGTCAGCTTCTCGACGGTCGATTGCACGAGCTCGCCGTTACGTAGCTTAACGGTTACATTGTTGCCTTCGCGGCTTACGACTTCCCCTACATCCTTAGCTGGGAACTTCGGATCGTCCTTCGTCAGAACAAGAACGACATCGCCTACTTTTGTATTGCTAGTGTCGGCATTCTTCCAAGCATACCGATCTAGGAAAATCTTCTCGCTTAATCCTTCTAACCGTTTTTTAGCCTGCATCGTTTTCAATCCGGCACCCTCCCGAATAGTAGTAAAAATGGCTTGATTACAAGGCTCGCAGCACTTTTGGACGTATGTAAATTGTACAATATATTGTGTGCGATTACCATTATACTATACCACATATGGTACAGCTATAGGACATTTATCATAGATTCTCGACTCTTGCGGAACAAGGTCGAAAAAGCCCGTATTCACGCGGTTTGCGGCGATTCGTCCGATTTCATAAACCCTTTTGTTTTGAATGCAGGGCGAAAGTCCATACTAAGATTGTCTGCCAGTAGGCTGCAATACGCGGCATCTTAGGAGGAATGTTCCTTGCAATCGTTCGAGCCTGCTCTAGAACCCGATTTCGCCGAGAATTCGGTCGAACAGCAGTCCTTAAGCTCCGCGCAAGAGCATCAGACCGACCAACTTGCTACTTCCGCGCCCCTAGGCTCCGCAACGACGTTCATCGATCCGAACCCTCGCAAGCTGCATCCGCTCGTTGAACTGCACATTGACCGCGGCGTCTTCGAGGAGCTTGATCGGCGCGCCCAGCGCAACGGCCCCTGGGACGATTGGACGTTGTACCAGATGGCGCTAGAAGCCGAAGAGACCGAGCTCGTGACCGATTTCCACGACTTGCAATGCGTGAAGCTGCTGCCTTGTTTCGAGCCGTTGCCCCATCAAGTCGAGACCGCGCGCAAGGTGCTGCAGGATATGCGGGGCCGTGCGATACTAGCGGACGAAGTCGGTCTTGGCAAGACGATCGAGGCCGGCCTTATTCTGAAAGAATATTTGATTCGCGGACTCGTCAAACGCGCCTTGATCCTCGTCCCCGCTTCCTTGGTGCTGCAATGGGTGCGCGAGCTGAACAGCAAATTCGATATCCCCGCCGTCGCCCAGAAGAAGGAATATTCGTGGAACAACGATATCGTCGTCGCCTCGATGGACACCGCTAAGCGCGAGCCGAACCGGGCGATGCTGCTTGATGCCGAATTCGATATGCTCATCGTGGACGAAGCCCATAAGCTGAAGAACAAGCGAACGAGCAATTACCAATTCGTGAACGAGCTCCGCAAAAAATATTGCCTGCTTCTAACCGCGACGCCTGTGCAGAACGACCTGTCCGAGCTCTACAACCTGATTACGCTGCTAAAGCCAGGACAGCTCGGCGGCGAAGGCGACTTCGCGTCCAATTTCGTCAGGGACAGGCGTGTCCCGAAGAACGAGGAGAAGCTCCAAGAGGCGCTTAGTCAGGTGATGATCCGTAACCGTCGCTCCGACGGCGGCGTTCACTTCACCGAGCGCCACGTAACCAACGTCCCGCTTAGGCTGTCGCCCGAAGAGATGGCCCTGTACGAAGGAGTTACGGCATACGTCCGCACCCACGCCAAGGCAGAGACCGGCATGGATCTTACGAGCATGCTCTCCCTCGTAACGCTCCAGCGCGAAGTGTGCTCCAGCCGCGACGCCGTCTTCTTGACGCTCATTAATCTATTCAAAAAGACGGGCGAGGAATCCCCGCTACGCGCCCGAATCTGGGAGCTCGTCGCGCTCATCAAGAGCATCAAATCGAACACGAAGGCGCAGAAGACGATGGAGCTTGTCCGCAGCATCGACGATAAAGTCATCGTCTTCACCGAATATCGCGCGACCCAAGACTACTTATTGAAGTTTTTCAAAGAGCATGGCTTGTCCGCTGTCCCTTACCGTGGCGGAATGAACCGGGGCAAGAAGGACTGGATGATGGATCTGTTCCGAAAAAGGGCTCAGGTGATGGTCGCTACCGAAGCCGGGGGCGAAGGGATCAACCTGCAATTCTGCAACCATATCATCAACTTCGACCTGCCCTGGAACCCGATGAGGGTCGAGCAGCGAATCGGCCGAGTCCATCGGCTCGGCCAATCCAAGGACGTCCGTATCTTTAATCTGTGCACACTAGGGACGATCGAGGAACATATCGTACACCTGCTCCACGAAAAAATCAATATGTTCGAACTGGTAATCGGAGAGCTTGACGAGATCATCCAGCAGCTCGAAAAAGAAGAGCCTCTCGAGCGAAGAATCGCGCAGATGGTGCTTGAATCGGCGGACGGGGACGAGCTTCGCCGGAGGATGGACGGCTTCGGAGAGAAGCTGCTTGGCGGCAAGCAGCGAGCGGAACAGGAGACGCAGCGATGAACGCGAAACAGGTGCAGAAATTCGTGCAGGCGTATTGCGACAGCACCGGCTGCCATATCATCGAGAAAAGTCCCGGCCGCGTCACCGTCAAGCTGTCCCCGGACGCGGACCGCGCGCTCACGAACCGGCCATACTATTGGAGCTTCGTCGATCGCACGGGCAGTCCGCCCGATACGTTAACCTATTCCTGGTTTTTCGAAGCGCCTTCCGCTCAGGACGGTCAGTCGTCCCCGCTATCCTATCTCATGACGCCTGCCGGCAGAATCATCCAGGAAGGCGTCTATTTCGGCTCGCGTCGGCTCCAGCAGCTGTTCGACGTCGTCCGCCAGGGAGGCCGCTGCGTCACGTTATTCGAGGAGCCCTCTCGCGGCATGGGCGATCCGCTAAGCTCGCAGCCCTACACCGCTTGGCTTGGCGCTAATTTCAAGGTGAGCTTCACCTGCGACATGAGGCGCGAGGAGCTGCATACTTATGGCATCTCGCTCGCTACCGGGGTGATCGACGACAAATTCATGGATCGGCTGAGGGGGCGCAAGCTTACGCCTCGCCTGCCGGCCAACGTTCACCTGCTCCGTAACGGCCTCTCGCTTCGCAAAGGCATGACTCAACTGGAGTCGACGATGGAGCGTAAGCTGAAGAACGCCGACTTTGCCTGGGCTGCGGAAGCGGAAGAGCGTCGGCAGGACGAGCTCGCGCGGATCGGGCAATATTACGAGCCGTTACTGAAAACCGAAGACGAAGCGCAGCGGAAGCTGTTCCTCGATCGCTTCGAGCAGCGCCAAGCGGAGATCGACTGGCAATACCGGCCGAGAGTTACGCTTACGACGATTAACTGCGGCATTTTCCACTTGCCCGGTATCCATTAGTCGTTCGACACCAAAAATGAATCGTTCGGATTAGCGCCGTGCTGACAGGTTTCAACACCTTCGGCGCGGCTCGTCCGCTACAATGATCCCAAATTCACGTAAAGCAGGTGCGACCGTTCATGCGAATACGTTCATTGCTCATCATCGCCGTGATCACCTTGGCGGCGTTCGTTCATCCCCTTGCTCTCGCCGCGGAGGCGCCGGATCAAGAGGAAACCCAGGCTCCCTCCAAGCTTGAGCTGCAAATCGCGGAATGGGTAGACGCCTTGGCGAAGCAGCAGCCGTTCGCGGCATGGCAATCGGCGGACCCGCAGATCGAAGCTCTCGGGCCGGGTACGCATAGCTGGCTCGTGCTCTTCACTCAGGCGGGCGAGAACATCGGCTACATGGTCGTGAACGCAGCCTTAGACGGTACGTTCAAGCTTGGCGAATACGGTCTCGGCCCTTATCCGCTGTTCTCCTACGAGCTGCTGAAGCAGTCGCTCATTAACGGCGGCATGCTCTCGTCCAATGATCCGCTGCCGGCAGCCGTCGCGAAGATTTACGTCCATCCTTTCGCGGCTGCATGGGAAGTCACCATCGGCGAGGATAGGTACTATCTAGATGCCAAGACGGCTGAACAACTGCCGCTCGACGAGCGAACTTACTTGGAGCTGTTCCCGACGGAATACAAGCGGCTTGCTTCGATTGCGGACGCGGATCGGAGCAAGCGGCTGCGGCTTAATCCGGCGTTCGACGTATACGAACGGCTTCCTTGGCTCATGAAAGAGACCCCTTTCCCGGCGAAAGAGGTCTCGAAGCTGCAAGCCCGCTTGGACAAGCGGCAGCATTTGCGTTATGTAACGGAACCGCTTGGCGATACGATGCTTTACGCGCTGTCCGTCATCGGATATCAGCGCTGGGCCAGCGGTCGCGTCGATGTGGCGCTGGATATGAACGGCAAGCGGTTTATTCCGCTTAGCACGCTTGTGCAAGACGGTCAATTTTATCGTTAATTTAATGCGATTGCGTTTCCGCCGTATCCATCGTCCGCGCTTCGGCGCGGCTTTTATTTTTGCGGAGCTCCAATTGGCCCCACCACATGCTGACGCCTAACGGGAGAATGCCGAACCATCTCGTTGTCCAAGGCTCGCGCCGCAGCTTTCTCGCTTGCCGCAGCTCAGCGGCTTCCGGCGACCAATACGCCACGGCTCTCTCCGTCATGTACTTCAGGTAATCGTCTTTTTTTTCGCCCATGATTGATCATCTCCTCAGGTACTAGCATGCCCGCTTCCCGCCTTCGGCAAACACTCTTCCATGGACGCACCCGTGCATGAGCATCGACCATCTAAGCCACGATAGGAAGGTCAACTTTCTAATCGAACGGAGTCGATGCAGCTATGATTCGAGCGTTGCTGGCGGGTTGCGCCCTCCTGCTGCTCGTCGGTTGGCGAATACCGGAGTCCGTGGAAATCCATAGACAATCCGACCGGGAAATACAGGCAGACACCCCTGACATACGCCGCGCGTTACCGACGGCGGACGTATTAATCGATGCAGGACATGGAGGAATCGACAGCGGCACTCATTGGGGCAGTATTCTGGAAAAGGATATTAATCTAGCCATCACGCGCAAGCTGTATTTGCTGCTGCGCAGCAAAGGCTTCGTCGTCGTCTTGAACCGTACGGGAGATTACGCGCTCAGCGACGATAACCGGTGGCACCTGTCCCGCTCGCGGCACCGCCGCGACTTGTCGCAGCGGCGCGGACTGGCGGACGAAATACTTGCGAATCTGTTCGTCAGCGTTCATGTCAACTGGGCATCAAGCAGACGCAGGAGCGGTCCCGTCGTCATCCACCAGTCCGAAGGTCATAGCGCTTTGCTCGCTGCGATGATCCAGCACAGTCTGAATCAGCAGCAAGGCAAGCGCGGACTGCCGGAAGTCGCAAGCCGATTTTATTTGCTCAATCGCGTTCAGGCTCCGAGCGTCATCGTCGAAACCGCGTTCCTAAGCAACCCCGCGGATCGCGCCATGCTGACGTCTTCCCCGGGACAGACTCGAATCGCAGCCGCGATCGCTAACGGCATTATCGCTTACTTGTGCTTGTCGCCGTGAACCGGTGTAGGAGGCGACGACAGCATGCTGGAGAGCGGAATGAACGCGGCCTCGTTCAATAATCCCGGAATCGCGTCCCGCAGCAAGCCTGAAGTGATCATTCCTGGAGGTCCCACGTGTCCGATAACGACGCAGTGTTCGTGCTGCCTTATAAACTTCTTCACTTCGCGTAATTGGCGCGCAACGTGATTCGGCGTATACACATCGTCCAGGAACACGTTGTTATGCAGCGTCTGCACGCCCAGCTCGGCGGCTACCTTGGGCACGACGGTCCGATAGGACGTTCTGCTGTCAAGGAAAAATAACCCTCTTTCCTTGCACACCTGCAGCACGACTCTCATGACGCGTTCGTCGGAGGTAGCCTTCGAGCCCATATGGTTGTTCATCCCGATGGCGTGAGGCACTTCATCGATCGCCGCCTCTACGCGCCTGCGGATTTCTTCGTCCGATAAGTCCGTCATGATCGCCCCCGGTCCCAGCCAGCTGCGTTTGCCGTTATTCGGCTCCATCGGCAGGTGGACGATGACGTCATGACCCATGCGGAAAGCCTCTTCGGCGTCCTTCTTCGTCGTCGGGAGGAACGGCATGACCGCTACCGTGATCTTAACCGGCAAATTCAGCATTTGTTCCGAGCCTTTCATCGCGTTGCCGAAGTCGTCGATGACGATGGCAATCTCCTTGCCTTCCCTTCCCTTCTCCATCCTCGTCGCTGCATCCGTCTGGTGTTGGAACAATAGCGCGCTTCCGAGCAACCCTATTATGGCTAATACAAGCGATTTGCCTCTATTCATGCTCAACTTCAAGTCCCTCCATCATGCAGTATCACCTGTCATATTAAGGATTCCTACAAATGGAAGGATTTATTACCGCACGATCAACTCTAGTTAATTTCTAACTTATATGTTGAATAATAGAAATGCGAATGTTATGATCTGACTTGTAACCATTGGTTAAGAGCATAGTACTTCAAGTCCCGCATGTAAGCGGTTACCGAAGGGAGTGAACGACTTCGAATCGATGGATCGTAACCCATGTGTGAATGTCGTTTTTTTTTGCTTCTTGTAGAAAACGTTTTCTAGATTCTATTGTAAGTCATCAAAAGGAGGCTTCGCAAGTGAAAGCATCGATTAGAAAAACGCTAGTTGCCACGCTGCTTATGATCTCTATGATCGCTTCCTCTTTCGTATTGACCGCAAGCGCCGAAGAGCCGGCGGCTTCCACCGCCCACCTTCTTGGACACGCTGCCGTGAAGAAACCGTCCGTAGGAGGCGCGCTCCAGCTTCTCAAGAAAGACGGCGTGATGACGCTGTCCGATCAGAACGGAGATCCGATCCAACTGCGCGGCATGAGTACGCATGGACTGCAATGGTTCCCGGAAATCGTGAACGACAACGCCTTCGCCGCGCTGAGCAACGATTGGGAGTCCAACGTCATCCGCCTTGCGATGTATGTCGGGGAGTCGGGTTACGCGACGAATCCCGCTCTCAAGGATAAGGTCATTCAAGGCATCGACTACGCGATCGCGAACGATTTGTACGTTATCGTGGATTGGCACGTCCATTCGCCGGGCGACCCGAACGACTCGACCTATGCTGGCGCCATGGACTTCTTCAAGGATATATCGTCTCGCTATCCTAACAATCCGCATCTTCTGTACGAGCTCGCCAATGAGCCGAACAGCAACGCGCCGGGCGTCTCTAACGACGCGGCCGGCTGGGCAGCGGTCAAAAGCTACGCCGAGCCGATCATCAAGATGCTGCGCGAAAGCGGCAACGACAATATCGTCATCGTGGGAAGCCCGAACTGGAGCCAACGCGCGGATTTAGCCGCAGACAATCCGATCAACGACGACAAGACGATATACACGGTGCATTTCTACACCGGAACGCACAAGCCGGCCGCGGATAGTAAGGATCGTGGTAATGTCATGAGCAACGCGCGTTATGCGCTGGAGCACGGCATCGCTCTAATGGCCACCGAGTGGGGCACGAGCGAAGCAAGCGGCAATAACGGCCCGTTCCTCGATGAAGCCGATCAATGGCTGGAGTTCTTGAACGCGAATAACATCAGTTGGGTGAACTGGTCGCTGACGAACAAGAACGAGACGTCAGCAGCCTTCGCTCCGTTCGAGCTTGGACAATCGGAAGCGACTAGCCTTGATCCGGGCAGCGACAAGGCATGGAGCATTCCAGAGCTTAGCGTATCCGGCGAATACGTGAGGGCGCGGATCAAGGGCATCGCTTACGAGCCGATCAATCGCACGCCGAGCGAAGATTATACGACGACGATCTGGGACTTCAACGACAATACGACGCAAGGCTTCGGCATTAACGCCGATAGTCCCGTCAAGACCGGCATCGCTGTAAAGGCCAAAGACAAGGTTTTGGAAATCTCGGGCCTGAGCGATAGCAAGGATATTTCCGAGGGCAACTACTGGGCGAACGTCAGGTTGTCGGCGGACGGCTCGAGCGCCCGGCCCGATTTGCTCGGAGCGAACGCTTTGACGATAGACGTCATCTCGAAGGCTCCGACGACCGTATCGATTGCCGCGATTCCTCAGAACGAGACCTACAGCTGGGCGAATCCGACCCGCGCGATACAGGTGGTGCTGGACAAAGCCGATCTAGTAGACGGTCAATACGTGGAGACGCTAACGATCACGAAAGAAGATTCGCCGAACTTCCAATCGATCGCGGAGGATGCCGAGCATAGCGTGATGAACAACATCATCCTATTCGTAGGCTCTTCGACATCCGACACCGTCTCCCTCGACAACATCAAGGTATCCGGAACCCGCGCCGTGGCCGAGAAACCGATCGTACATGCGCCTCTCGGAACGCCGACTCTTCCTTCCGATTTCGAGAACGATACGCGGCAAGGCTGGAATTGGGACGGCGGTTCGGGCGTAAAGAGCGCGATCACGATCGAACAAGCGAACGGCTCCAAAGCGCTGTCCTGGGAAGTTGCTTATCCCGAAGTAAAGCCGGCGGACGGCTGGGCTTCTGCGCCGAGAATCGTGCTTGGCGGCATTAACGCGACGCGCGGGAACAACGACAGGCTGCTGTTCGACTTCTATCTCGACCCCGTACGCGCCTCGAAAGGGACGTTGTCGATCAATCTGGCCTTTGCTCCGCCAAGCTTAGGCTACTGGGCGCAAGCGGCGCGCAATTACGAAATTCCGCTGGCTTCGCTGGCATCGGCCGCGACTACGCCCGACGGTCTATACCGCTTCGAAGTTAGCTTCGATCTGACTCAGATCATGGATAATAAAACGATTGCGGCCGACACGTCTCTGCGCGATATTACTCTCGTCATTGCCGATGTCGACAGCGACTTTGCCGGACGCATGTACATGGACAATGTCCGGTTCGGTAACGCTGCCAAGTCTACGTTCATCGATGTGAAAGACGAGTCGGCGCCATTCGTTCAATTCCTCGCGGATCGCAAGCTCATTCAGGGCGTCGGCGGTCAACGCTACGCTCCGAGCCGAGCGATCACGAAAGCGGAATTCGTCCAAATGCTCGCCAATCTGAACGGTGCGAGCGTTCAGGCGGATGCTAGCAAGCTGTTCAGCGACGTTGCTTCGAGCGACTGGTTTAACGGAGCCGCCGCGTGGGCGGCCGAGAACGGCCTCGTTCAAGACGCGGACGGCAAATTCAATCCTAACGCTCGCCTGACACGTCAGGAGCTCGCCGTTATCCTCTTCAAGTATGCGAATACGTTCGCTTCAGACGCTCTGAAAGGCGCCGAAGCGTCCGCTCCGTTCGCCGACGAAGACAAGGTCGCCGACTATGCCGAAGAAGCCGTCGCCAGCTTACGCGCCGCCGGTATCCTCTTCAGTAAAGACGGCAACCGGTTCGACCCTGCAGCCAGCACGACGAGAGGCGAGGCAGCCCAAATACTCGCAATGTTCATCCAAACCGGCAACTTATAAAGCAATAACGCACGAAGACCCCGCGGAGATCAATCCGCGGGGTCTCTTCTTCTATTAATCGTAGATTAGTAGCCGAGCGCTTCTCTTGCTTTTTTCCATTTCGCGTTCAGTTCGTCGTAGAACTTGGCAAGATCCTTCGCCACGATCGCATCTTGCGTGTACTTGCCGACGCCGAGATCGATTTCCGCTTTGTTGGCGATTTCGTTGAACCTCGGATCCGTCGCTTGGTCTTCGAGGAACGTCGGATTGTACGATTGGAATTCAGCCAACTGCGGAACCTTCGCTTGCTGCGATTTGTCGACCGGCATGAAGCCTTGCGAATCCACGTAGCCGGATTCCTTCACGAAGAAGTCGACCCATTTGAACGCCAGCTCTTTGTTCTTGCTGTTCTTGCTGACGCCGATGAAGTAGTCCGGTCCGAGCGGAGCGTTCAGCTTGCCGCTGTTATCGTAAGGAAGCGGGAAGAAGCCGATGTCTTCGGATGCCGCGCCGGCGCCGATGACTTGCGGGATAACCCAGTTGCCGAGGAAGTACATCGCTGCTTTGCCGGATGCCACTTCGCCTTTGGACATTTCCCAGTTGTTCGTCGCGAGGTCTTTCTCTACCCAGCCCTCTTGAACGAATTTGCGTGCGATGTTCATGAGCGTGCCCCATGGGCTGTCGACCGTCCACACGGCATCGGAGGATACGAGCGAGTCGAAGTATTTCATATCGCCGGCGACGTATTTAACCGAGTTTTCGGCCCAGTTGCCGATTGGCCATTGCGCGCCGTAGTTCATGTACAGAGGAATGATGCCTGCGTCCTCAAGCTTCTGCGCGGCTGCATAGAACTCGTCGAGCGTCGTCGGCACTTTGTCGATGCCCGCTTTGGCGAACGCTTGCTTGTTGTACACGATACCTTGGGTGTTCACGCCGGTCGGCAGACCGTAGCTCTTGCCCTCGTTCGATCTGTAGTTCGAGAACCAGACGTTCTCGAGCATCGATTCCGGAAGCGGCTCGTAGTAGTTGCCGAGCTCGCTGTTAGGCAAGCCGGAATCCATCATGTTAACGTCGCCGGCTTCACCGGTCGTCAGGCGGACTTTAATGTCGTTCGCGTAGTTCGTGATCGCTTCGAATTCGAGCTCCGCGTTAGGTGCGTATTTCGCTTTGAACGCTTCCGCGTATTTGTCCATCGTGCCGTCGTCGACAAGGTCTGTGCGGTGAGTGAGGACGACCAGCTTGCCGGTAAGCTCAGCAGCGGGACTTGCGGAATCCGATGCCGCCGGGCTGTTGGAAGCTGCCGGAGAAGCGTTCTCGTTATTGTTGTCGCTGCCGCATGCCGCTAGCATACCGGCGGACAACGTCAGAACAGATGCAAGTGCAATGGCTTTTTTCATGTTCTGTATACCCCCATACCTAGATTTATTAAAGCGCGCCAAATCCGATTAAGAGGCGGTTTGACATCGCTTACATTTCAAATTATAAATGGTTCGCCGCTAATGAAAATGCTTTTATTTTGTTTTTATTGTCTCTTATTATGATAACAAATAATAAATTTTAGTTTACAAAAGCAGAAAAACTCGTTTGTTAGGCGTAGAGATAAAAAACGGCCAGACAGTTGGTTACCGTCTAACCGTTCGTTCGGTAATGTTCAGGGCTTAGTCCTTCAGAAAAGCGTATTCCGGCTTGTTCATCAGCTCAAGGTTGCGGGCGATCAGCTCGCAGCGTTGATCGACGCAGGCGCGGGAACGCAGCGGGTCTTCAGGCGTGTTGAGGCAGGCATCGACCAGCTTGTCGACGGTAGTCGCGGCGACATGGATGCGCGTATCCGAAGAAGCATAATAAATATACACTTCGCCGTTGTCTCTCGCAATTAATCCGTTGCAGAAAATAACGTTGGATACGTCGCCGACCCTCTCGATGCCTTCCGGAGCGATGAGATGACCGCCCGGCGCATGGATCAGCTTGTGCGGCTGCTTCAAATCCGTCATGAACATATAGACGACGTAACGCAAGCCGGCAGCCGTATTCCGGACTCCGTGCGCGATGTGCAGCCAGCCTCGGTCCGTCTTGATCGGCGCGGGTCCTTGTCCGTTCTTCACTTCTTTGATCGTATGGTACTTGCGCTCGTCGATAATGATCTCCCGGTCGATGACCGCCGGATTCATGCTCTCCGACAGCCCCCAGCCGATACCGCCGCCGGAGCCCGTATCGATGAAGCCGTCCTGCGGACGCGTGTAGAACGCGTACTTGCCGTCTATGAACTCCGGATGCAGCACGACGTTGCGCTGCTGCGCGGACGGCGTCTTCAATTCGGGCAGACGCTCCCAATGCACCAGATCCTTCGTGCGGGCGATTCCGGCTTGCGCGACGGCGCTGGACAAGTCGCCCGCCGGCGCATTCGGATCTTTGCGTTCGGAGCAGAACAAGCCGTAGATCCACCCATCCTCGTGCTTCACCAGGCGCATATCGTACACGTTAACGTCAGGATCTTCGGTCTCCGTCAAGCGAACCGGATAGTCCCAGAACTTGAAGCCTTCCGTAGGACTGTCGCTCTCCGCTACCGCGAAGAACGACTTGCGGTCGACTCCCTCTACTCTCGCCATCAGGTAGTACTTCCCATTCAACTCGATCGCGCCCGGATTGAACGCGGCGTTCACCCCAAGGCGTTCCATCAGGAACGGATTCGTCTCCGGATTCAGATCGTACCGCCAATAGATCGGCGCATGCTCGCTGGTCAGAATCGGATTCTCGTAGCGATCATAGATGCCGTTGCTGTGCGCCGCGGGTCTGTTCGGCTTGTTCACCAAGCGGTCGTGCTCCGCCTTCAATTGTCTAAGCTTATTCAAGAATTCGCTCATCGTCGTTCTCCTCCGCTTCTACTTATGCGCCTCGATATGCGCCAATCTCTCTAAGCCTTCCAAACAAGCTCTTCCGTTATGGTACGGGCATTTCCAAGGATCTACCTTCGGATAGGACGTCACCGGAACGCCTTCGCGCGTCACTTGCCAGTGCCACTCGCCGTTGACCGGATCGCTGATGAACTTCTTGATGAACGTCCAGCTGTTCCGGGCAGCTTGCGAATACTTCTCGTTACCCGTCAATTGATAGGCGTTCAAGAAGCCGACCATCGCTTCCGCCTGCGGCCACCAATCCTTAGAATCGTCTAGATGACCGTGTCCGTCTGCCTCGTTAAAGACGCCGCCGTCCGTATCGATGCCTTCGGCCAGCGTCGCGTCGGCCATCGCCACCGCTTCCGCCCGAACGCGCGCGATTCGCGAATCGTCGCCCAGCACGTCGGCGGCTTCGCATAGGAGCCAGCTGCCTTCGATATCGTGGCCGTACGAGATATGGCCGGATTTCGACGTCCATTCGTCGTCGAAGAACAACAGGAAATGATGATTATCCGCGTTCACGATTCGGTCCAGATGAATATCGATAAGATCGGCCAGCTTCATGCGAAGCCCTTCCGGTTGCCAGACGCGATATAAGTTCGTGTAAGCCTCTAGTACGTGCAGGTGCGTGTTCATCGACTTGCGCTCGTTCAGGTCTTTGCCGCTTAGGCTTAGATCGTCCGTCTGCGACCAATCCGCCGCCAGCGCCTCGATGTAGCCGCGATGCGCAGGGTCGTAGGCGCGTTGCTCGATCAGCAGGTAAATCTCCTTCGCCCAATCTAGCGCTTCTTGCGAACCGGTCGCCCGGTAGTACTCCGCAAGCGCGTAGATCGCGAACGCTTGGCCGTAAACCTGCTTTTTGCTTTCTACAGGTTCGCCGGCCGCGCTGACCATCCAATACAATCCGCCGTTCGCCCGGTCGCGGAAATGCATATCCAATTCCTTGTACGCTCTTTGCGCCATCGTCAGATAGGCCGGATCCATATACACCCTGTACGAGTTAGCGAACGTCCATAAGATTCGAGCGTTCAATACAAGCCCTTTGTCCGCGTCTTCATTGATCGTCATATCGTGCTTGATCTCGCCGACGAACCCGCCGTGCTTCTCGTTGAGCGTCCGCTTCATCCAGAATCCGAGAATCGTTGATTTAAGCTCTTCCTCAAGCTCCTTGCGCCACTCCTCGTTCGTCAGTATCGTGCTCATTGCGTCTTCAATGCCTCCTTGCCGGCCAACAGCCGGGACTCGTAATAATCCCGCACGATCGCCTCAGCCTGTTTGCCGTACATGCAATAATCATCGTTTCGGGATGCGTCCGCCGCATCGTACAGGCGTGCCGGCCAATCCCACAGCATATATCCGCGCATCCATTCCCGCTTCGAGCAGGCTTCGAACATGACGCGGTAGTAGTTCGCTTGCTCCACCTCGGAAGGGGCTCCCGGAAGCGACCAATCGTTAGGCTTCTGCGCGGAGCCTTCGCGGCTCGGGCATCCGCCTTCCATGAAGAAGAACGGCTTCTCCCATCGGTTCAGAACGGCCTCGATCCGATCCAGATGCGCCTCCCACTCACCGATCGGATAATAACCGCTGGAGGAAATGATATCGACCGCATCCCACCAAGTCAGGCGGTCTTCCTGGTATTTGTCGCAGTTATAGGTGACCAGTCCGCTGTAGACCTTGCGCACCTCCTGAATCAATGCGCGCCATTCGTGCTCGCGGCTGTCCGCCTGCACCATCTCGCAGCCGACGCATAGCATCTCGCAGCCTTCTTCCTCTGCGATACGCGCGTAATGGACGATAAATTCGGTATACGAAGCGAACCACTCGGTCCAGCTAGGCTCCCCGGGCACGTCTTGCTGGAAGAACGCGATGTGCGCCCGCCAAGTTCCGTTCGCGCAGTTCACGACCGGCTTCATGCATACTTTAAGCCCGAGCGATTTCGCCTGACGAATCGCCCATCTGACTTCGTCGTCGGTTACGGTCGGCGCTTCCGCGTAGTTGATCTTCGTCGATTGCGCCGTCTCCTGCAGCGCGCCTAACGCGATGGCGACCCAATTGACGCCAACCGCGCTCATTGTCCGCATCGAATCCTCCGCTTCCGCTCCGCCCCAAGTGCCGCGAACGCCGGTCCAGCCCCATGTCATGCCGTTAACCGTCTCTGCCCATGTCTTCATCCCGACAACCTCCTGCCCAAGTTTGTTTCTCGAAGTGTCGCTAACATTTAGCTTATTTGTTTGCATAACTACATAACAACTCACAAACAAATTGTAACACCAACGTTGTTATTGTCAACAGAAAAACCCGCCAATCCTGGCGGGTTTCCGATACATTACTATTCCATTTACTTCACGCTAGGCACAGCCGAGGTCGACTCTCGAATAAGCAGATCGCCGGCCAGCAGAATTTTCTCTTTCGGCCCGTCCGGATGTTCGACCCGCCACAGCAGCGTATCGACGGCGCATTGGCCGAGCGCTTCCTTATTGACGTGCACCGTGCTTAGCTTCGGGCTGGCTATGGCCGCATCCTCGATGTTATCGAAGCCGGTGACCGAGCATCGCCCCGGCACGTCGATGCCATGGCGCAGGAGCACGGTCATCACGCAAATCGCGATCGAATCGTTCGCGCAGACGAACGCCGTCGGCAGCTTGTCTTCCTCGATGAGCTTGCGGACGATCGCATCTAAGCTCTCGGTCATCTCCGACCGGTTCTCGCCTTCGAATTCGAGCAGCTCCCTTCGCTGATCGAGCGCGACGTCCTGCTCCTCCATCATGGAGCGGAAGCCGAGCCACCGGTCGAAAAAGCTGCGGGAATATCGGATGTTGCCGACGAATTGGAGCTCGCGGTGCCCGTTGCCGAGCAAATAATTGGTCGTTCTCCGGAGACACTCGTAGTTGTTCATGAACAGCACGTCCGAAGGAATGAGCGGATCCTCGTGATCGACCAGCACGAAAGGGATGCCCAGATTGCGGATTTCCAGCAGCAGCTGGTTCGATATATGACCGACACCGATCAAGCCAAGCACGGCATCGGGATTGATCAGTTTCGTAAAGTTGTCCGAGATGTGTTCCGTCACGATCATCATCCCGAGATGGTTCTGCTCCAGTCCGTTCGTGACGCCGTCGATAATACGCCCCCAGAACGTCGACTGCCGGTTCTGGTCGCGCACGTTCGGAATCAGCACGATGATCGTGTTCCGATCGGAGGCCGCCGGTCTGCCGGCCTGCGTCCTGCTCGACGTCGGACGTATCCGCTTCTGAACGAAGTAGCCCAGCTGCGTGGCGGCTTGGATGATTCGCTCGCGCGTATCCGGGCTTACGCCGGACTTGCCGGACAGCGCCTTGGATACGGCGAATTTGGACACGCCGACTTGATCGGCGATTTGCTGCATCGTAATTTTCTTGGACATCGTCTCGTTCACTCCGCTCACCTATAGAAAAACGCCCGGACATATGAAGATAACAAAATTTCAATTGTTATCATAACATATTCCGAGCGTTAGCGATACTGAATGGGGCAGCGTTATCCAACTCGCTTACTTAACGGCGCCGTTCGTAACTCCAGCGAAGATAAACCTTTGCAGCAGTAAGAAAATGATGACCGTCGGGATGAAGATGACAAGTATGCCCGCGGATATGACGTTCATCTGAGCCGCATTCGGTCCTACGAAGCTGAAGATGGCGGTCGATACGACTTTAAGCTTCTGTGAAGGCATGTAGAGGAACGGCACGTAAAAGTCGTTGTAGATCGAGATCGACTTCAGGATGATCAATGTCGCCGTCGCCGGACCGAGCAGCGGGAAGATGATCGAACGATAGATTCTGAAGAGCGAGGCGCCCTCGATCATGGCGCTCTCGTCTAAATCTCTTGGAATGTTATTAATGAACTGCAGGTAAATAACGATCTGCAAGACGTCCGCGCCCATGTAGAGCAGCATCGGCGCCTTCAGCGTGTTGTACACGCCGAGCCACTTGATCACGCTGAACGTCGCGACTTGCGTCGTCACGAGCGGAATGACTTGAGCGATGAGGTACAAGCCCATGATCGGCGACTTCAGCTTGAAGTCGAATCGGCCGAGCGCATAGGCGACCATCGTGCCGATGGCGACGTTCCCCGCGAGCGCGACGATCATAATAATGGCGATATTCTTAAAGCCGAGGTCTAGCTTGCCGACTTTGAATACTCGTTCGAAATTCTCGAAGTTGAAGAAGTCGTTCGGCAAGCTAAGACCCGATTGATAGAATTCGACTTTCGTCTTGAATGCGCCGATGAACACGGAATAGATCGGGAAGAACACGATGAATACGCCGATCAACAACGTCACATACTGAATCGCTCTAATCGAGGAGGCTCTGCGCAGCATCTTATTTTCCCTCCCTGAACAGCACTTTGCGTTGAATTAGGATGAAGAACAGCACGATCATGAGAAGCACGACGGCCATCGCGGAGGCGAGTCCGAAGTTCTCGAACTTGAACGCCATATCGACCGTTTGGATGACGAAGGTAGAAGTGCCGCCCGCGCCGAGCATCATGACGTAAGGAATATCGAAGGCTTCCAACGCGCCCGTCAGCGTAAGGACGAGCATCAGCTCGATGACCTTGCGCAAGCTAGGCAGCGTAATGAACCTGAACGTCTGCCAGCTGCCGGCTCCGTCGATCTTCGAGGCTTCGTATAAGTCGTTCGGAATAGACTGCAGTGCACCGATGAAGATGACCATGCTAAGCCCGAAATACTTCCACATCGAGATAAAAGCCAGGGAGAAATTAACGAGATGCGGGTTGCCGAGCCATAGCTGCTGCCAGGATTCAAGACCGATCGCGCCTAGGAAAATATTAAGCGAGCCGTATTCGGCATGGTACAGGTTTTTGAACATGATGACGGTAGCGACGCTATGCAGGACATACGGCAGGAACAATAGAACGCGGAACGCGTATTTGCCCTTGAGCTTGCCGTTCAGAATGACCGCGAAATACAAGGCGATCGCCGTCTGGATCAATCCGCCGACGAAGTAATACAGGTTGTTCTTGAACGCAGCGAAGATATCGGGTCTCGTGAAGATCTCTTTATAGTTCGCTAAGCCGACCCAGCTCTGGTCGAAGCCGAGACCGTCCCAGTCCGTTAAGCTGAAGTAGAACAACGCTGCCGCCGGATAGAGCGAGAACGCGCATAACAGAGCCAGCGGAATCGTTAGAAATCCGAATAAGATCAAATATTTCTGCGTCTTGTAGCTCAAGTTCAACGAAATCCCCCTGCCTTTCAGTCTATTTCCTTGTTAGTCGAATAGGAAACGCTTTCAACCGTATTATACCGACATTCGTTATCGAATTTTATAGACTGTGTTTGTTTTCATTGTCCTCTATTAAGATAATATTCACCTAACGTTTGCTTTCACCTGACGCGATCCCTATACTCCTTCGGCGTGCAGCCGACAACCTTCTTGAACACTTTATTGAAGTAGGCCGGGTCGCCGTAACCGACCTTCTCTCCGATCTCGTACGTTTTAAGCGAGCTCCGGTCCCGAAGCATCTCCTTGGCCCGGTCAATGCGCACCGATATGAGGAAATCCGTGATCGTCTCTCCCGTCTCCGTCTTGAACAGCTTGCTTAAATAGCTGGGCGTGAGATACACCTCTTCGGCTAACCGGTTAAGCTCGAGCTCTTCCGTATAATGCTGCACGATATACGCCTTGACCGTCTCGACGACCCGATTCTCCTGACGGCTTTCCTGCAGCGCGTTGAACAACTCTTCGACCTCGCCGAGGAAAAACTTCGAGAACGCGCCGAAATCGGGAAATTTATTCGGAATACATGCTTTGATTCGCGACTCCAGAGAAGACGTATCGCCGCTCTTGACGTCCGCGTACCGATGAATGAACGCCAATACGGTCTCGCAGCCCTCCCGAAGCTCCGCCCAAGGAAGCGTATCTTCCTTGCACGTCTTGAACCAATTAGCGATCAATTCCTGAGCGCGGTCGAAGTCCGATAGCGTCATCGTCTCTTGAAACTCCCGATCAAGCAGGACGAGCAGGTGCGTTACGGAGTGCTGCCTTCTAGGCAGGCGGGAATAGTCGGCGAAGACACGCCGTCCAGAACCGTACCATGCGTGTTGTATCGCTAATTCGGCTTGTCGATAAGCCTCCCGGAGCCAGGATGCGCCAAGGAACACCTCGCTTCCGCCTATTCTGCCTTCGAAGGAAGGAGGCAGCCGATGAAGCAGCGTTTGGCCGATTTCACTGACGCGCTCCGCATGATCCGCGCTGTTCATGCCTATGATTAACGCATAGCCATCTTCTCCCGCCATCAGCTTCCATCTCTGAAGCCATCCCGATACCGCGGTTTCAAGCATCGATTCCGGCGATTCCGGCAAGCTGCCGCGAATGATATATACCGCATAGGGGTCGCTGAACAGCGGAGACAGCTCCAACGCTTTGCCCGCTTCCTGCCGAAGCTGCTTCGGCAATAGCTCCGCCTCATTGAAGAGCAGCAACCCCAGCTGGTCCTCCTGCAACGCATGCTCCTTCTCGCGCGCTTGGGCTAGACTGCCTTCCACCTTGCGCAACAACTGCAACAATTCGCCTTTATCTACCGGCTTCAGCAAGTATTCCTCGACACCGTAACGGAGCGCTTGGCGCGCGAACTTAAAATCGTCGAACCCGCTCACGATGGCGATTCGCAGATGCGGTGCTCGTTCTTTAAGTTGTTCGATTAGTTCAAGTCCGTTCATTGTGGGCATCTTAATATCTGTAATGACCAGCTCCGCCTGCAGCTGTTGTTGGTCCAGTTGTTCCAGCAGCTCGAAGCCGCTTGCGAAGACGCCCGTCACGCGGTACTGTTCCCCGGATAACGAGATCAGCTTCGCCAAGCCTTGCCGGATGCGTTCTTCATCGTCTACGACGACGATATTAACCATGGCCTCTCCCTCCATTCGCTTGTTCGATCGGAATTCTCACGGTGACGTTCGTCCCGACTCCAAGCTCGCTGTCGATGCTAATGCCGTAGCCTTCTCCGAACCTCAGCTTGAGCCGTTCGTGCACGTTTCTTAATCCGATGCCGCGTCCGCCTTCCGACACCTTGCGCTCTTGGTTGTTAAGCGTGCTGCGAAGTCGTTTCAACGTCGTTTGGTCCATGCCGACACCGTCATCGGATATCGTGAACAACCGATCGCTGCCGACTTCGTCGTATTTTAGGCATATCGTCATCTTCGGCTTCGATTCGTCCATGCCGTGGTACACCGCGTTCTCCACGATCGGTTGGAACAACAGCTTCATGATCGGCATGCTCATGTCGACGTTCCCGCTCGGCACCGTCAGTTCAAAGCGATTGTCACCGTAACGATAGTTGAGAAGCTGAAGATACATCTCCAGGTGCTCGAGCTCCATGGCCAGCGACACCGTTTCGGTCCCCGACCCGATTCCGTACCGAAGCAATTTGCCGAGCAGCTGAGCCATGTCGCTGACTTCGGTATCGTCGTTAATGACGGCCGTCATCCGGATGGATTCTAGCGTATTGTATATAAAGTGCGGGTTGATCTGATTCTGCAGCGCCTCAAGCTCCGCCTCGTTCTTGCGTTGACCGGCCCAATACACGTCATGAAGAAGCGACTTAACGCGTACGATCATTCGGTTAAAAGCACTGCCGACGACGCCGATTTCATCGCGGCCCTTAACCGGGAACGTAACATCCAGATTGCCGGTTTGCACCGTCTTCATCAGGCGTACGAGCGACCGAAGCGGCTTCGTCAGCGCGAAGGTGAAGATCATCGAGATGAGCAGTGCGAAGCCCGTAATCGCGATCGCAGACACCACCGTTACGTTACGGATTCGCATGGCGTCTCCCATCAGCTTGTCCTGCGGGATCGCGACGAATATTTTCCACCCGGTATTCTGCGATTCATGGTAAATGGACAAGACGGATTCCCCGTCGATATTCGTATGGAAGCTGCCGGAGACTCCGGATGCCATCTTGAGCAGGTCGCTGGACTGCATGTTCTGCGCCAAGTATTTCTTCTCGCTATCGAAGACGACGCGTCCCGTATTGTCCACGATGAGCGTCGTGCCTCGCGTCGCATCGTCCAAGTCCTTCACGATATTCTCGATAACGTCGATGTTCGCGTCAACGGCGATCATGCCGAGCGATTCGAAGTTCGTATCGATAATCTCCCGGACGACCGAGAACACGTAGCGGCTGCCCGAGCGGCCGCTTACTTCCTGCGTGCTGACGAGCACCGGCGTTCCGTGCTGCGCGTACGCGAGCTCCTTCCATTCCTCGTATACCGAAGGCAAGTCTTGGCGGATACCCTCGCTCTTCGTCGTGAAATAGTAGTGACCATAACGATCGAATAAGTACACCGAGTTGGAGCCCGTGCTTTTAATGTTGTTCAGGAAGTAGATGCTGCCCTCGACGCGCCGAAGCAGCTGCAGCTCTTCGCCGGACAATCCGCCTCGGGAGTCGCCGACGAGCTGGTCCGTGTCGTTCTGGTGCATCGGCAAGCTTTCATAATATTTGTTCGAGATTTTCAGACCTTCCTTAATCTCGTCTAAGTACGAAGGAATAATCGAAATTTTCTTCATATCCTCCATATAGTCGTCTAGCTTGCTGATCATTGTGTCGGATATTTGGGACACGTACGTAACCGTATTGCGCTCGATCGAATCGGAATACCGTTCGGCGGATATGTAGCTTAACGCTCCGATGGGCAGAATAATCAGAAACAAGAATACGATGAACAGCTTGCCTTCCATTCTGTTCAAGGGTGAAGGAAGCCGTGTCCACCTGCCGATATTCCAACTCATCCAGTCGCCCCCTCTCTACTTGATAGTAGTGTATCATAATTTTATGCTAACAAAATGTCTATAAACGCGAAAATCCCCGTTTTACCGCAGCTCAGTTGCGGTAAAGCGGGGATTCGGATTAGGTTAAACCCCTTCGGTCACGCCTTAGCGGACATCCTCACGGTTTCTGCTGCGCATGCCGGCTAAGCCAAGCAATCCAAGCAACCCGAGCCAACCCCAGTCGAAGTCTCTGTCGTTGTTCGTAGCTGCAGCCCTGTAGTTGTTCGTGCGCACGCCGTTGGTCGTTGCTCTGTTCGTGCTGTAGACGTTCATGCGATTCCGGTCGTACGTCCCGTACGTTCCAACGCGATTGTTGTCTCGATCGAACGGATTAAGGTCGACGCGGTTTCCGTTGTTATTGAACGGGTTAAGATCGTGATTGCGATCGATGTCGTTCACGAACGTGCGGTTAGCGGTACCTTGATATTGCTGCCCATACGACGATTGCGTGGTTGCCGGAGACGTAGGCGTTTGCGCGAAAGCCGGGGTAACTGCAGCAACGGACAGACCGCCCACCAGTAACGAACTCAGCAATAGCTTTTTCAATTTGCTGCCTCCTTGATGTGTATCGTTTGAGTACACCTCTAATTTCTCCGCCGCACAGGCAAATCATCCGCGCCCCGCAACGCCAATATGCTAACAGAATTCTAATATTTGCAATCCAACTTCTCTAAAACCTGTACTCCATAATGAAGATACATTACCGGGAAAGGCGGTGGATCGCTTGCGCGAATTGGCCGACAAAGTACAACGGATGGACGACGACCAGCTTATTATCGAATATAAATCCGTGTCTCCTTTCTCAGTGGACGACGAGTTTATCCAATTGCTGCTTAAAGAAATCGTCAGACGGAAAATCAACATCGATACCGTTCTTAAACAGCTGCATCTCCTCTAAAGGCGTACAGGAGCGGAACGTTAGGTGAAATAAGCCGTTAGCCCATCCCTGTCGCCCTGCTATCGCATAAGATGTGTTCGTGATGACTCATCACAATAACATTCGGTGGTGATACGCATGGGTTACCCTGTTGCAGGTGAAGGCGCTGGATACGGCGGTATGGGTGCAGCTGCTTTTGCGCTCGTATTATTCATCCTCTTGGTCATCATCCTGAAAGCCGGCTATTGATCGATGAATGAACGGCAACAACCTCGCCTGGAAAGCTTCCGGGCGGGGTTGTTCGTATGTTCACGCAGTCTACAAGATTCCCAGAGAACCTGCGATTAAGTAAATTCCTCCTAGTGAAGCAAGCGAAAGAATGATCGAGGCAAACCATCGTTGCGGAATTCGGGGAACAATCATAAAGCCTGCGTAAGCACCGACCGCTACCGCGGGGATAACCCAGGCGTTGATCGTGAGCGAGTCTGCGGTTATGAGACCGAGATGAGCCGTGAAAGGGACTTTAATGACGTTCACCAGGAAGAAGAAGAAAGCGTTCGTTCCGATGAACGTCGTTTTGTTCATGCCCTTGGATAGCAGGTAAATGGACATGATGCTTCCAGCCGCGTTGCCGACCATCGTCGTGAACCCGGCTAATACGCCGAGCAATGCATGAAAAGCGGCCGATTTCGTAAAAGCTACGTTCAGCGCGCGTTCCAGCCGTTCTCTGCCGATGTGGACGCCGATCAACAGCAGGACGAGCGTACCGATCAACAAGCCGAGCGAGCGGTTGTTAATGACGTCGAGGACGAAGTATCCTCCTGCCATGCCGACCAGCACCCATGGCAATAAGGTGAAGAGCGGCTTCCACTCCACCGCTCTCCGGTAATAGATGATGGCGATGACGTCGCCCGTGATCAAGATCGGCGTGAGAAGCCCGACGGAATCGCTGGCGGGAAAGACGGACGCCAGCATCGCGGCGACGAATATGCCAAGCGTCGGGACTCCTGTCTTGGAGAAGCCGACCAGCAAGGCGGCGACGATCGTAAGTATGAGTTGCCATGTCGTTAGTTCCATGGGGTCTCCTTCAATCTTAGAAACGGAATTTATGAAAGTTCATCAGGGCGAGATTTGTGCTGCAATTGCGTGTACAGTTGTATGGCTTGCAGTCGATTCATAACGCCTAATTTCCGATAGATGTGCTTGCAGTGTTTTTTTGCCGTTTCGGTAGAGATGGCGAGCGTTTCCGCAATCATTCGATTGGAAGCGCCCCGTACAATGAATTGAAGGACTCGATTCTCCTGAGCCGTAAGCGTCGCCGTAATCGGCGAGCTTGCTTCGTCGGCTTCGTCTTTGGGAATGGCTTTCAGAAGGCAACTCGTAAATTTCGCTAATTCAGTATGGTTAGGCAGACGATTGTGTTTGCGATATTGTTTCACAAGCACGGACAATACGGCTCCTTCGTCTACAACGATTTGCACGTAGCCTTGCTCCTGGGCTTCCGTCAAAGCTCGGTCAAGTTTGTCAAAGGCTTGACTATGCTTGCCTTGTTTCCAATAGATTTGAGCCAGCAGCAAATTGGCTTCGATCAAATCCCGCGGGTGGTTGGTCGAGACGGCCGCCTGCAGCAGCTTTCCTCCGAACGTTAGCGCCTCCGTCATTTTCCCCAAGAACAGATACGCTCGCAATAAAGTAAAAGCCTCATAGATGCGGTTTGAGACGATAGGCGAATCCGATTTGAGATCCGTTGTCTGAAGCCATTGACGTACATACTTCGTGTCCTGCGTCTTTATTCGCAGCTTGGCCTCGCAAGCATGGACAAGCGGCATAAGCTCACTATCCAGATCGCGCTGAATCAACTGCTCCCGCGCCTCATTCAGCACGGCCCAGGCTGCTTCCGTCTCTCCCTTCCGCCAATTCAACTGTGCCAATGCGAGAAAAGCAGGAACGAAAAGCCCCGGTTGATCCAAATCCAGACTAAGTCGCAAACCTCGCCGCAGGTGTTCCTCTGCCTGCTCCAACCTCCCCTCCTCGTAATAGCACTCGCCCAAGCAGACCAAGATTACGGCATAACCCCGATCTTGCCGCCCCCAACGGGAAGCAACGTATTCGTACATCGCAAGTGCCGATTTCAGTACGCCGTAATTGCCCAGCCTCCCTCGAAGCACGGAAGCGGTATAAGGGGGAAGAAAAATCGAATTGCGGTGCAGCTTACCGGGTCCGGAAAATTCGCTTTCCGTCTGCTTCAAATAATGCAAGCCCAAATCCGTCTCTCGTCTGGAATAATGGATCATTGAACGAAGCGAGGACAAATAACCTTTCAACCGTTCTCCGGTCGATGCCATCGTCACGTCATTGTTGCTTTGAATGATTTCATCGAGCAGGTTTGCGATCTGTTCGGCGGATTGGATTTTGCGCTCTTGGAACAGCGAATAGCCGTACATGTAAGCCAGCCCCGGTTTGTGCTTCAATTCCGATAGGGTGAACCGCTCAAGCAGCGGGAGTAGATTCGCCCTCAATAGCTCCGGTGCGTTGCGTTCAAGCACATCGGCCGCCCGCTCCCGATCGCCGGCTTTAAAGGCGTGCTCAGCCGCGCGGATATATTGCCCTTGATTTTCCGCGTAAGACGCGTATTTCCGGTGCAGCGCCGCGTAATCCGCCGGAGCCGCTTCTTGCAGCTCCCGCTGCAAAAACGAGCAGAACATCGGATGGAACGCGTATTGCCCCGGCTTATTGTTCTGTTGAAACACGAACGGGATGTTCCGTAATAATTCCCGAAGCTTCGGACCTTGCTCCATTCCTTCGAGAAGCAGCCCGGCAATTGCGCTATCGAATAGCTTGGCTACCGATAGACGCATCAGCACCTGCAACGCGGCGGGATCGAAATCGGAGATCATGTCGCGGAAATAAGCCGTCGTCTCCCGTTCGGCATGGTCATGCCAATCCGATTTGATGAGCTGGCCTTTGAGGCGAAGAAGAGGGAGATAGGCGTTGGCGCCGATTAACCACCCCTGCGAGCGTTCCATCAAATCGTCAAGGTTGATATCGCTCAGCCGCACCGAGCTTTGTTGGACCACATAGTGGAACAGTTCTTTTCTGGTGAGCGCCAGATGCTCGGCCGTTATGATTTCGCAACCGCCGTCTTCGGCTCTGGGAAGCTCGATGCCGATTGCTTGTCTGCCCGACAAGACGACGTGCACATGCGGCGGACAGAATCGAAGGAATAACGTAAGGAAACGAACGATATTCGGATCGCGAATCGTCTCCAGGCCGTCCACGACGATCATGATCTCTTGTTCGCAGCGCTCCAGGCAAGCAATCCATTGCGCCGCGAACGATTCAAGCTCGATAACGAGCATGCCCGGATCGGCTTTGCTCACCCACTCCGCTAATTGCACTTGAACATCATCGAGTATGAGGGGCACCGCATGAACGAAATAGAATAGAAATCGGCGAAGATCGTCGTCGCTTGCATCGAGGCGAAGCCAACCGACAGGACGCTCTTGGTGAACCGTCCATTGTTGTAAAAGCGATGTTTTGCCGTATCCGGGCGGTGCGGTCATTAGCGTTAATTTGCGGCCCCATCCCTCATTAAGCTTATGGATTAACCTCTCTCTGTGGAAGGCACCGGGTGTTGGCACAGGCGGATTTAATTTGGAGCGGAATAGCCGGGCAGTCGTAAACAGGTTGATCGATGGCGCATCCAAACGCGTTCGCTCCTTTGTCTATTTTTAGCAGCTATGATTTTTTGCCTAGTATATCAAATTTAATAGGGGTATAACAGGTGACAAAAAAATACCCCCAAAGGGGAATAGATGGACAGCTTCTATGAAGATAAACTGAAAAATAGATGAAGAATGGAGGAATATCATGACGAATAATGTATTAAATCGTAACTACGTAAAAGTGGCTATATTCATTGCCATGCTGCTAAGCATTGCGATACCGTTCGATTCGGCAACGGTACAAGCGGCGGTCCCCCCCGTCAAGGGCAGCCAAATAGCTGCAGGAGGCCGTTTTTCGTTAGCGCTCAAATCCGATGGCGGCATAATCGCATGGGGAAACAGTGAATCCAATAAATTGATCGTGCCCACCGCAGCGCAATCTGATGTCGTGAGAATAGCGACGGGAAGATCCCATTCGCTAGCGCTGAAAAGCAACGGTTCCGTTGTCGCTTGGGGATACAACAATTTCGGTCAAACGGATGTACCACCGGAAGCACAGTCCGACGTCGTGGAGGTGGCAGGGGGTCACTATTTTTCGTTGGCGCTGAAAAGCAACGGTTCTGTTGTCGCTTGGGGAGACAACGATTCCGGTCAAACGGATGTGCCAGTGGACGCAATGTCCGGCGTCGTGGCTATCTCGGCAGGCTGGCAGCATTCCCTGGCGCTGAGAAGCGACGGTTCCGTTGTCGCTTGGGGATTGAATTATTACGGTCAAACGAACGTACCCGCGGAAGCAATGTCCAACGTCGTGGCGGTAGCAGCGGGCTTTGATTATTCCATGGCGCTGAGAAGCGACGGTTCCGTTGTCGCTTGGGGATATCCACCCGGGCCAATGCCAGCACTGTCCGACGTCGTGGCGATCGCCGCGGGAGATAGTCATGCTCTTGCGCTGAAAAGCGACGGTTCCGTTGTCGCATGGGGGAGCAACAGTTCCAACCAATCAATCGTGCCAGTGGAAGCACAGTCCGACATCGTGGCGATAGCCGCGGGATACGTCCATTCTCTGGCACTGAAAAGCGACGGCTCCGTTGTCGTTTGGGGAGGAAGTACTCCTAACAGTCCTACGACCACCGTGCCCGGCAACACGGAGCTAGCCGATCTGTCCATCAATACCGGTGCGATCATCCCGAATTTTGACGCGAGTACCGACAGCTATACGACTTATGTGCCCGCGTCTGCATCCAGCGTTAACGTGACGGCGACTCTCGCAGATGAGGCGAACACCCGGTTGATTATAGACGATCAACTACACCCGAGCGGCGGAACGGCAACGGTAAGCTTGACGGGGAATTCAACGGTTATCCCCGTTCTGGTGTCCCCGTATCTTTTGCCGGACAAGCAGTATTCGATCCAAGTTATTAAAGACGCGACCATACCTGACCTTGCCGTCACGATGACCAAGGCCGACGGAAGCGCGTATGTGAACGATACATGGACGAATCAGGCCGTCTCTGTAAGCGTGGATGCAACGGATGATGCCGGCGTAAGCTCCGTTACGTATTCGATAGACGGAGGCGCGAGCTGGAGCGTATATGGAGGTTCACCGTTCGAGCTGACCGGCAATCACGTCTATTCGCTATTGATTAAAGCTACCGATCTAGCAGGGAACGAAACAGTCGCATCACATAGCGTCAAAATCAGCACGGGCGAACTGACCCTAACGCCGACGCTGACATTAGCAGACGGAGCCCCTTATTCAAGCGGCGCATGGACGAATCAGGACGTAACGGCAAGCGTCTATGCCGAGTCGGGAATAAGCGGAATCGCCGATCTCACCCATATGATTAATGGCGCTTCTCCGCAAGCTTACGTGAACCAATCGCCGATTGTATTGAATCAAGAAGGAACGCATGCGATTGAATTCCAAGCGACGGATACGGCAGGCAACGCCTTAACCGCTTCGTTGTCGATCAACATCGACAAGACCTTGCCGATCATTACGCTTAATGGGCCCACTAATGTGACCTTGACGAGGGGGAGCGCCTATATAGAGCAGTATGCCAACGCAACGGACAATGTCGGGCTTGCTGGAGCTGTAGTGATCTCCGGGACCGTCGATACCGACGTGGTCGGCACGTACGATGTGCGATATAACGTAACCGATCTCGCAGGGAACGCGGCGGTAGAGGTTACACGCACTGTCGTTGTTCGACTACCCCAAGCGTCAACACCGGCAATCATCGATAACAAGCCGATGATCGAACTGAACGGCGTCACGCTTGACCCGGCAACCATCGATACGACCCAATCCTCCGTTACGCTTGAAGTTGCGCCCAAGGACGGCATCGTCGATGTCAGCATACCGGCAAGCATCTTGATTGGCATTGAAGACCGGAACGCCACATTCTTGATCGAGATTAAGGCGCCTTACGGCAGCTATCAAGTGCCGGTTAATCTGGCATCGCTTATTCCGGGACTGGCGGATTTGCTAGCCAAGAACAACCTGAAGGCCGAGGACATCGGCTTCAAGATTACGTTGACCGATAAGTCGGGCGACAAGGATATACAAGCAGCATTTGCCAATCGTTTCCTTCAAGGCGAAGCGATGGGCGCGATTGTCGATTTCCATGTGACTATCATCAACACGAAGACGAAACAATCCATCGGAACGGCTGTTACGTTCAGCGAGGCGCTTACGAGAGTCATTCCGATGCCGAAAAACATGACGAATATGCCGGAGCAGTGGGGCGCGTTTCGTTATAACGAAATGACGAAGACCTTCGAGTTTATCCCGGCAATAAAAGTAAAGATCGACGGCGTATGGTATGCGATGCTTCGTTCCTATTCTAATAGCGTATACGTCGTTGCGCATAACCCGGCCAGCTTTACCGACGTGCAGCGGCACTGGGGCCGATCCCTCGTGGAGCTTGCCGCGGCCAAAGGGCTTGTAAATGGCGTTGGCGGGGGCAATTTCGCGCCTGATCAAGCCGTGACAAGAGCGGAGTTCAGCGCGTTGTTAGTTCGCGCGCTCGGACGCGGCACCTATGCGGGCAGTACTGCGCCCTATGAAGATGTCAAGCCCGGAGCGTGGTATTATGCAGACGTAACCAAAGCAAAGGAATTGGGTCTTCTAGACTTTGCAAGCGGTAAGCTGTTCAAGACCGATCAGCCCCTTACTCGCGAGGAAATGGCAAGTATGCTCGCTGCCGCGCTTTCCCTTGAGAAGCTGCCCTTGACCAAGGAGTTCGTAAGCCTGGACGGCTACCAGGATATCGGAAGCGTGGATACGGCTTATCTGGAGAGCGTTCGTCTGATGGTCAAGCTTCAGATCATGACAGGCACAAGCGCGCGCACATTCACCCCGAAGGGCGAAACGACACGCGCGCAAGCGGCATCCGTGTTAATACGAACGTTGTTCGCGCTTGGAACGATTGACCGATAACGATCTGCCATGCAAGAAGCAAAGCCCGTGTGAGTGGAGCACTGAACTCCGTTCAGCGGGCTTTGCTTTATCTACGACAAAAAAGCTCCTGAATCGTCGCTAGGACAGATCCAAGAGCTTATTCATAGTAAAGGTGGTGCGGTCGAGAGGACTCGAACCTCCACGGTATTGCTACCACTGGAACCTGAATCCAGCGCGTCTGCCAATTCCGCCACGACCGCATGTTATTAGGTGATGTCTAGGTTTATCATAATCGCGTTCGCCGCGTTCCGAACAACCTTGTCTCGATCACGTAGCCTATAATAGCACGGGGTCGGAAGCGAAGTCAAGCAACCGAAGGAAGTTCTAATTTTCAGTTAATATCGAGTTAATCTTTACGTTTAATATGACGGTGATATCGCCGTTCCGCCGGGAATCGCCATCCCTTCCCAGCCCGGATCAGAAGAGAACTCCGTATCCTGCAAATAATCCTGCATGCCGCTGCTGCTACTGCTGTGAAGCCTGTCCGGTTCGATCGCATTAACGAACGAGCTGTCGCTTTGCGCGGCGTGAATGGCATTGCCGACCTGCATGACGCCTTGAGTCAGCGCATGACCTCCCGCCGTTGCCGCTACGACCGCGACGGCTTCCATGATCTGCCGATCGCTCGCTCCATGAGCTATGGCTTCCTGTACGTGATATTGCATCGAAATTTCGTTATTCGCATATAAAGATACGCTAAGAGCGATTAGCTGCTTCGTAACTGCATTCAGCTCCCCGTCCGCGAGGCACTGGCTGGCGAATCGATCGTAAGCGTCCTCGACCTGTCTCGGCACCGTTGCGAAGCCTTCTGAATCCTCTTCGTATGCGACGAACGTGTCGTTGTGTAATAGCGACATGATAACGCCTCCCCGGTCATTGCTGTCCTTGGTGTGTTGATCCTGTCGTCTACTATGCCACATTGCGGGGTAAATCATTCCATCGACGGTCTCTGCTCCGAAGCCAGCTGCACCGTGTAGCCGCGCTTCACTTTAATGACCCTCCGATTAGGCCGGCGAATGAGCACGTGCTCGTCGTCCCAAGCGACGACGGTCCCGATGACGTCGTTCTGCTCCAGCGCGTCTCTCACGATTCGAATTTTCGTACCCTCTTCGCGATATTGGTTCAGCTGCTCGTCGTTCATCCCATTTTCCTCCTATTCGCAAGAAAACCCGCTCGGATCATCGTCCTCGCGGGTCATTCCTTATTGCTTGCGGTCAGTTACCCGACATGCTCTCTCGTATCGTTCGTCTCGTACCAGTAATCCAATACTTTGCTCGACATAACCCGCTTGCTGACATAATCGACCTGCTTCTCGGTAAAACGTTCCTTCCAATCGATGCCCAGCTCTTCGGACAGCTTAACGATCGTCAGAAGCTCGGACCAAGCGACGTACCGTTTGTACCAGAAAAATTGCGGGTGCTCGATCATATACGGATACAAATCGTCGAATTCCGTATGTTTGCAGTCGAGCGCGCGCTCGAAATGGATTTTGGCTGCGTCCAGTTTATCAAGAAAAAACTCACCCGACAGTTCAACATTCCCCATATTGCTGCTCGCCTCCCCCTGCAAGTTACTATTATTATACGTTAAAGTTGACCAATTGCGAAAGAAGGTAAATCATCCAGTCCGAAAGCTGCGGTTACTCTTCGAACGTGATTCGGCCGGCTTCCAATGATTGAACTTTAACGAGCGTCTCTACCTTATAACCGAGCTCGCGCAATGCGCGCCCGCCGGCTTGGAACGACTTCTCGATCACGATGCCGATTCCCGCGAGAGTCGCGCCGGATTGCTCGATGATCTTGATGAGCCCTCTTGCCGCATCGCCGTTAGCGATAATGTCGTCAATGAACAGCACCGAATCCTCGGGACTGAGCAGATGCCTAGAGACGATCAGATCGGTTACGATCCCTTTCGTAAAGGACGGAACGCGTTCGCAATAGGCGTCCGGCTCTCCGAGTAACGTCTTCTTCCTGCGGGCGAACACGAGCGGAACTCCGAGCTGCAGCGCCGTCGCGAATGCGACCGGGATGCCCGAGGATTCAACCGTAATAACTTTGGTAATGCGCGACTCCGAGAATCGCTTGGCGAACTCTTTGCCCATCTCCATCGTCAGCTCCGGATCGACGCCATGATTCAGCAGCGAATCCAGCTTAAGCACGTCTGAATTGATGATGCTCGCTTCTTTTAGAATTCTCTCCTTGAGTATATCCATATTTCTCCTCCACGCCCGATTCTTTTCCGTTTAACGTACCATATCCGTTTCCCTCGCGCAACCGGTAAACAAGCAGAAAGAAAGGGGATAAAACCGGTGCTTTCGACTCTCCGGAATGAGCTGAACGTAGGAGGCGGAGGCCCCACGAAAAATCAACACGATGCGACAAAAGACCTGTTTTGCCAACTTTTTCTTTTTGGGCGCAACTTTTCATTGAAAGGTGATGTCATACTATATATAGTAACAACGGAGGGGAGGCGAAAGGACATGTTGAGATCGGTTAAAAGGTGGTTCGCGTTGCTTACGATAGCGGCTATAAGCTCATGGCTGGTCTCTTGCGGATCGAACAACGAGCAGTCAGCTGCTCCCGAGCCTAGCGAATCGATCACTTACGTCCAGTTGCCGTCTTCCTCGAACAAGGATCTGCCCGCGTTCTCTTCGCCCGACGCTGCAGCGCATGCCGATCCCTCCGGAGACAGCGGCGTCGGCGTTTCTAACGCAGTCACGCCGGAGCCATCTACGACAGTAGACGGCATCGTCGTCCAGGAAGCCCCCTTCGACAGCGGCCATCCGATGCTGAACGGCATCGGCTTCCAAGATACGATAGAGTCCGTGGAACAAAGGTTCGGTCCTCCCAAAGTGAAATATGAGTTGCCTAACGATCATACGACAATCGACATGCGGGAATATCCGGGGTTCGCCGTCGGCTTTGATGAGAATGGCGACGTCTTCTACGTCGAGTTGACATCAAGCGAAGCGCCCACGGGGATTACGGGACTGAAGCTGGGTATGCCCGGAGAGCAAGCGGCAGAGCTGCTGGAAATTCTCGATCATCCCGGCTCCCACGTTCTGACGATGGATTTAAGCGATGGGTGGCTCAAGCTGGACCTCGATCCCGACACGCACGAGGTTCTGTCGATCAAGCTGATCGGATCTGAATAAGGATACCCTCCAATTGGGAGGGTATTTTTCGTACGGTGACTCTGGGCACCTTCGGACTTCGGCGTATTAGCGTTGTCACACAACGTTATTTCGGCGCATGTCCGGTACATCGGCGTTTTAGCGTTGTCACACAACGTAGTTCGGTGCACATCCGGTACGTCGTCGTATTAGCGTTGTCACGCAACGTTAGTTCGGCGCACATCCGGTACATCGGCGTTTTAGTGTTGCCACACAACGTTACTTAGGAACACATCCGGTACACCGGCGTTTTTGCGTTGTCTCACAACGTTAGTTTGGCACACATCCGGTACATAGGCGTTTTAGTGTTGTCACACAACGTTAGTTCGGTGCACATTCGGTACATAGACGATTTAGTGTTGCCACACAACGTTACTTTGGCGCACATTCGGTACATAGACGATTTAGTGTTACCACACAACTTTACTTTGGCGGTCATGCCGCTAATCTTGTTTGCCGATATAACGACGAGAAAAGCCATCCACAACAAAATCGTGGATGGCTTTCCCTTTACTGCGAATTAGAGCTCGCCCTTCTCCGCGAGAAGATGGACGGCTAGCACGAACATGGCGTGCGACCAGGTTAACGGCACGACCCAAGCCGTCTCGCCGGTATCGCGATCGACCTGCTCCGGCAGCAGGCCGGACGGCGTCACGTGTTTCACCGCGTAATCGAGCAGCTTGCGGGCATCCTCGTAACTGCCTTGCTGCGTCCGATAGTGGCTCAGCCACAGCGTCGTCAGAATCCATGGATTGCCGCCGATATAGTTGTCGTTCTCGTAGCGCTTGATGCCGCCGACCTTCGGCGACGTCAATAGCTTCTCGATCGCGTCGGCCGTCTGGACCATTCTCGGCGAATCGACGGATACGACGCCGAACGGCACGCTAAGGCCGAGCAAGCTGATGTCCACGATCGGATCGACCTCGAGCACGTGCTTCCAGTAGCCTTTATCCCGCTGGAACGCCTGCCCCTTCTCTCCGCGCGCGATCGCCGCTTCGTACTCTTCCTTAGAGACGGTCAGCTTCACGCCGCGATAGTACGAAGAACGGTCTTCGTTCCAGCACAACGCCTCGATGGACTCCGCGATCTTGCGCGCGACTTGCTCCCACTGCGAGGCAAGATCATCGCGGCCTTGACGCCGAGCGAACGATGCCGCGGCGTTCAAGCCGCCGAACACCGCCGCCGCGGAGTAAGTGTGCTCCGCTTCGCGCTCTTCCCACAAATCTCTGCTCGGCAGCGGCAAGCCCGTCTCCGGATCGATGAACGAGACGAGGAACGCCGCGCCCTTCTCTACCGCCGGCCATACCCGATCGAGGAAGGCTTGCTTCTCGCCGGAGTAGACGTAGTAGTCCCACATCCCCCAGATGAGAGAGGAACCTTCGTCGATCTGCAAACCCCAGTGAGGAGCCAGCCTGCCGTCGTGGTAATGGCGCTGCTGCCAAGAACCGTCAGGGTCTTGCGCGGACAACGCCCACTCATAGAACTTCTCGGAGAGCGAGCCGAGACCGGCTTTATTGAACGCCGTCGTAACGAATGCCGCATCGCGGCCCCAGCTGTACGCATATCCGCCGCATCGGCTGAAGTACTCGTCGAACTCCGGAGCGGCGACGATCGTCCCCGTCTCCTCGTCCGCCATCAGCTTCATCGCCAGCAAGGAACGTTCGTACAGCTCTGCGATCGCCCCATCCTTCGTCGGACATGGAGCGGCAGCGGCAAGATAGTTCGCCCAGTAAGCGACCATGTCCCCGTACCATTCGGATTGAGTACGGGATTTGGCGGTCGCGAGCGCTGCCAGCGCTTCATGCCGGCCGTGGCCTGCCGCGATATACAGCGTCAGCTCGACGGATTGGCCGGGAGCGATCTCCGCGAACGTCCACGACATCGCGCCGTCCGGCTGCATGTCGATCGTATTGCCGTTCAAATAGCCGTTCGCAACGCTCGGCCACGCTCCGGAGCCGGCTTGGTAGCCGACGCACTCCTGCGAGCTGCCGATCGCGAACGCGTATTCGTGGCGGTGATGCAGCAACGCGTCGTGTTCCCCCCGGAACTCGGTCGTTGCATACAATTCGTTCTCCGCGATCCGGAACGATCCGTAATGATAGAACGTCACGTCGCGCGTCTCGTTGCCGTCATTGCTCAGGCGGTACGCCCGCACCATGAGCGGCTGTCCGGGAACGGCATAATCGGTTTGCTCCACCGATATTGGATAATCCGGCCGTCTTGCGCGGACGCGATAAGCGTTCGTATGCGGCACGTATCCCGCTTCATGCGTCCATCCCGCTTCGGCAGCGTCAAACCACTGAACGCCCCCCGGCGTCCCGCTCGCTTGAAGTCCCGTGCGGATTTCGTCCACATGCTGCGGAAAATCGATGTGCGGCCACCATAACCGATACAGTCTCCCGGTATTGCCGAGCGACGCCAGCATGGCGGAATTGCCCGCAATGGCATCTACGAGGTAAGGCTTCTTACGCAGATGTTGTTGCAGTCTTTCTTGATTACTCAATGTAGCAGCTCCTTTGAAGCCCGGAACGCCGGACGATTCTCCCGGGCCGGGTAGTCGTTGAGTCTGCCCGAAGCGACGCCGCAGGTTAGAGCACCTAACCATCGGCACTGTCGCCTCCCCCTCGGGTCCGCGAATCGTCCACCATCTATTTTACAACATCTAACCGATTTACGGAAACAGCCGGAATTGCAGCCACAACGCGCCTAGCGTCACTAGCAGCACGGGAACGGTAAGCAGGAAGCCGTATTTCATATATGCCGGGATGCTGAGTCGGACGCCGTCACGGCGCAGCAGCTGCAGCCACAGAAGCGTCGCAAGCGACCCGATCGGCGTCAGCTTCGCTCCGACGGACATGCCGATCAAGCTCGCGAAAGGCATAATCGCATGGCCTCCCTCCATCTCGGAGATCGACAACGAGGAGACGAGCACGGCGGGCAGATTGTTCATGACGGCGGCGAGCAGCGAGAACAAAGCACCGGAGCCGAATACGATGCCGGCGAGTCCCGAGCGGTCAAGCGACGTCAGCAGCGAGGAGAACCATTCCGTACCGCCATGCAGGTGCACGCTGTATACGATCAAGTACATCGATAGGGCGAACACGACGATCAGCCACGGCGTCCTGCGCAGCAGCCGCGTAGAATCGACGCTCCGCGTCGCGATTCCCGCGAGCCATAACAACGCCGCCCCTCCGCAGGCGATTACCGACACGGGAAGTTCGATGCTCTCCGAGCAAAAATAGAGCACCAGGATACAAGTTAATACGAGCCACGACAGCTTAAACACCGCGCGATTCTTAATGACTGACGCCGGCTCGGGGAACGAACAGTCGGTTGGCGCTTCCTTCCGGATCGAGCGTCCGAATAACAGGATCAGCATGCCGATCGACGCGAGCGATGCGGTTATCCCAGGAAACGCCATCTCGCGCGCGAAATCGCCGAAGGATATACCGAAGTAATCCGCGGTCAGAATGTTCGTCAGGTTGCTCACCATAAGCGTCGCGCTTGCGGTGTCGGCCATGAAGCCTACGGCCAACAAGTAAGCGATTCGTGCCCGGAAGCCCATTCCGAGCAACGCGGTAACTTCCAGCACGATCGGCGTCATGATCAATATCGTTCCGTCGTTATTGAAGAAAGTCGTAATGAGACTCGCTACAAGAGACAAACCGACCATTAACGTGACGCGGCGGCGATGGAACCTTCGAACGACATGCAACGCCGCCCATTTGAAAAAGCCGTTGTCATCCATCACGCCGGTCAGCACCATAATGCCGATCAACGACAGCGTCGCATTCCATACGACCTGCCAGATGTACTCGGCGTCCGACAATGCCAGCGTGCCAAGCGCAAGCAGCAATAACGCCCCCGGGGCGGCATAGACGGCTTCGTTCAAGCCGCGCGGCCGCCAGATGATCAGAACGAGCGTGATCGCGAATACGGCGATCGATATTGGCAAAGCCATGAGGTTTAGACATCTCCTGGTGTCATGCCCGTCCGATCGATGACATAAGTTGATAGGAAGGGAGGACAAGATTAGGTTTGGGGGTTCCGTCTTATGAAACAATGGGCGTTAAGCATACAAGTCGCATTCACCTTCATCGGGACCGTCGTCGGCGCCGGATTCGCGTCTGGCCGAGAAGTGATGCAGTTTTTTACGAGGTTCGGCATGTGGGGACCGTACCTGATTATCGTATCAACGCTATTCTTCGTCTGGATCGGAGCCAAGGTTATGCTGCTATCGGCGGAGCTGAAGGCCAAGTCGTACGAGGATTTGAACAAGCATCTGTTCGGCGCCCGCACGGGCCGATGGGTCAGCAACCTCATGCTCATCGTCCTGCTCGGCGTGAACGCCGTCATGCTGGCTGGGGCCGGTTCGGTATTCGCCGAGCATATCAACCTCAGCTACCAGACGGGTCTGATCGTCACGATGTTCGCTTGCTTCATTCTGCTCAGAAAAGGGATGAACGCGATCCTTACCGTCAATACGTTCGTCGTTCCGGTCATGATGGGGTTCACGTTGTTCCTCATGATCGAGACGCTGCGTGAGCCGAGCTCCGGCCACTGGCTCACGGCACCTAGCGAGCTGTCGCCTTGGGCAGCTTGGCTGTCGCCTTTCCTGTACGCGGCGTTCAATCTGTCGATGTCCCAAGCGGTGCTCGTCCCGCTCGGGTCGGCGATCGGAGATGCCCGCATTCTTCGGCGCGGTGCATGGATCGGCGGTATCGGGATCGGCATTCTTCTGCTGGCAGGCCATCTGGCCTTATCCGCGCGGATGCCGGGCGTTGCCCAGTTCGAAATTCCGATGGGCGGCATCGCCCGCGAGCTTGGCGCCTGGCTGCACTGGATCTACGTATTCCTGATCTTCATGGAAATATTCTCGACGTTAGTCGCGGATATTTACGGGCTTACGCTGCAGCTGCACGAACGCACGCGCGTCTCCCAAAGCGTACTTACGATGATGCTCCTGTTTATCTGTTTTCTCGCGGGACAATTCGGCTTCGGCTCCTTGCTCTCGACGCTCTACCCGATGTTCGGTCTGCTAAGCCTAGGATGGCTGTTCTTGATTACGAAAAATCGAGCGAAACCCCCTGCAGGTCCGCCGAACCCTTCGGTTAAGGAAGAGCTAGCCGCTTGGCGTCTTTGATGCCATGCTCCAGCAGTTCCGCCACATGACGGTGGCAAGTGAACAGAATCAACTGGCGGCTGGCCGAGATTTCCTCGAGTACGGGGAGCGTGCTCGCCAGCCTCTTCTCGTCGAAATGGACGAACAGATCGTCAAGCAAGAGAGGCAAAGGATGCTCCCGCGACGCGGCCTCGCAAAGGGCAAAGCGCATGGCAAGGTAAAGCTGCTCTTGCGTGCCGCGGCTTAGGAAGGCGCTGTCCAGCAGCTGCCGGTTCGACGACTCCGCGAGCAGCCCGGACCGATCTCCGGGGGCGACGATTCTCTCGTAAGCGCCTCTCGTCATCTGATGAAAATAACGGGAGGCTCGCTGCAGCACTTCCGGCTGGCGCTCTTCCTCGAACACGGCTTTGGCTCGCGACATCAGGCGTTCGCTAAGCGCGAGAACGGCATAGCGCTCCAGCATCGATTCAAGCTGGCTCTCGCGCTCGATGAGCGTCTGCCTTCTATCCTCCAGCTCCGCATCCGTGCGAAGCCGTTCCAGCTCCTGCATGAGGCGGCCTCGGCGGTCTAGCAGCTCCGTTCGTCTGCGTTCCTCCGCGGCAAGCGCTGCGTTATGCTCCGCGAGGATGGCAGCCAAGGCGGCTTCATCATGCTCTTGTAGCCAGACGTACAGCCTTTCCCGGGCAGCTTCCGATCTGCCAGATTCGAGTCTAAGCTGAATGTCGCGCGCTTCTTTGCGCAGCAGCCTGCATCGATCGTCCACTCGCAATCTCAGCTCAAGCTCCGCTTCGTCAGTCGAATGCGACTCCTCGAGGAACGCCAATATCTCCGCTGATACCTGCTCCGCCTGCTCGCTAAGCTGACCCGCTTGGGCGGACGCCGTCTCGAGCTGGCGTTCCGCTCTATCCGCTTCCTGTCTAGCCTCTTGTTGCCTGACCGCTTCGGCATACAGATAGCGTACGGCAAGCAGGGCGTCCGACGAAATCGCCGGCGGCAGCGTCGTTTGGGACTGCGCGATCAACCGGACCGCCGATTGCTCAAAGTCTTCGATCGCTCGCCGGACCGACTTCAGCCGCTCCGCGACTCGCTGTCTATGGAGCAGCGAAGTTAGCGCTTGGTCAGCTTGATTGAATAGATCGGATAGGGAGTCCGTACGTAGACTTGCGGGCAGCTTGTAGCTTTGAAGCCATTGCTGCCAACGCGCGTTCAGCTCTTCGATCCGCTCGTACAGCCGAGCCCGTTCCCGCTCAATCAGCTGTTGCTCCGTACGCAGCTCATGGCCGCGCTTGGCCCATTGCTCCCGGTTCGCGGAATCGCGATCGCGACGATCAAGCTCGCCGAGCTGAGCATGGACCGCGTCGCGCAGCTGTCTCCAAGCTTCATCCGCGTGGGCGGCTTGCAGCTTGGCTTCGCGGGGATCGACGTCCAGGCCGGCTTCCGGCAAGAGATTCGCAGCCGCCGGTCCCGGATCCGCGATCAGCTGGCGCAGCCGCTCCGTGACTTGGTTGCGATGCGCTCGGATGCTCGCTAACGTCGATTCGTCCAACGTCTGGGGGCCGGTATCCGTCGCCCCGATCGGTCGGCGATTCGCGCGAAGGGATAGGTAAGCAAGTCCGCCCGACAGCAGCAAGAAGACGGCAGAGATCGCCGCCGTAAGCGGAGCGACCGATCCGCCATCGCTCGGTAACGCGAAAGGCATTGCGATAGCCGCGACAGCGATCAGAGCAGCCGTGCCTCCGATCAACGCGACGGGAAGACGATCCGTTCGGTTGCTCCCCGCGCGGCGCGTCCGTGTGCCTCTACCATACTCGGAGGAACGCTCCGCCTGCACGGGCACGACGGCATGCGCAGGTACGACGCGTTCGAACGCTCGCATCGCATCCTCCAGACCATGCCAAGCCTGCAGCAGGCTAGTCCGATCCCGAGGGAGAAAGCGCCTAGCTTCGACAACCCCTGGCGCTTCCGCTTCATTCTGGGCTTCCGCCATCTCCGCATGCAACGCTTCCGACATGCGCTCGATTCGCTTCAGCTCGCCATGAATCGGCTCGAGCGCGCGTTCCGCTTCCTCCCGCTCTCTAGCGAGCCTTCTAAGCTGTTCCCGCTCCGACATCGCGCTGCCGAACGCGCGCAGCTCGTCTTCTCCCCATCCGGGAGACAAGCGCATCAGATACGAAGCAACCTGCTCCTCCAGCATTCGGCTTTCCGCTTCGAGCTCCGCGGCCTCTT